>Ga0114916_1000156_pt1 | contig 51466 bp, 47 predicted proteins | sample MalvirAntarct_66_FD_83501 | JGI IMG/M metagenome (GOLD analysis project Ga0114916, IMG submission 83501) | Marine viral communities from the Global Malaspina Expedition - Malaspina viral metaG Antarct_66 | ecosystem: Environmental > Aquatic > Marine > Oceanic | place: West Anvers Island... | reverse complement strand
CTACAATATAATATAAATCTGTGCCGCTGTCATCTTTGCCCTGCCAAAATTTAAATACATAAGTGCCATTGCTGGTCACTTTAAAGTTAAAAGTAGCCTCAACTTCTGAGGTGATATCCAGCCCACAATCTTGATTTGGATATTCGGCATTGATTACCGCCACGGTACGCTCATTCAAATCGCGCGTATAATAAAAATCAAAAAAAGCGTAGCAACCAGCGGGTCTGATATAGGTAACAGTTATGGGGTAAACTTTGCCAAGAACAAACTCTTCGGGAATATCTACGCTTTCAATCGGTAAAATTTTTGTGTAGAAGTCGTTGGAATCATCAACACTACAAGACGCCAGAGAAAAAAATACAGCACATAAAAAAATTAGCTTTTTCATAATATATAGGTTAAATAAAAATCTTTTTCATTTATAAGATGCTGCACTATCTTAAAGGTTGCGTTGTAAACAAAAAAAATCCCTTAAGAAAGGGATTTTAAAATTTTAGTGGATGTCTTAAGACCTTAAGCGTTGTTTACTCTTCGCCAGAGGTTGCTGCTTTGGCTATTTTTCTAACCTTAGCTTCCAACTCGTCCATTAATTCCGGATTGTCTTTGATCAAAGCTTTCACGGCATCTCTGCCTTGCCCTAATTTCGTGTCTTCATAGCTGAACCATGACCCGCTTTTCTTAACGATTTCATGTTCTACAGCGATATCTAAAATTTCACCAACTTTAGAGATTCCTTCGCCATACATAATGTCGAATTCTGCCATTTTAAAAGGTGGTGCAACTTTATTCTTCACCACTTTTACCCGTGTTTTATTACCTGATACATTACCATCTGTCTCTTTAATTTGAGTGGAACGTCTGATGTCCAAACGTACAGAGGCGTAAAACTTTAAGGCATTACCACCTGTAGTGGTTTCAGGGTTTCCAAACATTACCCCAATCTTTTCACGTAATTGGTTAATGAAAATCACGGTACAGTTGGTTTTGCTGATAGAACCCGTTAATTTTCTTAAAGCTTGAGACATCAATCGTGCATGCAGACCCATTTTAGAGTCGCCCATTTCGCCTTCAATCTCACTTTTAGGAGTTAATGCAGCCACGGAATCGATGACTACAATATCAATGGCACCTGAACGTATTAAATTATCGGCAATTTCTAGAGCTTGCTCCCCATTATCAGGTTGAGAAATGATCAAGTTTTCTAAATCTACCCCTAATTTTTCAGCATACGTTCTATCAAATGCATGCTCAGCATCAATAAAGGCGGCAATACCACCAGTTTTTTGTGCCTCCGCTATGGCATGTAAGGTTAAGGTTGTTTTACCAGAAGATTCCGGTCCGTATATTTCAATAACCCTTCCACGTGGGTAACCACCAACGCCTAATGCAATATCCAATCCTAGAGATCCTGAAGAAATGGCATCAACATCTACCACTGCCTTGTCACTCATTTTCATTACAGTCCCTTTGCCATAGGCTTTATCCAACTTGTCTAAAGTTAGTTTTAGGGCTTTTAGTTTTGCTTCTTTTTCACTACTCATTTGTTGTTCTTTTTCTAAATTTTATCGAAGCTAAATTACGACAATTTTTCCTCTTTGGTAAGTATAACGCGCAACCTTTTTGTTGTTTTTGCATCTACTTGATAAGATGGGAAAATCACGCTATGAAAAGACCATTTTTATCTGAATAATAACAAACTGCAGATGAAATTTTTTATCAAAGTTATTTTTAATAAGGCTTTGGGTCTTTCAGTTTCCATTACTTTAAATGGAAATTGTAAATCTGACGGTGGCTAGCTCGTAATGTAAATTTGTAAATTGATATTTAAAATTTATACTAACGAGTTAGTCCTCAAAAAAGCACCCCAGATTGCTCTGCGGTGCTTTTTTTGTTTTGGGAAAAGTCGGGTCTTAAGATTGAAGATTGAAGATTGCTAATTGTTGATTGTTGATTGCTGACCCGCCCGGACGTACCTTTTCGGTACGGGCGGGTTGCTGAATGATGACTCAGTACTGAACGCTGCCAACTGAGGACTGAGGACTGCCAACTGAATACTGCCAACTGAGTACTGAACACTGCCAACTGAGGACTGAGGATTTTTGATTGAAGATTGAAGATTGGGGATTGCTGATTGTTGATTGAAGATTGCTGACCCGCCCGGACGTACCTTTTCTGTACGGGCGGGTTGCTGAATGATGACTCAGTACTGAACACTGCCAACTGAGGACTGAGGACTGCCAACTGAATACTGCCAACTGAGTACTGAACACTGCCAACTGCCAACTGAGGACTGAGGATTTTTGATTGAAGATTGAAGATTGCTGACTGCTGATTGAAGATTGCTGATTGCTGACCCGCCCGGACGTACCTTTTCTGTACGGGCGGGTTGCTGAATGTTGACTCAGTACTGAACACGGCCAACTGCCAACTGAAAACTGCCAACTGAGTACTGGAGACTGAATCCTGCCAACTGAGTACTGAATCATAAATCCTGCCAACATTTTTTCCTTATCTTTGCCCCACTTTAACCTTAAAACAATTAGTATAGCATGCAACTGTACAATAACTTAAGCGCTAAAGAAAGAGCAGATCTTATTGCGCAAGCGGGAAAAGACCGTTTGACCATCTCTTTCTATGCCTACGCAAAAATTGGCAATCCAGAACTTTTTAGAAACCATATGTTTTTAGCTTGGAATGAGCTTGACGTCCTTGGTAGAATTTACGTGGCCCATGAGGGAATTAATGCGCAATTATCCGTGCCTGCCGATCATTTTGAGGCCTTTAAGGCCCATTTGGACAGCATCAGCTTTTTAGAAAATGTCCGACTGAATATTGCCATTGAACACGATAATTTTGCGTTTTTGAAACTCAAAGTTAAAGTGCGGGATAAAATTGTGGCGGACGGATTGAATGACGACACCTTTGATGTGAGAAATATTGGTGTTCATGTGGATGCTGAAAAATTCAATGCACTTATTGAAGATGAGAACACGGTTTTAGTGGATATGAGAAACCACTATGAAAGTGAAATTGGCCATTTTAAGAATGCCGTGACTCCTGATGTGGATACATTTAGAGAATCGTTAGATATTATTGAAGCCGATTTAAAAGATCATAAAGAAGATAAGAATTTGGTCATGTATTGCACCGGCGGTATCCGTTGTGAAAAAGCTAGTGCGTATTACAAGCACAAAGGTTTTAAAAATGTGTTCCAGTTAGACGGAGGCATCATCAATTATGTGCGGCAAATCAATGAAAAAGGTTTAGAGAACAAATTTATTGGTAAGAATTTTGTTTTTGACCAGCGTCGTTCAGAACGCATTTCTGACGATGTCATTGCCCATTGCCACCAATGTGGAAATCCGGCGGATTTGCATACCAATTGCGCCAATGAAGCGTGCCATTTACTATTCATTCAATGTGAAGCTTGTAAGGAGAAAATGGAAAATTGCTGCTCCACAACCTGCATGGAAGTTATCCAATTGCCTTATGAAGAACAAAAGGAACTCAGAAAAGGGCAAGGTAATAGCAATGATATCTTTAAAAAAGGTCGTGCAGACCATTTGCCCTATAAAAAAGATTTACGGAACATCTTTGATGTTCTTCAAAAATAATCAAAAATGCTTCCAGATATCGGAAGCATTTTTTTTGATTCAAAATTGATTTTATTAGGGATGGCATCGCTAAAAACCTCGTGGCACTCCTTAAATATTGACCTTTTCTAGAGGCGAAAAAGGGTAAGTAAATTCGTTTTTAATCGGACTTTAAGGCAATTACAAGGGTTCGGAAAATGTCCGTAAATAGGTATGGGTTAGCTGTTTATAAAATTTAAATCTAATATATTCAGTTACACGACTATGAATTATATAACTGAAATAAATAATCTTATCTTTACGTTTTAAAATTATATGGCATTACCAATTTCATTTTGATGAAAAATTTTTGGAGTGTAACGTCATAATTTATTAATCCTCATTCGTTTCCAGGCGAATTATATATATAACATAACATGAGTTGTAACAGTTGCTCAACCGGAAAGGATGGACAACCAAAAGGATGCAAGAACAATGGTACCTGTGGCACTGATAGCTGCAATAAATTAACTGTTTTTGATTGGTTGGCCAACATGTCTCTTCCACAAGGAGAAGAGCCTTTTATTGGAGTTGAAGTGCGTTTTAAAAATGGACGTAAAGAATATTATAGAAACACAGAAAATTTAACCTTAAGTATTGGCGATGTTGTAGCTGTACAAGCGCAATCCGGTCATGATATTGGGATGGTAACCCTTACTGGCGAGCTGGTAAGGATACAAATGAAACGTAAACACGTTAAGATTGACGATGAAGAAAACGTTTTAAAAATCTACCGTAAAGCCTCTCAACGCGATATTGATATCTGGTCTGAAGCTCGTGATAAGGAAGAGCCTATGAAGGTGAAAGCGCGACGATTTGCGATCGATTTAAAATTGCAAATGAAAATTTCTGACATTGAATATCAAGGTGATGCCAGTAAAGCGACCTTTTATTACACCGCTGAAGAGCGTGTCGATTTTAGAGAGTTGATCAAATTGTTCGCAAAAGAATTCCGCACCCGCATTGAGATGAAGCAAGTGGGATTCCGTCAGGAAGCCGCACGTTTAGGCGGCATTGGGTCTTGCGGACGGGAATTGTGCTGCTCTACCTGGTTGACAGATTTTAGATCAGTCAGCACCTCAGCAGCTCGTTACCAACAATTATCCCTTAATCCGCTCAAATTAGCTGGTCAATGTGGAAAGTTGAAATGTTGTTTAAATTATGAATTGGATTCTTATTTGGACGCATTAAAGAGTTTTCCAAAAACAGAAGTCAAACTCTATACTGAAAAAGGAACGGCAGTATGTCAAAAAACCGATATTTTTAGAGGGTTTATGTGGTATGCCTATGAAGGGGAGTGGATGAATTGGCATAAATTAACCACTGATCAAGCCAATGAAATTATTGGTTTAAACAAGAAAAAACAAAAGGTAGCCAGTCTTGAAGAATATGCTTCAGAGCTTATTGAAGACATTAAAGCCGACTTTGAAAATGTGGTGGGCCAAGATAGTTTGACCCGTTTTGATACACCAAAACGCAAACCAAAACGCAAGCCAAACAAGGCCAAGACGAATCGCCCAGGACAGACAAAATCTAATGGCGATCAGGGGAAATCTCAAGATAAACCACAGGAGAAATCAACGCAAAAGCGTCCGCCAAGAACGGCGCAAAAGAAACGACGAAAGCCAAATCCAAACCCGAATCCTAAAAAATCTAATTCAGACGATGCCAAATAAATTTTCTTGGATAGTTTTAACAGTGGTGCTTATGGGGTTCAGTTGTGATTCCAATCAAATTTTTGATGAATACAAAACGGTGCCTAATCAATGGCACAAAGATTCCTTAATGTCCTTTACCGTAACACCACCTGATTCAACACATCTCTATAATTTGTTTATCAACATCAGGAACACCAATGATTATAAGTTCAGCAATTTATTTTTGATTGCAGAAATCGATTTTCCCAATGGAAAAATTGTTAAGGATACTTTAGAATATCAAATGGCAAAGCCAGACGGAACCCTGTTAGGTGAAGGCTTTACTGATGTTAAAGAGAATAAATTGTGGTATAAGGAAGCGGTTAGGTTTGATGAAATTGGACCATACACCATAACAATTCAACACGTTATGCGTAATAATGGCGCGGTTGAGGGCGTTGATAACTTAGAAGGTATTACAGATGTAGGTTTTAGAATAGAACCTGCAATCAATTAATGTAAATTATGGCAAAAAAGAAAGCAGAAACTCAAAACTTTTCCGCGTATATCAAATGGTTTTGGTTAACCATTATTGGAGGTTTGTTAGTAGTTGTTCTATTATTTTTATTGGCGTCTTGGGGCGTTTTTGGCGAAATGCCAGATCACACACGATTGGAAAATCCGACCACCAATTTGGCCACGGAGATTATTTCTTCAGATGGCGAATTGCTTGCAAAAATATACCATAATGACAATCGGACACCGGTCGATTTTACAGAGCTTCCGGATCATTTGGTAGAGGCTTTAATCGCTACGGAAGATGCCCGTTATAGAGAACATTCAGGTGTTGATGCCAGAGGCACATTGCGTGCTATTTTTACCCTGGGTAAGGGTGGTGGTGCCAGTACTATTTCTCAGCAATTGGCAAAACAATTGTTTCACGGTGAAGGTTCAAAAGATATTTTAGGACGAATTACCCAAAAAGCAAAAGAGTGGATCATCGCTATTCGTTTGGAACGCCAATACACTAAGGAGGAAATTGTTGCCATGTACTTCAATATCTATGATTTTGGTAATAATGCCGATGGGATTAGAAGTGCAGCCCGAATTTATTTTGGGAAGGAACCGATGAATTTAGATGTTAAGGAATCTGCGATGTTGGTGGGGATGTTTAAAAACTCATCGCTTTACAATCCAAGACCGGCCTGGAATCCCGTAGGGACTAAAAACCGTCGTAATGTCGTACTGTATCAAATGGAAAAGTACGGCTATATCCCCGAAACTGTTAAAGACTCCCTGAGCAAATTAGATTTAGGATTACGCTACTCGCCAGAATCCCATCGTGAAGGCTTGGCAACGTATTTCAGGGCTTATCTAACTGATTTTCTTAAAGATTGGATCAAAAACAATCCTAAAACTGACGGCACTGGGCTTTACAATTTGTATGATGACGGTCTGAAAATATATACAACTATTGACTCCCGTATGCAGCAGTATGCTGAAGATGCGACTTCTGAACATATGGCGCGTTTGCAAAAGGAATTTTTCAATCAAAATACGCCTGAACGTAATAAAACGGCTCCATTTTTAGATTTAAAACCCGAAGAAATTACCACGTTGCTCAATAGGAGTATGCGACAATCTGAACGCTGGAGAAAAATGAAGGCTAACGGAAAGAGTGATAATGAGATTATAGCCTCATTTGAGAAACCGACACCTATGACGGTATTTTCATGGAAGGGTGAAATTGATACCATCATGAAGCCTGCGGATTCTATGCGGTATTACAAATCATTTTTACATGCTGGGATGATGTCTATGGATCCTCAAACGGGTCATGTGAAAGCTTGGGTTGGTGGCATTAATTACAGACACTTTCAATATGACCATGTCAAACAAGGTAAACGCCAAGTTGGTTCTACCTTTAAACCATTTGTATATGCTACGGCCATTGATCAATTGCATTTATCACCTTGTGATACTTTCCCGAATACTAAAATAACCATTGAAGCAGGAAAATTTGGAAATCCATTACCGTGGAGTCCTGATAATGCGGACCGTTCTTATGGTGGATTTAGAACTTTAAAGAGTGCGCTGGCGAATTCTATTAATACCATCACGGCGCGATTAATGGATAAAGTGGGGCCGCAACCCGTTATTGACATGGCGAAGAATTTGGGAATTGAATCCGAAATGCCAGCGGTTCCCGCAATCGCTTTAGGCACACCAGATTTAAGCGTGTATGAAATGGTAGCAGCTTATGGTACATTTGCCAATAAAGGCGTGTACAATAAGCCCGTCATGGTGATGCGTATTGAAGACAAAAATGGAACGGTGTTATTCCAGTTTACGCCGGAATCTAAAGATGTATTAAGTGAAGAAGTAGCTTATGTGACCACCAATTTATTGCAGGGCGTGACAGAAGGCGGCTCGGGTACCCGATTGAGACGCACTGGGCCACCATCTACCTTATATAAAGAAATTATAACCGGTTACCCTTATGGGTTTACAAACCCCATTGCTGGGAAGACGGGAACAACACAAAACCAAAGTGACGGTTGGTTTATGGGTATGGTTCCTAATTTAGTGACTGGTGTTTGGGTAGGTGGCGAAGAGCGAGCGACGCATTTTAAGAGTATCGCCTACGGTCAAGGTGCCTCAATGGCCTTGCCTATTTGGGGGCTTTTTATGAAAAAATGTTATGCTGACAAAGACCTTGATGTGTCGACAGGTGAATTTGAACGTCCAGCCAACCTTTCTATTAATGTCGATTGTAGTAGGCACAATATGAATTCGTCATCGGATACCGATGGTTTTGATGATAGCTTAGATTTTTAAAATTTGAATTTTAGAAAAAGTTTAAAATCCCATTTAAAGTGAACCATCATTTTAAGTGGGATTTTTTTATACACCTATTGAATATTGACCATAGTCATACACTCCTGTCAGCCAATTGATTTTAGAATGGCTATTTTATTTCGTAATTTTCAAACTCCTAAAAATAATACTCATGATTAATAAAAAAGTAGCCGATGTTACTGAGGCCATGGCTGGTGTAAAAGACGATATGACTTTTATGTTGGGTGGTTTCGGACTTTGTGGTATTCCGGAAAACGCGATCAACCATTTGGTAAAGATGAACGTCAAAGGGTTGACCTGTATTTCCAATAACGCTGGAGTAGATGATTTTGGCTTAGGCCTATTGTTACACAAGCGTCAGATAAAAAAAATGATTTCTTCGTATGTAGGCGAAAATGACGAGTTTGAACGCCAAATGCTAAGTGGAGAACTGGATGTAGAACTAGTGCCACAAGGGACACTGGTGGAGCGGTGTAGAGCTGCACAATCTGGATTCCCTGCCTTTTTTACTCCTGCCGGTTACGGTACAGAAGTGGCCGAAGGTAAGGAAGTTAGAGAATTTGACGGAAAAATGTATGTATTGGAACATGCTTTTAAAGCCGATTTTGCCTTTGTAAAAGCTTGGAAGGGCGATGCTGCCGGGAATTTGGTTTTTAAAGGGACCGCAAGAAATTTCAATCCGGCCATGTGTGGTGCGGCAAAAATTACGGTGGCTGAGGTTGAAGAGCTCGTTCCCGTTGGAAATTTAGATCCGAATCAGATTCATATTCCCGGAATATTTGTACAGCGCATATTTGAAGGGAAGGATTATGAGAAACGGATTGAACAACGCACGGTAATCAAAAAATAATTGATCAATTTGAAAATTTGAAAATGAGAGATGATAAAGAAAATATCATTGTAAGATTGACTTTTGAATTTTCATTGAAAATTATTTCGTATTCCGAAGAATTAAGAGCGCTTCATAAGTATGAAATGGCTTCACAAATTTTCAGAAGCGGCACATCCATTGGTGCAAATATTATGGAGGCGCAAAATGCTGAAAGTAAAGCCGATTTTATTCATAAATTTAAAATCTCAGCTAAGGAAACAGACGAACTTAAGTATTGGCTGAAACTGTGTGAAGCATCAGACTTTTATCCAAACCCGAGTGAAGCACTTCAATCAGAACTAAGATCAATAACTTTAATTATATCTAAAATCATTTCATCTAGTAAGAAAGGTTAATTATCAAATTTTCAAATCATAAAATTTTCAAATCATTATTATGTTAGATAAAATAGGAATCGCAAAACGTATTGCACAAGAGGTCAAGGATGGCTATTATGTCAATCTTGGGATAGGTATTCCAACGCTCGTCGCCAATTATGTGCGCGACGATATTGAAGTGGAATTTCAAAGTGAAAATGGGGTATTGGGCATGGGGCCTTTCCCTTTTGAAGGCGAAGAAGATGCCGATTTGATCAATGCCGGCAAACAAACCATTACCACCTTGCCTGGAGCCAGTTTTTTTGACTCTTCCATGAGTTTTTCCATGATTAGGGGGCAACATGTCCATCTTACTATTTTAGGGGCTATGGAGGTTTCTGAAGAGGGTGATATTGCCAACTGGAAAATTCCTGGAAAGATGGTAAAAGGAATGGGAGGCGCCATGGATTTGGTGGCCAGTGCGGAAAATATTATCGTCGCCATGATGCATACCAATAAAGCAGGCGAATCTAAATTATTAAAAAAATGCAGTTTGCCGCTGACCGGCGTAGGTTGCGTGAAGAAAATCGTCACTAATTTAGCCGTTATAGAAGTTACACCGGAAGGGTTTAAATTACTAGAGCGCGCGCCTGGAATTTCAGTGGAAGCAATTAAGGAAGCCACAGAAGGGACTTTAATCATTGAGGGAGATATCCCAGAAATGATCTTATAAAGTCATGTAACAGTATCTTTACTAAGCCAGAATATTTCAGATGTTTGACTACAACATCTGTAATGTTGTGGCTTATCTTAGTTAGATTCTAAAGGATTTACAACTTAAGGGCGACAGTGTTTTATTTTGTTGTTGTAGGATTAATCGGCAAAAAGAAGTCGAAATGTGAAATTATAAGGTATTTCATCGAATAAATAAGCTTTTAAGCTGATATATACCATGCAATGTTTATTTTTACAAACCCAAATCTGATCAACCTACAAACCAAATTGACCATAACTTAATTTATGTTTGGCCCAAATCTATCATAATTTTTAACTTATGAACATTGCCCAAAATCTACCAAAGCCTACCTTGTCTCGTAACAAATTCGTTGAGGCTTTTCAAGAAACAGTACATCTGTTAAAAAGTGTTTTCCTACTCACAAAAAAACTGTTCATGTTCTAATCCTGCCCCGGATCGGAACATGATTTTTTTGTGATAATTTTTTCTTTTATTTTTTTAGTATTCATATGTGGAAGTGGACTTTAGATGTGTTTGATTTCATTGGCGTCTAATATAGAATCGCCACGGAGTCTTAAAAAGATTTGCGCCACGGCAATGGTATCCTTTTCGCAGTAAACCACAATGCGGTTAAGGTCATTCTCTTCATAGAAAACACGCCCCACTTCACTGCCATCAATATCATCTTTCGGTGACGGGATACCCAGTACATTGGTTAATAATTTTAAAGACGTATAGTTTTTATAATCCCCAAACTTCCACAGCTCTAAAGTATCCAAATGCGGCACTTCCCAAGGTTTCTTACCGAAGAGATTTAATTTATTTGGCAATTCGATATTATGGATAATCATACGTCTGGCGATATATGGGAAATCAAACTCCTTTCCGTTATGCGCACATAATACATGCTTGGTCTGATTGAAATGGGATAGGATTAAATTTTTGAAATCCTGTAAGATTTGATGCTCATCGCCGGAAAATGAAGTCACCCGAAAACTTCTAAGAGTGCCTTGAAATTTAAAATAGCCCACTGAAATGCAGACAATTTTTCCAAACTCGGCCCAAATACCCGCACGTTCATAGAACTCCTCTGCTGAAATGTCTGCACGTTGGTATTTGGATTTAAGCTCCCATAAATCCTGTTTTATAGGATCTAATTCTGAGAAATGATGCGTCTCCGGAACCGTTTCAATATCCAGAAATAAGATGTCTTCAAGACTGAGTTTGTTGATCATAAGTTATTATCGTGCCATCATCTTATAGGCTTCATCAATATACGTATAGATATCTTCAGTAAATGGATCTACAGCTTCATCAACTTTTAAAGAGTGATGCCCTAATCGAACAATAATCAGATTGTCTTTAGGTTGCACAATAACGTACTGACCTAAATGGCCGCGCATCATAAAGTAATCCCTTCCATTGTGGTTTTGGAGCAGCCACCAGCCGTAGCCGTATTCCGGACTTTTGGAAAAGCGCGGCGTAATCGACTTCGCAACAAATGCCGAGTCTAATAGTTGTTTCCCGTTCCATTTGCCGTGGTCTTTAAATAACTTTCCATAGCGTGCAAAATCCTTAGCATTACTCGCAATACAGCAATACGCTTTAACAAGATCATTGTCTTCACTATCTACTTGCCAAAGTGTGGCATTTTCTGAGCCTAAAGGTTTCCAGAAGGATTCTGAGAAATAGTCGTATAATTTTTTCCCAGTAGCTTTTTCAATGACCATGGCCAACAATTGGGTGTCCCCACTGGCATATTTAAAAGTTTGTCCAGGCTCATCTACGACTTTTAATCCAAGAATAACTTTTTCTAAATTATCATCAAAATAGGCGCGGGTGGTAATAGACAATGGGGAATAATAGGCTTCATCCCAATTGGTTCCTGAGCTCATCGATGATAAATTGCCCACGGTCATTTGAGCCGCTTTGCTATCACTAAATTCAGGAAAGAAATCGCCCACGGGTTGGTCTAAGCTCTTAATATGACCTTCTTCAATAGCTTTCTGCATCAATCCAGACACATAACTCTTGGCCATAGAAAAGGAATTCGATTTTGAATCTTCCGTAAAACCATCGTAGTAATTCTCATACCAAATGCTATCATTTTTGATAATGACGTAAGCCACGGTACCTAATTGAGCATTTGTTTTTTGAAGTGCCTCGGTTTCTTTGGCAATGTTATAGTTGACGTGATTGGGCCAAGGTTGTGCGGTGCCATGAGCCACAATTTGGTTATCGAATTGTTTATAGTCCTCAAGATAGGCGGTAGAATGGCCTTTTAAATATATGGTACGTACCGCTTTTAATAGGTAATCAGTGTCTGTAATGTATAGAATGGCTACGGTTAAGATTACTACAGCGAGGATCCATTTTAAGGAAGTTGTAAGGATTTTCATAAAGTGGTTGTTAGGAAGAATAAATATAGGGAAATTTGCGCAGCATCCACACTTCGTTATTCCATTAGGTTTTAGTTGTCTTTCCGTCCTTTTTATTTTGCCCTTCCCTTATTTAATTTTGTCCTTCCGACGCAGAGGAATGACAGTTTAAAATAAACGTTGTTGTTTATAAGGGCTTTCGTGTTCCAACAACCATTGTTTGCGCGATAATCCACCAGCATAGCCGGTTAAACTGCCATCACTGCCGATGACACGATGACACGGCACTACAATCCAGAGTGGATTTTTACCGTTGGCATTGGCGACAGCCCGGATTGCTTTTAGGTCGCCCACTTGTTGGGAGAGTTGCAGATAGGATAGGGTAGTGCCGTAGGGAATGTTTTGAAGAGCTTCCCAGACGCGGTTTTGAAAGGCTGTGCCTTGGAGATTGAGATTAAGGTCAAAGACTTTTCGGGTCCCTTCAAAATATTCAGAAAGCTGCTGTGCGCAATCTTGGAGTGCCACAGGTATGATGTCTGTAAGTCTTTCTTCGGAGTTGAGAATCGTTATTGACGATATGCCCTGAGCGTCGCCACTAATTTTGGTAAACCCTAAGGGAGATGACATGATGCATTCTTCCACTAGTTAGTAGGGGTTGAGCCTTTGTCTTGCGGTTTGATCACATCAGGATGATCCACCTCTTCATTGAGCATCCCTAAACGTTTGGCGCGAGATGCCCAGCTTTTTCTAGCTTGTGCCTGAAGATCAGCAACATTGTCGCTTTCGTCCATGATTTCCAGTCCGAGCAGCGTTTCAATCACATCTTCCATAGTGACCAAACCTGTTACCGTCCCGTATTCATCCACCACCAAGGCCATATGATTTTTGCTTTCCACTAATTTTTCAAACAATGTCGGAATAGGGAGATTACGTTCAATGATGATGATTTCCCTTCGGATATCTGCCAGTGTTTTGGTGTCATGATCTAAAGCCATTTCTTTATAGATATCATCCTTTAACACCAAACCGGTAATATTATCTGGGTTTTCAGAATACACTGGAATTCTGGACACACGGAGATCCTGATTCTTATCGAAAAATGTTTTAACGGAGGTCGTTTCATCTTCAGACACCATAATGGTGCGTGGCGTCATGATATCTTTGGCTAAAATTTTTCTAAAGTTCAACAGGTTTTTGATCACCTTACTTTCTGATTCCTGAAATACACCTTCGTCTTGCGCAATATCCGCCATGGCTAAAAAACTATCTCTACTTAAAGTGCTCACATGGGCATTTTTCCCACCAATTAACTTGGTTGTCAATTGTAATAGCCAAAGGATTCCGGTATATTTTAATGGAAAAATTAAAATCGTGAGCGCTGTCGTCGTAAAGCCACCCAATTTTTTCCAATAGGTTGCTCCAATGGTTTTTGGAATGATTTCTGATAAAACTAAGATCAAAAGTGTCATCACGGCAGACACAATCATAATGGAATTATCGCCGTTTCCAAATACTTTTTCAGCTTGAACACCCACCAAAATAGCCCCTACAGTGTGCGCTATGGTATTTAATGTTAGGATGGCAATTAGTGGTTTGTCAACATCCTTTTTTAACGCTTCCAAGGTCTCAGCGTAACTTTTATTTTCTTTCTTTTTAATATTTATAAACGTTGGCGTAACACTCAATAAAACCGCTTCTAAAATGGAACATAGAAAGGAAAAGAAAATGGAAACGAAGGCATATAGGAAGAGTAATGTCATTAAGCTTGGAGTTTAAATGCTAATTTAGGGATATTATTAGAGTCTATGTTTCCTCATAACAATAAATTTTAACTCTCTAGAAAAATGTTGGTGTTGAAAAACAACGAATTTAGAATGGGTTCTAAAGGTGAAGAACTATTCTTTTGTTTTTGAAAGAACCTTAATTGGAGCGTCGTTCTTCTCCCGTTTGATCGCAACGTTGTTCGTGTTCCTGATTTAGAATTTGGTTCGAAGTGGTGTGTATGGTAATCAATTACAGGACTTCATATTCCATAATAGCATAGAATGATGTTTTTTCTACCAATTGCTTGCTCCATTTTCCTAGGACCAGCGTTCAAACTTCTAATGGTTATGGTTGCTAAAAATTGAGCGCTTTATAAAGTTTCCAATTCAGGATGGAAACTTACCATAAAGCGCTCCATATAAAATTTATAGGATTGAATTTTAAGAATTCATAATCCTGATCACATCTTTGGCAAAATAGGAAGCAATCACATCAGCACCGGCACGTTTGATGGCGGTAATTTGCTCCATCACTACAGCGTCGTGGTCTAGCCACCCTTTTTCTGCGGCTGCTTTTAGCATGGCATATTCGCCAGACACTTGGTACACAGCGACAGGCACATCTACGGCATTTTTAATTTCGCGAACGATATCCAAATAGCACAAACCTGGTTTTATCATGACAATATCTGCCCCTTCGTCAATATCCATTTCCGTTTCTCTAAGGGCTTCAAATCTGTTGGCGTAATCCATTTGATAGGTTTTCTTATCCTTAGGAATGTTTTTCATGTTCACGGGTGCCGAATCTAAAGCATCACGGAAAGGACCATAAAATGACGAAGCATACTTTGCGGAATAGCTCATAATACCGGTGTCCGTAAAGCCTTCGTCTTCTAAAGCCTCTCTAATGGCTAAAATCCGGCCATCCATCATATCACTCGGTGCTACAAAATCGGCACCAGCGTTAGCGTGCGAAACGCTCATTTGTGCCAACATATCCGCGCTCTCGTCATTTAAAATGATGCCGTTTTCAATGATCCCGTCGTGGCCATAAGCCGAATACGGATCAAAGGCCACGTCAGTCATTACCAACATCTCTGGACAGGCATTTTTAACCGTTTTAATAGCACGTTGCATTAAGCCCTTGTCATTAAGTGCTTCAGCGCCTTTATTGTCTTTAAGGTTGTCTGGTACTTTTACAAAAAGTAATACCGATTTTAAGCCCATCTGCCATAAGTCTTTCACTTCTTTTTCAAGTAAGTCTAAACTGTAGCGGTAATAATTTGGCATGGATGCTATTTCCTCCTTCATGTTTTTGCCTTCCACTACAAAAAGTGGGACTAAAAAATCGTTTGGAGAGATGATGGTCTCTCTTACCAATGAACGAATGGCTTCATTAGCTCTCAAACGTCTATTTCTTCTTAATGGGTACATAATTTAAATCTTCAAAGTGCAGCATCGCTACTGCGGTTCATATAGTAAGGTACGCAATTCGCGTACGTTGTTTACGGTATAGAAATCCAATCGACTGGATTTTTCAAAACGTTTAATAATTTTTCTTCATCGCTTCCTGCTTCCGGATGGTGGTCATACACCCACTGCACGTGTGGTGGTAAACTCATCAAAATACTTTCAATACGGCCGTTGGTTTTTAATCCGAACAAGGTGCCTTTATCGTGTACCAGGTTGAACTCTACATAGCGACCACGACGGATTTCTTGCCAAGTTCTTTGAGCATCCGTGTAAGCAAGGTCTTTGCGCTTTTCTACAATGGGCACATAGGATTCTAAGAAACTATCACCTACTTCCGTCACAAAAGCAAACCAATCTTGCATAGAAAATGTGTCGGTAGATTTGCAATAATCAAAGAATAATCCTCCAACCCCACGGGCTTCGTTGCGATGAGCATTCCAGAAATAGGCATCACATTTCTTTTTATAGAAATCATAATATTCCTGATGGTGTTTGTCGCAAGCAGTTTTACAAACCTGATGAAAATGGACGGCATCGTCTTCAAACAAATAATAGGGCGTTAAATCTTGTCCGCCGCCAAACCAAGAATCGACAATGTTACCTTTTTGGTCGTACAATTCAAAATAGCGCCAATTGGCGTGTACCGTGGGGACCATTGGGTTTTTGGGATGCAACACTAGGCTTAGGCCACAAGCGAAAAAGTTGGCATCAGTAACCCCAAAGTACTGTTGCATACTCTCCGGTAATTCGCCGTGAACGGCAGAAATGTTGACGCCCCCTTTTTCAAAAACATCTCCGTTTTCTATTACCCGCGTCCGTCCGCCGCCACCTTCGGGGCGTTCCCAAACATCCTGTTGAAATGTAGCTTTGCCATCAACTTCTTCAAGTTTTGCAGTAATGGTATCTTGTAATTCCAGTATATAATTGTAAAATTTATCTTTCATATTGTTAATTCAAATAGTTCCATATCGAGCGGAGCTTCATTTAAGGGCGTAAATTCATTAATTAAAGTTCGTTTCCAACTAAACCCAGCATTTAAAGCGACGTTTAGGCTAGAGTCGTTGGTTTTATGGGTGATGATTTGCAACGTTGTCAATCCGAGTTTGTCTTTGACGTATAAGGACACTGCTCTAATGGCTTCGCTCATCAAACCTTTACCTTTGTGACTGTTGCTAATGCAATACGCAAATTCGCCTTGTTTGGTATCCCAATGGATTTGTTTTAAAATGACTAATCCTATAATTTGAATATGATATTTATCTTTCAGGACAAATACAAATTCGTCTCTATTTTCAGCCGCTTCAATTTTTCTTTTGATATAATTTTTGGTGCTTTCTAAGGTTCGGTTATCGGCTAAAGTCAACGGTAAAAAGCGAATAAAACGTTCGGTATTGGATACCAATAGTTTGTTCAGTTGCAAGGCATCATCGGGCACTAATTCTGAAATGCTGAGCGAGGCTGAACTATAGATCATGAGATTTAAGTCTGTTTTGTGCTATTAGGGCTTTTACGGTTTCTGTTGAGGCTGCAGTTACTGATAAGGGTAACACCAAAATAATTCCTATCACTGGAATCAAAAGGAAGAGCATAAATACTATTCCGTTGCCAATGGCCAATCCGCGATGTTCTTTTACAAAAGCGATGCTTTCATCGTATTTAAAATGGCGCTCCAAGGTGTAATCCATATTTCCGAATCCTGCGTAATAGGCTTGTATCAAAAACACTAAAACTGTTGATATGATACCCACAACCGGAATAAAGCCAATCAGTATAATCGGAATAGTGAATAGCAGTTCTAACAACAAGTTCCGAAGGTTAATTCGTGTGCCTCTCCATAATTGTTCTGCAAACGTGGTATCGCGATGGTTATGCCTTTCAACCCCCAAAAGATGCGCCTCAATTTTTTCGGACACGGGGCTCATAAATGGCGCGGCCAAGGCCATCACAATATGTTTGTAAAGTATAAACCCTATGATAAGAATTAAAACTCCGCTTAAAATCTCACTAATGAGGAAAAAGGTTTCTTTACCCCAATCCCAAATCCATAATTTCGAAATATAATTTCCAAAATTATCCGATAGGCCATACGCTGTAATGATGATGGTGCTCGCAACAATGATGCTGATGCCAATAGGGACGCCAAAATACTTCCAAAGGTTGAGTTTGGAAATCAGTTTGAACGTTCCGGCATAGGCTGTTATGCCTCTAAAAATATTGCGTACCATAGCTTGAGATAACACCTCATAGCTCCGGAATTTCGCGACTCAAAATCTATGAGGGTTTTTATATTTTAGTTTGGACTTTGATATTCCTTCACCGCATCAATAAATGCCTTTGCATTATCTAATGGAATGTTAGGTAAAATACCGTGACCTAAATTTACGATATATCTGTCTTTACCAAACTCATTAATCATCTGATGTACCATCTTTTTGATTTCTGCAGGTGGTGAAAATAGTCGGGTTGGGTCAAAATTGCCTTGTAAGGTAATTTTTCCACCAGATAAATACCGTGCATTCTGTGGAGAACAGGTCCAATCAATCCCCAAAGCAGAGGCATTGGAATTAGCCATATCATGCAACGCAAACCAACAACCTTTACCAAAAGCAATTACGGGTGCATCATCCTTTAGGGCTTCAATGATTTGGTTGATGTATTGCCATGAAAATTCTGTATAATCCGTAGGCGATAACATGCCTCCCCACGAATCAAAAATCTGCACAGCATCACAGCCAGCAGCAACTTTTGCTTTTAAGTAGGTGATGGTGGTATCGGTAATTTTTTGTAATAATTGATGTGCCGCAATAGGGTTGGTAAAACAAAACTGCTTCGCTTTGTCAAAGTTTTTACTGCCCTGACCTTGTACACAGTAGCATAAAATCGTCCAAGGCGATCCCGCAAAACCAATTAAAGGCACCTCGTCATTCAGCATTTCCTTGGTGAGTTTAATAGCCTGCATCACATAATCCAACGCAACATGAACATCAGGAACAATCACATTGTCTACATCTTTTTGAGTGCGGATAGGATTTGGCAAATACGGTCCAAAATCCGGTTTCATTTGCACCTCAATATTCATCGCTTGAGGAATGACCAAAATATCGCTGAATAAAATGGCGGCATCCATACCGTAACGACGTATAGGCTGCACCGTAATTTCACTGGCTAATTCTGGAGTGCGGCAACGAGTAAAGAAGTCGTATTTAGCTTTTATTTCTTGAAACTCCGGTAAATAACGTCCGGCTTGACGCATCATCCAAACTGGTGGACGATCTACTGTTTCTCCTTTTAATGCTCTTAAGTATAAATCGTTTTTTATCATGTTCCACATTCCTGCGATGGCAAGAATCTCCTTGTTTTTAAGTTATAAATATTCTTTTAAATTTGTGAAACTCAATTTTTAAAAGTTGCGAAGCAATGAATTAAAAATTGTTGGTTGAACTAATCCCGCTTTTTAGCGGGATCCTTGGGTTTTATTCCCCGACGCTCTGCGTCGAAATAAAAAAGGAACTTCTACCTAATACCGCGTACCCTTGGGTCGAGGTTGTTCATTTAAAATATGGTATTGGCAATACAACCTGTTACATTCTGTTTGCTTTTTAAAAAGCTCGACATTACGGATGCTTACGCGTAATGCTCGTTGACCAAATCAATCACACTTTCAACCGTTGGAATTTTTGCGACGCGTACATCTTCAAAATACTTTTTAGCTTCGGTCGCGGTGGTCTCGCCTATACAGTATGCCACTTTATGTGCCGGCTCATTATGTTCTAAATAAGCGGCAACAGTAGAAGGGCTGTAAAACATAATTCCTTCAATTTTAGGGTCGATTTCTGTCGCGTCCAATATCGTTTTATAAGCCTCAACCTCATTTACTTTAATGTGGTTTTTTTCTAGCGTTTGCGAAATCTCGTCCAAACGGATATCACTACAAAAATGAGTCACTTCTGTACCGTCAATAAATTCCACTAAATGATCAGCCAGTAATTTGGCATAATTTTCAAAATGTTTGACTTTTCCGATTTTCGTTTCAATCAGTTTTTTGGTGCGACGACCCACGCAATAAATGTTTTTAAACTGTAATTCTTCTTTTGGAACAATAGCAGTAATAGCTTCCACCGCATTTTGACTGGTGATGATCACATTTTGAATAGGCGACTTTAAAAGTGGCTTTGGAATTCTGTTCAAGCTAATTTTTAAAAAGTCTGTACTTTCTACAGTTACATTTTGAAAACGCTGACGCTGCAATTCAGACAAGTTTTTGGTAGAGAATATTTTTACATTTTTGTCGGCATCGTCAAGTTCATTCATGATTCTACTTCCGCCACGCTCCAAAACATATTCAGCAGCATAGTGCGCCATATTATGGTGGTTGCCGAGTTTCTCTTTACGAGTCACTTCAATCTTTTTGCTACCATCTAAACTCAACAAGACCCCTTGAAAGGATACTTCTTCGTTTTTGATGAAAGCCAAAGCGCCAATTGGGGCGGAACAGCCACCTTCCAACAGATTTAAAAATTTACGCTCTATGGTCGTGCAAATTTCTGTTTCTTCATGGTTTATTTCTTTGCAGATGGCTAGGATTTCCGCATCGTCTTCACGAGCAGTGACCATAATAGCGCCTTGTCCCGGTGCCGGAACCATCCACTCTAAATTGATAGCTTCTTCTGGGCGTACACCAATTCTGCCAATACCCGCGGCGGCAAATATGGCACCATCCCAATCGTCATTATCTTCCAGTTTTTGCAATCTGGTGTTCACATTGCCACGTAAACCGACAATTGTATGGGTTGGGTAACGGCTGAGCCATTGGGCTTTGCGTCTTAAGCTTCCGGTAGCAATAATGGCTTCCCGCTGGGATAAAAACTCTTCATTGTCCTTAAAAACTAAAGTGTCTCTAACGTTGCCGCGTTTTATAACGGCGGCCTGTACAATACCTGTAGGCAGTAACGTAGGCACATCCTTTAAAGAATGTACGGCAATATCAATTTTATTGTTGAGCATAGCCGTGTCAAGAATACGTGTAAAGACGCCGGTAATGCCTAATTCGTAAATGGGTTTATCCAGCAGCATATCACCGGTAGATTTCACGGGAACCAAGACGGTTTTATGACCCAAATGTTCGAGTTGTTGTTGTATAGTTTTGGCTTGCCAAAGCGCAAGTTCGCTATCGCGGGTACCAATTCTTATAAGTTTAGACATGTGTTGGAGATTCTAACTGGAACACTTTTTTGATAAGTTCAATACTGTCGTCAGTAGACATATCATCGTTTTTGAGATGGTATGCAAAGTGGTTCGTTATTTTTTGAATGATATTATTGCTGATCAATTCGGCTTGAGCTTCATTAAAATCGGCATGTTTTTTACGTTGTGTCTCTAATTCAGCATTTTTGAAATCGAGCAACTTGTGCTTTAAAGCATTGATGGTAGGTGCAAATTTCCGGGTAGTCAACCAGCTGTTAAAGTCTAATTTTACCTCTTCAAGAATTTGTTCCGCCACCGGAATGAACGCTTTTCTGCGCTCCAAGGTGTCGTCCGTCATTTGCGATAAATCATCCAAATGCACTAGAGTGACATGTTCCAGTTCCGTTACGTTTTGATTCACGTTTCTAGGGATGGATAAATCTAAAATTAATAATGGTTTTTTAGATTGGATGCAGTGCTTGTCTACCGTAGGATTAAGGGCCCCAGTAGCCACGATTAAAATGTCTGAAGCGTTGATTTCCTCCTGAAGATTAGCGTAATCCTTTACCAACAAATTGAATTTACCAGCAACTTCTTCAGCTTTGGTTTTCGTTCTGTTAATAAGGGTGATATGATCGTTTTTGGTGTGTTTTACGAGATTTTCGCAGGTATTTCTACCAATTTTTCCCGTTCCGAAGAGTAAAATGTTTTTACTGGAAACCTCTTCTACCGTCTTCAGAATATAATGGACCGAGGCAAAAGATACGGAGGTTGCTCCTGATGAAATTTCGGTTTCGGTTTTAATACGTTTGCTGGCCTGAATGACCGCATTGATCAAACGCTCCGTAAAAGCATTGAGTAACCCTAATTTTTTAGATCCTCTAGCGCTTTTTTTAAGTTGACTGATGATTTCGAAATCGCCTAAAATTTGGCTGTCCAATCCAGAACCAACTCGGAACATATGGGAAATGGCTTCTTTATTTTTATAAATATAGGCCACTTCCTGAAATTCTTCAACCGTGCCTTTTGTATTGTCACAGAGTAATTTGATGAGTTGGTACGGGTGTTCTGCAAAGCCGTAAATTTCTGTTCGGTTACAGGTTGAGGTCACGATCAAACTCTCAATGCCTTCGGTTTTTGCCTGGTTAAGAAGGGTTTCTTTTGATGTTTCATCTAAACTAAAATGCCCTCTAACATCGGCATCCGCCTTTTTATAGCTTAAACCAATGGCATAAAAATATGTGCCTCTTGTCATGTGGTAATGCTCCATACCTGATTTGGAAATTTTCATAGCAAAAATAGAAATGTCCATCGAATAAAAACAACGCTCGAAGAACTATTAGTGTCGCTTGTGGTTTTTTACCCCTTTTAACTCTAAAAGTATGATAAATATCATATTTTTGCAGTCATATCAGTGCTTCAAGCACTATTTGTTTAGAATGAATCTAAATAAAGGATATCTAATTTTAAAGATTATGGATTTGAAAAATGTCGCTAAAGGTTCATTTGAAGAGACACAAGTAGAGGATGGATTTTTTGTACTGACCTGTCAAAATGAAGCCCCACGGGTTAAAGTTGTCCAACGCGAGATAGACAGTAATTATATACAATTTCACTTTTGTTTAAAGGGCTCTAGTAAATTTATGTTTAATGAAGGCCGCTACGCTTTGGACATTATGGAAGAAAATTCGCTTCTGCTGTATAATCCGCAACGCGATCTGCCCATTCATTTGGAAATGCAGCCCAATACGTGGTTGGTGTCGATTTTAATTTCGATCAAAAAATTTCACGGTTTATTTTCCCAGGAAGCGGATTATATCACTTTTTTGAGTGATGATAATAAAGATAAAAAATACTATAAGGATGGAAAGATTTCCCCTTCTTCGGCCATAGTACTGACCCAATTGATGCACTACAACCTGAATTCATCCATTAAAAACTTATACTTTAAGGGAAAGGCGTATGAGTTATTGAGTTTGTATTTTAACAGGAGTGAAGACGCGAATATTGAACAGTGTCCGTTTTTAGTGGATGAAACCAACGTCATCAAAATTAGAAAAGCCAAAGATATCATCATTTCCAGAATGGCCGAACCGCCTACCTTGCCGGAGCTATCTGATGAGATTGGGCTGAATTTGAAAAAATTAAAAGAAGGTTTCAAACAGATTTATGGGGATACCGTGTATAGTTTCTTATTTGATTATAAGATGGAAGTGGCGAGAAAGCTGCTAGAATCAGGAGAACATAATGTGAATGAAGTTGGTTTAAAGGTAGGATACAGTGCATCGAGTCACTTTATTGCGGCATTTAAAAAGAAGTTTGGTACCACACCAAAAAAATATCTAATGTCCTTATCTTCGTAAATTATTAATGGCCTGTTGGTTTCCAAGACCAAAAAGGCTTGAAAAAAGTGACCTTCTCAGGAAGGTCTGATAAAAACTGTTCAATGAAAAAAGGAGTACTACTCGTTAATCTCGGGTCGCCAGAGAGTCCAACACCTGAAGATGTTAAGCCTTATTTAGGTGAGTTTTTAATGGATGAACGCGTCATTGATGTCCCACTTTGGGCGCGAACGCTGATTGTAAAAGGCATTATTTTAAACACACGACCTAAGGCATCTGCGGAAGCGTATAAAAAAATATGGTGGGACGAAGGCTCGCCGCTGATTGTCATCTCGGAACGGCTTCAAAAAAAGATCCAGCAACAAACGGAACTACCTGTGGCTTTAGCCATGCGTTATGGAAGTATGACCATTAAAAAAGGGCTTCAGGAATTGGTCGATAAGGGTGTGGAAGACGTGTTTTTGATGCCACTTTATCCGCAATTTGCCATGGCTACCACTGAAACGATTTTAGTATTGGCCGAGGAAATCCGTAAGGAACATTTCCCAAATCTTAAAATTTCCGATTTAAAAGCCTTTTACAATCGTGAAGATTATATAGATGTGCTTTCAAATTCGATTGCCAGGCATTTAGAGAATAACCCTTACGAGCATTTACTTTTTTCCTATCACGGCGTGCCGGAACGTCATATCCGCAAGCGCGACATTACAAAATCGCATTGTAAAATCGATAAAAGCTGCTGCATCACCCCATCGCCGGCACACGAATTTTGCTACCGTCACCAATGTTTGGAAGTGACCCGTTTGGTAGCTGAAAAATTGAATTTGGCGCCGGGAACTTATTCCAGCTCTTTCCAATCGCGATTAGGATTTGATCCATGGTTACAACCACCAACAGATTTGACAATTGAACGTTTTGGGAAACAGGGTGTCAAAAAAATGGCCGTCGTAACCCCTGCGTTTGTGAGCGATTGTCTAGAAACTTTGGAAGAAATTGCTATGGAAGGCGAAGAGATTTTTCACGAAATGGGCGGTAAGGATTTTACCACCGTGCCGTGTTTAAATGACGATGCCGAATTTGTGGCCTTGCTGTCCAATTGGATCAACGATTGGGCAACTTCTGAAACCGTCACCGCATAATGGCTAATGATTCTTCACAGGATTTGGGTACCAAACCCATAAGCAAGCTTATCATTAAGCAAGCGTTGCCGGCGTCTATCGGAATTTTAGTGATGTCACTAAATATTTTGGTCGATACTATTTTTGTGGGGAATTGGATTGGTGCCACGGCCATTGCGGCAATTAATGTGGTATTGCCTGTTTCATTTTTTATTGCTGCCTTAGGGATGTCCATTGGTATTGGTGGTTCTTCCATTATTTCGAGAGCGCTCGGTGGTAATAATTATCAAAAGGCTCTCAAAACCTTTGGCAATCAGATTACCTTAACATTGGTGTTAACCCTGACCCTGGTGACGGTCGGTTTGCTTTTTTCTAATGCCATTATCGATTCTTTTGGGGGGCGAGGTGCCATTTTTGAACCGGCGAAAACCTATTATGAAATTGTGCTTTACGGAGTACCTGTTCTGGCACTTTGTATGATGGCCAACACCGTGATTCGCGCGGAAGGCAAACCAAAATTCGCCATGTATGCCATGATGATTCCATCGGTCAGTAACTTGATCATGGATTACATTTTCATTTATGTATTAGATTACGGAATGGCGGGCGCTGCTTGGGCCACCACATTATCGTATGTGTTTTGTTTGGCGTTTATCATCTGGTTTTATGCCTCCAATAAATCAGAACTAAAAATCAATTTTTCTCATTTAGGATTGAATTTCCCAATCGTTAAAGAAATTTCTTCCCTTGGTTTTGTCACGCTTGCCCGACAAGCCGTCGTGAGTATCACCTATCTATTTATGAATAATATTTTGTTCGATTTGGGTGGCGAAACTTCCGTAACATCTTATGCCATTGCCGGCCGGATGTTAATGTTTGCCATGTTTCCTGTTTTAGGCGTTACCCAAGGATTTTTGCCAATTGCAGGATTTAATTACGGTGCGGAAAATTTCCATCGGGTTAGGGAAACCTTAAACATTGCCATTAAATACGCCGCTATTTTAGCCTCTATCGTATTTATTGTCTTGATGATTTTTCCGGAACAAATAACCCGAATGTTTACTACAGATGCTGAGGTACTCCGTCAGGCACCAAATGATATGCGATGGGTGTTTGCCGCAACCCCTATTATTGCTTGGCAATTAATTGGAGCCGCCTATTTTCAAGCCATTGGTAAAGCAAGGCCAGCATTACTGCTGACCCTATTAAGGCAAGGGTTTTTCTTTATTCCCCTAATTTTAATTTTACCAAAATTTTTCGGCGAATTAGGAGTGTGGATTTCCTTTCCAATCTCTGATGTTTTGGCCACCATTGTGACGGCTTATTTTTTGAATCATGAGGTTAAGAAAAAATTAATTCCCAAAGATGTTTAATTAATTTTACGCCATGGAATATTACAATTACATCAAAGCCTTACATCTTATTTTTGTCATCACTTGGTTTGCTGGGTTGTTTTACATTCCCAGATTATTTGTCTATCAAATTGAAGCCTCTCAAAAACCATCACCTGATAAGGAGATTCTAGGAGAACAACTGAAATTGATGGCGAAACGGCTGTGGAATATCATTACTTGGCCTTCTGCTATTCTCGCCACATTTTTTGCCATTTGGTTGATTGTTTTGATGCCGGCGTGGCTGCACCAAGGTTGGATGCACGTGAAATTGGCGTTCGTTATCTTACTGATCATTTATCATCTCAAAACCCATCAATATTTCAAACAACTGCAACGTGACCAAGTCACGAAAACCTCCAATTTTATGCGACTCTGGAACGAAGGCGCGACCTTTATTCTATTTTCCGTCGTATTTCTGGTGATTCTTAAAAATTCCATCAATTGGATTTTTGGGGTAATTGGGATCATTGTTTTAGGCGTGCTGTTGATGCTCGGCTTTAAAATCTACAAAAATATACGGGCAAAAAACCCAGACGCTTAACTGCAGTGTTCTTAACAGTAGCCTTATGATATTTAAGAATCTAATGTTGGACATTTTCAAAAGCGGCCATTTGGTGTGATTATTGCTATATTTATCCCGCTACAATTTTCTAAATGAAACTCAGACGACTTTCCTTACGTGTTCGTATCTTTTTTGCCATGATTTTACTGGTGCTTATTGCGTCAGTGCTTATTGCCGCTGTTACCATATATCAATACAATGAAGAAGCACAAGATTACCATAGAGATCGTTTAGAGCGAAAGGAAGACAATATCAAGCGACATATCGATTTTGTCATAAGAGAAACCACTTGGGAGGTGAAAACTGAAAATATCCGGTTGATTTTTATGCATGAGATTTATAAAATTGCGGATATCCATCAATTACAAGTTAATTTATTCGATTTGGAAGGCGGATTAATTAAATCATCTAAGTCGAGCATTGAAGGCGACACCATCGCAAAATGCTTAAATGCAGATATTTTAAATAATCTTTCCAACACGGCAGAACACCGTTATGTTGAAAAAACCACACTCAACAATCAGACCTTTCAATCGTCCTACACCTATATTACAGACAAAAAGTTTAAACCTATCGCCATCTTAAATTTGCCCTATTTAGAAAATGATGAATTTTTAAATAAAGAATTGCGCGAATTTTTAGAGCGCTTAGGCTATGCCTATCTGGTGATGCTCGTTTTAGCAATTCTGTTGGCCTATTTTCTTTCAAAATACATTACAAAATCGCTAAAAACCATTAGTGATAAAATCAAGGAAACACGACTGGGTAAACAAAACAAACGTATTGAGATTGAATCGTCAAGCGAGGAAATTGCTACGCTAGTAAATTCCTATAACAGCATGATTGATGAATTGCAAGCCAGTGCCGTAAAATTGGCAACTTCAGAGCGTGAGCAGGCTTGGCGTGAAATGGCAAAGCAGGTAGCGCACGAAATTAAAAATCCGCTGACCCCAATGCGCTTGAGTGTGCAAAGTTTTCAGCGTAAGTTTAATCCTGAAGATCCGGACATTCATCATAAGGTTGAAGAATACAGTCAAACCCTTATTCAGCAAATTGATACCATGAGCTCCATTGCTTCAGCGTTTTCCAATTTCGCCAAAATGCCCGCTCAGCAAAATGAAACCCTCAATGTGGTGCACATTGTAAAATTGGCTTTAGATATTTTTAGCGAAGATTATATTGTCTTTATTGCCGATGAAAAAGAAATCATCGCCCAATGGGATCGGACGCAATTAATCCGCGTGGTGACCAATTTGGTCAAGAATGCGACCCAAGCCATTTCAGGCGATAACGATCCTAAAGTTGTGGTCAGTGTCATGTCTGAAGATCAATTGGTGAAAATTTCCGTAGCGGACAACGGCCGGGGAATTTCTGAAGAAAACATTCCGAGAATCTTTGAACCCAAATTTACCACGAAATCTAGCGGGATGGGTCTGGGTTTGGCCATGGTCAAAAATATTGTCGAGACTTATAAAGGCACCATCACCTTTACCTCCCAAAAAGGGAAAGGCACCACTTTTACCGTAACGTTCCCAAAACAATAAGTTGTCTGTAAACACAGGTATCTTATAAAATAATTCTTAATTTTCAATTTCTGTATCTTTAGATGTTTCCCATCACACGATTGAATGTGCTGTTGAAACCTATTTTGCAGGATTTAGATCTAAAATTTAAAAAACATCATGATGTCATACGAAAACATTTTATCCAAAACTAAAGACGGGATCACCACCATAACCATTAACCGTCCCAATAAGCTGAATGCTTTAAATAAAGCCACCATTAATGAGCTTAACCAAGCCTTTAAAGTGGCCAATAAAGACAAGAAAACAAAGGTCATTATCGTTACTGGTAGTGGCGAAAAAGCTTTTGTGGCAGGTGCTGATATTAGCGAATTTGCTGATTTTAATGTCGAAAATGGGGGCAAGCTTGCGGCCAAAGGTCAGGAGTTGTTGTTTGATTTTGTTGAGAATTTGTCCACGCCGGTGATTGCGGCAGTAAATGGGTTTGCACTTGGTGGCGGACTTGAGTTAGCGATGGCCTGTCATTTTAGAGTGGCGAGTGATAATGCGAAAATGGGCCTACCGGAAACTTCATTGGGGGTTATTCCCGGCTATGGTGGGACCCAGCGTTTACCGCAATTGGTAGGCAAAGGGCGCGCTATGGAAATGGTGATGACCGCAGGGATGATTGATGCCGAAACAGCCAAAGCTTACGGCTTGGTGAATCATGTGACCACTCAGGAGGAGCTGATACCTTTATGTGAGAAGATTGCAGGCAAGATCATGTGTAATTCTACAGTGGCCATTAAAGGCGCTATAAAAGCGATTAACGCCAATTATAAAGATGGTGTTGATGGTTATAAAGTGGAAATCAAGCAATTTGGAAAATGTTTCGGAACCGAAGATTTTACGGAAGGCACTACGGCGTTTTTAGAAAAGCGTAAGGCTGAGTTTCCAGGGAAGTAGAACGCAGACCCGCCTTAGTCGGCAGGGCAAGTGACGCTGATTGACCTGATTTTCGTTGATTATTACAGATCATTTTGAGATGGATAGAAATAAAAAAATGCGAACTAAAATAAGAGTTCGCATTTTTCATTTCAATGAAGTCTTAATACTCACTTCTAAAACGAAGCGGTCTTAATTCTATTTATAATTTTCCACCAACAATGGTCAATTCGTCAACGATGTGTTTTGCGTTGGAATATTTGTCAATCAACCAAAGTACGTAACGGATATCAACATTGATGGTACGTTGTAGGTTGCTGTCAAAAATAACATCACCAGCCATGGCTTCAATGTTGCCATCAAAAGCTAAACCGATCAATTCGCCTTTACCGTTGATTACTGGAGATCCTGAATTACCACCGGTAATATCATTATCAGAAAGGAAGTTTACTGAAAGCTCACCTTTTTCATTGGCGTAACGTCCGTAATCCTTCTTTTCATAAATGTCTAACATGTCTTGTGGCAAATCAAACTCATCATCATTTGGAACATATTTGGCAACCATCCCTTTTAAAGTGGTGTAGTTGTTCACCGCTGCATCATTTCTGTCATCAGCAGGTAACGCTCTTACTTTTCCGTAGCTTAAACGCAAGGTAGAGTTGGCATCAGGATATTGAATGTTGCTCAACTTCGACTCACGTAATCCAGCCACCATCTTTCTGAAAGCCGCTTGATAATCATTTTCAGGTTGTACCAAGTGTTCTGGTTGCTCTCTGTATTTGGTCAATAATTGACCGGATAATTTATATAACACATCATTTTCTAATTTAGAAACATCAGGATTTGCCAAGAACGCTTGTACATTTTCTTTAGACGTAAAGATGCTCGCATCAAAAGCAGAATCTACAAATGCTGTAAAATCATTGGTGTTTTTATCAGCGATTTCCTTAACCATTTCTGGAAGTGGATAATTGGTTTTTGATGCGTATAGATGTAACTGTTTTGCCAAAATTTCTTTTTCTAATGGCATATGAAAATCTTTAAACGACCCATCGATAAATGGCTGTAATTTAGGCAGCATATTTTCACGAGCAGCCTCATTAGATTCGGCATACTGTTTTAAGGCGCTACCTAATCTTGAAGGCAATACAGCAAATTTACTCGCACGTAAAATTCCGGTTAAGTAATTGTCGTGTTGTGCCTTTTCATTGGTCAATTTATAATAAGCGTTGATATCAGAAATTACGTTTCCATATTGTGCTTTGTTCTCTTTTTTGTTGGCCCAGGTATTAAAAGCATCTTCAACTTTAGTTTTGGTGGCAACAGTGTTATGATCTGTTAAGGCATCAATCATACCACCACGATTTTTCCAATAGTTGGCGATACTTGCGTAAGAAGACGCATACATTAAGTTGATGGCTTCATCACTATCCATGTATTTCTTCATCACATCCATGCTCAATTTTGAACCTTCAACCCAAGCCGGATACGCATACTTTACGTTTTGTTCAACACCTTGCGCTGGCATCCAACGGTTAGTTCTTCCTGGGTAACCCAAGATCATTGCAAAATCGTTTTCTTTAACGCCATCGAGACTTACAGGAAGATGGTATTTAGATTTTAACGGTACATTTTCAGTAGAGTATTCTGCAGGATTCCCATCTTGGTCAGCATACACTCTGAATAATGAAAAGTCGCCAGTGTGTCTTGGCCACTCCCAGTTATCAGTATCACCACCGTATTTTCCAACACTTTCTGGAGGTGTGCCTACCAAACGGACGTCTTTGTAATCTTCATATACAAAGTAGTAGAATTCATTGCCTTGGTAAAATGAACGTACAGAAACGGTATATTTTCCGCCTTCATTATTTTCTTGTTCAATTTTGGCAATTTCTCTGTTGATCGCAGCTTCACGGTCTTTTTCAGACATCGTTTCATTTACTTGTGATAGGATGCGTTTAGAAACATCATCCATTCTTACAAAGAATCTGACGAATAAGCTTTCTGGCTTTAATTCGGCATCTAATGATTTAGCCCAATAGCCATCTTTTAGGTGATTTCTGTCTGCCGATGATAATTCTGCAATAGCATTGTAACCACAATGATGGTTGGTTAATACCAAACCACTATCTGATACAATACTGGCAGTACAACCACCATTAAATTGAACAATAGCATCTTTTAAGCTACGGTTATTGACGCTGTAAATTTCTTCAGCGGTCAGTTGAAGTCCCATTTTCTGCATATCTCTGTGGTTAAGACGCTCAATATGCATCAAAAACCACATGCCTTCATCTGCTTTAATTGCCGATGAAAACGTCATCATAAAAATGGTGAGGGAAAGCAATAATTTTTTCATGTTATAAGAATATTTGTGAGGGCTAAAATTATTGAATTTTTGGGGGTTTATGACGACTTTCAACTGTTAAAACACTGTTATTTTTTAAATACCCGTTACATTGTAAATGTTTGATACTAAGTAGTTGACTCTAATTTCTACATTTTGTAGCCATCAAAACCACGTGACTGACAGTACCTTTGTGGTGTCATCTCATCAAGAGCAATCTCCTTAAACCCATAAAAATGGACTCAAACCCAACTATTAAAGGTCGTGGTGCACAAATTAACCTACCCAATAAATTCTTTCAATTACGTCATGAAATGCGTGATGATTTTTTAGAATACTGCGCTAGAGAAGGGGAGGAGGCCGATAAAAACAAAACGCTTTATTTAGAAGTGTTCCCCAAGACCATCGTGAATAACGTGGACAGTCCAGATGTAGGGATGGGCTATTCCATGAATATGTATCAAGGTTGTGAGCACGGGTGTATTTATTGCTATGCCCGCAATACCCATGAGTTTTGGGGTTATAGTGCCGGACTCGATTTTGAACGCCGAATCTTAGTAAAAAAAGATGCGCCACTGCTGTTGGAAAAATTCATCACAAGGAAAAGCTGGCAAGCATATCCTATAGTGATGTCTGGGAATACGGACTGTTACCAACCGGCAGAACAAAAATTTGAATTGACTCGTCGATGTCTGGAAGTGTTTTTAAAATATAAACATCCGGTTGGCATCATTACAAAAAATTCTTTAATTTTGAGAGATCTGGATTTGCTAAAAGCACTCGCAAAAGACAATTTAATTGCGGTGAATCTGTCCATTACGTCGCTGTCCGAAGAAACCAGACGAGTTCTGGAACCAAGAACGGCAACCATCAAAAAACGTTTGGAAACTGTAAAAATCTTATCTGACAATGGCATTCCTGTTAATGTAATGATGGCGCCTATCATTCCCTCCATCAATAGTCACGAAGTGTTGTCCTTAGCCAAAAGAGTGTCAGAAATGGGTGCTTTAAGCATGGGCCACACCATTGTGAGATTGAACGGCGCCATAGGAGAAATCTTTTCAGATTGGATCAAAAAAACAATGCCGGATCGGGCGGAAAAAGTCTTACATCAGATTGCAAGTTGCCACGGCGGGAGTTTAAACGATTCACGCTACGGAACACGAATGCGTGGTGAGGGAGAGATTGCCAAACAAATCAATGACATGGTCAAATTGGCCAAGCTTAAATATTTTAAAGGGAAATCAATGCCTACTTTAAATACAACACTACATGAGGCGTTTAAGGATGGGCAATTGAAATTGTTTTAATTATTTTAATCCTTCCCATTCTGCATAAAACTGCTCGAGGAACTGTTCCATGAATTCATGGCGTACTATAGCAACTTTTCGGCCCGTTTCGGTATTCATCTTATCCTTTAAAAGCAATAATTTCTCGTAAAAATGATTGATCGTTGGCGCATTGGAGACTTTGTATTCTTCCTTACTCATGGCTAAATTCGGTGAAATCTCGGGATTATATAAGGTTCGATTTTTAAAGCCACCATAATTGAAAGTCCGAGCAATCCCAATAGCTCCAAGAGCATCCAATCGATCGGCATCCTGAATGACATCAAGTTCGGGCGATTTGAATTTTTGGAGTTCATTTCCGCCTTTAAACGAAATATTTTCTATGATGTTCACCACATGCTCAATGATGGTTGAATCTACATTAATCTTCGTTAAAAATTCGCGTGCTACTTTCGGCCCAACCGTTTCATCGCCATTATGGAATTTACTGTCGGCAATGTCGTGGAGCAGTGCCCCGAGTTGAACCACAAATACATCAACGTGTTCTGTTTTGGCTATAAGCAACGCATTATTCAATACTCTTTGAATATGGAACCAATCGTGGCCGCCTTCGGCGTTTTTCAGTTGGGATTTGACGAAGGCTATCGTTTTCTCGATTTGTAGATCTATGGTCATACTTTTTAATAAAAAATTCCTTTTATGTAGGTAAAAGGAATTTTTGTGTCTTTAGGAATGCAATATTATTTTAATCGCGCAGGTTCCACCCATTTAAACTGATACGAGTTTTCTGGAATTTTCATTCGGTCTGCCAAACGTTTCATACGGTCTGGAAGTTTCATGAGATAATCTCTAGCTTTCTCAGCATCATCAGAGAGATTTTGGATATTTCCAATTTCCCAACGCTTGATCAACTTTTCCAAGATATCCACATAATCGGCTGAGGTGTATACCCCAATACGCTGTGCTGTATTTGAAAACTCTTCAAAAGCAGTTCCAATCTGATCGCCAGATTCCCTTAAGAAATGCGCCGGCATGGTGATTTTTTGCTTCATCATCGTTTGAAAGGCAATCATCATCTGACTCGGATCTACAGCAAATATCCGCTCTACAAATTCTGCGTAAGCGTGGTGGTGACGCATTTCATCGCCAGCAATGATGTTACACATCTTAAAGAGCGATTTATTCCCTTTTTCTTTGGCGATTTTCGCTACGCGATTATGGGACACATAAGTGGCCAATTCCTGAAAACTGGTGTATATGAAGTTTTTATACGGGTCTCTATCCGTACCAATATCAAAACCATCAGCAATGAGATGTTGAGTAGTTTTTTCAATTTCTTTCATGTTCACGCGGCCTGATAAATACAGGTATTTATTCAGCACATCGCCGTGTCTGTTTTCTTCAGCAGTCCAATGACGCACCCATTTACCCCAAGAGTTACGACCTACCTGATCTACACCTTCAACATCCATTAACCACGATTCGTAAGTTGGTAATGCTTCTTCAGTAATCATATCGCCCACTAAAACCACCCAAAAATCATAAGGGAGTTCTTTAGAGAGTTCACGTATTTCTCGTACCTCTTCAAAAAAGTTATCACCTTCTGAATTCGGTAAAAAATCTGTGGGTTGCCAAATTTGTTCGGCTGGGATTAAATATTTTTGAATGAGTGATTCGACGTCTTTTTCCAGATGTTGCATCACTTCCAATCGTACATTCTTTTGAGACATAGTGTTGTAATTTAGGGATGAATATTTGAAGAAATCGTCTGTTCAACAGTTCTGATTAATTCTTCCTTATCTACAAAGGTAGCAATTTTGAGAGGTTGATGTACCGTGAATTTCAAATGATTTCCGATACCCATTGGAAATTTACCATAGCGCAACATCTTCCACGAATTGTTAATACTGATAGGTACAATAAGGGCTGACGGTGCTTTTCTCATCATAACTTCCAAACCTTTTGTTTGAAAAGGTTTAGGAACACCAGTTTTACTTCGGGTGCCTTCAGGGAAAATAACCGCGGCTCGTTTGGTGTTTTCAATGTACTCTCCAAATTTCATAATGGCAGGTAGGGCTTGCCTCGGGTTTTTACGATCAATAAGTACAGAGCCACCATGACGCAGGTTGTAAGACACACTTGGAATGCCTTTTCCCAATTCTTTTTTTGCGATAAACTTGGGGTGGTGTTTGCGCATGTACCACATGATAGGCGAAATATCGTACATACTTTGATGGTTGGCCACAATAATCAGTGGTTGGTCCATTGGGATGTCGTGAGGATTGGTAAAAGTGAATCGCGTGCCTAATACATTAAGACAGCGAATTAAAAAAAACTGCAGCCAATCGACACTAATCTTATGTGCTTTATATCCGAAGACATTGAAACAGATCCATTGGATAGGATGGAACACTATTAAAGTGATTCCAAAACAGATGAGATACAAAACCGTTAGTGGGTAGGCTAATATTTTTCGCATCCTACAAAATTAATAAAAAGTCAGGCTACAAACCTACTAATAAATGGCAATGCACCTATTGTTTATACATTCTAATTGTTGCGGAGGGCTGACAAAGGAGCAGTCCGAAATTAATCCGCATTCTGTATTCATTAATTTTTCATGCTGATTATAAGTGGCGACTAATTTAGACAATTTGAGGGTGTCAATAGATGTGGAGTATACCAAGTATCCCCAAGGGCCACCACACGGTTTACTTCCCAATGCAATAGATCGGCATTCAAAAGTTGCGTTACATACGGAAGTATCCGCTAAATTTTGAATATTTGTTTTCATCTCATGTAGTTGGTCACGCATTTCTTCACAGGTCATAGTGTCTGGGTTATCGCATGTGTTAGCACTTAACACTATAAACAGCGAACTTAAAAGAAATGTGATAATCGTTTTCATAAGAAGTTATTTTAAGATAGATGTTGAATTTTTCAATGGGTTGCGTATAAAACAAAAAAAACCACAGTAAAGTTACCGTGGTTTTTATAATTTTAAGACTGTTTTTTCTTTTTAGCAGTGCTCATTATAGGCATCTACAAGGTTTTCTGCAATTAACTCAGCAGGTCTGCCTTCAATATGATGCCGCTCTAACATGTGTACCAATTCGCCATCTTTAAATAAGGCCATACACGGTGAGCTTGGAGGAAACGGAACCATAAGTTCTCTTGCTTTGTCAACGGCTTCTTTATCTACACCTGCAAATACAGTCACGATATGGTCAGGACGTTTTGCGTTTTGTAAGCTCTTTGTTGCTCCTGGGCGCGCATTTGCTGCAGCACAGCCACAAACTGAATTCACAACAATTAAGGTTGTACCTTCTTTTGACAAGGCTGAATCAACGTCTTGAGCGGTGTGCAATTCTTCAAATCCAACTTTGGTCAAGTCTTCTCGCATTGGTTTTACTAATTCTGCTGGATACATATATTTTTAATTTTCAAGATTAATATTAGACCCCGATACTTCGAGACTGCAAAGATACGGAAAAATCTGCTTCTCAAAGTAGTTCTTAGTAGTGAGATTGAATGCTGCCATTCGTGATTTCTATTCAAAAAATTCAAGCGATATTTTTAACTAAAAAGCTTCAACTATAGTATATTTGAAGTTCAAAAATTTAAAAATTACAGATGAATTTTTCAAAATGGATAGGCGCAGGTTTAGGATGGTCTTTTGGAGGTCCTATTGGCGCTATAATTGGAATGGTTTTAGGAAGTATTGTAGATTCTATTTCGGGGAATGGGACGCCACTTTTAGGCGACTGGCAAACCGATCAAAAAAGACGCCCCACGTACAGAAGTGAACCCCAAGCGCGAACGCAAACCCAGCCGGGAGATTTTGAGGTCAGTCTTTTAATCTTAGCTTCAGTAGTGATCAAAGCTGACGGACACCAAGACCAACGAGAATTGGATTATGTGCGTCAACAATTTGTAGGGATGTATGGGCAGGATCGCGCCAATCAAGCTTTTAAATTATTTAAAGGCATTAACCAGCAACACATTCCGGTGCGCGAGGTATGTCTCCAAATACAGCGAATGATGGATCATCCGTCTCGCTTGCAACTTTTGCATTTCCTTTTCGGAATTGCTAAGGCCGATGGGATGGTGACCGATAGTGAAGTAAAACAAATCTTTACCATTTCTGGCTATTTGGGCATTAGTTCTCGTGACTATGAAAGTATTAAAGCGATGTTCTACAATAGTAGTGATAACGCTTACAAAATTCTAGAAATTACCAAGGACGCCACAAATGATGAAATTAAAGCCGCGTATAGAAAGATGGCCAAGAAATACCATCCGGATCGTGTGATTCATTTGGGAGAAGAACATCAAAAAGGAGCTGTGGATAAATTCCGTCAGGTGCAAGAGGCCTATGAAAAACTTCAGAAAGAACGCCGTTTTTAAACAGAAGGCAATACAAACTCTTGGTGTTAATTCGCAATTGTTTTATGCCGTTCACGTCTCAAGTATATTAAAAATTTATTAATTTAGTTTCACCTAAACCGCATCGTTAATTCCTGTTTCAGCCATGGGAGAGATGTCTTAAAAAAAGCTACAGCATGCAACTTATTCTTAAGCCCTATATTTTAAAATTAAAACACACTTTTACCATTTCAAGAGAATCACGTGATGAACAACCGTCTTTGATTGTCCAATTAAGAGAAGATGGTTTTTCTGGTTATGGTGAAGCAACGTCCAATCCTTACTATAACGTCAGCATTAAAGGAATGATGCGGGATTTAGAACAAATAGAGCCTCTTATTGCAGATTCTTCAGGAATGCCTCCGGAAGAATTTTGGGAGAAAATGGCCTCACAATTGCCAAATAACAAGTTTGCCTTATGCGCATTAGACTTGGCCTATAATGATTTGTACGCCAGAAAAGAAGGTAAAAAATTGTATGAATTGTGGGATTACGACATCAGCAATAATCCACTCTCTGATTATACGATTGGAATTGATACGATTGAAAAAATGGTGTCTAAAATGGATGAAATGCCGTGGCCTATTTATAAAATTAAATTAGGTTCTGATCGCGATATCGAGATAGTAAAGGAATTGCGCAAGCATACCGATGCGGTTTTTAGAGTGGATGCCAATTGCGGATGGACGGCAGATGAAACCATTGCCAATGCCATTGCGCTTAAAGAATTGGGCGTTGAATTTATTGAGCAACCCTTACCAGCAGACGATTGGGAAGGTCATAAAAAAGTTTTCGAAAACTCAGTATTACCAATAATTGCCGACGAAAGTTGCCAAGTTGAAGCAGACGTTGAAAAATGTTACCAACACTTTCATGGGGTAAATGTGAAACTGACCAAATGTGGTGGCCTCACGCCAGCCCGACGCATGTTAGTGAAAGCGCGACAATTAGGAATGAAAACCATGGTAGGCTGTATGACGGAATCCACAGTAGGTATTTCAGCGATTGCCCACTTATTACCGCTGCTGGATTATGTTGATATGGACGGAGCGTTATTGTTGGGCGAAGACATTGCTACAGGCGTAAGTCTTGAGGATGGCAAGGTCATCTACAGCGATTTGAATGGTACCGGCGTTACATTAACCGCGTAATTTAATGACCGTTGAACACTTTCCGGATCGGACAATTACTGTTGCAGGTCAATCGTATCTGTATTTTGGAGGCACGTCATATTTGGGAATGGCCACGCATCCAGAGTTTCAAAACTTAGTATGTCATAGTATTAAGACCTGGGGAACAGCCTACGGAAGTTCTAGAAATGCCAATATCAAATTGAGTATTTATCAGAAGGCAGAAACTCTATTGGCAAAAATTATTGGCGCTGAGGCGGCGCTTACAGTGTCTTCAGGTACCTTGGCAGGGAAGATTGTGATTGATTACTTATCAAAAGAACACCAGAAATTTTACCACTACCCCAAAACGCATCCTGCCATATTAAAATCATCTAGTCTGCCCTTATTCGTTAACGGCGCCTTGCATCCTGATTTGACGGATACCGTAGAGGAAGCCATCGTCATAACTGCTGATGCGTTATTATCGTTGGCCGTAACACCTACTGATTTTGATTTTCTGAACGCTATCTCACCCAGTAAACGCATTACCTTAGTGCTGGATGAATCCCACAGTTTAGGTGTGGTGGGACCTTTTGGTGATGGTGTTTTTAAAACTGTTAATCATCCGCGAATCATACAAAAAATAATGATCAGCTCTCTAACCAAGGCTTATGGCTGTTCGGGAGGCGTCATTGCCGGAGATCAACGCCTCATTGAGATTATTAAGAATGAAGCCGTGTTTGTTTCGGCAGCAGGTATGAATCCCATTTTCTTGCAAACTTTTGTGGATGGTCAAGATTTACTGCATACTCAACTCAAAAAATTGAGATCTCATCTTCAGTTTTTATTTGAGGACACGCAGTTGCCCCACAATTTTATTTACAATTCTGATTATCCTGTGATCTATTCGTCTAGCGACGGTATTTTTGATTACTTAAAATCTAAAAGCATCATCATTACTAATTTTAAATATCCAAATTATGATACGCTGATGAATCGGATTGTGATTACCGCAAATCATACGAAAGAGGATCTCCAACAGCTTAAATCGGCACTGCTTGGTTTCTACCAATAAGCAATTTTATAATGGAAGAGCGCCCTACTAAACGCGAATTAGAATTCTAACTTTTTTATGAATTGCTGATGGGTTTCTAAATTTAAAATCTAACTTTAAAATTCCTAATCCTTCATTTTTTTAATCTATGATTACCGCATTTCACTATTCCAAAAATTTTAAGCTTTTAGGTCGTTTTGGCTTTGTCCTGCTCATGTCCTTCATTTTGGTCAATTGTAAGTCGTCAAAAATATCCAAACATCTGGATAAAACCTTAGACGCTAGCTTCTATGATAACCAGTTTACGGGACTTATGGTGTATAATCCTAGAACTAAGGATACGGTGTACAATTACAATGCTGACCGGTATTTTACACCTGCCAGTAACACTAAAATTTTCACATTATACACCGCATTGCACTATTTACCTGCTCAAATACCTGCCTTAACATACGCTATTGATCAGGATACGCTACTTGTGAAAGGCACAGGTGATCCTACATTTTTACACCCGTATTTTAAGGATAGTACAGCGCTCAATTTCCTGAAGTCATTTAAAGCCGTAAAACTTGTAACTGATAATTATAGCAATGGTAAGTTTGGACCGGGTTGGGCTTGGGATGATTATGACATGTATTACAGTCCGGAACGGAGTGCTTTTCCTATGTATGGGAATGTTGCTACCATTTCGAATAGTGGACAATTAACGACTTATCCAGAGATTTTAAAAGGAAAAACGTCCTATTCAGATTTGAATGGCCGCCGCGATTTTAATTCCAACACCTTCTTTTATAAGGTCACCAGAAAAGATACTATTGAAGTGCCTTTTGTGGTTGATTCCACTTTGCTCAAACAACTTTGGGACGATCTGCTTCCCGGGAAGGTGACCCTGATTCCGAATACGCTTACAAAAACGGATCAAACCCTCTACAGCGTTGCGTCGGACAGTGTGTATAAGCGCATGATGCAGGTAAGCGACAATTTTATTGCCGAACAATTGTTGATTTTAGCCTCCTCCACAGTTTCAGACACCTTGGATGCCGATCAGATCAGAAAGTCAATGCTCGACGGTCCATTGAAGGATTTAAAACAAAAACCTTATTGGGTAGACGGCTCTGGTTTGAGCCGTTACAACCTCTTTACGCCCTTATCTTTTGTGCAGATATTGGAGAAACTTTATACCGATATTCCACGTGAGCGCTTATTCAATTTTTTCCCCGTGGGAGGAAAAAGCGGCACTATTAAAGACTGGTACGCTGGTGAAATTACGCCGTATGTTTATGCCAAAACCGGCACCGTGGGCAACGTGCATTGTTTAAGTGGTTATTTAGTAACCAATTCCGGAGAGGTGTTAATTTTTAGTTTTATGAACAACAATTACAGAACCTCAACGTCAAAAATTAAAGAGCAGATGCAAAACGTGTTAGAATATTTGCGAGATAATTATTAAAACGTGGAATTATTTACCGTAGAAAATCGCATTTCTGAAATTGCTGTCTTTAGTTTTTAAATTAATTAAAAATCCGTTGACCACAGCGTAGTCTATACTGCCATCTTTTTGGAGTACAAAATTAGGATTGTTGCCAATGTTTACGTAAAATCCTGGGACCTTCTGATCCGTATCCAGGATGTTAATTGGTAAAGACACTGCTTTCTCTTTTGATGAAAAATCAGCCACGCGCACATAGGTGTAGCCCGATTTGAGCAGACTGTAAATGTCCATCTTTTCGAGCTCTTTTAAGGTAGCAATAATCTCAGGATACACTTTGCCTTCAACTAGTCTGTAACCGGTGGCGTCAACAGTTTCGTAGCCATAAAATGTGGAGAGATCGCCTTTATCTACAATTCTGCCCACGTTATAAAAATCGTCGTGGTCTTTATCCTGGATTTCTGAATGGTTAATTCCAATATCCAAAATATAATCTTTACCCAACAATTTATGGGTGAAGCGCTCTATTTTAAGATCGAATAATTTACGGTCATTTTGCGGAATCTTCTCATAATCTTCAATTGGAATATTCTTGTAATCGCCATTGGCAATGGTATAACAGGCTGATAGAATAGATACAAAATTGAGCTTTCTAATTTCCTGTTTCTCAACATCATTTTTATACCCACCCGACTCGATTAAAATAGCACTTGTTCCCCATTTTTGGATGTTGTCTCCAAACGCACGGGGTTCAAAATCGTCATTGTAACGCCCCACTTGACCAGGTGCATATTTTTGGATGATGTTGTTCATAAATACAATAACTTTCATTGCATTGCCCCGCACCTCATTGATGTCTTTTTCGTAATTGTAGGCCGGTGCCAAATACGATATTGTGGCTGGTTTAGGTGTGCGCTCGGCATTATAATAGGTGCTTTGGTCGTGAAGATTGAATCCAAAATCGGCATCCAAACTGTCTCTGATGCGCTTTAAAATCTGTCCTTCTGGAGACTGTAACATAAGCGCATCTCTATTGATGTCAATCCCTAAAGCGTTACGTCTGGTAAACATTTCAGCCCCGTCAGGATTCAACATGGGCATAAAATGAAGCGTCAATTTACTTAACAACAGTTCTTTTTCAGACTTAAAATCAGGACTGTTCAGAAAATTAAAAATGTCGAAAATGGCTTGCGTAGCAGTGGGTTCATCGCCATGCATCTGTGACCACAAAAATACACTCGTGTCGCCGCTACCGATACTGATCAAGCTGATGCTTTTTCCTTTGATGCTTTCACCGACTTTCTGAACAGTGTAGGCCGGTTTGTTTTTTAGGTTGTTGATGAGCGGTTGAATCTCATCATGCTTCATCCGACGTTTGTCTAAACTCGGCTCTTTATACTTTGAATAGCTGTCATAAAGACTAGTGGTCATGTCACTGACTTGCGCGGTTACGGAGAATGATAATACTGCTAGGACTAAGGAAAATAGGTATTTCATAATTACTATAAAGTTTTAACCGGTGCTGACTTTAAATTGAGTTTGCGAGTGCCTTTCTTAACCGCTTTCATAAAGGCTTCTCCGGGATCTGTTTTTTGAGTCCGGTAGCCTTCATCAACCTCCAACCATAACTCATGGCCTTCAAAATTAGTATATTCATAATGTCCTATTAAGTACTCAATGGGGTATTTTTCAGCCAAATACTTCACCAACCAAATGTTGGCTTTAATCTGTGCTTTGGTTAAGGGCACGCCTTCAGTTCCTCCTACGTTTTCAACCCCAATAGCGGTATGGTTTAAACCGATAACGTGGCGTGCCATGGTGGTTTCCGGCATCAAACGGTAAATGGTCCCATCTACATCTACTAAAAATTGTGAAGACACATTTAAATCGCTGGCATTCACCAAATCCGGTCTGCTTGGCAACGTGATGGGATGGAAGGCATTAAAGGATTTTTCGAGGGTCGGAATGGCCGTCCAGTGCAACACAATCATTTTAGGGGTGATGGTAGGCGTATCTTGTTCCAATCCATACCGCGAAGCCATATATTCTTTAGTAAGTTGAATGCGCTCCTCATTAAAAGTTATGGGTTTATCTACGATTGTTTTTGAAGTGCCACAGGCAGTAAGAACGACTAATGTGATGCAAATAAGGAAGTGTTTCATGAGTTTGTTTTTATCGTTTTATTATGGACACATGCTGTTCGCTATGAATCACCTCCTCGGGTGATAAAGCTTTTGGCATGCTCGTATTATAATATAACCTTAGCTAGAAATCAAAGTTAGCGAAATAATTGTTTACAAAAGACCTGATTACGCTAGCCTCTAAACAAAAAGAAGTCCTCCTTCATATCTTCAATTTGGGCATCCTCATTAGTGATGATGTAATCTATGGCTTGTGAGGTGAATTCATCACCTTTCTCTGTAAGCGAGACGATGTTCTGGTTAATGAGGATCATATTGTTTTTTAAAGCCAAGTCTAACACCGTTTCACTTTTTACTTTTTGCCAATTGATGTGTTCATTAAGATGGTTAACGTGTCGTTCCCGCTCTTCGCTATGGTTTTTCAGGTGCAGTAAGAAGGTGAGAAGAGACACTTCAATGCGCTGTTGTTTGTCACGATACATCACGGCAATTAAGCCTTTGCTAGGCGCAAAGAGATAAATGAGTAAGAAGACCACGCCAAGCATGGTGGTAATAGATCCGGCAATGGAAGCATCTAGCCAATGCGCCATCCAATATCCGGAAATAGCACTAAAAACTCCAAAAAATACGGCAAGTCCGAGCATTTTTTTTAAATCTGTAGTCAATAAAGAGGCGCAGGCCGCGGGCGCTATCATTAAGGCGACCACTAAAATGGCGCCCACCGCATCAAAGGCACCTACCGTAGTGATAGATGAAACCGTCATCAATCCGTAATGAATAATCAAGGGTGAGAATCCGAGCGAGGCCGATAATCCGGGATCAAAGGTACTCACTTTTAATTCTTTGAAAAACGCAATCAATAATCCGATGGTAATGGTCAAAATAGTACCAATCACCCATAATGATTTTGGCCCAATATCGGTACCGCCAACGGCAAGTCGGTCAAAGGGCGCAAAGGCCAATTCTCCCAATAAAACCGCATCAACATCCAAATGTACGTCATTAGCGTTTTTTGCAATCATGATGACGCCGATACTGAATAAGGCCGGAAACACTAAACCAATAGCAGTGTCTTCTTTAACCAGTCCGGTTTTCTGTATGCGTTCTACTAAAGCCACGGTAATTACGCCTGTAAAGGCCGCCAATAAGATCAGCCACGGCGAGTTGAGGTCCTGGGTGATAAAAAACCCAACCACAATACCGGGCAATATGGAATGGCTGATGGCATCGCTGATCATGGCCATTTTACGAAGCACCAAAAAGGTTCCCGGAATGGCGCAGGCGATGGCCACCAAACTAGCAATAAGCTGTATTTCAAACTGGGCGCTATTCATGTGTTTTGATGTTTTGGTTGTAAAGGTTGGCCGCGGTCTTAAATCCTTCTTCCGTTAAGCTCCACATGGTGCCATCTATAGTCACGTAATTTTTATCCACCAACTTTTGTAGTGTTTTGCGCGTAAAACCCTGAAAATTATTCAGAATTTTGATGGTATGTGGATGCGAAATATCGTCGTGCGTTTCAGCAATGTGGTACATAAACGAGAGTGTTTTTTGAAATTCCAAATCTCGTCGGTTGCTAATAAACCTAATCTGCCGAAAGAGTAATCCTCGGCTGGGCGAAAAAACAAAAGAAAAGATGACAAACACGGAGGCCACCAACACAATGACCGGTCCCGTGGAAAGATTATCCTGACTGGCGCTGATGGCAGTTCCGAAAACACCGGAAAATGCACCAAAAATGGCCGCCAATAAGACCATCGTGCTTAAATTGTTTGTCCATTGTCGTGCAGCAGCGGCGGGGGCCAATAACATCGCGCTCATCAGCACAACACCCACCGTCTGTAAACCTAAAACAATGGCCAAAACGATAAACGTGGTGATGAGAATATCAATAATCTTGGTGTTAAACCCTAGGGTTTTGGTATAGTCAGCGTCAAAAAGGAGAAGTTTGAATTCTTTCCAGAACAAGAACATGACTACCACACAAATGCCGGTAATGATGGCCATGAGCCACACATCACTTTCTACTAAAGTGGCGGCTTGCCCGAAAAGATACTTTTCCAATCCTGCCTGATTGGCGTTGGGTTGCTTTTGAATGAAGGTGAGCAGGAGCATTCCGAAACCAAAAAATAAGGAGAGAATTAAGCCTAAAGCGGTATCCGATTTTAAATGGGTTTTACTGATGATGCCTCTGATCCAGAACGTACCGAGCAGTCCACTGACCAAGGCGCCAATTAATAAGGTATTACTATCTTTAGCACCTGTTATTAAAAACGCCAAAGCAATTCCGGGGAGGGCAGCATGCGAGATGGCATCGCCGAGTAGGCTTTGTTTTCGCAAAACCGCAAAACTACCGAGCATACCGGTAACCGCGCCCAAGATGGCAGTGCCTAACGTGATGGTGCGTAGTGTGTAATCACTGAACACCAAAGAAAAGTACTCTTGTAAATTCATAAGTTGTTCCTGAATACTAGGAATTTTATTGGTTTAATGGTTTCTATTAAAATGGCAGAAATTTAAGTTGTGTTGGCCCTTTCGCGTTTAAGCTTTTCCCTAAACTTAAAGACATCTTCCCTTGAAAAAAGGGAAGGAATTTTTGTTTTTTACTAAGACTAGCTGCCACCTGCATACTTCCGACTGCCAACCTATTTTTGCACACTCACTTTATAATTAATTCCATAAGTCTTGGTCAAATTATCGTCATTAAAAATATCCATCACCGGACCTGTGGCAATTTTCTTAACATTCAAAAAGGTCACCCAATCAAAATATTCGGGAACCGTTTGGAGATCGTGATGCACCACAATCATGGTTTTTCCCGCTTTACGCAATTCTTTTAAAATATTGATAATGGCGATTTCCGTGGTAGCATCCACCCCTTGAAAAGGTTCATCCATAAAATAGATGGATGCATCCTGCACCAAGGCTCTTGCCAAAAAAATGCGCTGCTGCTGTCCGCCAGAGAGCTGACTGATTTGCCTGCTCTGAAATGCGAGCATGCCTACTTTCTCTAAGGCCTCTAAAGCGGCCTTCTTCTCTTTGACGCCCGGACGTTTAATCCAGCCCAATTTGCCATAGGTGCCCATCATGACCACATCTAACGCAGTGGTGGGGAAATCCCAGTCCACACTGCCTTTCTGTGGCACGTAGGCTACCAACGACCGTTGTTTGTGGTAAGGTTTTCCATAAATACTGACACTGCCTGCGATAGGTTTTAGGATGCCCAGAATGGCTTTAATAAGTGTAGACTTGCCAGCGCCATTGGGGCCCACAATGGCCATCAAGACGCCTTCCGGAATTTCAAGATCAATATCCCAAAGCACCGGTTTGTAGTTATATGCTACGGTTAAATCGTCCACTTTAACTGCTAATACTCCATTGGAGACTGAAGGCTCATTCTTGGAATGTGTATTTTTAATGGTATCCATTTGATTCATTTCTTATAAACTCCTTATTTTTTGAATACTGCCGAGTCTTATCCCATTTTTTTAAAATTTGGTCAACTCTTTATAGTGTAGCGGCTGTTTTAGCCCTGATAGTAGCGGCATCCTTTTTTGATTTTTCATCAGAAAAGACCTGCCCGTCCGTTCAGGCGGATACAGCGAATTGCAGGAACAGCTTCAAATAAGTAAACACCTTATGTCACTTATTTTCGTTGGAACTGCCCATTTATTTCAGCGCATTGACAATGGTGTGGACATTGTGTTTAAACATGCCAATATACGTCCCTTCCGGGGTGCCATCGTTGCCTAAGGCATCAGAAAACAACGTCCCTCCAATCTCAACAGTGTAATTTTTGGAGTTCACCGCCGCCTGCAAAGCTTCAATGGTGCGTTTGGGAACAGAACTTTCCACAAAAATGGCTTTTATTTTTTTACTAATAATAAAGTTAGCTAAATTCTGAACATCCATCACTCCAGCTTCCGTTGCTGTAGAGAGCCCTTGTAGGCCCACTACTTCAAATCCGTAAGCTTTGCCAAAATAATTAAAGGCGTCATGGGCGGTAACTAAAATGCGTTTATCTTGAGGAAGGGTGTTGATAGTCGCTTTGATTTCGACGTCCAAAGTTTTTAGTTCTTCGAGGTACATCCTGCCGTTAGTTTCAAATAAACTTTTGTTTTCAGGATCGGCTTCGGAAAGTTTCTTGACTACGTAAGCAGTAATAAGTTCCCAATTTTTAACGTCAAACCAAATATGAGGATCGTAATTGGAAGCAAAATTGTTTGAACCAATCAAGGTTTTTGGGTCTAAAGCGTCAGATACGGCAATGGTTTGCAAATTCTGACTTTGCATTTTCTCAAAAACTTCAACAAGTTTGCCTTCTAGATGTAAGCCTCCGTAAAAAATCAAGTCGGCATTTACTAGTTTAGTCACATCGCCTTCGCTCGCTTTATACAGATGCGGATCAACGCCAGTGCCCATCAGCCCTTGAATATTGAGTTTGTCGCCACCAATGTGGGTCACGAGATCCGTAATCATGGTGGTGGTGGTGACAATGTTGAGGTTGCCATTATCATTTTTATTATTTTTGCAACTGACTAAAGTCGAAAACGTCAATAGTATGACTAAAATATTTTTCATTTGTCTCTCTTTTTGGTTGGAATTCTTACACTTAACCCTGCGCTAAGTAAAAGGTCTTGTCCTTTAGTAATACTTCTTCCCACTGAAGTATCTATTTGTAAATCGTTTGAAATCAGATACGTCAACCCAGAATTCCAGAGAAGGCTTCCCGCAGTATTTTCAGGCAAATTTCCAAACACCTCTGCATAAACTCCAAGTTGCTTGGTAAATTCAAATCCATAGGCAACCGTATAAATATAGGCGATTTCTGAAGAATCATCTTTCCTTTCCGCTCCAATATTGTATCCTAAACTGGATCTATCACTTAGGGTATGGTTAAAAGCCAAAACAAAGTCAGCACCGGTGGTTTCTGGCTTGTAATCTTTACTAGCTAAAAATGGCAGATATAAGTGGCCCAGAAAACCGATTTCTGGACGCCAACCATTTTCTTGTGAAAGTGTTGTTTTAAACCCCAAAAGTAATGGACTAAACCCTCTGGAGATCTCATTTAGTGAGTTTAATTGATGTTTAACGCTTTCCTCTTTAAAATCCCAACCCAGGCGCAGTTCAACATTATTAATTATACCGTATCGAATTAGTGTTGTGTTAAATGTAAAAACATCCTTGTTTATATTTTGTTCGTCATAAGATTCATAAAAGGCCCCTGTTTCTATCTGAAGAATTCCTTTTGGCAAGGCTGTAGCAGATTCATTCGCATCAGGGCGGTCAGTAATTAAGGGTTCTACTAACGTGTTCTCCTGCGCATTGACGACATCCACGCCCATCCCCGCTAATAGAATAAAAACTAATTTTTTCATGAGTCTAAATATAATTTACGAATGTACTAAAAAATTGTGAAACTACACTTAATTGAAATATTTGTTTAGACAGGTCTAAAAAATAAGTTCACCAATTTATATGCTTATATTTGTTTGAATACAGGAAGCACATGATCACACTCACGGAAGAGAATTATATAAAGGCGATTTTTCATTTAGGGAAACAAGGCTCCGCCACGGTCAGTACAAATGCTTTGGCCGAAGCGATGCAAACGAAAGCCTCGTCTGCCACAGATATGATCAAGAAGTTGGCAGAAAAAAATTATGCCAACTATAAAAAGTATCAAGGCGTTAGTTTAACCACTGATGGAAAACGGGTGGCGGTTAATATCATAAGAAAGCACCGACTATGGGAGGTGTTTTTGGTGGATAAGCTCAATTTTACCTGGGATCAGGTTCATGATGTTGCGGAACAATTGGAGCACATCAAATCTCAAAAACTCATCGACGAGTTGGATGCATTTTTAGATTTTCCGACGCATGATCCTCACGGCGATCCTATTCCCGATAAACACGGCAAGTTTGAGCACGTTGAGAAAACGAGTCTTTCCAGCGCCAAAGAAGGTGTGAGTTATGTGTGTGTGGGGGTTAACGACAGTTCTGTCGATTTTCTTAAATATTTAGATAACAATGCCATCGCCCTTGGGACCACTATAAAAGTGTTACACAAGGAGCCCTTTGACCATTCTATAAAAATTGCGATTGATGGACGAGAATTGATGGTCTCTCAAATAGTAGGGAAGAACTTATATCTTAAAGAACATTAAATCGCAAACTCAAAGTTGTTATTTCGTTTTTAAATAGGCATTCCGTTAAATTGTCACCCTCTGTTGCTATTGTCATTTCGACGTAAGAAGGAATCCCATACCCAAAACCCCATCGCCAAAGGAATCACGCAAGGCCCAAATAACAATCAATGACACTTGTCACAATCATGAGCGTCGCTAAAAGCTTTTTTGGCCTTAGGTTTCTTCCAAAAGAATTTCTTGATTAAAAAACTTAAGGCAAGTCCCAGAGCTGTAAGGGCTAATATGGTTTGGATTGTGTCGTTCATAATGGTTTATTTTTCATTGCTCTGGGCGATTTAATGGCTCCTAAATGAAATCTCTTACTTTAAAAGTTGGAAAGCAATCAATGCTATAATATACGCAAAAGCACTCATAATTACAAGTTGCAAAAGGGGCCATTTCCAAGAATTCGTTTCCCGTTGTACTATGGCTAAAGTACTCATACATTGCATGGCAAAAGCGTAAAACAGGAGCAAGGAAATTCCTGAAGCAAAGGTAAATAATGGACCGCCTAAAATAGGGTTGACTTCTCCCGCCATGCGGTTTTTGATGGTTTCTTCATCATCACTTCCCACACTGTAAATAGTGGCCAAAGTGCCTACAAATACTTCACGCGCGGCAAAAGAACTGACCAAGGCAATTCCAATTTTCCAATCATAACCCAGCGGTCTGATGGCGGGCTCAATGGCGTGGCCAGTAATGCCTAAAAATGAATGTTCTAATTTTTGGGACGCCACGTGTTCGTGTAATTCTTCCGCGCTGAGGTTTTGTTCAGCATACTCTGTTTTGATGATTTCTTCGGCATTGTTAAATTCTTCACCAGGTCCGTAAGAAGCCAAAAACCAAAGTACAATGGAAATTGCCAAGATGATTTTACCCGCTCCAAAGACGAAGGATTTGGTCTTTTCAATCACCGTTAACACCACATTTTTAAATAACGGTAATTTGTAATTTGGCATTTCGACCACAAAAAAGGTCTTGCTTTTAATTTTTAGGATTTTATTCAATAGCATGGCGGATACTAAGGCGGCACCAAAGCCTATCAAATACAGGAGCATTAAGGTCATGGCTTGGTAGCCGAGCCCCAAAAAGCGTCCGTCAGGAATGACCAACGAGATGATGATTAAATACACAGGCAAGCGCGCAGAACAGGTCGTAAAAGGCGTCACCAAAATAGTGATGAGCCGTTCTTTCCAACTTTCGATATTACGGGTAGCCATAATCGCGGGAATGGCGCAGGCCGTACCTGAAATTAAAGGCACCACACTTTTTCCGCTTAAACCAAAACGACGCATCCCGCGGTCCATTAAAAATACCACCCGACTCATATAGCCGCTTTCTTCCAGCACGGAGATAAAGAGGAATAAAAACGCAATTTGCGGAATGAAAATGACAATGCCGCCCAAGCCCGGAATGATGCCTTCGGCCAATAAACTGGTAAAAGCACCAGCAGGAAGCGAATTCTTGGTCCATTCGCTCAGCGAGGCAAAGGAAGAATCAATAAAATCCATCGGCACGCTCGACCAATCATAAATGGCCTGGAAGATGGTCAATAAAATCAAAAAGAAAATGACGTAACCCCAAATTTTGTGGGTTAAGATGCGGTCCAATTTGATGCGTAGATCTTTGGCCGTACTCAAATCGATAGTTTGGCCTTCCTTAAGGGTATTGTTTATAAATTGATACCGTTTTATGGTTTCTTTTTGCTGAAGTCTTTTCAGGTCGGCTTTAGACTTTGTCTTAAATTCTGCAACGGCGTCAATTTCGTTCCTGTCGGTCTTCCCAAAATTAACATCTTGGGTAATGACCAGCCACAATTTATAGAGCAATTGATTGGGAAATGCCTTTTGTAAATTTAAAAAATATTCGGGGTCAATTTCAGAAGCGTTCATACAAGGAGCTGTTGACAGTTCCTTGTAATTAGTAATCAATTCCTTTAATTCAGTAATACCATTTTTTTTGCGGGTACTCACTAAGGCAATTTTGGTATTAAGATGTTCTTCTAAATAGGGGATGTCTAAAGTAATCCCTTTGTAACTCATCCGGTCCGCCATATTGATGACCAAAATAGTTGGAATTTCTAAGTCTTTAATTTGGGTAAAAAGAAGGAGATTACGTTTTAAATTTTCAACATCGCTGACGACTACGGCGACGTCAGGAAAGTCTTTATCATTTTTGTTGAGCAGCAATTCAATCACCACGTTCTCATCTAAAGACGAGGCATTTAAGCTGTAGGTTCCGGGCAAATCAATGATATGCGCTTTTACGCCGCGCGGAAGTTTACAGATGCCTTCTTTCTTTTCAACGGTAATGCCAGGGTAGTTTCCTACCTTTTGATTCAATCCGGTAAGGGCGTTAAACACTGAGGTTTTACCAGTATTCGGATTCCCGATTAAGGCAACATTGATTTGCTTACTCATTTACAGAATCTCTATTAATATGTGAAGTGCGGTCTCTTTTCTGATGGCCAAATGGGTGCCGTTGATGTTGAGATACATAGGGTCAGAAAAATGTGCGAGTTGTACCAGCTCTACATAATTACCCGGCAAACAGCCCATTTCCAAAAGTTTTAAAGGGATGTGTATAGACGATACGTCAGTAATGATACCACGTTGCCCTCTTTTGAGATGTGCGACTGTTACTTGCATCCTTATTTAGATTGATTTTAAAGAAGCAAAAGTAAATATAAATATTTAGAGGGTCAACCTTAAAATATTAAAGTTTCAGGTTTAAAGTGTTTCAGGTATCTGTTGTTTGAAGTTTCTATTT
>Ga0114916_1000154_pt1 | contig 51763 bp, 47 predicted proteins | sample MalvirAntarct_66_FD_83501 | JGI IMG/M metagenome (GOLD analysis project Ga0114916, IMG submission 83501) | Marine viral communities from the Global Malaspina Expedition - Malaspina viral metaG Antarct_66 | ecosystem: Environmental > Aquatic > Marine > Oceanic | place: West Anvers Island... | reverse complement strand
GGATTACAGGGGTGGATGCCAATCGCGGCCCGCGTTTCAACGATTATGTGCTGGCGATTGATTTTGCTGCGTCGGGGCAGGGAATTGCTCTGGTCGGGCATGTTTTTGTAGAGGCGGAACTGGCCAGCGGAAAACTGGTGCAACCCTTTGCCAATGCGCTGCAGATTAATGAGCGCTTGGGCTATCATCTGGTATATCCGCCCACAAATGCGTCTGATCCCCGCCTGCAGGCATTTCGTGCATGGCTGTTTGAAGAACGCGATCAGGCGCTGAAGCAATCGGCGCTGTTGGCATGATTTGAATGCAAACGGAGGTCCCCTCGTCGGAGACCCCCGGTTGGTTTCGCGTCTTACACGCTCATTTATTCTGGAACCAGGTCCCACCGGCCGTTGTGAGAGGGCTCCGTCCACCCCAGGGTTTTGGGGCGGATGTTTCACCAACGAATTTCAGTTCGTCCGCGCAAGAGAAGTGTCCCCCCAAAGACCGAATCGAGTCAAGGGACCCATCTCGCGCTGCGAATTCGCGTCGCAGCACGATGACAAATGCCTCAAAACTATTATCTTAAATCAAAACAGGATTTCCGAATCACCTGATTCGCGCTATTATCTTTGCCTTAATCGGAGTCGTGGAATGACTGAAGACATTTTGCAGAGGCTGAAGGCTGTATTTAGGGACGTTCTTAATGAACGGCTTGAGGGCGTTGAATTTGAATCTGTTGATGTCCAGTCTGATCATGATGAGGATGGAAACGAGATTCTTGTGGTTCAAATCGTATTTGATGGAAAACAGCGCGCGTTGGACCCTCAGAAAACATCTAGTTTGACGCGCCACTTGCGTCCACGAATTGCCGATATTGGTGTTTATGCGTTTCCTGTTATTTCCTTTGTGTCTAAATCTGATCTAGGGAAACGAGCCGCTGCAGTCGCATGACTTACTGAAATCGGCACGGGATTTGATTCGTATTGATCGCGGGAAACCGCGTCAGGCAAATCTTAGACGGGCCGTCAGCACGGTTTACTATGCCTTGTTTCATTGTTTAGCTGAGGACGCTGCGAACCTGCTTGTTGGGGGACAGGGATCAGATCGAAGCAAACATGCCTGGCGACAAGCATATCGTGCGCTGGAACATGGGCATACGAAATCGCGGTGTATCGATCAGAGATTTATCAAGAAGTTTCCTCCAGAGATTGAAGATTTTGCAAATCAGTTTGTGGAAATGCAGATTAAACGGCACGATGCGGACTATGATCCAAGATCAGGCCCATATTACAAATCTTCGGTTCTTCAGGATATTGAAGATGCTGATGTGGTCATAGATCGATATGGAAAAAGTCCAAAGAAGGATCGTCGGGCATTCGCCGTGTATGTAATTATGAAGACGCGCTTTTCCTGATTAAGATATGCCCCGCACAATTTCCGCCAGAACGGGGCGGGTATCGTTGCGGCGCGAAGACCATAGGCCGCGTTCCTGCGCCTCTGTCAGGCGCGCGGCGATGTCATGCAGGGCGTCTGGATTGGTCTGTTGCAGGAAGTCTCGCACCGCAGGGTCCATCAAATAGGCCTCAAAAACCGCATCGAAATGATGGTCGGACACCGCCCGGGCTGTGGCGGCGAAGGCGAACAGGTAATCGACGGTCGCGCTCATCTCAAATGCGCCCTTATAGCCGTGGCGCATGACGCCTGCGATCCACTTTGGATTGACGACGCGGGCGCGCACAACGCGGCCAATCTCGTCTTCCAGCTTGCGCACCTTTGGAGATTCCGGGCGGCTGTGATCATTGTGATAGACCGGCACGGTCTGGCCCGTCAGGGCACGGGTTGTGACCGCCATGCCGCCTTCAAATTGATAGTAGTCATCCGAATCCAGCAGATCATGTTCGCGATTGTCCTGATTGTGCAGGATCGCCTGAACCTTGCTCAGCCGTCGTTCCAGCCCGGCACGGTCCGCCTCTCCCTCGCGCCCGGCGCCATAGGCATAGCCGCCCCAGGCCAGATAGGCTTCGGCTAGATCGGCGTCGGTGGTCCAGCCTTTCTCGTCAATCAAGGCCTGCAACCCCGCGCCATAGGCCCCAGGCTTTGAGCCGAAAATGCGGGCACCGGCCCGTTGTTTTGCAATGTCTATGTCCAGTCCATCCGCCGCCAAGGTCTCAGACTCAGCACGGACATTCGCCGCCAGTGGGTTTATTTCTGCGGGTTCGTCCAGGGCGGCAACTGCGCGGGCGGCGGAATCCACCAGATCGATCAGATTGGGGAAGGCATCGCGGAAGAATCCTGAAATGCGCAAGGTCACATCAACGCGGGGTCGGTCCAGCATGTCTGCGGGCAGGATTTCAAATCCGGTGACACGGCGCGACGCACTGTCCCATTGCGGCCGCACGCCCATTAGCGCCAGGGCCTGGGCGATATCATCACCCCCGGTTCGCATATTGGCTGTGCCCCAGCAACTCAGCGCCAGCCGGGTCGGATAATCGCCATGTTCCTGGGCATAGGTTTCCACCAGCAATTGCGCCGATTTCCAGCCCAGCGTCCAGGCCGCCGGGGTGGGTACGGTGCGGGTATCAACCGAATAAAAGTTCCGACCTGTGGGCAGCACATCCGGCCGTCCCCGCGTTGGCGCACCTGATGGGCCGGGGTCCAGGAAACGCCCGTCTAGCGCGGTCAGCACGCCGTTGATTTCGGCGGGGCCACAGTTTTCCACCATCCCCTTTAGAGAACCGGTGATCCAGTCCAGCACCGCAGCGCTGTTGGGGCCCGGCGCGGCGGCCTGTCCCAATACCATCAGGCGGCTTAAGGCTTCCAGACGTTCAACCGTGTCCCCATTGCTGCGCCAGGGGGCGATATCCAGGTCCTGCAAGGCGTTTGGTTTGGAACCGGTCCAGGCATCGCCCATCGGGCAATCCAGCGGGTCAAAATTGCCATCGAAGCCAAAATCTTTTGCCAGCGCGCGGATCAGGGAGGCATCGCCCCCTTTCGCCGTGCCGCGCGGCACACGGGCCAGGGCAACCAGCAGGTCTGTCATCTGGTCGCCTTGGGGCGCGCGACCAAAGATATGCAGCCCATCGCGAATTTGCATTTCCTTCAATTCGCACAGGTAATTGTCCAGCTTGGCCAGCGCCTGTTCCTCATCCTCATCGGGCTGAATACCGCAATCCTGCGACAGGCCGATGCGATGGGTCAGGTCCAGAATATCGCGTTTCAGCACCTTGATGCGCCTGGGGTCGACGCCTGCGGCCTCAAAATACTCATCGACCAGCAGTTCCAGATCTTTCAGTGGCCCGTAGCTTTCCGCCCGGGTCAGCGGTGGTGTCAGGTGATCGATGATGACGGCCTGCGCACGGCGCTTGGCCTGGGTCCCCTCCCCCGGATCGTTGACGATAAAGGGATACAGGTGGGGCATCGGCCCCAGAATCGCCTCTGGGAAACAGTTTTCCGACAGTGCCACTGCCTTGCCTGGCAGCCATTCCAGATTTCCGTGTTTGCCCATATGCAGCGCGGCATGGGCGCCGAACGCTTCGCGTATCCAGGCATAGAAGGCCAGATAACCATGGGGTGGCACCAAATCCGGGCTGTGATAGCTGGATTTGGGATCGATATTGTATCCTCGCGCGGGCTGTAGCCCGATGGCGATATGGCCCAATCGAAAGACCGGCAGAGCAAAGAACCCGCAATCCGTTTCCCCGGCGTGGAAGAACGGGTCGGCTTCTGGCGCTCCCCAACGGTCGGTCACTGCTTGTTGCACGGCGTCGGGCAGGCTGCTGAAAAAGTAATGATAGTCCGGCAGGGCCAGGCGTTCGCGGATTTCCCGCCCCTTGATGGCGGCATTAGTGGGCCCGGCTTTCAAATGATTGATCAGGGCATCACTGGTCTTGAAGCCCCCCTCAACATGATATCCCGCCTGGCGCAGGCCATCCAGCAGGGCCATTGTGCCAGCCGGCGTATCCAGTCCGACGCCATTGCCCAGCCGGGCATCCTTGTTGGGGTAATTGGCAAAGATGATCGCGACCCGTCGATCCGATGCCGGGGTTCGCCGCAGGCGCAGCCATTGGCCTGCCAGGTCTGCGACGAACTGACAGCGATCCGGAACAGGATCATAGGTGACTATATCGGCCTGGGTCAGCGGATCCCGTTTGGCGCTGCCCTTGAAGCTGACAGCGCGACTCAACAGGCGACCATCCACTTCTGGCAGGGCGACATTCATCGCGATATCCCGGGCGGCCAGGCCGCGTGTTCCGTCCCGCCAGGCGGCTTCGTTGCCACCGGAAAAGACCACTTGCAGGACCGGGCAATCCTGTCCGTCGAAGGGGGTTTCGCTGCGGACCGCACCCGGAACAGATAGCGCGAACCCGGTTCCGTTCAGAACGATCTCAACATTCCCCCGGGCCATTAAATTGGATACTGTATCCGCGGACACCGGGTCTTTCAGGCTGGCGGCATAAATTGGCAGCGGGTTTATCCCGGCGGCTTGTAAGGCCGTGATCAGGGCGTCAATGACACGCAGATTGGCGGCCTGATACAGTGCACGATAAAACACGATGGCGGCTGTGGGCTGGGCCGTGTCATGGGGAAGGTCTGTGATATCCGGCAGGGTTTTGCCCGGCCAGTACAGGCCTGCGCGCAACAGGGGGGCGGGTTCCTGCCATTCTGCCGCATGATCCATCAGGGTCGCGGCATAGGCCAGCGCATGTTCGGCATTGTCGATACCCCCATGCACACAGTACTGCCAAAGCCGATGCAGTGTTTCCGCGGGCAGGGTGGACAGGCCATGCAATTCTGTATCGGGCTGATCATCACCAGGAAGCCAGGCAAGCGCGATGCCCTTGTCCCGGCACAGGGCGGTGACTTCATCAACGCCATAGGACCAGTAGCCCCGCCCACCCAGCAATCGACCGATCACCAGCTTGGCGCTGCCGATCACTTGTTCCAGATACAGATCGACGGAATAGTTATGCCCCAGATGCAGCAGGTTGGCACAGCGCAGGCTGGGCGCAGATGGGTCTTTCTCCTGGCGGCGGGCCTGAGCGGCAGCGAAACAGGCGATTTCTGTGTCAGCGGCGCTGAGAATGACAATATCCGCCGGGTCCTGATTCAGATCGACAGCTTCGGACCCGTCATCAATTCCCCCCGGTGTGGCGGCCAGTAAATGCATACAGTGTGTACCCTAAATCGCCGTTTGCGTTGTCGATCATTGCCACCCCCTGTGGACCAAGCTTCCGGGGCGACGTCAAGCATGATGACGGCAGGTGCAACAGATTCTACGCCATTCCCTATGGATCCTTGAGACAGAAGGCCGAAAGGAAAACAGCTTGAAACCAATGCGACCATCCAAATATCCAGTGCAGCAGTTCTGCAAGCATTTGAAAGAAGGTCGGATTATGCACTCATCTGGGACATCCACAGCCTATTGGCTTTCCTGCGCTGTTTTCGGGGTGCTCCTGGGTGTATCAGGTTATGCCGGGGCCGCGTCTGATACTGCTATACCAACACAATTCTCAGCCCAGAAAGTGCAGGGGCAAGAAGACAGAGTGGCGATGGAGCAGACGGCAGGTCAGACGACGGGTCAGGTTGTTGATGACGCCGTTGATCCAGATCACATCGCACAGGACCCGGTTGCGTATCTTTTGGCATTGGACACCATCCGAGCCTATTTCTGGGCTGGCCAAATCGCTTATCAAAGCAATGATCCGGGTACTGCGGGGGAGATGTTTGAAGCCCCGATGGTCGATGTCTATGTAAACCTGGAATCCTTTCTGAACCAGCAGGGTGCGCGCCCATTCGGGGAGGCGTTGAGTGAGGCGTCCGATGCGGCTTTTCTGGAAAAATCACAGGGCGACATGCAGGCAGCGATTGATACCATCTTCGATTCTTTGACCGCTGCAGAACAGGTCACCCCAAAGAGCGACCGCAGCCCGGAAGACAGCCAGGCGGAGGTTTTGGCGAATTTGCTTGTGCGGGCTGCAACCCAATACAATTCGGCTTTTGAGGCGGATGGCACGGATCGTACCTGGTTGAATGGATATGGCTTTTACAAGGCCGCCCAATACCGGGCATCCGTCGCATTGCCCTTGTTGTCGCAGCAGAAGACGGAAATACATTCCGCCTTCCTGAAGGCGATGGAGATTCTGGATCAGGCTTATAAGAGCACAGCACGACCGGTAATCGCCCCGATCAGGCAGTCATCAGTGACCGAAGCAGCACAGCATGCCGCTGACCTTGTGGGCGCGCACTAGAAGGGGGTTTATTCCAGGTCTGTTTCCGCCGGGATTGCCATGCCGACCAGATGATATCCACTGTCGACATAATGCACTTCGCCAGTCACACCGCCAGATAGATCTGAAATCAGATAAAGCCCGGAATTTCCGACTTCTTCCAATTCGATGTTCCGACGCAGGGGGGAGGATTTTCCCTGCCAGTTATAGGTGAACCGGGCCCCTGCGATCGCAGATCCAGCCAGGGTGCGCATCGGACCGGCTGATAAGGCATTCACCCGAACACCATTGCGGCCCAGATCCACAGCAAGATATTTCACCGATGCTTCCAAGGCGGCCTTGGCAACGCCCATCACGTTATAGGAGGGCATGACACGTTGTGCGCCTTCATATGTCAGGGTCAACAGACTGCCCCCGGGACGCAGCATCGGTTCGGCATATTTTGCGACCGATGTGAAGGAAAAGCAGGAAATATCCAGCGTATGGCGGAAATTGTTGCGAGTCGTGTCAACATACCGCCCTTTCAGTTCTTCCTTATCGGAATAGGCGATGGCATGGACGACGAAATCAAAGCTGTCCCAGACTTTACCCAGGGCCTCAAATGTTTCCTTGATGCTTTCATCCGTGGCAACATTGCACGGCAGGCAGGCCGCCGCATTCACACTCTCCGCGATTGGGCGGACGCGCTTTTCAAAGGCTTCCCCCTGAAAGGTGAAGGCCAGTTCAGCACCGTGATCGTGGGCAGCCTTGGCGATTCCCCAGGCAATAGAATGCTGGTTCGCAACCCCCATGATCAGGCCGCGTTTGCCGGCCATTAGTTTCTTCGCGCTCATCGACCGATTCAATCCGTTACTTTTCGGAGGGCGAGCGTGGCATTGGTGCCGCCGAAACCAAAGCTGTTTGAGATGACGAGATTCAGATCAACATCGTCCATCCGCTCCCGCGCGATGGGCAGGCCTTCGGCCTCCTCATCCAATTCATCAATGTTGATGGAGGGAGCAATAAAGCGATGCTTCATCATCAGCAGGGAATAGATCGCCTCCTGCACGCCGGTCGCGCCCAGGGAATGACCGGTCATTGATTTGGTGGACGAGATGATCGGCACCTTGTCGCCAAACACTTCCTTGATCGCCTGCAATTCGCGGGTGTCGCCAATCGGGGTGGAGGTCCCATGGGTGTTGATATAGCCAACAGGTTCGTTCAATCCCTGAAGCGCTAATTTCATGCAGCGAACGGCGCCTTCGCCCGACGGCTGAACCATATCGTACCCGTCGGAATTGGCCCCATATCCGACCACTTCGCCATAGATTTTCGCGCCCCGCGCCCGGGCATGTTCCAGTTCTTCCAGAACAACAACCCCGCCACCGCCGGAAATCACGAAACCGTCGCGATTCTTATCATAGGCGCGGCTGGCCTTGGTCGGATCGTCGTTATAGCCGCTGCTGAGCGCTGGCATGGCGTCGAAGACCACCGTCATGGTCCAATCCAACTCCTCGCCGCCGCCGGCGAAGACGATATCCTGCTTGCCCCATTGAATCATTTCCGCGCCGTTGCCGATGCAATGGGCGCTGGTCGAACAGGCAGAACTGATGGAATAGTTATGGCCTTTGATCTTGAACGGCGTGGCCAGAGTTGCAGAATTGGTCGACGACATAATGCGCGGCACCATGAAGGGGCCAACTCGTTTGGCGGATTTTTCGCGCGCGGTGTCCCAGGCCCACAACATATTCTTGGTCGACGGCCCGCCTGATCCCATGATCAGACCGGTGCGCTCGTTAGAGACTTCCTCGTCCGTCAGACCTGAATCGTCGATTGCCTGTTGCATGGCGATATAGTTATAGGCCGCGCCATCCCCCATGAATCGCAGCAGCTTCTTGTCGATATGGTCGCTGACATCAATGTTTGGTTTGCCATGGACATGACTGCGAAAGCCGCGTTCCGCATAGTCGTCGCTATGGCTGATGCCGCTGCGTCCGTTGCGCAGGGAATCCAGGACTTCGTCTTGAGAATTTCCGATACAGGACACAATGCCCATGCCGGTGATTACTACCCGCCGCGTATTCATTTGCGTCGCAGCTCCATTCGTTAAGTGAAACAATCAGGACTTTCTATTGACCTGCTCGAGTCGCATATGGGGTCGACCCTGCCAGAAATTAAGACCAGCGAAACGTTTAAGACCCATCGGTTTTGAACAGACCAACCTTCATATCGCGGACTTCTGCGGCCGGGTTTCCATCAACCTTCATAAGGCCGTCGGCGATGCCCATAACCAGTTTGCGCATGATGACACGTTTCAGATTGATCTCGTAGGTGACCTTTTTTGCAGTGGGCAGCACTTGTTCAAACAGCTTCACTTCGCCCACGCCCAAAGCGCGCCCTTTACCAGGGGCGCCCATCCAGCCCAGGAAGAAACCGACAAGCTGCCACATCGCGTCCAGCCCCAGGCAACCGGGCATAACAGGGTCGCCCTGAAAATGGCAGTCGAAGAACCAGCGATCCGGCGTAATATCAAATTCGGCCAGAATATGACCTTTGCCCAGATCACCGCCGTCTTCTGTGATGCTGACAATGCGGTCCATCATCAACATCGGGGGCAATGGCAATTGCGCATTTCCCGGCCCAAAGAGTTTGCCCTTTGCGCATTCGATCAATTCCTCATACGAGAAGCTGTTCTGGCGCGCGGTTGCGACTGCTTCGTTACCCGTCAAGAGCTCATCCTCATGAAAACCACATCAGAAACCGGGGCGCAGGCCCCGAAGCGTTGGGGCTTTTGCCCATCTTGGTTTCCTTCATACCTAAGTTGCCCCTGTAATACAATGGATAGCGGGTTTGGCTCAAGCACTGTCGAAACCTGTGGTTTGTATTGCCCGAAAGGCCGGTTCCAGTGATTCGTAAAACATAGAGATGATGATCGAGCGGTCCTTTTCGTCAGACCCCCGGAAGGTCCTGTTTTCCTTAGAGAAGGGTGTTTATCCGAAAATTATCTTGACGTTCATGCGATGAACAGAGTACGTGTTCAAGCCGTGAACATGGTTTGATGCGGGCCCTGAAATGAGCGAGAAGAAGCCAATAGATATAGACACGGTGGACGCTGATATGGCGATCACGCTGGGTCTGTTGACGGCGGTGGAGCGTGAGGGTCAGGTCACGCAGCGCTCGCTGGCAGGTGAATTGGGTATCGCACTGGGCCTTGCCAATTCTTATCTGAAGCGGGCCGCCCATAAGGGATGGATCAAGGTTCAGCAGGTTCCCCCCAATCGCTATGCGTATTATGTGACGCCGCAGGGATTCCACGAAAAGGCCCGCCTGACAGCGGAATATCTCAGCAGTTCCCTGACGTTTTTCCGCCGAGCGAAAACACAAATCAGCGAAGCACTGGAAGAATTTGTCGCACAGGATCGACGCGCTGTCGTCTTGATCGGCGTCAGTGAACTAGCGGAAATCGCCGCACTATGTCAGTTACAGATTGACGTGACCCTTATCGGCATTGTCGATCCAGACAGCAGCAAGGACAGCTTTGCAGGCCTGCCCGTTGTTCGCCGGATGGAGGATTTACCTGCCGGTGAAGCCTATTTGATCACGGATGTTAAAAAGTCCCAGGCGACATACGACGCGATGATTGCCCGCTATGGCACACTGCGCGTCAAGGCCCCCCGACTGCTGCATATTCGGACGGACAAGCCCGCAGCACGGCCGGAGTCGCCGCAATGAAGCAATGGTTCGTAATCTATTCCAGGTCATCACAGGAACGCATAGCCGAAGGAAATCTTCAGGCGCAGGGGTTTGAAACCTATCTGCCGCGACTGGCCTGCCGGAAAACCCAGGCGCGGCGCAGTTTGGTTGTCACGGTCCCGATGTTCCCGCGCTATTTCTTTGTGCGCGCGGATCTGGATGCCAGTCGGTGGCGTTCAATCTATGGCACGTTCGGGGTTGCCACAGTGGTCTCGTTTGGCGACCGTCCGGCTGCTGTACCCGATGCGGTGATAGAAGAATTGCGGATGCGGGAAGATTCGGACGGCATCATTCGTTTGCCAAAAGAGGTCGCATTCAATGCCGGTGATCAGGTTCAGATTACCGATGGACCCCTGTCTGATGTGGCGGCGATGGTGGCGGCAAAATCGGACCGGGACCGTGTTTTCGTGCTGATGTCGATTTTGGGTCAGCAGGTCAAGGTCCGGGTTGGAAATGACCGCCTGCGCCGCGCGTCCTGAGGAAGAGGACCTCGAAATTCCCTTGCCTCACAGCGGGTCCGGGCCGTAAATCGACCCCATGATTTTCTATATCGTCTTTTCCGGGATAATTTTTGCCCTCAGCATTTTGCTGACCGGTGTCGTGCTGCGCTGGTTGCGTCACCGCGCCATTCTGGATGCGCCCAATGCCAGGTCCAATCACGATACGCCAACACCCCGTGGCGGGGGGATTGCAGTCGCAGCGACGATCGCGATTGCCTGGATTGCCTTGCTGTGGCTGCGTCCTGATCTTGCGATAGGCCTTAATCCGGCAGTGATGTTGGGCGCCTTGGGCCTGTGTCTTTTGTCCTGGCTGGATGATTTACGACCCCTGGGGGCGGGATTGCGCCTGCCCGCGCATTTGGTCGCCTGCGCCATCGGGATCTGGGCACTGCCGGATAACGGTCTGGTCTTTCAGGGACTGTTGCCCGCATGGGCGGATGCGGTGCTGGTTGTGCTAATCTGGGCTGGGTTTCTGAATTTCTATAACTTTATGGATGGGATCGATGGCATAACCGGTGTTGAGACCGTCGGAATTGCGGGCGGTTTGGCGTTGTTCGCAATTGTTGTGTCGATGGAGCCTGCTTCTGAAAGCTTGCCGATGGCAGCACCTTTGGCAATCGCTGCGGTCGCTGCTGGTTTTCTGGTGTGGAACTGGCCGCCTGCAAAACTGTTCATGGGGGATGTTGGCAGTGTGCCTTTGGGCTATTGCCTGGGCTGGTTTCTGCTCTTTCTGGCCGTAAAGGGTAATTGGGCGGCGGCGGTGATCCTGCCGGCTTATTATCTGGCGGATGCCGGATTGACCCTGGTAATCCGGGCCGCCCGTGGTGAGAAAGTCTGGCTGGCCCATAAAGAGCATTTCTATCAACAGGCGGTTGCATCCCGCATGAATGCTGGTCTGTCGCGGCGTCGCGCGCACTGCCGTATTTCCGCCGTCATTGCATGCCTGAATGCCGCCCTGGTTGCCCTTGCCCTGCTATCGCTCAGTCATGCGATTGTGGCATTGGTCGTAAGCGTCGCTATGGTGGGAGGAGTATTATGGTGGATGAAACGCTGAAGCCGGGCAGTACCGTTCTGGTGACCGGAGCCAGCGGTTTTGTCGGGCGCGCGGTATGCGCCACATTGACCCGGGCCGGATACAAGCCCCGTCCCGTTGGCCGTCATGATGTGGGCGAGATTCATCGCGGCACCGATTGGGGCCAGGCCCTGCAAGAGTGTCAGGCGGTGGTTCACCTTGCGGCGCGGGTTCATATCATGGGCCATGACAGCGCAAAAGGGGAAGATGCCTTTCGAGAGGTCAATCTGCACGGCACCGCCAATCTGGTGCGTCAGGCGGCAGATCGGGGCATTGGCCGCTTTGTGTTTATGAGCACGATAAAGGTTCTGGGCGAAAACGGGGTCGAAGTAACACCGGACGACCCGCCCGCCCCGTTTGACGCCTATGCCGTCAGCAAGACAGAGGCGGAAGCCGCAGTGCGGGAGTTATCCGGTGATATGGAGACCGTGATTTTGCGCCCTCCCCTGGTCTATGGACCTGGCGTGAAGGCAAATTTTGATCGACTGATGCATCTGGTCGCCAGCGGATGGCCCCTGCCCTTTGGCGCAATCGAGAACCAGCGCAGCCTGATCTATATCGATAATCTGGCCGATGCGGTGCGCCATGCGCTGACCTGTCATCCCGGCACCTATCACCCGAAAGACAGCCGCGATTTCAGCACGGCCAATCTGGTCCGTCTTCTGGCTCAGGGTATGGGGCGACGCTGTTTCCTGCTGCCGGTTCCAGTGGCCCTGATGCGGGGAATGGGACGCCTAACCGGAACTTATCCGGCCGTTGCCCGCCTGACGGGCAGTTTCACCTCTAATGGCGCAATGGATGGCTGGGAGCCGCCCGTGCCTGCGGAACAAGCCATGTTGCAAACCGCGCGGGCGTTTGCCGGGTCGTAAAGGCACAGGAAACGAGTCATTCGCTTGCCTGAGAACATTTGCAAGGCTATACGCCAGTTATGTTGGGGCCATTGAAACATAACCGCGCGCGCATCGCCTTCACCCATGACGTGATTATGGCGGCATTGTCCTTTCCCCTATCGCTGTATCTGCGTATGGGGGATGGGATTTTTATATTTGCCGGCAGCTATTTACTGCGCGGAACAATAATCTTCACGCTGATCGCCGCCGTGGTTTTTCTGACCAGTCGCCTGTACAAGGGGATCTGGCGCTACGCCTCGATTGATGATCTGGTTGCGATGACCAAGGCCGTGACCCTGATCGTGCTGATCTTTCTGCCCCTGATGTTTATCGTTGGGCGTTTGGAATCGGTGCCCCGCTCCCTGCCTCTGATCAATTGGTTTGTTCTGTTGGCGATGCTGGGCGGGCCACGGTTTCTATACCGTGTGATGAAAGATCGCGGCATTCGCAAAGGATTGCTGAAAAGCCCTACAAAACAGGTCCCCATCCTGTTAATCGGCGCCGGAGACGGGGCCGAGTTATTTCTGCGAGAACTTCGTCGGGATGCCAATACGCCCTATCATCCGGTCGGCATTCTGGATGAAACCGGCGGTCGGGTCGGTCGGGAAATCCACAATGTGCCGGTTATGGGCACGGTGGAGGATATTCAGGACGTGCTGAAAAAATGCGCCCTGGCTCCGCAAAAATTGGTCATTACCAAGGAAAACCTGGACGGGGCACTGGTTCGCCGTGTCATGGAAAAGGCAGAGGCCCATGGCCTGACCGTATCGCGCGCGCCGAAACTGACGGAGTTGCGCGGTGGCCTGGATTCTGAGCGATTGGAAATCAAGCCGGTTGCGGTTGAGGATTTGCTGGGTCGCCCCCAGCAACCGCTGGACCGGGAGGCGATGAAGGCGCTGGTTCGGGGTCGGCGGGTTCTGATCACCGGGGCGGGGGGAACGATCGGGTCCGAATTGGTGAACCAGATCGCCGACAGCCATCCGTCGCATCTGTTTCTGTTCGATGCTTCGGAATATCAACTCTACCAGATCGATATGGCGATGGCGGAAAAACATCCCGATCTGCCCCGCGAAGCCGTTTTGGGCGATGTGCGCGACAAGATGCGGGTGCAGGACACCATGCAGCGCCTGCGCCCCCAATTGGTGTTTCATGCTGCCGCCTTGAAACATGTGCCGATGGTTGAGGCGAACCCGTTGGAAGGCGTACAGACCAATGCATTGGGCAGCCGCATCGTCGCGGATGCCTGCCGCGCGGCGGGTGTCGATTGCATGGTGCAGATTTCCACGGATAAGGTTGTGAATCCAACCAATGTAATGGGCGCAACCAAACGTGTCGCAGAATCCTATATCCAGGCGCTGGACCCGGTTTCCCGCGCCGAAGGCGGCACCCGCTATGTTGTCGTTCGGTTTGGCAATGTGCTGGGATCCACCGGGTCCGTGGTGCCGCTGTTCCGGCGTCAGTTACAGGCGGGCGGTCCCTTGACCGTGACCCATCCCGATGTGACCCGGTACTTTATGACTGTGCGTGAAGCCGTCGAACTGGTCTTGCAGGCGGCCGTTGTCGGGACAGAGGATGCCGATGCCGCTGGCCGGATTTTCGTGCTGGATATGGGCCAGCCCATCAAGGTTCTGGATCTGGCCCGTCAGATGATCCAGTTGGCCGGACTGCAACCCGACAAAGACATCCAGATCAAATTCACCGGATTGCGGCCCGGTGAAAAACTGTTTGAAGAATTATTGCATGGCGGTGAGGCCGAATTGCCCACCCGCGCGCCGGGCATGACCCTGGCGGCACCCCGTACTGCGAATCTGAAAGATCTGCAATCTGCCCTTGATGCGCTTGAAAAGGCTGCGCGGGCCGGACAGCGTGATACAGTGCTGCGCATTATGACCGATTTGGTGCCGGAATATACACCTGATCCCGGGACAATGGTGCCCGTCGTCTCGGAACGCGCCGTTCCGGAGTCGGGGCGCCCCCAGACCGATTGACCTGACACGAAGGAACTTGCTTGCCATGACCGATATGCCAATACACCGCGCTTTGATCTCTGTCTCGAACAAGACAGGGCTGGTGGAGTTCGCTCAGGGTCTGGCGCGCCATAAAGTGCGCCTGCTCTCGACGGGTGGGTCAGCGAAGGTATTGAAAGAGGCTGGCCTGGCTGTGACCGAAGTATCGGATCACACCGGATTTCCGGAAATCATGGACGGGCGCGTGAAAACGCTGCATCCATCGATCCATGGCGGTATCCTGGCCCGCCGGGATGATCCAAAGCATCGGGTGGCGATGGAGACCCATTCCATCTCTCCCATCGATATGGTGGTGGTGAATTTGTATCCGTTTGCTGAAACGGTCGCATCCGGGGCCAGCTACGAAGAATGCATCGAAAATATTGATATCGGCGGGCCGGCGATGATCCGTGCTGCGGCAAAAAACCATGAATGCGTCACCGTCAGCACCGATCCAGCCGAATATGAAAGCATCATCAAAGCGATGGATGAGAATGACGGTCACACACCGCTGGAACTGCGCCAATTCCTTGCGAGAGAAGCATATTCCCGCACGGCTGCTTACGATAGTGCGATTGCAAGCTGGTTTGCCTCGCAGCAGGGGGAACACTGGCCCAAGCGTCTGGCCGTTGCCGGTCGTCGGTCGCTGAAACTGCGCTATGGTGAAAACCCGCATCAGCAGGCCGCCCTATATACCCGTGCTGGCGACCATCGTCCCGGCGTTGCCAATTGCGAACAATTGCAGGGTAAGGAACTCAGCTATAATAACATCAATGATGCGGATGCCGCGTTTGAACTGGCTGCGGAATTCGAAGAACCGACTGTTGTGATCGTTAAACATGCCAATCCGTGCGGCGTGGCCAGTGGGGAGACGCTGGCCGATGCCTGGGATGCGGCGCTGGCCTGTGATCCGGTATCAGCCTTTGGCGGCATTGTTGCGGTCAATCGCTCGGTTAATCTGGATCTGGCATTGAAGCTGAAGGAATTGTTCCTTGAAGTGGTGATCGCGCCGGAATTCGGATCGCGCGCGCGCGAAACGCTGGGTCAAAAGCCAAACCTGCGTCTGTTACGCACGGGGACAATGCCCGATCCCAAGGCAGACCGGAATCGCCTGTCTTCCGTTGCGGGTGGTATCTTGATTCAGTCTGCGGATAATGGGCGGGTCTCCTTGGATGATCTGAAAGTGGTGACCAAGCGCAGCCCGACCGATAAGGAACTGTCGGATATGATGTTTGCCTGGCGCGTTGCGAAGCATGTCAAATCCAATGCCATTGTCTATGCCCGGGATAACGCCACGGTTGGCATCGGTGCCGGTCAGATGAGCCGTGTTGATAGCGCGCGAATCGCCGCCCAGAAGTCTTCTGAACAGCAAGGCACAAAGGATTCCGTCGTTGCCTCGGACGCGTTTTTTCCCTTTGCCGATGGACTGTTGGAGGCAATCAAGGCCGGCGCAACGGCAGCCATTCAGCCCGGCGGTTCCATGCGCGATGAAGAAGTCATCGCCGCCGCAGACGAGGCCGGAATCGCCATGGTCTTCACCGGCATGCGCCATTTTAGGCACTGATATCTGTTAGGCGTTCGCCATGGGTGAGGTCAAAGCGACCCTGATCGGGTTTTCGGCGATTGTGATGTGGGGCGCGCTGGCCGTATTCACGACCTGGACCGGGGGCATTCCGCCGTTTCAGCTGGTTGGGATGACGTTTACGATCGCCTTCCTGCTGATGTTGGGGAAATGGCTGTGGCGGAGGGAGGCGATCGGCGCCCATTTGCGTCAACCTGTCCGGGTCTGGATTTTTGGCACTGCAGGCCTGTTTGGCTATCACTTCTTTTATTTCATGGCCCTGAAGAACGCCCCGGCGGTGGAGGCAAGCCTGATCGCCTATCTGTGGCCGCTGTTGATCGTGGTCTTTTCCGCCCTTCTGCCAGGGTCGGAACGGTTGGGCTGGCATCATATCGTGGGGGTGCTGTTGGGGCTTGGCGGGTGCGTCTTGTTGGTGTCCGATGGCGGGTCGGTTCGTTTCAAGGATCAATATCTGCTGGGCTATTTGTCAGCAGCCGCCTGCGCCCTGACCTGGTCCAGTTATTCGGTCGGATCGCGCTATTTTGGCAAGGTGCCGACCGATGCCGTGGGCTGGTTCTGTGCCGCCACGGCGATTGGCGGATTTGTCTGTCATGGCCTGTTTGAAACCTGGATCCAGCCGGAAACGCCGTTGATCTGGATTGCAATCCTGCTGTTGGGATTGGGGCCGGTCGGGGCGGCCTTCTTTGCCTGGGATATCGGGATGAAACGCGGCAATATCAGGACATTGGGGGCCTTGAGCTACATGGCCCCGCTGTTGTCTGCGATCCTGCTGGTGGTGGCGGGACAGGCCAGCGTCAGTCTGGTTCTCGCCCTGGCCTGTTTGGCCATTGTCGCCGGTGCCTTGTTGGCGGCAAAAGACATGATCCGACGCCGCATATAAGGAATTCTTGCAGTCCAAGGTGGAACAAGATCAGATTGGGTCATGGAAAAAGACATGTCGACAGACAATCCCGCCAAGACCTGCCGCCTGCTGGTGCGGGCGACAGACAGGGCTGTCCTGTCCACCAGATTGCCCGACACGGGGGAGCCTTATGGCTCCCTGGTCCTGATCGCCGCGACGCCCAGGGGCGAGCCATTGATGCTGCTCAGTGACCTGGCCGAACACACGAAGAATCTGAAGGCCGATCCACGGGTCTCGCTGTTGATCGATGGGACCGCCGGGCTGGACAATCCCCTGACCGGGGCCAGGGTCAGCCTGCAGGGGCGGATTCAAGCGGACGATGATGTACTGGCGCGAACCCGCTATGTCCGGCGCCATCCCTCTGCCCGGCTGTATGCGGGATTTGAAGATTTTTCGCTTTATCGTCTGATCCCGGATCGGGCCCATCTGGTCGCGGGTTTTGGGCGCATAAACTGGACACAGGACGTGCTGTTTACGGGCGATTATCAGGATCTTGCAGAAGCGGAGGCTGAAATTTTGGCCCATATGAACAGCGATCATCTGGATGCGGTGGGCCTATATGCGAATCGCTTGCTGAAGCGTTCCGGGGTTGGATGGTTTTTAACAGGCATTGACCCGGAAGGGTGTGATTTGCGTCGGGGCGGCGATTGTGCGCGTCTGAATTTCGCCACGACTGTAAGCGATGCGGAAGGGGCGCGACGGGAATTTGTGCGTTTGGTTCAATTGGCGCGATCTGCGTAAGAAAATGCCGAAAATGCGGCATTCCAGACTCGCCATTCTGGGGTGTGGCTAGTATAAACATCGCCCCGGCATGCTGATCAGGTGGGGGGTGAGGCAGCAAGGCTTTCACCCGTGTTGGATTGGGCGACACCATAGAGGCTGTGACCTCATCAGGTGTGCGTCTATAATTGAAGCGTAGGCAACAAAAGCGTCGGCTAAAAGCTCGCACATTGTCTGATCCCGGTCTGAGATCGCGACAGTTCAGTATGGCGAAATCCTGCCAGGCGCGACCATGGAGGAATATTTGGTGTCCGAGAAAATTATCTCCCGCAGCTCCTATGGGCTTGGTAAACACGGCATCGTCAATGCGGCGGTGCAGCACTGGAATCTGGGCACGGAGGCGCTGTATGAAGCGACGGTGCGTCTGGGGCTGGGCACGATTACCAAAGGTGGGGCGCTGGCCTGCCAGACGGGTAAATATACCGGGCGCTCCCCGAATGATAAATTTATCCTGGAAGAGGCGAATACGAAGGACAGCATCTGGTGGGGCAAGGTCAATAAGCCGATCAATCAGGACCGTTTCGACCGCCTGCATGCGATGACTTCGGTCTATCTGCAAAACCGCGATCTGTATGTTCAGGACCTGTATGCCGGGGCGGATCCAACCTATCGGCTGAAGGTGCGCGTCATCTCTGAAAGCCCCTGGCACGCCCTGTTCGCGCGCAACATGTTTATCGTTCCAGAGGCTGAGGCCTTGGCGGATTTCGTGCCTGATGCGACCATCCTGCACGCGCCCTTCATGAATGCGGTGCCAGAGCGGGACGGCACCAATTCCGAATGTTTCATCCTGGCGGACCTGAATCGCAAACTGGTTCTGATCGGGGGCAGCCAATATGCTGGGGAGATTAAGAAATCTGTCTTCTCCCTGATGAATTACATCCTGCCGGAAAAGGGTGTTCTGCCGATGCATTGCTCCGCTAATATTGGCGCACAGGGCGATGTCGCGGTGTTCTTTGGTCTCAGCGGCACCGGTAAGACGACCCTGTCGGCGGATGGATCACGCACATTGATCGGTGATGATGAACATGGCTGGTCCGACAATGGCGTCTTCAACTTTGAAGGCGGGTGCTATGCCAAGGTGATCAATCTCAGCCAACAGGCAGAACCGGAAATTTTCGCCACCACGCAGCGATTCGGCACGATTCTGGAAAATGTCGTGTTCGACCCGTTGACCCGTGAATGCGATCTGTATGATGGAACGCTGGCGGAAAACACCCGTGCCTCTTACCCGATTGATTTCATTCCCAATATCGAAGCATCGGGGATGGGCGGTCAGCCGCAGAATATCGTCATGTTGACGGCTGATGCCTTTGGCGTACTGCCGCCGATTTCGCAATTGACGCCGGAACAGGCCATGTATCATTTCCTCAGCGGCTATACCGCCCGCGTGGCGGGGACGGAGCGCGGCGTGACCGAGCCTCAGGCAACCTTCTCCACCTGTTTTGGGGCGCCCTTCATGCCGCGCCATCCCACCGTCTATGCCAAGATGCTGGGCGAGAAAATGGCGAAGACCGGCGCGCGCTGTTGGCTGGTCAATACCGGCTGGTCCGGTGGGCAATACGGTGTGGGCAAACGGATGTCGATTCAATACACCCGTGCCATGCTCAGCGCCGCGATTGAGGGCAAACTGGCCTCCGTCGCCAAGGTTCAGGATCCCAATTTCGGCCTGCTGGTCCCGGAAAACTGCCCGGACGTTCCCAACGACGTGCTGCAGCCCAAGACCACCTGGACCGACGGCGGTGCCTATGACTCAACCGCACAAAACCTGCGCGGCCTGTTCCAGAACAATTTCAAACAGTTCGAAACCGATGTTTCCGACGACATCAAAAAAGCCGGCATCTACGCTGCCTGATCGGTGCCTGCCCCGTTACAGCAAAACGCCCGGGCCAAGGTCCGGGCGTTTTTGTATGGAATTCATTTCGCCTCAGGCCGCGCAAAGCGCCCGCCTTTGAGAATGAGTTCTTCGGCAAAACCGCATTCGTCTGGGTCCATGAGTTCTGGGACAGCTAATTTTTTCCCGTTCTTGCCAAAGGAGACCATGAAATCTGAAAAGTCTGCCCCTTCTGCTTGGCGACGTTTAAATATTATGTATGTAATATGCTGAGTCATATAAAATGCGCTCTCTTCGAATTCACCGCCATATTTAGGAAGATGCTCATCGGGTAGGTAATAGCTGATTTGCACGTAAACTTTTTTGTTCGTTATTTTGATAAAGCCGTTTTCCTCAAAACGCCTAAGATCTTCTCCATAAGATTCCCTCACAAGTTCCCAAGCCTCATCAGAGAGATCGCCATATATCAAATGCAAGTCATCTATGGTCTGAGGCGGCACTCGGAAATAGGTTCTGCAGGCGGGATGAAATGCTATAAGGGGCACATTATTTATAATCCATTGAACAGAGAAATATCCTGAAACAAGAATGCTGCCGAGGATTAGCAAGAACCATGCGCGCCCAGTATCTGTTTCAGGATATAGTCTCATAGAATACAGCCTGTCATCCGGAGGTTCTAAAAGTTACTCTGACGAGTCTTGAGCAAAGCGCCCGCCTTTAAGGATGAGTTCTTCGACAAAGCCGCACTCGCCAGATTTCATGAGTTCAGGCTCACCAAGTTTCCTCCCGTAGGTTCCAAAATTTGCCCTGAAGTCGGAAAAGTCCGCGCCATCATTTCTACGCCGTTGAAGAATTTCGTAAGCGGTGTCAGCCGTAGCTCTATAAGCAACTTCTTCAAATTCCCCTTCAAACTTTGCAGCCGTTTTAGGCAGTGGAATATAAAAAGAGAGGGTAACATAAAGCTTTTTGTCTTTGACGGTTAGCAAGTTTGCTCGAATCAGCGCTTCGAGCCTGTTTCCATATCCGACGATGAGAGTATCCCAGAATTCTTGCGTCAATTCACCCGAGACCAGACTTAGATCATCCGTTCCTAGGGGGGCGTTCCGAAAAAAATCTCGGCACGCCGCCCGAAATTGAACGAAGGGAACATTGTAAGTGACCCATATAAAGCTGAAGTACCCACAAGTAAGTACCGCAAACAGGATTGCTAAAAAGAGAAGCCTTCCACCATTGGTTCTAGGATACAGTTTCATATGAGTACCTTCCCTTAGTTCCGGCCTCTCCAACTAAATGATTCTGGTTCCATTGGTTATTGTGATGACTCGCGGGCAAAGCGCCCGCCTTTAAGGATGAGTTCTTCGGCAAAGCCGCATTCGTCTGGTTCCATGAGTTCTGGGACAGTTATCTTTTTCCCCTTCTTACCATAGGAGACCATGAAATCTGAAAAGTCTGTACCCTCTGCTTGGCGGCGCTCAAATATTTTGTAGGTTATAAATTGGGTCATAAGATACGCACTTTCTTCGAATTCACCGCCATATTTAGGAAGATGCTCATCGGGTAGGTAATAGCTTATCTGTACATAAACTTTTTTGTTCTTTATTTTGATAAAGCCGCTTTCCTCAAAACGCTTAAGATCTTCTCCATAAGATTCCCTCACAAAGTCCCAAGCTTCATCTGAGAGATCGCCTGACATCAGATGCAAGTCATCTACGGTCTGCGGTGGTACTCGGAAGTAATTTCTACAGGCAGGATGAAATGCCACAAACGGCACATTATTGATAATCCATTGAGCAGAGAAGTATCCTGAAACAAGAATGGTACCAAGGATTAGCAAGAGCCATGCGCGCCCAATATCTGTTTCAGGATACAATCTCATAGAATACAGCCTGTCTTAATCCCGGTCCGTCCAAACGAATGATTTCGGTTCCAGTTTGCCCTCTTTAATTTTAAAGGTAGCCGTCAAATCTTGCTGCCATGTGGCGGAATTGCGGTGTTTCTGAGGGGGCGCTGAACCCTTTATCCGGCCGTCAGCGGTTCTTTAGGACATCGACCAGTTCATAGGGCGTCTTGCGGGGGCCGCCGATGAAGTCGGGAACTTCCCAGCCTGCGCATTCATACATCCAAGCCAAATTTTTTGGATGCTCGCATCTTTTAGAGGATCTCCCCCAATAGGCATCCAGGTCCTGGATCAGGATATCCAATCCGCCTGAAAGTTCGATAATACGATCAATAAAATCCGGTTCGCCGCCCAACATGGTATAGAAATCCAGATCCGTGCAGATTCCCCAGTTTTCCTCGCGCGAGAACATGAAGCCGCCTGCACCTTTCGTAATGAGAAGATCATAGGAAAAGGCCATGTCGCCATTTATGGAACCGGGCGGGGTCGCGATCGCACCAATGTCTGACCATCGCGTAAAGACAGGCAGATGGAGAACCTCGTCAATTTCCCGCTCTATCAGGGCGATCCAAAGCGGTCGCATAACATCCCAAACCTCAAAGGATTCCCCGTCATCGAAATGCATAAACCGTTGCGGCAAATCTTTTGGGGCCCCCGTTTGGGGTGCTTCGCTCAGCATCGATTCATAGGCGCACCCGCAGATCGCGATGCATTTCCAGTCTGGATTGTTAAAGAAGGGCAGTAGGGCATCATTCTTGGTGAATAGGCGCGATTGATCCTGCGGCACGAAAATGCGCTCCTTTGCCGCCCGAAACAACACATCCGCCTCGTCGACCGTATAGGCCCGAAAGTATCGGTCATTCTCAAACTCGACTTTCATTACTGCGCCTTTGCATATCTAACCAAAATGACGGGATTTTTCTCATTCCCTGCCCTTGTCGGCCACGTCATTGATCCAACTGAGATGGGATCGGTCCAGGCTTTGTCCCGGCTCCAGATTGCGGATGATGTCTGGCACGGGCCACCCGATGCACTCATAGCATGCGAAGGTCCAGTCATGGTCGACAGGAGCGCTCATGACGTAGTGATCAATCCAGCACTGATCAAAATCTGTTCTTAGGAAATCTTCACCACCGGCAAGTTCTATAACGCGGGCCATCAACTGTGGCTCACCGCCTAGAATCGTTACCGTATCGTCGTCACCAAACAGCCCCCAATCGCCATCGCGAGAGAACATGCATCCTGAAGTTAGAATGTTGAGAGGTTCCAAGTTTGCACGCGTGGTTGTATTTGCCAAAGGCAATGAGGATATAGCACCATTTTCCGCACGATGCTCATGATCAGAAGTTTTTAACCGGTTCATGTGAATAACCTCATCCACCTCTCTTTCAACGAGGGTAACGTAAAGAGGCCGAAGTAAGTCCCATTTGTCAGTTTCTCGATCATGTTGCACACATTTTTTAGGGGCGGACGGTCTGATGTAAGAGGAAATTCCCCCCCATGCCGCTGAGCCAAATCCGATGATTTTCCATGTCGGGTCTCTAAATAATGCTGATCCACGAATTGGTGAACTCGTCAAAGAATTCAGATGATCAGGAGAAACGAAAATTTTATCGAAAACAGGCATGAATAGTTGTTTGGTTTCCATTTCGTCATAGACACGATAATAGCAATTTTGATAGTATTCAACTTTCATTTTCTCAGTCTCCGCTGGCGTATTTGTATCTGGTTTTGAAGTTAGCGATCACTTTTCTTTCATTATTGTTTGTGATGACATAATTCGTCAGACTCTTGATTTTAGAGTTTGTCAAAAACGTAATAGTCGTTCCATCACCCAGATTTTGGACCCGAGTTCTTTTTCCCTGTACCACAGTTGACCTAATATCATTTGGGTTGTCGTCCGCGCGCCCAATATCTGTTTCAGGATATAGTCTCATAGAATACAGCCTTTCTTAGTCCCGGTCCGTCCAAACGAATGCTTCCGGTTTCAGTTTGCCCTCTTTAATTTTAAAGGTGGCTGTCAAATCTTGCTGCCATGTGGCGGAATTGCGGTCTTTCTGAGGGGGGCTGAGATTGTTATCCAGCCTTCAGCGGTTCTTGAGGACGTCGACCAGATCATAGGGCGTCTTGCGGGTGCCGCCGATGAAGTCGGGAACTTCCCAACCTGCGCATTCATACATCCAAGCCAAATTCTTTGGGTGTTCGCATCTATCGGACTCAGCCCCCCAGTAAAAATCTAAATCATGCATCAGCACATCCAAACCGCCTGATATTTCAATAACACGATCAATGAAATCCGGTTCGCCGCCCAGCATGGTGTAGAAATCCAGATCCGTGCAGACCCCCCAGCTTTCCTCCCGTGAGAACATGAAGCCCCCCGCGCCCATACAAATGAAGAGTTCCTGAAAATACGCAATGCCGGCATTTATGGAGCCTGGCGGCGTCGCGATGGCCCCAATGTTTGAGCCCTGTGTGAAAACAGGCATATGGAGGACTTCGTCAATTCCCCGCTCAATCAAGGCAATCCAAAGGGGACGCATAACATCCCAAATGTCTGAAGCCTCATCATCTTCGAAAAACACATAATGTTGCGGCAAATCACTTGGCACGCCTGGCGGGGATTCGCTTAGCATAGATTCGTAGGCACAGCTGCTGATCGCAATGCATTTCCAGTCTGGATTGTTAAAGAAGGGCAGCAGGGAATCATTCTTGGTGAACAGCCGCGATTGATCCTGCGGCACGAAAATGCGCTCCTTGGCCGCGCGAAACAGCCCATTTGCCTCTTCCACCGTATAGGCCCGAAAGTAACGGTCACTCTCAAAGCCGACTTTCATTTCTGTGCCCTTTCGTATCGTATTTTCAGGTGGTGTTTGGTGCCACCTCCACGAGTTACGGTAATCTGATTGGTAGGCTTTCGGTCACTTGAAAATTCTCTCGCAGTAATATTCGTCCCATCGCTGGCTTCAAAATACCGAAAAGGCTTTCCGGTTTCTTTGTCTATGTCCCTTTTTATGTCACTGTACTTGCCGCCATGATCCAACACAATTTTTTCCATATCAGCATACATTTCTGGAATTGGATAACCCCTTACAGTTTTTGTAACATCGTTTGTCGTATTGTTTGAATTTCCTTTAGTTGAGAGGCGCGCATTGTTCGATAAGACTCTGCCAATTGCCCGTTGTGTGTTTGGGGAAACCTTTCGGACGAATTTAGTATAGCGGTCTACAACCTTCTTAGGGGCGCCGGATACATCAAGATTATACGGATTTCCCGTGTCATCTTTCATATTCAAGATTGTGCCCTGGGGCAGGGTATCGGATTGGTCTTCGGATGGGGGCAGGGTGTCGAAACCCTTGTGCTTGCTGCCATCTGGGAAGGTGAGCGTGTAACCGCCCAGGGTCTCATTGGACTGATCGGGGCGGCCTGCGGGCGTATCGTCCAGATCGGGCGGGTCGGCGGGCGACTGTGTCTGGTTCGGCAACGGCTCTGCTGGCGTAACGCTGTTTTGGCCGCCGGTGATCGCGTCCCAGGCCCCGTCCAGGGCACGGTCAATATCTTTGCCATATTTATCCCCAAGCTGCTGGCCAAGGTCATGGGCGGCAACACCAGCAGCGGCAATACCTGCTGGTCCTGGAAGCGGTATCGCTTGCGCTACCTGCACCCCTGTCTCTGGAGATTTGGGGATCAGGCCGAGGTGTTCGGCGACGCCTTTGGCAAAGGCATTGCGGGCCTCTGGTGTAGAGGGCGCGCTGGTATTCGGGTTTTGCGGCAGGGTGGAGTTGTTTCCCGCTGTCCGGCCTGGTGCCTGGCTTGATGCTTGGCCTGACTGGTTTGAAGATACGCTGGCCTTGGCGGAAAGCGGGGTGGCCTGCGTCGGGCCTGGCGCCTTATGCGGGCCGGACGGCAGCACGCGCCTGCTTTCCGCGCGCAGCGTGTCCAGATCCACAGCAGGGTGATCATCCCGACCCCAACTGCCAGGCTGATAGCGACCGGGATAGCTGAGTTGCCAAAGTTTTGTTACACCATCACGATAGGCATCATCCTTTTGGTTGGGATCCCAATAGCGTCGGTCCTGCATCTTGCCCTTCATGAAATCATCAATTTGGGCCTGAGCGGACGCACCGGGTTGGGGTGACGGTTTTTGACGCGCGCGAATGCGCTCAATCGAGGCCTGGATCGGGTCTTCGATGGTCGATGGCGGGTGTTGCGTCGTGTCGATGGCCTTGGGACCCTGGGTCGGGGCTTTTCCGGTGCCCGCATATTGAATGACGGGTGGGTTCGGCTCCGGGATCGCAATTTTCGCCCGACCATTCAGTATATCGTCGGGGATTTCTTCACGACGTACAAAGCGTCCCAGGCTTGGCACATATCGGTAGCCGTATACAGGTTTGACCCGGGCGACCAGATCATCGACGGAAGCACGTGGGAGTGAGTTTTTGAAGTAGGTCATGCTATTTATTCCCTTTTTGTTCCTTTGTAATTGCGTAAAAAAGGCGGAATTCCGCCTGTGTCAAGAATACCCTCAGTTTGTGAAGATAATCCTTTTGGTTGCTCTTATTATTTCTATAAACCTATACTATATTTTTTGTCAAGTTATAAAAAGAACATAAAGAATATAAATCATGTTTGGCTGATGCGAATACCGAAATACATGGCGATGAAGGCCAGGATACCGACCAGCAGCACCAGGGCGACAATAACCAGAATATTGGGGCCGGATTTACCAGAACCAGCGGAATTGCCGCCGCCCAGTTCCAGTTCAATTGCCGCGATCCGGTCACGGATTTTTTGCGCCGCATCGTCTTTCTGATCCTTCATGGCGCGCAGCATCATTTGCAGACGCTGTAGTTCTTGTTCTGCGGATTTGCGCGACCGTGCCATGGTAAGCCTATCTGTGTCATGGTTTTGGATATTTCGACCGTTTAGCGTATCAGCCCTTGGGCCCTAATTGAAAGGGATTGGATGTCATTCAGGGTCTGTATCCTGTCCCGCCCGTACCTATACCCCCTTACCAAGGCGCATTGCCGTGATATATCTGTTTCCGATAAACTGTGCACGAAGATGTGTTGAGGGAGGACATTGATCAAATGCAAGGTGATATATCCGCTTCGGAAGCAGCGTTTCGCGCTAAGGCGCAGCAGGATGGATTTTGTGATCCGATACAGAAAATGGTGGAGGCGGATCGATTCAACGCGCCCCACAGCCATGACGAGACATTGTTTCTGTTCATTCAGGCCGGTCAGTTGACAGTGGACAAACCCGAGGGTCCAGTGGTCGCGACGCCTGGCAACACCATCACCGTCGCGGCCGGGCTGGAACACACCGAACTGGCCGGGCCGGATGGCGCGACGATTCTGGTTACGCGGCGCTGATACTCATCCGCCAGCCGGGTTGCCTATCTATCACCGCGCGAACACATCTTCCGGGGAAATCGGGATATTCAGAACATGGCCGGACTGGTTCTGATAGGCGTCGATTTCCACCCGATACACGGTTTTGATTGTCTGTGCCGTCAGCACCTCTTGCGGGTCACCATGACAGTGCAGCGCCCCCTCCATCAGCAGGGCGATTGAATCACATTGCCGTGACGCCAGGTTCAGATCATGGATCGCAGCCAAAATGATGGCGTCATTGTCCTGTGCATAGGATCGCAAGACCGCCAGAACGGACAGTTGGTGGTGCAGATCCAGGGCGCTGGTCGGTTCATCCAGGATAACCACACGCGGTCTGCGCATCAGGCGCTGCGCCAACAACACGATCTGCTGTTGCCCGCCCGACAGCGTCGCGATGGAACGGTCCGCAAAATCCGAAATCATGAAATGTGCCATCACTTGTGTCGCGGCGTTCAGGTCTTGGTCGGAAATGCGCCAACCCAGTGTTTCCCGACGCCCCAGCAGCAGTACTTCCAGCACGGTCAGACGTGACGAAACGCCATGGGTCTGGGGAAGATAGCTTACTGTTGCGGTGTCCAGGCGCGCACCGTCCAACTGGATATCACCCCCAAAGGGCAGGTGCCCGGCAATCGCCGCCAACAGGGTTGTCTTGCCCGTGCCATTGGGCCCGACCAGGGCGGTCATCGTGCCGCCAAACAGGGTCAGATCAAGCGGGGCAATGATGCACCGCCCCGCCCGTGCAACCGTTACGGCCTGAAGCGTTAAATGGGTCATTTGCCTGCTCCCTTATGGCTCAGGATGACGGCCATCAGCATCGGTATGCCGGCAATGGCGGTGATAATGCCAACCGGAATGGCCGTGCCGGGCGACAGCATTTTGCCCAACACCGATGCGCTGATTAGGATGATGCTGCCGGTAATTGCCGATAGGGGGATGGCATAGCGATGATCCTCCCCAATCACGGCGCGGCTGACATGGGGGGCGATCAAACCGACAAAACCGATGGTCCCAACGAAACAAACCGCAGCGGAGGTCAACAAGGCGACAATGATAAATGTGCGCTGGCGCATGGCCTGCAGGTTCAATCCCAGGCTGGCGGCATTTGCATCGCCCAGCCGCATCGCGGTCAGGTTCCAAATATCCCGCAGGACCAAGGGAAGGCAGATCACCAGGATCAGGCCACTGACCGATACACTGGTCCAGTTGGCCTTCAGCAAAGTCCCAAACAGCCAGAAAACGATCTGCTGTAAGACCTCCGGCGACGCCATGAATTGCAGCAGCGATTGCAGCGATTGGAAGAAAAACAGGACGGCTATGCCAGACAGGACCAGCATTTCCGGTGTCGCCCCGCGCCAGACGGCTATGACATAGATGATCGCGCAGGCAACCAGTGTCATGACAAAGGCGCTGATCGGGATGATCAGAAAGGAAGGCAGCGGTATCCAGCCGCCATACATAATGGCCAGCGCCGCCCCAAATCCAGCGGAGGCTGAGAATCCTAATGTGAAAGGGCTGGCCAGGGGATTGGCCAATATGGTCTGCATCTGCAGCCCGGCAATCCCAAGGCAGGCCCCCACAATGACCCCCATCATGGTCTGGGGCATTCTGATCTGCCACAGGATGGTTGCGGCGGTGCGGTCTTCCCCCGCTGGTCCCGCCCTAAAGGCCTGTGACAGATCAGCCAATGACATGCCCGACGGACCCGTCAACAGGTCCAATAGGACAAGTGCGGCCAGAACGAGGATCGCCATCAGGATCAGCACGATCCTGCGACCCTCCGCACGGGCATAGCGCGTGCGGATGCTGGTGTCGGACATGTCGTTTCGCCCTATTTCTTCGCCGGATCCAGGGCCAGGACATAGACGCCCTGGGCTTCAATCGGCAGCCATGCCTTATAATAGGCCTTGATTTCCGCATCCGGATCGACATCCGCAAAGGCGTCTGGATACAGTGCCTTGGCGATATAACGGCCATAGATGAAATCTGACAGGGTGCGTGCTCCCCCATGGTAAATGGCATAGACATTGCCAGATTTTGCAGCCGGCAGATCCGACCAGCCGGGGCGGGTCAGATAGGCCTGCATCCGCTGACGGGCTAAGGCCGGATCAGCAGAAAATCCCACCTGGACGGATTGGTCCTGATTGATCCATTCGGACCCGGCCAGCAGAATGATGTCGGGTTGCTGGGCCAGGACATATTCCGGGTTCAGGGGACCCCAGTTTTCGATTTGCCCCTTGGCGATGTTGTTCCCGCCCAGGCCCTCTATAACGCCGCCCCACATGCCATTGCCATAGCTGTTGCCGATCGTCTGCGGTCCCTTTTGTGCCAGTTCGACATAGACTTTTTTATCGGATGGGCCTGCTTTCGAAACACGGGCCATTGTATCCTGATAGGCAGTCTCATACAGGGCAGCCAGGGCGTCGGACCGGTCTTTTGTGCCCATCAAGGTCCCTAATGCATGGGTGGATGCCAGATGCTTCTCCAGTGTCTGGGCGTTATAGTCGATCACGACAACTGGAATTCCCGCCTGGTCAAACTGATCCACATTCTGTCCCAGGGCTTTCCAGGACCATGCCGACAGGATCAGCAGATCGGGTTTCAGGGATATGACTTTCTCAACCGAAAAATCTCCGGTTTCCGTATCGCCGATATCGGGAATCTCCGCAATTTGGGGCATTGCTTTCAAATAGGCTTCATATTGCTTTGGGCGCCAGTCTTTCCAGGGGGTGCGGGACAGGCCAACCACCTTATCGATGGCCCCGGGGCCGGTGATCGCCAGGAAATCTTCATAATAGAAACCCAGTACGACGCGCTTGGCCGGTTCGGGCAATGTGACGGTGCGCCCCAGCACATCAACGGTGCTGACCTGTGCCTGTGCGGCGGAAAGGGGGATAAGCATAATAACAAGCAACGCGGCCCAGCCACGCAGTGTGTTTAGGAAGTTCATCGGAAGTCTCCATCAAAATCCAGCCTGCGCCTGAAAACGCGCGGGCCGGACAATCAAACGGGATGGGCCGAAATCGGGCCCGATTTACAGTGTTTGATTGCGCGGTGGAGGACCCCGTGGGGAGGCATTGGTATAAACCACCTGCCGGGAAATATCGTCCGGCGCGGCAAAGAAAATGCGCGCGGTAACGGAAAGCGCGCAGGCTTCAAACAGGTTAGATGGCTGTGGCAGCGCCGCGACGGAAACATTGCGACAGAAATCACATTGCCCCTTGTTGATCTTGACCGGGCCTTGCGTGTTTCCTCCTGCGATACACAGAACGGGGATAGACCCATCCGGCGCGACATAACCCCCAAGATCGACGGACCCATTCGCGGCGGTAAGCGCAAATGTATTCTGGGCAAAGACAGATGGATGATGAACAATCGACACGACCAACAGCGACAGCACGCAAAAAATGCGCAGCACTCTGTCTATAGGGCGGGATATTGATGTCATCGATCACTCTTCGTTGCGGCAAAAAGCCCTAGCATAAAGACCGCAGACACCAAAAGGATATAGTGTCGCAGAAGCAATTCTCTAGACGGCTTGTCTGGCATCCAACAGGCCTGTTTCCGACAGTATGGTTTTCCCGTCCAGAGCCAAACAAGTGTCGACCAGATCACAGGATGCCCCGCAATCTGTTACTTTCCGTACCAGTTCTTCCCGGGTGATCGGCAGAGTTACGGCGGGCACATCGCATGTTTCAGTCTGTAAGGTCCGACCAGAGCGCAGTGTTACTGTGATGGTTTCAACCGTGGTTGGCCCAAATTCACCCGGATCGCCAGGAGGCAGATCATAGGCATCAATTTCAACCAGCTGCGCCAGCCTCTGGCGGTCAGGCTGGTTAAAGCGATGGGGATGGAAATCCTCAGGCGTGACATGGCCTGTCAACAGGCCAACGACCGTACAGTAGCTGACCGAAAACCGCGCCTCCGCCTCATTTTGCGGTACGTGAAAACAAGCGACGCGATAAAAGGGTTCGGGCAGGCGCACTTGAATGCCGATAATTGGGTCATCGTCCGGCACGTCGCGATGCAGCCGCTCCGCACCCAGGATGGCCCGATGCGTGTAGGAGCAACTGGGCCAGAGTTTTCGCGCCACGGGAAAAATGCGCACGGCGTGACCCAACGCCATAGTCTGCATCATCTCAGCAAAGGGAACCGACCCCGCTGCCCCATAGAGATCCATAAAGCCCTGAGGGGCGTCCCAAATCTGTGTGTTGGCTGTGGCATCTGCTTGCGCCAATAGGGCGGCGCGCAGCCCATTCTCCGCGGCCAGTCCGATATGAAACGCCTTGGTATCGGACCCGAACTGACGCTTAAGGCCAGAGGAGGAACTGGTTGCCAGAGCCATGGCGTTGGACATTTGCTGCTGCGTCAGACCCAAAGCACGGGAGGCTGCTGCCGCTGTGCCAATCGGGTCCAATGTCGCACTGGCATGCCAGCCCTTGTCATAATGCCCAAATCCAAGGGCTCGGCCCATCCAGACAATGGTTTCATAGCCAACAATCCAGGCGTCACAAATCTGATTAAGGGAAAGCGGCAGAACCTGCGCAAGACTGAACAGGGCCGCAAAGAGCGCCGCGCTGGGATGGGTGGAGGCAGGGAATTCATAATCATCAAAATCGATGGCATGGGCCCGCACACCATTCAAAAATGTTGCACCCAACAGGGACAGTTTTTCATTGCCCCCAATGGCCAGGATGGGACCGTGTTCCTGGCCAAAGAGCAGCGCCTCTCGCGCCGCGGTGGGTTGTTGCTCGCGCGCGCCTACGATCATACAGGCCAGTGTATCGATCAGGCTGATGCGCGCGGCCTCATAGGCCTCCGGCGTGGTTGTTAGAACCGGTTGGCTGGCCCAGTCGGCGACTGTGTCAGAAAAACTTTGTAATGGAGATCCCATCGTGTTGGCCTAAAATTGCACCGTTGCGGACATGGCCAGCGCGCCATCCTGACGCCTGGCCCACAGGTCTATCCCGTCTGTTGAGCGACGCCCTTCCAGATGAAATGAGGCTGGGCCAGATATCGGGGCACTACCCCGAAAGGAAAAGCGCTTCGGGCTTTTCTGCATTTCAGTACGGGCAAGGTCGACCAGTAGGGTTGCCGTCAGTGGCCCGTGAAACACCAATCCTTCATAGCCTTCAACCTGGCGGGCATAGTCCACATCATAGTGGATGCGGTGACCATTGAAGGTCAGCGCAGAATAGCGAAACAGCATCACTTCGGTCGGCATAACAACTTGAGAGAATTCCGGATTGTCTGGCGCTGGCGCCGGTAACGGCTTTTGCGCATCAGGGGCCGGGTCTTCGCGATAGACGATGTCATGCTCTTCCGTCAGGGCCAGGTAATCCCCTTGGAAAACCTCGTGCTCGACCGTCACAAAGCACAGGGACCCGGACCGACCAGATTTTTCAGAAACGGACTTGATGGTGGACCGCTTTACAGCGGCCTGTCCCAAAATCAACGGCGTGTGAAAGGTCAGGCGCCCCCCGGCCCACATGCGCCGTGGCAGGCTGACCGGCGGCAGGAAGCCCCCCTTCTTCGGATGCGCATCGCGGCCCAACTCACTCGCCCGCTTGGCCTCCAGAAAATACAGCCAATGCCATAGGGGCGGCAAGAGGTCGCCATCCTTTAAGGAAGGTTCTCGGTCTAAGGTCGCCTGCATGAATTGCGCCGGCTGCGCCCGCAGAACATCACCCGCCTCCTGGCTTCGCCCAATCCAGTCTTGTAAATGTTCAGCACTAAACATTCTGGAACGTCCCTTTCAAGCGACAGGTTTCCCTATGTCAGGGGGTAGCAATTATCATTTCGAATCTCACGAAGTTTGTAAGGAAAGTCACTTTCTAACGTGATCAAACACTTTATCCATCGACCGGGCTTCCTCTTGAGTCCTGCTTAGAGTTAAACATTCGTACAGCATAAAGATAAGAGATCTCAGCGTTCACGGTCCTATGGCTCTATCCAATGACAACAGATTTACATGGTTCCCGGCAGAAAAAGGCCACTTTAAGAGCCCTTTCATTTAGGGCGAGGAATCTTATCCTTATCGATGGTTTCAGAGCAAATTTGGTTCAGGAGGGAAGAAGGCAATGTTATTCTGATCTTCGGTTATTTACAGGCTGGCTTGCAGGAAGAATAGGATGGGGTCATTTGGTGGATACCTGTTGTTCGCTTTAGTACCGGTGATTTTGATTCTTCGGTCTGCGTGGTTCAAAGGACAGATTGGCGAATTCAAAGTCAATTTTGGCATGAGGCTTTTGCTCAACAGGGATGTCTTTCGTCTTTTCAAGGATGTAACTCTGCCATTCGAGGATGGCACCACACAGATTGACCATCTCGTTATCTCGCCCTTCGGAATATTTGTTGTCGAAACCAAAAATATGAACGGATGGATCTTTGGGAGTTCAAATCAGGAAAGGTGGACACAGCAATTATTCCGAAAGAAATTCCAGTTTCAGAATCCGCTTAGACAGAACTATGCGCATGTAAAGGCGGTACAGGATATACTCGGCTTGGACCAGCGACATGTATTCAATGTCATTGTGTTTTTGGGTGGCTGTAAGCTCAAAACATCAATGCCTGATGAAGTGCGGAATGGCGTTTTCGACCTGGTTACATTTATAAAGTCAAAGCGTGACCCTTTACTTGCCGAGCAAGACTTGCCGTGCCTAATTGAGACGCTAATGAAGCATCGTCTGGATCCTGGTTTCCGGACAAGACGCCTCCATCTTAGAAACATAAAAAGGCGTGCTGCGGACCGTAAGCTTAAAGCCAAGTCCTGCCCGCGTTGTGGTTCAACGATGATTGAGAGAACCAATGCAAAATCTGGAGAACTTTTCCTCGGATGCAGGCACTATCCACAATGTACCGGCACGCGTTCCCTATCGTGAGAAACTCGCGCAATGATACATCAAATCCCTACATGTGAAGCCGCTCTACACCCCATCAAACATCCAGATTGGCGACCTTCAGGGCGTTTTCCTGGATGAAGTCGCGGCGGGGTTCGACGATGTCGCCCATCAGGGTGGAAAACACGGTGTCGGCGTCGTCGCCATGGGCGACCTTGACCTGTAACAGAGTGCGGGCTTCGGGGTCCAGGGTGGTTTCCCATAATTGATCGGGATTCATTTCCCCCAGGCCCTTATAGCGCTGTATCGACAGGCCCTTGCGGCCGGTCTGGACGATCTTGTCGATCAGGTTTATGGGCCCGTCGATGCGGAAGGTTTCGTCTTTGATCTGCAGGGTGGCCCCGGTGCTGCCATAGACTTCCTGCAGATGGGCGGCCATGCCATCCAGTTTGCGGGCTTCGCCGCTGCGCTGTAATTCTGGGCTGACATTGATTTTTTCCGTCACACCGCGATTGATGCGGGTGAAGGTATAACCGTCTTCTTCCGTCGCGATGCCGGTCCAGCCCCTGGCATGTTCATCGGCCAGACGGTTCAGCACTTTGGCGATAAATTCAGCGGCATTCTGGGCGGTTTCCAGATTCTGCTGTACGGTCGCGCTCATCGCGCCACAGATTGCCAGTTGTTCGATCACCTGGGCACTGCCACAGGACCGCGCCAGGGGTTCGATAAAATGTTTCGCATCTCGGGCCTGATCGGCAATCGCGCGCAGATCTTCGCCGCCGCGCTGGGCCCCATTGGCGTCGGTCAGGATGGCATCTGTCAGGCCGTTCCCGGTCAGATATGCCTCCAGCGCCTTGTCATTCTTCATATAGTGCAGCTTGCGCTCACCCTTTTTGACCAGATAGAGCGGGGGTTGTGCGATATACAAAAAGCCCGCATCCACCAGGCTGCGCATCTGGCGATAAAAGAAGGTCAGCAACAGAGTCCGGATGTGACTGCCGTCGACATCCGCATCGGTCATGATGATGATCTTGTGATAGCGCGCCTTTTCAAAATTGAAATCATCCTTGCCAATGCCGGTGCCCAGCGCGGTGATCAGCGTGCCGATTTCCTGGCTGGACAGCATCTTGTCAAAGCGTGCGCGCTCTACATTCAGGATTTTCCCTTTCAGCGGCAGGATCGCCTGATTTTTGCGATTGCGCCCTTGCTTTGCAGAGCCACCAGCGCTGTCACCCTCGACCAGGAACAATTCAGATTTGGCAGGGTCGCGCTCCTGACAATCGGCCAGTTTGCCGGGCAGGGAGGCGATGTCTAAGACACCCTTGCGGCGGGTCAGTTCGCGCGCCTTGCGGGCGGCCTCGCGGGCGGCGGCGGCTTCCACAACCTTTTGAACAATGCGGCGCGCTTCGGCAGGGTTTTCCCCGAACCATTCCGACAATTTGTCATTCACGACCGCTTCCACCACAGGACGGACTTCGGAGGAGACGAGCTTGTCCTTGGTCTGGCTGGAGAATTTCGGGTCAGGTACCTTTACGGACAGGACACAGGTCAGGCCTTCGCGCGCATCGTCCCCCGACATGGAGACTTTCTCTTTCTTGCCGATCCCGCTTTCCCCGGCATAGGCGTTGATCTGGCGGGTCAGCGCGCCGCGGAAACCGGCCAGATGGGTGCCCCCATCCCGCTGGGGGATGTTATTGGTGAAACACAGCATGTTTTCGTGATAGCTGTCATTCCACTGCATCGCGCATTCAACGGTCAGGCCGTCTTTCTCACCCGTGATGAAAATCGGATCGCCATGCAGGCTTTGGCGGGATCGGTCCAGCCATTTCACAAAAGCCTTCACGCCGCCGTCATAGTGCAGATTGACGATCTTCTTATCGGCAGAGCGGGAATCCGTCAGTTCGATATTGACGCCGGAATTCAGGAAGGCCAGTTCCCGCAGCCGGTGTTCCAGCGTGCCGAAATCAAATTCGACCATGGTGAAGGTTTCCTGCGACGGCATGAAGGTGATCTGTGTCCCCTTCGCACCACCACTGGGCCCGACAATCTTCAGCGGCTCCACGGCATCGCCATGCTCAAAGCGCATGCGATAGATATTGCCGCCGCGCTTGATTTCCAGTTCCAGCCAGGAAGACAGGGCGTTCACCACGGAAACGCCAACCCCATGCAGACCGCCCGATACTTTATAGGAATTCTGGTCGAACTTCCCGCCTGCATGCAACTGGGTCATGATGACCTCTGCCGCCGAAATGCCTTCGGTCGGGTGCAGTTCGGTGGGGATGCCGCGACCATTATCCGACACGGTGACGGATCCATCACCATTCAGGGCGACCTTGACGATATCGCAATGACCCGCCAGCGCCTCGTCAATCGCATTGTCGACGACTTCATAGACCATATGATGCAGCCCGGTGCCGTCATCGGTGTCCCCGATATACATGCCCGGCCGTTTGCGCACGGCTTCCAGGCCCTTCAGGACCTTGATGGAGTCTGCGCCATAGGCGTCGTTTTCGCGTTGGACGTCTGTTTGATCGTCGCTCATATCGGTCTTACCTTATTATTTATCATCAACTCAGTCACAATTCGATGGGGCGGACCTGTGCCGCCTCCACCGCGAAATACTGGGCCTGATCCCCAAAGGTGCCAAAGACGTTCTGATCCGTCCCTGTAATCCAGGCCTGTAAGCCCAACCCCAAAATCGTTTCAAACAAAGCATCGCGCCGGGCCTCATCCAGATGTGCGGCCACTTCGTCCAGCAACAGGACCGGTCCTGCACCCCGTTCCGCCCCTTGCAGGCGCGCATGGGCCAGGACAATGGCGATCAACAGGGCTTTCTGCTCCCCGGTTGAACACTGTCCGGCGGGCAGTCCTTTATCCCGATGCGTCACCGCCAGATCGGATCGGTGTGGCCCAATCGCCGCCCCGCCGGTTTCTGCATCACGCCCGCGCCCCTGATGCAAGGCGGCTGCAAAGCGTTCCTCTGCTTCCAGTGCAGACGTTCCAGACAGCCAGGCTTCGACATCCCCCTGAACCGCTAGGTCAGCCCCTGGGAAGGGACCTTCTGCACGGGCACAGGCACGGGCCAAACGATCTGTCAGGCTCAGCCGGGCCGCGGCAATCGCGATCCCCCGCTCAACCATCTGCGATTCCAGTGCACCCAGCCAGGCGGTGTCTGCACCGCCATCTTTCAACAGGCGCGCCCGTTGGCGCAGGGCCTTGTCATAGGCATTGACCCGACCGGCATGGGCTGGGTCAAAGCCGTAAATCAAACGATCCAGGAAGCGACGGCGTTCACCGGCAGATTCCTGAAACAGGCGATCCATCTGGGGCGTCAACCAGACAACGGATAAATGTTCGCCCAGGGCGGCCTGACTGCGTTCCGCCTCTCCATCGATGCGGACCAGTCTGCGTTCCCCTTCCGGGTCTCGCCCGGTGCCCAATTCCACAGGGCCAAAGGGGGTTTCGACAGTGCCCGCCACGGCCCAGGCGGCTCCCGAAACGGGGGGGCTGTCTGGATCAATGCGATCCATTTCCCCGGTTTTGGCGCGCCGCAAACCGCGCCCGGGGGTCAGCATCGACAAGGCCTCTAACAGGTTTGTCTTGCCCGCCCCGTTGGGTCCGGTCAGCACGACCGGGCGCGCATCAGGATTCAGCGCCACCGCCTGATAGTTCCGAAACGCGCTGAGACGCAGCCGCCGAATTCTAAGCGCAGGGGCGGCCGATGATGCGTCGAATGGTTTCTTCGCTGCGGCCATTGTGCTCACGGGTGCAATCACACTCGCATCGGCATGAGGACATACAACGCGCCAGGGTCTTCCGCATCGCGCACGATGGTCGGTGACGCTGCATCGGCAAGATGGAATTCCGCCTGGCTGCTTTCGATTTGATCGGCGATATCCATCAGATACCGGGCATTGAAGCCGATTTCGATGGATTCCTTGTCGTAATCCACCTGCAGTTCTTCGATAGCGGTACCATTCTCCTGGCTCGACGCGCTCAGGGTAACCTGACCTGAATCGATGCTAAGCTTGATGGCGCGCAGTTTTTCGGTCGCAATGGTCGACACGCGGTCTACCGCGCGAGAGAAGGTCTCGCGATCCACTTTCAGGATCTTGTCATTGCCGGTGGGAATGACCCGTTCGTAATCCGGGAAGGTGCCATCAATCAATTTAGATATCAGCACCGCACCATCAAATTCGAAGCGGACTTTTGTTTCGGACAGGGAAATCGTGATCGCCCCATCTGCTTCTTCAATCAGCTTGCGCAATTCCGCGACGGTCTTGCGGGGGATGATGACGCCGGGCATCGTCTCCGCCCCTTCAGGCAGATCGATTTCAACCCGGGCCAGGCGATGGCCATCGGTGGCAACCGCGCGCAGCTTCGGATCGCCCTCTGTGACCGCATGGACATAGATACCGTTCAGATAATAGCGGGTTTCTTCTGTCGAAATTGCAAAGCGCGTACGATCGATCAGGGTGCGCATCGCCCCGGAATCCAGATCGAAACTATGGGGCATATCGCCCCCTGTCATGACCGGGAAATCTTCTGTCGGCAGGGTCTGCAAGGTGAACCGTGACCGTCCAGACGACAGGACCAGGCGATCCCCGCCACCGCTGGCATCCAGATCAACCTGCGCCCCTTCCGGCAGTTTGCGAACGATGTCATACAACGTATGCGCAGGCGCAGTGATCGACCCGGGAGAGGAAACCTCAGCAACCGTTTTCTCAACGATGGAGATATCCATATCCGTGGCATTCAGGCTCAGCATGCCGTCTTTGGCCTCAACCAGAACATTGGCGAGGATCGGAATGGTATTGCGGCGCTCAACGACACTTTGGACGTGGTTTAATGCGCGAAGCAGCGCGGCCCGTTCGATGGTCAGTTTCATGGCTTAAATGATCATTTCCGTGGTTGTTGTCCGATTATGCGCTGTGCAGGGTTAAGAAGCCCTTTCATACAGGCACGCTCCCAAAACTCTCTCTTGCTTCCCATGCCCCGTTGCAAAAAGCGCTTTGAAAAAAGCCTTCCCAGAACGGGATGAAATTCTCGTGCTTCGGATGATCCAGGCTGAATCGCATCGCCGGATTCCGCCCGTCGAACAAGGAAATCCTGCATGTCTGCGCAGACTGTCCGACCGGGATGGGACTATAGCATGCATGCCCGATAACGCCCGCTTTTTTTGCAGAATCAGGGCGCGCCATCACAGATTTCGCGATAAATTTCCGGCGTCACCACAAGTATTTGAAATTACGTCAGTTTTTTGAGTGATCTACAAGATATAGTGGATCGTCTGAGGCAACAGCGGATTGGTGTTTCGTCGCCCAAAAGGATGAAAAATCACCCGATTCGCGAATCACCCTTCCAGCATGCGACGCAGCAGTTCCACATCTTCTGCAAAACTGTGGTCTGATTGGCGCAGTTCATCGACCTTTTTAACGGCATGCATGACGGTCGTATGATCGCGACCCCCGAATTTGCGTCCAATTTCGGGCAGGGACCGCGCGGTCAATTGCTTTGCCAGATACATCGCCACTTGACGGGGCCTTGCGACAGCACGGCTGCGGCGTGCGGAATGCATCTCAGAAATCTTTATGTTGAAATGTTCTGCGACCCGCTTCTGGATTTCTTCTATCGTGGCTTTGCGATCATTGGCGCGCAACAGGTCATGCAGAACCTCCTGAGCGTTTTCCAGATTGATCGGGCGACCTACCAGATTGGCATAGGCGACCAGACGGTTCAGCGCGCCTTCCAATTCGCGTACATTCGATGTGATGCGATGGGCCAGGAACTCCAGAACCTTGATGGGCACGTCGACATGCATCTGGTCGGCCTTGGACTGAAGAATGCCCAGGCGCAATTCATAGGTGGTGCTGTGAATCTCCGCGACCAGCCCCCAACCCAAACGGGATTTCATGCGGTCTTCGATGCCATCCAGCTCTGCGGGAGATTTATCGGCGGAAATGACGACCTGCCGGTTCTGATCCACCAGTGCATTGAAGGTATGGAAGAATTCTTCCTGGGTGTTCTCTTTGCCGGCGATAAACTGGACATCGTCAATCATCAGGACATCAACGGACCGGAACAGCTCCTTGAACGCCATTGTGTCCTTGTAGCGCAAGGCCCGGATGAACTGGTACATGAATTTCTCGGCGGACAGATACAGCACCCGCTTTTGCGGGGCATTGGCGCGGATCTGCCCGGCAATGGCATGCATCAGATGGGTTTTGCCCAGACCCACACCGCCAAACAGGAACAGCGGGTTGAACGGGACATTAGGGGCCTCTGCCACCCGGCGGGCGGCGGCAAAGGCCAATTCATTGGGCTTGCCAACAATAAAGGTTCCAAATGTGAATCGCGGATCGACCGGCGCACACAGATTGGCGGTGGCAACAGCCTCCAGATCGACAGTCTGGTCTCCCGCCTCGGCGGCGACGGCGTCCAGCGCGACGTCTTCCTGGGCCGGGCGTTGACGGGCCTGCCGGACGGAAACGGATTTGACTTCAGAATTTTCAGATGACCACAGCGCAACCAGCCGGGCACCATATTGCGATTCAATCCAGTTGCGCATGAATCGTGTGGGGACGGACAAATGCACCGTCCCATTTTCCACAGCCTCCAGCGTCAAGGGCTTAAGCCAGCTTTTATAGGCGTTTTCCCCAAACTCTTCGCGCAATCCGGCTCGAACGCGCGCCCATTGTTCATTTGTTTTTAAATCCATAAACTTCTGTCCAACCCCCAAAAAATCACGCTGGGGCCAAAGCCCGCAGAATTATGGCCGTTGTCATAACCGCACCGCATCTGAAACTTCCTTCCGCATCTGCCTGCGCAGTGCATGGGACCATCAGACATACGGCATTGCCGCGACGCGAACTCATTTCCTGCCCCTTTCCGTCTGGGATATGTCTTTCGACATAAACCGGACCGGACCATCATCGCCCCTCAGCGATGATGTCACACCGATATGGGGTCAACATCACCCAGACTTGGCTGGCTGGAAGAGACAAAAGGACATCAGTTAGAAGTGCACGGCACATCTTACGAATATTGCCTTTCATCCCAACAAGAAATTTCACCAAACAAGTGAAACCCTTGCCAAAACTCAGCAAGCCACACTAAAACGAGGCCCATAGGAAGTATTATTCCGGCACGTCATAGCCGAAAAAGACGGTATTTCTTACGTTCCCTGGAATTTACCTATCAAATACATGACAGGCATCCCGTTTTTCTGGCGTTAGGTGGGGTTGACCAACCTCATCTGAAGCAATCTTACGCATCCGAATTTGGTCGATCAAGCGAACAACTTACCCGATTCGGAAAATAAATCGGTTGACTCTAAATGGCTTGTTTCCTGGACGTGTGATACAAATACTGATCTTGGGTATTGAAGTGGTAAAAACTGTTTCGAGTCTGCTACATGCGAACCAGAAAATGACAATTCGATGAAATTGCGTGGAGGCGGGTCGGAAATATCGCACTGCACTCTGTGACAGAAGTGCGACAATGAAAAACCGCCATCTATAAAACAAATGGCGGTCTTTCATATCGGCTATTGAGATAGGGCGCGCGCTAACGCCACCCTAAACGAGAATATTAAGCGCTGACGGCTTTCACGCGCTGGGCCAGGCGGCTGAGCTTCCGATTGACGGTGCTCTTGTGCATGATGCCTTTGGACACGCCCCGATGCAGTTCGGGCATTGCCACTTTCAACGCTTCCGTCGCCGCAGCACGGTCACCGCTGACAATCGCTTCCTCAACGCGACGCACATAGGTGCGAATGCGATTGCGACGCGCGGTGTTCAGATCGGTCCGCTTCTTGGTCTGGCGGATGCGCTTCAGCGCGGATTTATGATTCGCCATTGTCTTACATCTCTTATTTCATAGGCCACCCGGAATGCCGGGGGCACGGTGTTGGATCGGCGGCGCTTATACGGAGCAAAAAGGCCCCCGTCAACCCCAACCGAGCGAAAGTCGGTGTTTCTTCTTTATTATCGCTGGGCGTCCCGGATCAGCGGTTGGTCCATTTGGGGGTGCGCTTTTCCGCAAAGGCTGCCATGCCTTCCTTCTGATCGTCGGTGGCGAAGGTTGAATGGAACACGCGGCGTTCGAACCGGATGCCTTCCGCCAGCGTGGTTTCATAGGACCGGTTGACGCATTCCTTGGCCATCAGGACGACAGGGCGCGACAGATTGGCAATCTTACCGGCAGTCTTAAGGGCATCGCCCAGCAGCTCTTCTGCGGGGACAACCCGGCTGACCAATCCAGCGCGTTCTGCCTCTTCCGCGTCCATCAGGCGACCCGTCAGGCACATTTCCATGGCCTTCGATTTGCCGACAAAGCGCGTCAGGCGCTGTGTGCCACCAGCGCCGGGGATCGTGCCGATCGTGATTTCCGGTTGTCCGAATTTTGCGGTGTCGGCGGCGATGATGAAATCGCACATCATGGCCAGTTCACAGCCCCCGCCCAGGGCATAGCCTGCGACCGCGGCGATCACGGGTTTGCGACAGGTCGTCACGCGCTCCCAGCCTTCGGTAATGAAGTTCTGCAGGTAGACATCCATAAAGGATTTACCGGCCATTTCCTTGATATCGGCGCCTGCGGCAAAGGCCTTTTCCGACCCGGTCAGGACGATGGCACCAATGGCGTCGTCCGCTTCCATGTCGTCCAATGCGCGGCCCAGCTCCTTGATCAAGGTCGCGCACAGCGCGTTCAAAGCTTTGGGTCGGTTTAATGTGATGATACCGACAGCGTCCTTCTTTTCTGTCAGAATTTGCTCGTAACCCATCTTCCATTCCCCTTAGTTTGTTCCGTTTCGGTCCGACGCGGTGCCGGTCCAAAGTCATTCCTGGTGGCGCGTTCAGTCTCTTCCAACGCGGTCAACGATGTCCGGGGCATCCTATTCCGGGACCAACGTAAACCGCACATTCAGCGCCCCATCGGCGCCAAAAAAATCGATTACCAGACGCTCCCCTTCGCGATGATAATGCGTTGCATCCAGTGATTTCCACCCCAATTCAGGCAAGGTCTTGATGTAGAAGTCTGTCACGGTATTCCGACTGGTATTGCCATAGGCGATCGCTTCAACAATCCGACCGGAAGGCGAATCGAAAACCACGGCCCCTTCCGCCACCGGTGTCAGCATCGGGGCCAGGGGCAGGTCCTCTGACCCTTCAATAAAGGCCTGTGCGCCAGCGGATGTGCTGCCAGCCAGCCCGATGACGATACCCCCAACAATGCTGGGCCCCAACCCCAAAGAGGTTAGTCCCAGAAAAGCCAAGAATGCGCCCCGCGCCATTGTCTGTTTGACAAAATTCATGGGACGTTTGCTATCCGGTTTTTTTGCGTCACACAATGCTGATATAGATCGGCTTGATTTCACGGCAAAAATTTACTGTGTCTAGCGTTGATGGCGGGGGCAATAATAGCTGGATCGCCCAGATTGGACGATGCGGATCATGGTGCCATCACAGTCTGGACGACGACACAGATCCCCCTCCCGGTCATAAGCATCCCAGGAATGTTGGAAATATCCCAATTCGCCCGTCGCCTGAACATAGTCCCGCAGAGACGATCCGCCTGCGGCAATGGCAGCGGTCAAAACATCCTTTACGGCGGGCACCAAGCGTTCTGCGCGCTGCCCTACAACGGTATGGGCGGAACGTTTCGGGCTGATGCCTGCACGCCACAATGCCTCGCAGACATAAATATTGCCCAAGCCGGCGACCAGACGCTGATCCAACAGGGCAGCTTTGATCGGCGTGCGTTTACCCCGAATGGCGTCTGAAAATTGCCTGGCATTGAAGGCTTCTGATAGGGGTTCCGGCCCCAGATTCATAAGGTGCGGGCTGGTGGCCTCTCCCCCCGGTGGGATCAGGTCCATATATCCAAAGCGCCGGGCATCATTATAGGTGACCCGCGCACCCGATTCCATTTCGGCGATCAGATGGTCGTGTTTTTCGCCCAGGGCCCAACCGGAATTGTGGCCCGCTTGACCACTGGTGGCCTGACCATTGGTGGCAAGCCCGCCCGGACCAACGGTGAATCGCCCGGACATGCCCAGATGCACCAGCCAGGTCCAGCCATCTTCCAGTCGGATCAAAATATATTTTGCACGGCGGTCGATGGCGGTTATGCGGCGTCCTTCCAATCGGTCCTGAAAGCCCGCGGGGAAGGAAAATCTAAGGTCTGCGCGGCGTTGATCGACCCGTGACAGACGCAACCCGACCATGGCGGGGCGCAACCCGCGACATACTGTTTCGACCTCTGGAAGCTCTGGCATGGCAGATATGCTTTGATTACTGGTTTCTCAGCGCTATTGTCTGGCTCATCATGACAGAAAAGACCAGCGATAACGCAAGCTTCGGCTACAGAACAGTAAATCCAGAGGAAAAACCCGGCCTGGTTCAGGGGGTGTTTTCCTCTGTGGCAGGGCGCTATGACCTGATGAACGACCTGATGTCCGGGGGTGTTCATCGGCTGTGGAAGGCGTCTCTGATCGATCAATTGCGCCCGCGGACCGGTCAACACCTGCTGGATGTTGCCGGGGGAACGGGGGACATCGCCTTCCGTTTCCTGGAAGCGGGCGGGTCGCGCGTCACCGTCTGTGATCTGACGGAAAATATGGTTCGCGTCGGGCGCGATCGTGCCATCGACAAGGCCCTTTTAACGTCGCTGGACTGGACCGTTGGCGATGCCCAACGCCTGCCAATCGCGGAGTCCAGTGTGGATGCCTATACAATTGCTTTTGGCCTGCGCAACGTGACGGATATCGACTCAGCCCTCAGCGAGGCCTATCGCGTGCTGCGACCAGGCGGGCGGTTTTTGTGCCTGGAATTCAGCCAGGTTGCGCTGCCGGTCCTGGATAAGGTTTATGACACGTATTCCTTCAAGGTTTTGCCAGCGTTGGGGAAATGGGTCGCCAAGGATGAGGAAAGCTATCGTTATCTGGCCGAATCCATCCGTCGTTTCCCGCCGCAAGACGCCCTGTGCGATAAAATGCGAAATGTCGGGTTCCAGACGGTCACCTATCGCAATCTATCGGGCGGCATTGCGGCTATTCATCAGGGGTGGCGTATCTAAACAATGTTGACGGGTCTCTTACACCTTGGTCGATTGGTGGGTATCGCGCGCAGCCTGGCCCGCCATGATGCGCTGTGGCCGCTGGAACAGGTCAGCCGCCGGTTTGCGCCTCTGCGTGCCTGCGTTTGGCTGTTGCGGGTTATGTTCCGGCGCAAGCGTCCGGGTCGCCCCGGCGAACGCCTTGCTGCCGCCTTTGCGGATCTGGGACCCAGCTACGTCAAATTAGGTCAGGCCCTGTCGGTGCGTGCGGATCTGGTGGGCGAGGACGTGGCCCGGGATTTGGAATTGTTACAGGACGGGCTGGATCCTTTCCCAACCGATCAGGCGATTGCGACCATCGAAGAAACCCTGGCAATGCCATTGATGCAGGCCTTTGCGCAGTTTGACCGGGATCCGGTCGCCGCAGCCTCCATCGCGCAGGTCCATTTCGCGGTAACGCCTGATGGGCGGGATGTCGCGGTCAAGGTCCTGCGGCCCGGTATTGTCGACAAGCTGGATCGCGACGTTGGCCTGTTTCGGTTTCTGGCGAAAATGGCGGAGCGGATTTACCCCCCGATCCGCCGCCTGAAGCCCGTCGCTGTCGTAAATACCTTTGAAGAATGGATCCGGGTCGAACTGGATTTGCGCCTGGAAGGGGCGGCGGCGGCCGAACTGAAAGAGAACTGCGAAGGCGATGAAGGATTCCATGTCGTCGATGTGGATTGGGAACGCACCGGCCAGCGCGTGCTGACGACAGAGCGCATTCGTGGAATTAACATTGATGATGTCGATGCCCTGCGCGCCGCCGGTCATGATGTTGATGATATCCTGGCCCGGTCATCGCGGATTTTCTTTCTGCAGGTTTTCCGGGATGGTTATTTCCATGCGGATATGCATCCCGGAAACATGTTCATTGATGAAAATGGGCGCCTGTGTCCCGTGGATTTCGGGATTATGGGGCGTGTAACCCGGCGGCAGCGGATATTCATGGCCGATACGCTGGTTGGGTTCCTCAGCCGCGATTATCGCCGCGTTGCCGATGCGCATTTTGAAATCGGCTATGTCCCGCCAACGCAATCGCGCGATCTGTTCACCCAGGCCCTGCGCGCGATTGGGGAACCTGTTCTGGATAAATCGTTAAACGAGATTTCCGTTGGCCGATTGCTGGAGCAATTGTTCCGCACCACAGAGCGGTTCGATATGCCCACCCAGCCCGATCTGTTGCTGTTACAGAAAACAATGTTGGTCGCTGAAGGGGTGGGGCGCACCCTAAACCCCTCTTTGAATATGTGGTTGCTGGCCAGGCCGTTGATCGAGGAATGGATGATCGTCAATCGCGGGCCAGAAGCACGGATCACCGACACGCTGCGCGACACGATGGAGACGCTGGAGCGCCTGCCACGCACATTGCAAAAGGCGGAAGAAACCCTGGATCGGCTGGCCAAGAACGGTATGAACCCCGACGGCAGTCTGCGCGAGCCTCAAGGTGTCAGCACCAATATCAAGCTGTGGGGGCCGGTTGTCATTATCGCCCTGTTGGCTGCGATTGCCGTGAATTTGGCGGGGTGAATTGCCAATAGTCCGGCGCTTTTGCGGTCCCAGCACACTCTTGTGGTGCGCCTCGGATTAATCTACATAGAGATTCTGTTTTTTAATCGGTCCGGGAAGAAAAGATGGCGGCGCAACACCGCATTGTCTTAATCGTATCAGGGGGCATCGCAGCGTATAAATCGCTGGAATTGATCCGACGCCTAAAGGAACAGGACATTGCTGTGCGCTGTGTTCTGACCCGGGGCGGCGCACAATTCGTCACCCCGCTATCGCTGGCGGCGCTGAGTGAAGACAAGGTATATCAGGACCTGTTCTCCCTGACCGATGAACAGGAAATGGGCCATATCCAGCTTTCCAGACAGGCGGACTTGATCGTCGTTTCCCCCGCCAGTGCGGATATATTGGCGAAAATGGCCGCCGGGCTGGCTGATGATTTGGCAACCACGGTCCTGTTGGCGACGGATAAGCCGGTCATGGTGGCCCCTGCGATGAATGTGCGCATGTGGGATCATCCGGCCACTCAGGCCAATCTGGCGACACTAAAAGCGCGCGGTGTTTCAGTGATTGGCCCGGATGAAGGGCCCATGGCCTGTGGCGAATTCGGCTTTGGTCGGTTATCGGAACCAGCGGACATCGTCACCGCCATTCAGGCGGCCCTGTCTCCTGATAAGGATTTACCGCTGAAGGGGCGCAAGTCGCTTGTCACGACCGGGCCGACGCATGAACCGATTGACCCCGTGCGCTATATCGCCAATCGGTCTTCCGGCAAGCAAGGGCATGCGATTGCAACGGCCCTTGCGGCCCAGGGGGCATCGGTCACCCTGGTCAGCGGTCCGACGCATTTGCCCGATCCCCCTGGCGTTTCCACGATTAGGGTGGAAAGCGCGCGGGATATGCTGGCGGCCTGTCAGTCTGCGCTGCCGGTGGATGTGGCGATCTTTGCCGCAGCCGTTGCGGATTGGCGGATCGCGACTGAATCCGACCTGAAGTTAAAAAAGCAGGATGGCGCGGAGTGTCCAACGCTGACCCTGACAGAAAATCCCGATATTCTAAAAACCATCGCCCAGTCACTCTCCAATCGACCGGCGCTTGTGGTCGGCTTTGCAGCAGAAACCGGATCGGTTGTTGAAAAAGCTGTCGCAAAGCGCGCCCGAAAGGGCTGTGACTGGATTCTGGCAAATGATGTATCGCCTGGAACCGGCACATTCGGGGGCGATGACAATACCATCCATTTCATCACGTCATCGGGCACGGAAGATTGGCCGGCGCAGAGCAAGCCAGCGGTGGCGGTCGCTTTGGCGGGTCGCATTGCCGATTACTTTCGGTCTGATGCCGGATCAAAAAATAAAAAGTGAGACAGTCCGTATGAGTGCAAAGCCAATAAGCACAAAAATCGATGTTTCGGTTCAGCGCCTGCCCCATGGGGCGGATTTAGCCCTGCCCGCCTATGGCAGTGTGGAGGCGGCAGGCTGTGACCTGTTGGCCGCCATCGCGGAGACAAAAATCCTGGCACCGGGCGACAGCGCGATCATTCCGACCGGATTAAAAATCGCCCTGCCGCCTGGCTATGAGGCGCAGGTGCGGCCCCGATCAGGATTGGCTGCAAAATTTGGGGTGACCGTGCTGAACACACCCGGCACGGTCGACAGCGACTATCGGGGCGAAGTCGGCGTGATTCTGATCAATCATGGGCGGTCTGATTTTGCGGTAGAGCGTGGAATGCGGATTGCCCAGATGGTGATTGCGCCGGTGGTGACATTGAATTGGCGCGAAACAGATGACCTGGACGAAACTCAGCGCGGTGGCGGCGGTTTTGGGTCGACAGGAATCCGATAAAAAGAGGGGAAAGTCATGCGGCTGACCAAGAAACTGATGTTTGCGATTGAGGCAGTGTTGGACATTGCCTATCACGCGTCTGACCTGCCGGTTCAGTCGAAGGAAATCGCCGACCGCCAGGGCATTCCCCGCCGCTATCTTGAACAGGTGCTGCAGCAATTGGTGCATGCGGAGATTTTACGCGGCGTGCGGGGTCCCAGGGGCGGCTATCGCCTGGCAAAGGAACGCCGTCGCATCACGGTCGCTGATATCGTTGCCGTTGTGCACGAAATGGAAGGCGGGCGCGACCCCCTGACCGATCCGGCAGGCAGCGAATTGGGCCATACCGTCCTGCGCCCGATCTGGCAGGAAATCGAAGAGTATGCGATGGAAACCTTATCTAAGAAAACCGTCGAAGACCTATGCGTCGCCGCCCAACGCGCCGGGATTGAAAGCCAGTCTCAGAACCAGTTCGATTTCATGATTTAGGCAGTTTCGTCCCTCATTCCTGCACAGGCCTATAACGCATTCTCCCCAGGTTGCCGGATCAAGTCCGGGGTGACGTTGATGTATAGGCTTCGCTATTCCCGCGAAGGCGGGAAACCAGGGCCAAGCGCCCCAACCCCACCTGTAGCCTTGGATCCCGGATCAAGTCCGGGGTGACGATGGTGTATAAATCTCGTCTTATCCGTTCCAGTTGATCCGGGAAATGTCTTGCAGAAACGCATGGGCGTTCAAAGGTATTGGCGTATCGGGCATGACAAGAATCCTGCGGTGAGTGGCTTGCTCAAGCGCTATCGTAGGCTAAAGTCGGGCCAGAGAAATTGCAAAAATGACAATAGGGACGAAAATCATGACAGACGCGACGAAAAATCCCCTTTCCTCAACGGGCGAGTTCCGGGGCAAAGTATATGACAGTATCTTGGACACGATTGGCGCGACCCCGCTGGTACGGATGTCGCGGCTGACCGCCGCCCATGGCGTGAATGTCGAAATTCTGGCCAAGCTGGAATATTTCAATCCCCTGTCCAGTGTGAAGGACCGCATCGGATATGCCATGATCCAATCGCTGGAAGCGCAGGGTCTGGCAACGCCGGGTAAGACGGTTCTGGTGGAACCGACATCCGGCAATACTGGGATTGCGCTGGCCTTTGTGGCTGCGGCGCGGGGGTACCGCTTGATCCTGACAATGCCCGAAAGCATGTCGGTGGAACGCCGCCGGATGCTGAAACTGTTGGGCGCAGAACTGGATCTGACGCCTGCTGAAAAGGGCATGAAGGGGGCAATCGCCCGGGCGGAAGAATTGCAGAAGACGATGCCCGATGCGATCATCCCCCAACAGTTCGCCAATCCGGCCAATCCGCAAATCCATCGTGAAACAACGGCGCAGGAATTGTTGAAAGATACTGGCGGCAAGATTGATTACTTTGTCGCAGGCGTAGGCACTGGCGGGACGGTAACGGGTGTCGGGGAAATCCTGAAACAGCACAATCCGAATGTGAAAATCATCGCTGTTGAGCCAGAAGACAGCCCGGTCATTTCCGGCGGCAAGCCGGGTCCCCACAAGATACAAGGGATCGGGGCCGGGTTCATTCCGGAAAACCTGAATACCGACGTGGTCGATGATGTTGTGCGCATTGCCAATGAAACAGCCTTTGCCACCGCGCGCGAGGCCGCCAAGCTGGAAGGCATCGCCTGCGGGATTTCATCCGGTGCGGCGATTGCCGCAGCCCTTGAATTGGCAGAACGCCCCGGCATGGAAGGCAAAACCATTGTGGTCCTGTTGGCCAGCTTTGCCGAACGGTATCTGTCGACCAGCCTGTTTGACGGTCTCTAGGGCAACGTCAGAGCATGATGCTTGTTTATGTTTAAGCTCATGCGAGCGCATGATGCTTGTATATGCTTAGCTCATGCGAGCGCATGATGCTTTGTCTAGTATAAGCTCATGCGAGCGCATGATGTTTGTATATGCTTAGCTCATGCGAGCGCATGATGCTTAAAGCTTCAAAACTTCCCGCGCAGTGTCGATAAAGGCGCGCAGCTTCGGCGTGCGCCCGGCACTGCGGGTGAAGTACAGGAATAAACCGGATTCCATGGAGCTGGTTTCAGGCAGAACCTGTACCAAACGACCGTCGCGCAACGGTTCGGAAATCGAAGGCTCTGCCATATAGGCCAGGCCAATGCCATCCAGGGCCAGTTCGATAGCAAATTGCCCCGTATTGACGATCATGGAAATTGATGTTTCCACCCGGACCTCGACATCATCCTGCATCAATTCCCATTGATAGACGCGCCCGGAACTGGTCATGCGATAGCTGATGCAGGTGTGATGCTTTAGGTCATCAATGGACTTTGGCGTACCATGCGTCGCCAGATAACCCGGCGATCCTACGACTACCCATCTAAAGGGCGGGGCCAATCTGACAGTCACCATGTCCTGGGCCATCATGCCCCCCAGTCGGATTCCTGCATCAAATCGATCTGCGATAATATCGGTCATGGCATTGTCGGCAAATAATTCGACAGTCAGTTTAGGGTGACGCCGATGCAGTTCCTTGATCACGGGGGATATCGTCTTATGCAGGGAAAGATATGGCATATTGATGCGCAAGAGCCCTGAAACCTGGCCTTGTGCAATCTTCACCCGTTCCATGGCTTCGGAAATTTCCGTATAGGCCGGCGCAACGGTGTTGATGAAATCCATCCCCCAATCTGTCAATGAAACCGAGCGAGTCGTGCGTGCAAACAACGGCAGCCCCAACCGATCTTCCACCGTCTTGATGGCATGGCTGACCGCAGACGCACTCATGCCCAGATCTTTTGCCGCCGCCGCGAAGCCACGGCACCGGGCAACAGACAGAATTACCGGCAGGTGTATCAATATGTCACGATCCATTCATGCACTATATAGGATAATCTATGCTATTTAAACGAACTTGTTTGTGTGCAAGGTCGGCGTATCTATTCCTTCAAACGCTCATGACAGGGGATTTCACATGACAACATTTACACTCAACGGCGCTCAGATCAGCCTGGATGCCGATCCGGACATGCCGTTATTGTGGGCCTTGCGGGATCATGCTGGCCTGACAGGCACAAAATTTGGCTGTGGTCTGGCGCAATGTGGTGCCTGTACCGTGCATCTGGATGGCATCCCGATGCGATCCTGCCAGACTTTTCTTGGCGATGTCGAAGGGGCCACCGTAACCACCATTGAAGGCGTTACCGGCAATAAAGTCGCTGAAACGGTTCAGAAAGTCTGGGCTGATCTTGATGTTCCGCAATGCGGGTATTGTCAGTCCGGCCAGATCATGTCCGCTGTCGCGCTGTTGGCAGAAAATCCCAAGCCCAGTGACGGCGATATCGACGACGCAATGAGCGGCAATCTGTGCCGTTGCGCCACCTATCAACGCATTCGCGCAGGCATTCATGAAGCCGCGCGTCGATTGGAGGCTTAACCTATGCTCCCGAACAAACTCTCCCATTTTAAACTGCCAGCTCGTGTTGACGCACCCTCGGCATTCTCTGTCTCACGGCGTGGCTTTCTGTTATCCGCAGCGGCGACAGCGACCGGGCTGGCCGTTGGCTTCCGCCCTCTCTCAGGACAGGCGGCGGATGCCGACGTGATTAACCCTCTGGCGGCCTATCTGGAAATTGCTCAGGATGGATCGATCACGGTTCTGTCCTCTCAATTCGACATGGGGCAGGGGTCGTAT
>Ga0114916_1000153_pt1 | contig 52085 bp, 37 predicted proteins | sample MalvirAntarct_66_FD_83501 | JGI IMG/M metagenome (GOLD analysis project Ga0114916, IMG submission 83501) | Marine viral communities from the Global Malaspina Expedition - Malaspina viral metaG Antarct_66 | ecosystem: Environmental > Aquatic > Marine > Oceanic | place: West Anvers Island... | reverse complement strand
TTCCGTACCACTGACGTAACTGGCGCAATCCAATTACAAGACGGTACTGAAATGGTTATGCCTGGTGATAACGTTGAGATGGGCGTAGAGCTTATCCACCCAATCGCTATGGACAAAGGTCTTCGCTTTGCTATTCGTGAAGGCGGCCGTACTGTAGGCGCTGGTGTTGTTGCTAATGTATTGAACTAATACTTAACGCTGTCAGAGTAATCTGATTGTTGTTAATAATTAGTCAAAAGCCATCCTCGAAAGAGGGTGGCTTTTTTTTGAGTATGGTTTGCTAATAGAATGACAGGGTTAATCAATTTAGTATTTGTAAAAATAAGGTCTGTATGTTTAAAAATTTAAAGCAATAAATCTATCTCAGATTTTGACTTCTATTTTTGATTTTAAACAGAATTTTCTGACTTTTATTCATTAAAGTAATGATTCATTGTATTAAGCAAATAAAATATCGTCTTAAAACTTGCATTCTTAGTAAAACCTTGTATAATTATCAGCCTTAACACCCCTAGGCGATTGGCTCAATTGGTAGAGCATCGGTCTCCAAAACCGAGGGTTGTAGGTTCGAGTCCTACATCGCCTGCCATCTTCTTATCACATCTTTGTCATACCCCACCATCTCCGAAGTGAGTTCTTTATGAGCAATAATCAAGATAACCTCGAGACTAAGTTATCTGATGCCAAGGCAGTTGCTGGTGGAATGCTGTCCAAAGATAAGCATATTTCAGCGGGTAATCAAACGACTGCTGTTGAGATTGCTAAGACGGGTTCAGTAAAAGATGTGATTTTGTGGCTACTAGCCGCAGTTGTTTTAATTGGTGCAACGTTAGTTAATCAATATCTGCCCGGCTATTGGCAACCTGCCAATGACCTTTGGGTACGTATTGGTATTATCGTTGCGCTTTTTGTATTTGCACTGTTATGTCTTGCAATGACGAATCAGGGCCGTGCATTTAAAACTTTATTGAAAGACGCTGCTGTAGAACTACGCCGCGTTACTTGGCCTGGCAAAGACGAAACTTTCCAATATACATGGCAAACGATTGTCATGATTGCGGTTGTTGGTTTATTAGTTTGGCTATTAGATAACTTTTTTAATTGGTTCGTTGGCATATTTATTGGTTAATGGCGCGTATTAGCGACTGTTTAGCCAAGATTTATGGATAACGACTTACTTATAATGATCAGGAGCGTGATATGCGTTGGTATATTGTCCAAGCATTTTCAGGATATGAAAAGCAAGTACAGCGTTCATTAACTGATCGTATTAATCGTAGTGAATTCGCTGAGTTTTTCGGCGATGTATTGGTACCTACTGAAGAAGTAGTCGAAATGAAAGACGGCAAAAAACGTAAAAGTGAGCGTAAGTTCTTTCCGGGTTATGTATTGATCCAGATGGATATGAACGACAATACTTGGCACATCGTTAAAGATTGCCCACGTATTATGGGCTTCGTTGGCGGTACGCCAGAGACGCCTGCGCCGATTACGGAAGTAGAAGCTGATCGTATTCTAAACCGTTTGAATCAGACTGAAACTGACCCGCGTCCTAAGACTCTATTTGAGCCGGGCGAAGAGTTATTGGTTATCGATGGTCCATTCACTGACTTTAAAGGGTTGGTTGAAAAAGTGGATTATGAAAAGTCTAAATTACATTTAACCGTAAACGTATTTAATCGACCGACTCAGGTTGAGCTTGAGTTTAGTAAAGTTGAGAAGCTAGATTAAATCAGCAAAAAAGTTCATTAACCGGGGAGCTGTTAGTCAATAAGGTTTATACCACATTGATTTGGCGCTATTACCCATTTAGGAGAGTATCATGGCTAAGAAGATTGATGGTTACATCAAACTGCAAGTGCCTGCAGGCAAAGCAAATCCTTCACCACCGATTGGTCCAGCATTGGGTCAAAAAGGCGTGAACATCATGGCTTTCTGTAAAGAATTTAACGCTGCGACCTCAAACCAAGAGCCGGGTTTACCGATTCCTACTGAGATCACTGTATACAGCGATAAGTCTTTTACCTTCATCATGAAGTCACCACCTGCTGCATACTTGTTGCGTAAGGCTGCTGGTATTGCTAAAGGTTCTGGTACACCTAACACCGCTAAAGTCGGTAAAGTTGACCGTGCTCAGTTAGAAGACATCGTTAAGACTAAAGATGCAGATTTAACTGCTGCTGATCTTGATGCTGCTGTTCGTACCATCGCTGGTACTGCACGTTCAATGGGTATTACCGTGGAGGGTGTGTAAATGAGTAAACTTACTAAGCGTCAAAAAGAAATCAATAGCCGTATTGAGCACGAAAAACAATACACGATCGAAGAAGCGGTTCAAATCCTAAACGATTTACCAGCTCTTAAATTTAAAGAGTCTATTGATATTGCTGTAAACTTGGGCGTTGACCCACGTAAATCTGATCAAGTTGTACGTGGCGCAACCAATCTACCTGCGGGTACTGGTAAAACCAAACGCGTTGCTGTATTTGCTCAAGGTGCTGCTGCTGAAGCTGCCAAAGAAGCTGGTGCTGACATCGTTGGTTTTGAAGACCTAGCAGAATCAATCAAAGCCGGTAACATGGACTTTGATGTGGTTATCGCTGCTCCTGATGCAATGCGCGTTGTTGGTCAATTAGGTACTATCTTAGGCCCACGTGGTCTAATGCCTAACCCTAAAGTCGGTACGGTTACGCCTAACGTTGCTGAAGCCGTTCTTAACGCTAAAGCGGGTCAAGCACAGTATCGTGTAGACAAAGCAGGTATTATTCACACGACTATCGGTCAAGTTGGTTTTACTGCTGAGCAAGTAATCCAGAATGCTGAAGCACTTATTTCAGATTTGAGACGTGCTAAGCCTGCTACTTCTAAAGGTACTTTCATTAAGAAAATTACCTTGTCTAGCACCATGGGTCCTGGTCTAAGTATCGATCCAGTTCCATACCGCACAGCGAAATAATTAAGTATGATCTGTTATTCAACGATTTTGAATAATGGGAAAAAATATTTTAAAGAATTAGGTCAGCGTAGCAAACGCTATGCTGTCTAAGACCGTAGGTAGACAGCGGTTTGGTAAAATGGATTATGACTCTTGTAGATCAAAATTCATTACATTGAGCTGCTGTTGTTAATCGATGACAGATGAAAATCTTAATTGTCCTACGCAGACGGTGGCCCACCCAGTTGTTGATAAGAGCCGATAGGGCAACCTATCACTTGATGTCATTCTGATAACGGTGCCGTAATCAGTCGTTATGAGTACATTTGTTTTTAATAAATATACTCGTAACGTGTCGTATCAAGTCAATCTTAGTTTGTAATTTAGATTACAGGATGATTGATTAGATTAAAGGAGTCAACTTATGGCATTAACGCTAGAGCAAAAACAACAAGTTGTGGCTGAAGTGTCTGAAGTTGCTGCTAATGCTTACTCAGCAGTAGCTGCCGAATATCATGGTATTGGTGTTGCAAAGCTTACTAAGCTACGCGAACAAGCCCGTGAAAAAGGCGTCGTTTTAAAAGTGGTAAAAAATACCCTAGCAAAACGTGCGTTTGAAGGCACTAAATTTGAGAGCATGTCAGACCGTATGACTGGTCCATTACTTTTGGCTTTCTCTATGGAAGATTTGGGATCTGCCGCTCGAGTCATTTTTGACTTCAGCAAAGATCACAAAGCTTTAGAGACCAAATTGGTATCAGTTGGTGGTGTTGTTTATGGTCCAGAAGAGCTAGAGCGCGTATCGAAGCTACCAACTCGCGACGAAGCAATCTCTATCTTGATGGCTACTATGAATGCACCAGTGACCAAGCTTGTCCAGACTATGAACGCAGTTCCTGGCAAGTTCGTTCGCACTGTTGCAGCAATCAAAGACGCAAAAGAAGCTGCTTAATTGCTTGTTTTAACGTAACTTTGACATCGCCGATTGCACTTTATTGCCAACACTATTTGAAAATTTGGCAAGCAATCCAAGCGATTTTAAAATCAATTAATTTTTATCAGATAACGGAGAGTTCTCATGGCACTATCTAAAGATGACGTGTTAAACGCAATCGCTGAAATGTCAGTAATGGATATCGTTGAATTAATCAGCGCTATGGAAGAAAAATTCGGCGTAACAGCTGCTGTTGCTGCTGCACCTGCTGCTGCTGGTCCTGCTGCTGCTGCTGCTGAAGAAAAAGACGAGTTTGACGTAGTTCTTGCCAGCTTTGGCGAGAAGAAAGTTGGCGTAATTAAAGCCGTACGTGAAGCTACTGGTCTTGGCCTGAAAGAAGCGAAAGATTTGGTTGAAAGCGCTCCAGCTCCAATCAAAGAAGGCGTTAACAAAGCTGAAGCTGAAGAGTTGAAAAAGAAACTTGAAGAAGCTGGTGCAACTGTTGAACTAAAATAGTTTAACAGCAGTACGAAAAAAAGCTGGTAATGCCTTGCATTATCAGCTTTTTTTTACTATAATTCTTAGCTTGACCTTTTGTGTCTGCCAACAGTCGTAAGCAACAACACGGTGGATACCCATCAAAAGGACAGACGATATACATGCAAGCACACTTAGTAGTTATTGAAATCAGATAATGTGGCTAAACGTCAATAGATGTTTGGCATTTTTTTGTGTCTGCACGTTTTCTATTAACATTATCACTTATATTGACTCTGAATATTACTATTTATAAGCATTATAATTGTCCTATTTATTACTAATCAAAAACTATTGAATAAGCTTTCTAGCGCGATTTTACTGTCAGTATATAGGCTCGTAGACAGTATATATCAGCGACGATATTGATTTTGGCAGTAACCAGTTTGGATGTTAAATCGTTTATACACAATGCTAGTCGCATTTATATTTAGATAAAGTAACTGTCACTTAAGCTTTAAAAGTGACATATTGGCAACACTTTAAGATTGAAGTTTTCGCTCTGAGCAGTCATATAGGCTGACTTAAATGACGATAGCAAGATCGTATTTAGAGTGCAAAGCAAGCACGGATTGTTAAGATAGTAATTGATAAAACGCCCTAAAAAGATTAATTGTGCTTTAAAAAGAACACCTGTTTTATATTATCGTTTACGTCGCTTAGTTTGCATAGTATTTATGCACGCCAGCCGCGATTTTAATTTGTTTCCACGTTTACTGTAAGGACTCTCGATGGCATATTCTTATACTGAAAAAAAGCGTATTCGCAAAAGTTTTGCTGAATTGCCTACTGTGATGGACATTCCCTATTTGTTGTCTATCCAAGTAGATTCTTATGAGCAATTTTTGCAAGAGCATAAAAAGCCAAAAGCTCGTGAGAATACTGGCTTGCAAGCTGCATACTCTTCTATTTTCCCAATTGAGAGTCACTCTGGTAACGCAGAGCTACAATTCGTTGAATACTATTTAGGTACGCCTGAATTTGATGAGCGTGAGTGTATCTTACGTGGTTCGACATTTGCTGCGCCTATGCGTGTCAAAATTCGCTTAATCATCAAAGACAAAGACAGCAAAGATAAAGACAGCAAAGCGGCTATTAAAGATATCCGTGAGCAAAGCGTCTATATGGGCGAGATGCCATTAATGACTGCCAACGGTACCTTTATTATTAACGGTACTGAGCGTGTAATTGTATCTCAATTACATCGTTCACCTGGTGTGTTCTTTGACCATGATAAAGGTAAGTCGCACTCAAGTGGTAAGGTGCTTTATAACGCGCGTATCATTCCTTACCGTGGTTCATGGTTAGATTTTGAGTTCGATGCTAAAGACTTGGTTTTTGCTCGTATTGACCGTCGTCGTAAGTTATTGGCGTCTATTATTTTACGCGCTTTAGGCTTAAGCACTTCTGAGATCTTAGATTTATTCTTTGATAAAGTGCGAGTTTATAAAGGCGAAGAGCAGTTCGAGATTGATCTGGTTGCGGATCGCTTACGTGGCGAGATGGCACAGTTCGACATCGTGACTCCTGCAGGTGACGTGGTTGTTGAGCAGGGCAAACGTATTAATGCTCGCCGTATCCGTCAGCTTGAAGAAGCCGGTATGACGAAAATCTCGATTCCTGATGAATACTTATATGAGCGCATTTTAGCCGAAGACATCATCGTTAATGATGAAGTTATTGCTCGCGCTAACACGCTCATTGACCATGAATTATTGGTTAAATTAAGTGCGTTTGAAGCCAGTGAATCTATTAAAGAATTTAGTATTCTGTTCACTAACGATATCGACCAAGGTAGTTACATTGCCGATACGCTACGTGCTGATAGCACGTCAAGCCGTGAAGAAGCTTTAATTGAAATTTATAAAGTCATGCGCCCAGGTGAGCCACCAACGGTTGAAACTGCTGAGAAACTTTTTGACAGCATGTTCTTTAACGCGGATCGTTATGACTTATCGAATGTCGGTCGTATGAAGTTTAACCGTCGTTTAGGTCTTGATTTTGTAGATACCGATGACGCTGATATCCAGCGTGAACGTAGCGTATTGACCAATGCCGATATCGTTAACGTTCTAAAAGAGCTAATCGAGATTCGTAATGGTCGCGGTGAAGTCGATGATATTGACCATTTAGGTAACCGTCGCATTCGTTCAGTAGGCGAGATGGCAGAAAACCAATTCCGTGTTGGTCTAGTACGTGTTGAGCGTGCGGTTAAAGAGCGTTTAAGCTCAGCAGAATCTGATAACTTATCGCCACAAGATTTGATTAACTCAAAACCTGTTGCTGCTGCGGTTAAAGAATTCTTTGGCTCAAGCCAGTTATCGCAGTTTATGGATCAGAATAATCCATTGTCTGAAGTCACGCATAAACGCCGTGTGTCTGCATTAGGACCCGGTGGTCTGACCCGTGAGCGTGCAGGCTTTGAAGTACGTGACGTACATGATACCCATTATGGTCGCGTATGTCCGATTGAGACTCCTGAAGGTCCAAACATTGGTTTGATTAACTCATTAGCAACTTTTGCTAAAACCAACAGCTTTGGCTTTTTGGAAACACCTTATCGCCGTGTAGTAGATGGTAAAGTAACGGACGTTATTGAATATCTGTCAGCGATTGAAGAAGTCGGTACGGTCATTGCACAGGCTGATTCACCAGTAACTGCCGATGGCGCGTTATCTGATGAAATGGTTAGTGTTCGTAGCTATGGTGAGTTTGTCCGTATGCCGCCAGAAAAAGTGACGCATATGGATGTGTCGCCAAGTCAGGTTGTATCGGTAGCCGCTGGTCTGATTCCATTCCTAGAGCATGATGATGCTAACCGTGCCTTGATGGGCTCAAACATGCAGCGTCAGGCAGTTCCTACGCTACGTGCTGATAAGCCATTAGTAGGTACCGGTATGGAGCGTCACGTTGCGCGTGACTCAGGTGTTTGTGTGATCGCTAAGCGTGGCGGTGTGATTGAAGACGTTGATGCCTCACGTGTTGTGGTTCGTGTAAATGAAGATGAGATGATTGCTGGTGAAGCCGGTATTGATATCTATAACTTAGTTAAATATACGCGTTCTAACCAAAACACTTGTATCAACCAACGTATTATCGTTAACCAAGGCGATGCTATTGCTGTAGGTGATATCTTGGCCGATGGTCCTTCAACGGATCTTGGCGAGTTGGCATTGGGTCAGAACATCCGCATCGCATTTATGCCGTGGAATGGTTACAACTTCGAAGATTCAATCTTGTTATCTGAAAAAGTGGTTAAAGAAGATCGTTTCACCACTATTCATATTCAAGAATTGACTTGTGTAGCGCGTGATACCAAGTTAGGTACTGAAGAGATTACTGCTGATATTCCAAACGTTGGTGAAGCAGCTCTATCAAGCCTTGATGAAGCAGGTATCGTCTATATCGGTGCCGAAGTTGATGCTGGTGATATTCTAGTTGGTAAAGTGACGCCAAAAGGTGAAACGCAACTAACGCCAGAAGAGAAACTCCTGCGGGCTATCTTTGGTGAAAAAGCGGCTGATGTTAAAGACACGTCGCTACGTGTACCAACATCAAGCAAAGGCACGGTTATTGACGTTCAAGTCTTTACTCGTGACGGCGTTGAAAAAGATGCACGTGCAAGAGCGATTGAAAAATCACAGCTTGATAGCTACCGTAAAGATTTAAAAGAAGAGTTACGTATCTTTGAAGAAGCGGCTCGTGGTCGTATTGGTAATCTATTAGATGGTCAAAAAGTCAGTGGTGGTTCAGGTCTAAAAGCCGGTACAGTGATGGCATTGGCTGATATGAAAGATATGAGCCTTGAGACGTTGCTTGATATTCAGCCTGTTGAAGAAGAAATCTCTGAGCGTCTCACGCAAATCGCTGAGTACTTAGTTGATAAGCAAAAAGATATTGACGTTAAATTTGCTGAGAAAAAACGCAAATTAACCGCTGGTGATGACTTGCAACATGGCGTACAAAAAATCGTTAAGGTATATCTAGCGGTTAAGCGTCGTATTCAGCCTGGCGATAAAATGGCTGGTCGTCATGGTAACAAAGGTGTGGTATCGCGCATTATGCCAGTCGAAGATATGCCTTATGATGAAAATGGTAATACCGTTGACATCGTCTTAAACCCGCTTGGTGTACCATCTCGTATGAACATCGGTCAGGTTCTAGAAACGCATTTGGGTATGGCGGCAAAAGGCTTGGGCGAGAAGATCGATGGTATGCTTAAATCGCAAGCAGCGATCAAAGACTTACGTGACTTCTTAGACAAAATCTATAACCAAGTAGGCGGTGAGCAAGTTGATCTTGATAGCTTGAGTGATGATGACATCATGGCGCTAGCAGACAACTTGCGTGCTGGTGTACCAATGGGCACAGCAGTATTTGACGGCGCAAGAGAAAGCCAAGTTAAAGATCTGTTAGAGCTTGCTGGTATGGATCGCGATGGTCAACAGACGTTGTATGATGGTCGTACTGGTCAGAAGTTTGACCGTAAAGTAACGGTCGGTTATATGTACATGCTCAAACTTAACCATTTGGTTGACGACAAAATGCATGCGCGTTCAACAGGTTCTTACTCACTAGTGACGCAGCAGCCACTCGGCGGTAAAGCGCAGTTTGGTGGTCAGCGCTTCGGTGAGATGGAAGTCTGGGCACTAGAAGCTTACGGCGCGACATATACATTACAAGAGATGCTGACTGTGAAGTCGGATGACGTTGAAGGCCGTACGCGTATGTACAAGAACATCGTCGATGGTGAGCAATATATGGATCCAGGTATGCCTGAATCGTTTAACGTATTGACCAAAGAAATCAAATCACTGGGTATCAATATTGAGTTAAAACAAAGCAACTAAAGGCAGTATGCTCATTGCTGCTGCTTTTAGTGATTTGTCTCAACCCTATTCATTGCCTTCATTCATCGTGGCCGCGCTCATAATACGCTGTCAGATGATTATAAAGATAACGGAGAAGCAACTTGAAAGATTTACTCGATATCATGCAAAGCCCTACCAGCAATGGTAACCATGAGTTTGATAGCATCCAAATTACCTTGGCATCGCCTGACGTTATTAAGTCATGGTCGCATGGTGAAGTAAAAAAACCTGAAACTATTAACTATCGTACGTTCAAACCTGAGCGTGATGGTCTTTTTTGTGCCAAAATTTTTGGTCCAGTAAAAGATTTTGAATGTTTATGTGGTAAATACAAGCGTCGTAAGTTCCAAGGCGTTATCTGTGAAAAATGTGGCGTTGAAGTCACGACCGCTAAAGTTCGTCGTGACCGCATGGGTCATATCGATTTAGCGAGCCCTGTTGCGCATATTTGGTTCTTAAAATCATTGCCAAGCCGCATCGGTCTATTGCTAGACATGACACTTCGTGATATTGAGCGTGTACTTTATTTTGAAAGCTACATCGTGACTGAGCCAGGTCTGACCTCTTTAGAGAAGTATCAGCTGCTTGATGACGAAGATTATTATAAAGCCCTTGAAGAATTTGGCGATGAATTTACTGCCAAAATGGGTGCTGAAGCGGTTCAAGACCTTTTAAAAGATATCGATTTAGATTTAGAGATTGATGAGCTGCGTGAAGCGATTCCGCAAACGGGTTCTGAAACCAAGCTTAAAAAGATGTCTAAGCGTCTTAAATTATTAGAAGCATTCCGTGATTCTAATAACAAGCCTGAGTGGATGGTAATGAATATCTTACCAGTACTACCACCAGATTTGCGTCCGCTAGTACCACTAGAAGGCGGTCGTTTTGCAACATCAGATTTGAACGATTTATATCGCCGTGTTATTAACCGTAATAACCGTTTAAAGCGTCTGCTTGAGTTAAGTGCTCCTGATATCATCGTACGTAACGAAAAACGTATGTTGCAAGAATCAGTAGATGCCTTGCTTGATAACGGTCGCCGCGGTCGTGCGATTACTGGTAGTAACAAGCGTCCATTGAAATCTTTGGCTGATATGATCAAAGGTAAGCAAGGTCGTTTCCGTCAAAACTTACTAGGTAAACGTGTTGATTATTCTGGTCGTTCGGTGATCGTTGTTGGTCCAACCCTACGTCTACATCAGTGTGGTCTACCAAAGAAAATGGCACTTGAATTGTTCAAGCCATTTACTTATAACAAACTATTGTCTCATGGTTTGGCGACAACGATTAAAGCTGCCAAAAAGATGGTAGAGCGTGAAGAGCCACAAGTGTGGGATATGCTGGCCATGGTTATCCGTGAGCATCCAGTACTCTTGAACCGTGCGCCAACGCTTCACCGTTTGGGTCTACAGGCATTTGAGCCAGTACTAATCGAAGGTAAAGCGATTCAGCTCCATCCTCTAGTTTGTACCGCATTCAACGCCGACTTTGATGGTGACCAAATGGCCGTTCACGTGCCATTGACACTAGAAGCTCAGCTTGAATCTCGTGCGCTCATGATGTCGACCAACAACATCTTGTCTCCTGCGAACGGTGAGCCAATCATCGTACCATCACAGGATGTTGTATTGGGATTGTATTACATCAGCCGCTCGTCAGTAAATGCCAAAGGCGAGGGCATGATTTTTGCCACCGTTAATGAAGCATTACGTGCGATTGGTTCAAACGATTTACATGTTAACGCCAAGATTAAAGTTCGTGTCACTGAAACGCATATTGATGATGATGGCAATCGTACTAAAGAGACGAGTATCAAAGATACCGTTGCTGGTCGCTTGTTAATCTGGAACATCATGCCTGTTGGTATGTCGTTTGACGAATGTAATGAAGAGATGACTAAGAAGAATATCTCTAAATTGATCAATTCTTGCTACCGTAAAGTGGGCGTAAAAGAAAGTGTTATGTTTGCTGACCAATTGATGTATCTTGGTTTTGCACAAGCGACACTATCTGGTGTGTCTATCGGTATCGATGACATGGTTATTCCACCACTGAAAAAGCAAATCATCGAAGTCGCTGAAGCTGAAGTGCGTGAAATTGAAGACCAGTTTGAGCAAGGCTTTGTAACGGCTGGTGAGCGTTATAATAAAGTGGTCGATATCTGGTCACGTACCAATGACAAAGTCGCTAAAGCGATGATGGACAACTTAGCGACTGATAAAATTATCAACGCTAAAGGTGAAGAAGAAGAGCAGAAGTCATTTAACTCTATCTTTATCATGTCAGATTCTGGTGCTCGTGGTAGTGCCGCACAGATTCGTCAGCTTGCTGGTATGCGTGGTTTGATGGCTAAGCCAGATGGCTCAATCATTGAAACACCGATCAAAGCTAACTTCCGTGAAGGTTTGACTGTACTTCAGTACTTTATCTCAACGCATGGTGCGCGTAAAGGTCTTGCGGATACGGCATTGAAAACAGCTAACTCAGGTTACTTAACGCGTCGTTTGGTTGACGTAGCACAAGATTTGGTTATTACCAGTGATGACTGTGGTACTGAGCAAGGCTTGCTCATGAAGCCACATATCCAAGGTGGTGAAATCATTGAGAAGTTGGGCGAGCTAGTACTAGGTCGTGTAACGGCACGTGATGTCACTTATAACGATAATGCTGAAAAAATCTTGATTCCAGCGGGTACGTTGATCGATGAGCATTGGGTTAAAGTACTAGATAACAATGCAATCGATGATATCTGGGTACGTTCAGTGATTACTTGTAATATCGAACATGGCGTTTGTTCACAGTGCTATGGTCGTGACCTTGCTCGTGGTCATAAAGTGAATATCGGCGAGTCTGTTGGTGTTATGGCGGCGCAGTCTATCGGTGAGCCTGGTACTCAGTTGACCATGCGTACTTTCCACGTTGGTGGAGCGGCAAGTTCTGCTTCTGTGGACAACAGCATTTCAGTTCGTAGTGCTGGTCAAGCGCATTTTGAAAACATGAAGACTGTACAGCATACCGATGGTCATTTGGTTATCGTATCGCGTTCAGCTGAAATCGCTTTGACCGATGAGCTTGGTCGTGAGCGTGAGCGCTATAAAGTACCTTATGGTTCAAGCGTTCTTGTGAAAAATGAAGACCAAGTTGAAGGCGGTCAAACTATCGCTAAGTGGGATCCGCACACGCATCCTATTATTACAGAATTCGCGGGTACCGCACGTTTCAGTGAAATCACTGATGGCTTAACTGCTACCGTAAAAGTTGATGATGCGACTGGTATGAGCTCGTTTGAGATTCTAGCTACTCGAGATCGTTCAAGCTCAGCAAAAGACTTACGTCCGGCGATTATCTTGAACACAGACGAAGGTAAAGAAGTCGTTTACTTCTTACCTGCTGAAACCATCATTCGCGTCAGCGACGGTGAGAAAGTTGCAGCCGGTTCGATTCTAGGTCGTGTACCACAAGCGTCTTCAGGTACCAAAGATATTACCGGTGGTCTGCCACGTGTAGCTGATTTATTCGAAGCACGTCGTCCAAAAGATCACGCTATCATGGCAGAGATGTCAGGTGTCGTGAGCTTCGGTAAAGAGACCAAAGGTAAAAATCGCTTCATTATTACTAATGAAGATGGCGAGATTCATGAAGAGCTGATCCCGAAATGGCGTCAGATTAACGTCTTCGAAAACGAGACTGTTGCTCGTGGTGAGGTTATTGCTGATGGTCCACAGAATCCGCATGATATCTTACGTCTGAAAGGACAAACCGCGCTTGCTGACTATATCGTTAACGAAGTGCAGGACGTTTATCGTCTGCAGGGCGTAAAAATCAACGATAAGCACATCGAAGTTATCATTCGTCAGATGTTGCGTAAAGTTGAGATTACTGATGGCGGCGATTCAAACCACTTTAAAGGTGATCAAGTAGAATATGCTGATATCAAAGCATTGAATGCCAAGCTAGAAGCGGAAGACAAATTTCCAGTTCAGTTTGAACGTCAATTACTTGGTATTACCAAAGCAAGTTTGGCAACCGAAAGCTTTATCTCAGCCGCATCGTTCCAGGAAACGACTCGTGTCCTAACGGCTGCTGCGGTCACTGGTAAAGTGGATGAGTTACGTGGTCTGAAAGAAAACGTAGTCGTTGGTCGCTTGATTCCAGCTGGTACTGGTCTTGCTTATCATAAAGCTCGTAAAGAAAAAGCAGAGCAAAAACTGCAAGATAAAGACTTAAATGCGGCGTTTGATATGTCAGCAACGACTGATGCGACAGACTTTGCAAGCTTCGATGAAGCCTTTGCTCAAGAGTTGAATCAAGGTAATCATTAAATTAGATAGCGTCTAGTTATTTGAATAAATAAAAAAGCCAGCCTAAGTTGCTGGCTTTTTTTGCTTTAAAATTCCATCACAACAAGTTTTTTCTTGGGAAATGATGAGATAAAATAGTACACTGCATAACCGCATTACTTAAATAGTCAGAGATTTTGGCTCTAGTATTCATAAGTATTCATAAGTATTCATAAGTATTCGTAATTTCCGATTATTTTTAGCAGTACTCACTAAAAAGGATAAGTGCATGGCAGATAAAACTCGCGTTGCCAAATATCAAGCTGACCGTACCAATCAAAAGCTATATTTTTGCCGCCTTGCCTGTCAAGCCGCTGCAGACACAACTGACAAGCAGTTATATCAAGCACATTGTGAGACCGCTATTTTTCATCTATACGGTACGTTTTTAGCTTTTTTACAAGAGCTTGGTCACTTTTATAATATAACGCTGACGACGCCGACATTGCTAGATATCGAAGAAGCACTGATCGAGCGTACGCAAGTATCACCTGAAGTGCAGCGTCTAAAGCAGTTACAGCAGCAAGGATTTCTGGCTGATATAGAACATGCCTATCAGCGTTGTCTATATGCCGTGATATCTGAGCATTCGGTGGATAAAGCGGCTGATGACAAAAAACAAGTGCCTGATTTGATTGTCAATGTAGTGACACTGTCCAATCAATGGTTGCCAGATGATGCGACCATACGTGAATGGCGTCAGCAGTTTTTGGAGCTGATTGATCAGCTACGTGCTGGTATGGTGGAGTTTTAGTTCTTATGGCTTAGATTATATTTTCAAAGCTTCGTTATGAGTACTTAATGATTAGCTGCTACCTTTAAGCTGAGTAGGGCATAAAATTAAATGCAATTGAAATATGTCCTATAAAAAAGGCTGGCTCAGTGTTTACTGAACCAGCCTTTTTTAAATGTATCAATATAGAAAGCAGTCTATTACTCAGGCATCGCTGGCATACGTTCTACAGGCTTGACTACTAATGGTTTTGGTTTCTGCGCTGGGCTATTAGTAATACCATTATTAGCAGGTTTAACAGCAGTCGTAACTGCCGGCGTTTCAACAGGTTTTGGAGCAGATGGCTGGCGCTTCTGAATAGATGTCTTTACTGGTTTTTCCGATTTGCCTGTATCAGTATCTTCGCCATCAAGTTCAGTGACCCCTTCATCCATCATCTCTATAATGTTTTGCTTTTGTTTCTTGGATTTGGCACGGTTGTTAATAGAGACCCATTGGCTAGGCGTGTCGTTAAGTTGGGCTTTCATAAAATCCATCCAAACGGGTAGGGCTGCCACACCACCATATTCGCGACGACCCATGGTTGATGGTTGGTCAAATCCCATCCAGACGACGGTTGCATTGGTAGGATGGAAGCCTGCAAACCAAGCATCTTTCGCTTCATTGGTGGTTCCTGTCTTGCCGCCAATATCATCACGTCCCAAAGATCTTGCTTTAAACGCTGTACCACGCTGTATTACATCACGTAAGATATCTGCCATCTCATAAGCGACTTTAGGCTTTAAAATACGCGGAGCTTGTTCAGCGCGTACGTACTGTACAACAGGTGCTTTTAGGCGATCTGATTCTGGACTGGCATCGTAAATGCTCAAATCAATCTTGTTACTGTCTTTAGTAGGGGTGTTACTCTTGTCAGCCTCTATATCAGTTTCTGTATTTTTACTTGCCGGCGATTCTTTAGCGTCGCCTGTTTTAACGTCTTCAGCTACTTTTTTACTTTCCTCTATTTTTGCATCATATTCTTCAGTTAGTTTTTTATTGACATCGTCAAGCTGCTCATTGAAACATAGGGCACAAGCTTGCTGAGGATTGGCTTGAAATAAAAGCTTATTATTATAGTTATAAATTTGTTCAATAAAATAAGGTTGAATGCGATGCCCGCCATTGGCAAAGGTGGCGTAAGCGGTTGCCATTTGTAATGGGGTTGCTTGACCTGTACCCAACGCTAAGGACAAAGTAGTTGGCAGCTTCTCTTTATCAAGACCAAATTCATCTAATAAGTTGCGAGCGTCAGAGATGCCAATTGCTTGCAGCAAGCGAATAGATACTAGATTACGTGATAAATAAAGTCCGCGGCTTAACGTAATATCACCTAAGAAGCGACCATCAGAGTTTTTTGGTTTCCAGTCACCTACTTGCAGCGGGCGATCCGAAACTATACTATCTGGACGATAGCCTTTTTCTAATGCTGCTGTATATACAAGGGGTTTAATGGTGGAACCCGGTTGACGCCAGCCCTGCAGAGCACGGTTAAATTTACTATGGTTAAAATCAAAGCCACCGACCAAGGCACGAACGCCACCGGTATCAGGATTCAGAGAAACCAAACTACCTTGTATCTCAGGTATTTGACCAAGCTGCCAGCCACCACTAGCAGTCGGTATCAGGCGGATAATATCGTTCTTACTCACTATTTGGCTGGCATTACTTGGAAAATAACCAATACGATCAGCAGAGATATATTTACGTGCCCAGCGCATACCAGACCAATTAACGGTCACGCTTTCTCCTGAAAGCATGGTTGCCTCAAAACTACTGCTATTCACTTTAGTCACTTTGGCTGGCGACATATTACTATAGCGACTGAAATTCTTTAGCGGTTCATCATTTGCTTCGGCGCCGCGCCAGCCATGGCGATGCTCGTAAGCAACCAAGCCAGATAAAATTGCCTTTTCTGCATCTATTTGTGCTTGACTATCAACCGTCAAGCGTACACGCCAGCCGCCATGCATAACTTGCTCACCATAACGATCAACCAAAGCTGCGCGCGTCATTTCTGCTAAATACGGCATATTAACATCCAGCTTTTCTTGATAAAGCTTAATACCGATGGGCGCATTAATGGCTTCGTCATATTGGGTTTTGTCGATGTAACCCAATTCATGCATGCGACCAATAATCCAGTTACGGCGCGTGAGCGCACGGCTTGGATTGGCAACAGGATTGTATTTAGAGGGCGCTTTCGGCAAACCTGCAAGCATTGCCATCTCAGCAATGGTGAGATTTTCTAACGATTTACTATAATATTTTTTGGCAGCCGCACGAATACCGTAAGCGCCTTCACCTAAGTAAATTTTATTGACATAAAGGGTAAGAATATCGTTTTTACTCAGCTCGTCTTCAATTTTACGGGCTAAAAATAATTCCGTTAGTTTGCGATTTAACGTGCGATCTGAGCTTAGAAAATAATTTTTGGCGACCTGCATGGTGATGGTCGAGCCCCCTGTTTGGCTTTCATCATCCGTCACCACTTCGGTGACCGCGCGCCCTAATCCTTTAATACTAATACCGCTGTGCTGAAAAAATGAAGAATCTTCTGCTGCCAAAAAAGCATGGGTCAAGTCTTCCGGTATCTCTTCAAAGGTAATAGGCAATGATAAACGGTTGCCATATTGCCCAATCAATTTGTCATCACTACTATATATCTGTAATGGCATCTCTAAAGTTGCCGTTTTAATCTCTTGTGTGCTTGGCAACGTTGGCGATAAATACATCGCCATACCATAGAAGCCAATAGGGACGGCAAGCGCTAATACAACCGCCAACGCAAGACAGGCAATGAAAAGCCCCACCAAAAAGTGAATGAGACGAACGGTGGCATTTTTTTTGGTCATAGTCAGACTTATCGATTAAGGTTTGCAACAGATAAAAAACATTATACCTTGAACAAAATAGCCAGGTAATAATAAATGTGTAAGTTAGCCTCTACAGGACATTTAAATGCTTGAATCTATCTGTTAAGTAAAGTATTGTACTAAATTATTACAAATAACTATCAGATTGTACACTTAATATAAGGTATAGAGTTTGTGAGGCTATTTACTTCTAAGAGTCGACATTTGATTGGCGTGGATATTTGTACCACCTCAGTGAAGTTGGTTGACATACAGCGCCAACAAGGCGTTTTTCACCTAAGATCTTATGGTACTGAAATATTACCTGAAGGCGTAGTCATCGACAAACTCATTGTAGACACGGAAGTGGTAGGCAATACTATAGCAGGCTTGGCAAGGCGTTGCCAAGCGGCGGGTAGTAGTGCAGCCACAGCAGTCTCAGGGTCAGCGGTGATTACTAAAATCATCGATATGGATATGGTGCTAAGTGACGTTGAGCGTGAAGCTCAAATTCGTTTGGATGCTGACCAATACATACCTTATCCGCTAGAAGACGTCAATTTGGACTTTGAAGTATTGGGTCCCTCTCTTATCAATGATGACATGGTGCAAGTACTACTTGCCGCCTCTCGTTCAGAAAACGTTGACCAAAGAGTTGATGCCTTAACCTTTGGTGGTCTGCAAACCAAGGTAATGGATATTGAGTCGCATGCCATTGAGCGTGCTTTTGGCTTGATGGCAGACAGTCTGCCAAACTTGCCAGATTTGGTGGCGCTGGTTGATATCGGACACAATCAAACAACACTATATGTCGCCAAAAATGGCGAGTTTATCTATAGTCGTGAGCAGTTATTTGGAGGCAGTCAGCTGACAGAAGCCATCCAAAACCGCTATGGTTTGTCTGCTGAAGAAGCTTCTATTAGTAAGCGCGAGCGTGCTCTACCTGATGATTACTATACCGATGTCTTAACACCATTTATAGAAAATACCATCCAACAAATCACTCGCTCTTTACAGTTTTATTTTTCCTCAAGTCAATATAGTAGTATCGATCATGTGGTGCTTGCTGGTGGCAGTAGCTCTATTGCGGGTCTTGCTGGTATGGCGCAGCAGCGATTGGGCGTGCCTGTGAGTATTGCAAATCCGTTCATTAATATGACTATTGCTCCGCATATCGATCATGAGCAACTGGCGATTGATGCACCCAGCTTAATGGCCGCTTGCGGTCTGGCGTTAAGGAGCTTTGACTAATGGCTCGTATTAACCTACTGCCTTGGCGAGAAGAAGAGCGTGCCCGCCGCAATAAAGAGTTTATCACCTTGGTGGTGGCAGTGACACTGTTGTCTCTGCTTGCAGCATTTGCGACGTGGAGTTATTTTAATAACGAACTTGCTGAACAATTAGATGCCAATGCACTGATTGAACAAGAAAACGCTCGCTTGGATAAAGCGTTGGTCGAGATTGATAGCTTAGAGCAGCGCCGTGAAGATATCATCTCACGTATGCAAGTTATTCAAGACTTGCAAGGTCGACGTCCTGTACCTGTACGTCTATGGGATGATCTTGCTAAAGCCATTCCGCCAGCGCTTTATTTGAATAATCTAAAACGTGAAGGGGATGTATTAACATTGACAGGTCTTGCTGACAATCCAAATGTGGTATCAAGTTTGATTCGTAATCTTGATAGCAGTAAGTGGATGGGCGATTCAGCCGTAAGTAATATTCAGCAAAATATTACCGCTTATCAAGCAGCCCCCGTTTTGGAAAATACGGTCACTACGCCAGGTGAACAACCGCGTCCTATTTATCCTGAAGACAGCTATGTGCAGTTTGTGATCACGACTAAAGTACAGTCTGAAACTGCCGTGCCTGTCGAAGGTGCTGATGGCGCTATTGTACCTGGAGGTGAGTTATGAAACTGACCCGTAAAAAAACCCGCATTAAAATCAAAAAGACAGTGATAAGACAAAGAAAGCAGTTTGATTTAAATGAGTTTCGCCGCAGTTTTGAGTCATTGGATTCTGAAAACTATGGCAGTTGGCCGCTGCCTGTTAAAGTCACTGTCATTGGTTTTATTATTGCTTTGATTGCTGCTTTGTCATGGGCATTACCAATCAGCAGTAAAATCGATGAAATTACAGCAGCAGAAAGCCAACAACAAACCTTGCTCGATAGCTACCGTGAAAAAGAATCGCGCGCGCGCCATCTGCAAGCTTATCAAGCTCAAGTGATTCAAATGGAAGCGGAGTTTAATACTTTGCTTGACCAGCTACCAAAAGATACCCGTGTATCAGAATTGGTTGAGGGTATCAATATGACGGGCGTGGGCAGTAACATACGTTTTCAGGACATATCTGTTGAGCCTGAAATTGAAAATGAATTCTTTATTGAGCAGCCTATTCGTATTGCAGCGTTGGGTGACTACCATCAATTTGGTAGCTTTATCAGTGGTTTGGCAGCTTTACCAAGGATTATCACCATGCACGACTTCGAAGTCAGTAATCCGCAGCCAACCTTGGATGTTTTACCCGAGCTGAATTTGGTATTGCAAACCAAAACCTATCGCTCAAAAGAAGCGGTCCCTGAAGGTGATGCAGCGGCGGCTGAAGCTGTACCCACCGATGCTGCTGCAGGAGGCAACTAATGACTAGCCACAAACTGCCTAAGTTAAGGTTATTGCTGTTAAGCGCTACTGTTTTATCTCTAACGGGTTGTACGGATCGTATCGGTTTAGCAGAACAGGCAATGGCTGATATCCGTAACCAGCCTGCGCAGCCGATTGAGCCTCCTCCTCAGGCCGAGCTGGTAGAAGATTTTGTCTATGGCGCCAGTGCGCAGCGTAGTCCATTTTTGCCACCGAGTTTAGTGAACGTACAAGGTCCGACCACCTTTATTGACGGGGTACGCCCTGATATAACCCGAGTCAAAGAACCGCTTGAACAGTACGAGCTGACACAACTGATTTTTCGCGGTGTGGTTATCTCGCCTGAAGGTCAACAGTATGCTTTAGTACAGCGTCCTGATGGCTCAGTTGCTAGTGTTAGAGTGGGTAATTATCTTGGATTGAATGACGGTCGTATTGTTGAAATCACGCCGACTCAGATTAACTTGATTGAAATTGTGCCAGACAGCCGTGCTGGGTTTGTTGAAAAACCCCAGTCACTGGTGTCCCCTATAAGCTAAGTCGGCAGATTTTTTGAGGAATAAATAATGACAGTACGCAATAACAAGGTAATGACGATGAGCAACCGCGTATCTTCTACTTTTGCCATCTCTGCATTGGCAATGAGTATGGTAGCTGTAAGTAGCATTGCCCATGCCGAGCAGCGCATCAACAATGTCTCTGTGGTGCAGACTGCGCCAGCCGTAACGCAAATGCGTTTAGGGTTTTCAGGTGCGCCAGTATTACCAGCCGCTTATCAGCTCGACAATCCTAGCCGTTTGGTGCTGGATTTTGAACAGGTGCAAAACGGTCTTGCTAGTCGCTTTAAAGAATATAATATCGGTATGGTCAATGAGGTCACCACCTTAAATAGTGACAATACCACCCGTCTTATCGTTGGGCTAAAAAAGACGGGCAACTATACCACCGCGATTGATGGCAATGAATTATTGCTGACGATTACGGACCCTAATCGTCCAGTGATTGCTCCGGTGGTCACGAAAGTCATTACCAACGACCCTGTACAAGATGTCCTAAATGGCAATTCGGCTATTACTACCACGGCTGTGGTTACGCCCATTGTTGAAACCAGTAGCGTTGCTGTCGCGCCTATTAGAACCACAGTCACAAAAAACCAAGTACCTGCTGACACCATGGTCGTACGTGTCAACCCTTTATTAAGCCCACAACTTGCCTCTGCACAAGTCAGCAAGCAGTATAGCTATGATGGGCTAAGCGCTGTGAATTTTTCAGCAGGGAATGATGGCGGTGGTAATGTTAGTATCTCACTTGCCAATGAAGCGATTCCTGTAGACGTTCAGCGTCAAGGTAATAAGCTGGTTGTGCGTTTGACAGGCAGTACCGTACCTAGAAATCTGCTACGCCGATTGAATGTTAATGGTGGTTTGGTAGACAGTATTGATACTAAAAACCAAGGTCAAAATGGTGTTATTACCATCAATATGAAAGACGACTTTGAATATCAAGCCTATCAATCAGGCAGTCAGCTAAATATTGGTATCAGACGACCTGAGCTGCTACGTGAGCCGACGCTTGAAGAAAAAGTCTATACCGGTGCAGCGCTATCTATGGAGTTTCAAGATGTTGAGATTCGTAGTGTCCTAGATATCTTAGCGCAGTTTACAGAGATGAATATCGTTGCTAGTGATTCGGTCGCCGGTAACATTACCTTGCGCCTTATCAACGTACCTTGGGATCAAGCACTTGATATCATTCTTAAAAGTAAAAATTTGGGCAAACGTGAAAACGGTAACGTAATTTTGGTTGCGCCTTCAACTGAGCTTGCTGAACAAGAAGCACGTGAGCTTGAAGCACAGCAAGCGGTTGAGTCTTATGCACCGTTACGTACTGAATATATCCGTCTAAGCTACGCAAAAGCGGCAGATGTCCTAACCCTGATCTCTCAAGGTAGTGGTGGCGCCTCTGGCGGTAGCAATACTGGCAGCGCCAATGCTAATACTAACGATAGCAATAGCTTGCTCTCTAATCGTGGGACGGTAACAGTCGATGAGCGTACCAATACTTTGATTGTTAAAGATGTGGCAGCCAGCATTGAAAATATCCATAAGCTGATTGGTAAAATCGACATTCCTGTCCGTCAGGTCATGATTGAAGCGCGTATCGTTAGTGCAACTGATAGCTTTAGTAAAGAGATTGGCGTGCGTTGGGGTATCTTGTCAAATGGCGCTGCCAATAACCGGAACTTGTTGGTCGGTGGCAGTAACCAAACTTTATGGGACTTAAAAGATTTTGATGTGCAGACCACGACTATTAATGGTCAGACCGTCTCTTATCCTAAATACGATATCACTCGTCCTGACAATCTAAACGTTGATTTAGGCGTTGATAATCCAGCAGGTCGTATTGCCTTTGGTCTGCTAGGTATTTCTGATTTTATGCTCGATCTCGAATTGTCAGCCATGCAAGCAGACAACCGCGGTGAAGTGATTTCTACGCCAAAGATTTTGACCTCTGATAAGCAAACGGCAAAAGTATCTTCTGGTACGCAGATTCCTTATCAAGAAGCATCAGCAAGTGGTGCAACTACTACTAGCTTTAAAGAAGCTGCTTTAAGTTTGGAAGCCACGCCAAATATTACTCCAGACGGTAAGATTGGTTTGCAACTGTTAATCACCAATGGCACACCGACCATTATTAATAATCAGGTTGCCATCGCTGAAGACTCGATTTCTACCAACGTTATTGTTGAAGATGGTCAAACCATTGTATTGGGCGGCGTCTTTAAAAACCGTACTAATAATGGCGTCGATAAAGTACCTTTCTTAGGCGATTTGCCTTATATCGGTCGTGCTTTCCGTAAAGACGTGCGCAGCAATACCAAAGAAGAGCTGCTGATATTTATCACGCCGAAACTGATCAATGATGGTATTAGTCGCTTAGATTAGTCAGATTTTAGTTGGTTTTGAGTCATAAAAAGCAAGCCTTCGTGCTTGCTTTTTTAATGGTTGATTTTTAGGCTGGCAAGGATTTTACTGACAATAATCACAGCTCATTACTAGCCAGAATATCAATGACGTTGTATCATACCTAATTTAGCTGAGTGAGTACTATGGTTGAGGAATTACCGTCGGTATTTTTGGTAGGGCCGATGGGAGCAGGGAAGACCACAATCGGCAGATTACTGGCAAAGCAGCTCGGGCGCTCGTTTGTAGACAGCGATTGGTATATCGAATCACAGACCGGTGCCGATATCGCTTGGATATTTGCCAAAGAAGGTGAAGCGGGCTTTCGAGAACGGGAAACGCGTGCAATCGATGAGCTAACACAGCAACCGCAAATTGTTTTAGCGACTGGCGGCGGTGCTGTGATGGCAGCTGAAAATCGTGAGTATTTAAAGCAGCGCGGTATCGTTATTTATCTCAACGCGCCTGTCGATGTACAAATGGCTCGTACTGCGAAAGACAAATCGCGTCCTTTATTACAGCAGCCAAACCCCAGAAAAATACTGCAAGGTTTATATAGCGCGCGTGATCCATTGTACAGGGAAGTAGCGCATATCATTATGCCAACAGGACATACGTATCCACGGCACATGGTCAATCAATTATTACAGCAGCTTAACTCATTTTGTATCTCTACGTCTGTCGATTCAGAGCCTGAAAAAGACTGATGTCAAAAAATGACTAGTATGACCAATATTATCGAATACCTATTTAGTTAAATTTTACTCGTAAGAATTAAGGAGATTTTCATGGCAACGCCACTGTTTCATGCTGACTTGACAGTACATACGCAAAGTCATGACTATCCAATCGTCATTACTGAAAACGCAATAGCAGAAAACAGCAGTATGGCTAGCCAAATTGCCCCTTATGTTACGGGTCAGCAGGTATTGATTGTTACCAATGACACTATTGCGCCGATTTATCTACAGGCCTTACAGAAGCCGTTAGAAGCTCAATTTACCGTGCAGGTGTGCGTGCTGCCAGATGGTGAACAATATAAGAACCAGTCTAGTATCAATCAGATTTATGACGTGCTGATGGCAGCGCATTTTAATCGTGATGTGACTCTGATTGCGCTTGGTGGTGGTGTCATTGGTGATATGACGGGATTTGCAGCGGCAAGCTTTATGCGCGGCGTCAATTTTATTCAGATACCAACCACCTTGCTGTCTCAAGTGGATTCAAGTGTCGGCGGCAAAACCGGTATCAATCATCCGCAAGGCAAAAACATGATTGGCGCATTCTGGCAGCCGCAAATGGTATTGGCAGATATGAGTACACTCAAAACCCTGCCAGCGCGCGAGCTGTCAGCAGGGCTTGCTGAAGTTATTAAATATGCGCTGATTATGGATGCCGAGTTCTTGACTTGGCTTGAGTATAACCTGCCTGCGATGATGGCTTTGGATCTAGCGGTACTGGGTGAAGCGGTCAAGCGCTGCTGCCAGTACAAAGCTGATGTTGTCGCCCAAGATGAAAGAGAATCAGGTGTACGTGCTTTATTAAATTTTGGTCATACGTTTGGTCATGTGATTGAAACTCATGAAGGTTACGGTAGTTGGCTACATGGTGAGGCAGTCGCTGCGGGCATGGTACAAGCGGCTGAGCTGTCGCAAAAAATCGGCTGGTTAACGAGCGATGAGGTTGCTCGTGTTAAGCGCATATTGTCATTAGCCAATTTACCGATCACGCCGCCGCCTATCGAAGTTCAGACCGCTTTGGACTTAATGGGGCATGATAAAAAAGTGAAACACGGACAAATCCGCCTTATTTTGTTAAAATCATTGGGTGAAGCAGTATTAACCAATGATTTTGACCCGCATCTGCTCACCGATGTGCTAGCCACGCATGCACCGTAAGCTATAAAAGAACATACATTATAAATAGCTATGAGCAGTTAATTGTTTTCAATATAGAAATAGCACGGTCCTAAAAGCGATTCTCTTTTATTTTGAAGTGAGTATAGAGCGCTTGGTTTTATCTTTATCTGTATCATTTTTATGACCCTATCCTAAGCATATCTTTACCAAGGACACCTCCATGGCAGCATCTCGCTCGACGACTCGCACCGCGAGTCAATCCTATCGCCGTCAAGCGCTGATTTGGCTGATAGCGACTCTGATGTTGGGTGTGACCACCGCTTTGGTATGGATGTTTAGCCAAACGCCAGCGATGGGCGCCAAGATAGAAAACGCGCCCATAGCAGCGCCGAAAACGCTGAGTGCGGAGCTTGAGCAGCCATTGAAAATTGAATCGCTGCATGAGCTTGATACTGACGTACAACCGATAAGTTTTGATGAAACGGTTCGTGATTTGCGCAGCTACCCTGATGAGTTTAAAGATAAGCGTTATCTGCTTGCCAACAAAGGTAAGTGGACAGTACAGGTCATGAATGTCGCTGAAAATGAGGTGATTGTCAGTTATCTAGAAGGACGTGAAGACCGTAGCAAATTTACATATTTCCGCTACCTTGATGAAAACGAGCAAGTCCGTTATATGCTGACTTATGGCTTGATGGGTAGTCCACAAGAAGCAGTTGGTGCGGCTAAGCTGATAGATTTTAAGCTGCCTGCCAATGTGCGAGTATTGCCTGAAGAGATCAATCGCTACGTCAGCATCATTGATAATTATGAGCGCCCTGATCCTGTAAAAGATTTAAGTACAAAACGCACCCGTGCCGTCAATCTGCGACCAACCAAGCGTGAAGTGCCGCTACGTCAAAAAACACCTACGGTAAATAACAGTGAGCAAACTGCAAGCAATGCGACCAACCGTACTCCTCAAGAATCGACCAATAACAGTGCGACTGAAAGCATTCGTCAGTCCGTTGATACTTCTGATACCTTGACAGTTAATGAGGAGCGTATTTTCGGTATAGAAGAGCAATCTCCTACTACCTCAGCCTCTAAGAATACTGATAGTAACCGTAAGCCTGAGCAAGAAAGCAAAAAGCCTGTTGTATCTGGTGCTGATACTAATTCAGCGAAAAAACCACCAGTGGTTGCCATGCCTAAGGCGCCGAATAATACTGCCAATCCCAACAGTACAAATTCGGATAATAAAAATTCAAATGCAAGCTCGGCGAATAAAAATGCCAATAATAGCTCTAACAATGCGGCAGCGCCAAAAGCCAAAAACGACAGTATAAAAGAGCTCATCGAAGAAAAGAAAGACTAATTTTAAGTAAGCACTTACGTCAAAAAGCCCACTCAAAAATACAGTGGGCTTTTTTTATGAATCATTTATTTATGGGTTATGATATCTTATATAACCAATAACAATATAAACACTTACAAAATCTGACGGATGAATCGGCAGAAAAGACTAGATTTTTTGTCAATCATTCACTAATATAAGGATGGGTGACGCTCTGTATAGTTATCGTAAATGGTCATTTGTTAGCTTCTAATTTAATAAGATTTTATTAAATTTAGGATAAATGATTAACAGAAAACATCATATCTCAAGCGCTGCTACTTGTTAGCTGGTTACTAGTTATCCGCTACGATCAGCATATCGCAAGTGGCGCAACTTCTCTTACTATCATCCTTATTAGGATTGTTAAGGCGCTTGAATATAGGCGTCTTATATTCACATTTGATGGATAAACTGCGTTTTTTCAGCTATTTACTAGTTTGGTCATTGAAGATTATAAGATTCATATTGGAACCTATAACCAACATAAGATCGACAAGTAGTCACGTTGAAGTGCTTAATATTTTGATTTGCAACGATTGACATTGAATACTTTCACCAAGTTATCCTATCAGTCCGCGTTAAATTGATGGCTCAAATGTTGCTAGCATACAGGGTACTTTGATAATTGTTTTTATCATACCCAGCGCACTGGCAATAATTTTTCTGCTCGCGCTTTATTAATCCGGATATGTAAATATAATCCAGCCCGTTCTGCTTGCGGAAAACGGTTTGTGCATCACATTGGTTGCATAAACTTCCGCTTACTTAAAAGGACCAGCTATGTCAATGATTTCCTCCCATACGCATTTGGCTTCGCCAGATGACTTTTCTGACAATTGCGGTTTTGGTTTGATTGCTCATATTGAGGGTCAGGCCAGTCATGACTTGGTAAAAACAGCCATTCACAGCCTAAGTTGTATGACCCATCGTGGCGGCGTGGCAGCTGATGGCAAAACCGGCGATGGTTGTGGTTTATTATTAGCGACGCCCGTTGCCTTTTTTAGAGACATTGCAGCAGAGCAACAGTTTGAGATAACGGATAACTTCGCGGTTGGTATGGTATTCGTCAATCCAGATATGGCAACGGCTCAGCATAGCCTACAAGTATTAAATGAAGAGATTGCCGCACAAGGCTTAGAAGTAGCCGGCTGGCGCGATGTACCACTTGATTTAAGCATTGTCGGTGAAATTGGGCGTCAGACATTACCAGATTTTAAGCAAGTATTTGTCAATGCGTCGGATGGTTTGGCAGCAGATGATTTTAATCGCAAGCTTTTTGTGGCGCGTAAAAAAGCTGAGCAACGCTTGGTTGATGATGAGCTGTTTTATGTCTGCTCATTGAGCTGTCAGACTATTATTTATAAAGGTTTGGTGATGCCATCAGACTTGCCAGCTTTCTTCTTAGATTTGCAAGATGTGCGTTTGGCGTCGCATATTGTGGTGTTTCATCAACGCTTTTCAACCAATACGCTACCGCGCTGGCCACTAGCCCAGCCTTTCCGCTATCTGGCGCATAATGGTGAGCTAAATACCATCTCCGGCAACCGCAGCTGGTCTGAGGCGCGTACGCCAAAATTAAAATCAGACAAACTGCCCAATTTGAACGAATTAACGCCATTGGTCAATAGCACTGGCTCAGATTCATCTAGCTTAGATAACATGCTAGAAGTACTGATGTCAGGCGGTATGAGCTTGTTTCATTCGATGTCAATACTTGTGCCACCTGCTTGGCAGAATGTCGATAGCATGGATATGGACTTGCGGGCATTTTATGAGTTTTACTCACAGCATATGGAAGCATGGGATGGTCCTGCAGGGCTTGTGATTCAAGATGGTCGCTATGCGGTCTGTATGCTTGATCGGAACGGTCTGCGTCCATCACGTTGGGTAACGACGAAGAATGGTTATATTACGGTCGCCTCAGAAGTAGGGGTTTGGGACTATAAGCCAAAAGACGTGCTCGCTAAAGGTCGTGTTGGACCGGGTCAAATGCTGGTCATTGATACTCAAACCGGTCAAATAATGGATACCAAAGCCATTGCGACCTTGCTTAAAAAGGCGCATCCGTATCGTAAATGGTTACGCGACGAGGCGACCCATATCCGTGATGATGAGCGCTTAGAAGAAGAGATAGCTGCACAGGCATGTCGCGGTGAGCCGCTAAAAACCTTGCAAAAAATGTATCACATCACCAATGAAGAACGTACAGAAATCATCCGTCCTAATGCCGAAAATGCCCAAGAGCCAGTTGGTTCGATGGGTGATGATACGCCAATGGCGGTACTGTCACAGCAGATTCGTCATGTCGGTGATTTCTTCCGCCAGCAATTTGCACAGGTGACCAATCCACCGATTGATCCGCTACGTGAATCTATTGTAATGTCGCTACAGACGTGCCTCGGCGCTGAAACCAATGTGTTTGCGCCATCAGCCCGCGACGCGCATCGTATTATCTTGTCATCGCCGGTGTTGTCAGCAAGTAAGATGCAGCAACTTGAAACTGTGAATGATCCTGCTTTTAAGATGGCACGTATCGACTTAAATTATGACCGTACATTAGAACTTTCCGCTGCCATTATCTCTATCTGCGAGCAAGTCGCCAGTAGCATTCGTGCTGGTCATACCTTGATTGTCTTATCTGATAAAGACATTGCGGTAGATAAAGTCCCTGCCAACGCCATAATGGTCACAGGGGCGGTGCATCATTATCTGATTGCAAAAGGTATACGTACCGATGCCAATTTAATTATTGAAACTGGTCTGGCACGTGATTCACATCAAGTCGCGGTATTAATTGGCTTTGGCGCGACCTGCGTTTATCCTTATCTAGCTTATGACGTGATTGATGATTTGGTTGCGACTGGCGAGCTGCTTGGTGATCCGATTCAGGCACGGGTAAATTTCCGTAAAGGCTTAGATAAAGGTCTGCTAAAGATTTTATCAAAAATGGGTATCTCTACCATTGTATCGTATCGCGGTGCCCAGTTATTTGAGGCGGTAGGTCTTTCTGAAGAAGTGGTTAATCTGTGCTTTAAAGGCGTGCAAAGTCGTATTAAAGGCGCAACCTTTGCTGATTTGGCAGCAGATCAAGCGCAGCTTGCGGCAAATGCCTTTAAGCGTCGCGCCCCACTTGATCAAGGCGGCTTATTAAAATTTGTCTTTAATAAAGAGTATCATGCCTTTAATCCTGATGTGATTAATAGCCTACATTTGGCGGTACGAACTGGTAATTATGACAATTACCGTCAATATGCAGAAATTGTCAATAGCCGTCCGGTCGCTACTTTACGTGATTTACTACAGCTTAAAACCGACAACCCTCTCGACGTTGATGAGGTCGAAGACATCTCAGCCATTTTGTCGCGATTTGACTCCGCTGGCATGTCACTAGGCGCGCTGTCGCCAGAAGCACATGAAGCCATCGCCATTGCTATGAATACTATTGGCGGTCGCTCAAACTCAGGTGAGGGCGGCGAAGACCCTGTACGTTATGGGACATTGCGTAACTCAAAAATTAAACAAGTTGCCTCTGGTCGTTTTGGGGTAACGCCCGCCTATCTGCGTTCAGCAGAAGTCATGCAGATCAAGGTTGCTCAAGGGGCAAAACCTGGTGAAGGTGGTCAGCTGCCAGGTGGTAAGGTTAATGCTTTAATCGCCCGCTTACGCTACTCTGTGCCTGGAGTGACGTTGATTTCGCCGCCGCCGCATCATGATATTTACTCGATTGAAGATTTGGCGCAGCTTATTTTTGATCTTAAGCAAGTCAATCCAGATGCGTTGGTGTCAGTTAAGTTGGTTTCGCGTCCGGGTGTTGGCACGATTGCAACAGGTGTGGCAAAAGCCTATGCTGACTTGATTACTATCTCAGGTTATGACGGCGGTACGGCAGCATCACCTCTGTCGTCTATCCATCATGCTGGCTCGCCTTGGGAGCTAGGTCTTGCTGAAACTCATCAATCATTACGCGTTAATGGCTTGCGTCATAAAGTCCGTATTCAAACCGACGGCGGTCTAAAGACAGGACTTGATGTGGTCAAAGCCGCCATTCTTGGTGCTGAGAGCTTTGGTTTTGGCACCACGCCGATGATAGCCGTCGGTTGCAAATACCTACGTATTTGCCATTTAAACAACTGCCCAACGGGCGTTGCCACTCAAAAAGCCCAGCTACGCGATGATCACTTCATCGGTGAAGCTGAAATGCTGATTAATTTCTTTAAATTTGTCGCAACCGAAACACGCGAATGGCTTGCAAAGCTTGGCGTGCGCACGATGGAAGAGTTGGTTGGACGTACTGACTTGCTTGATATATTAGAAGGCAATACTGCTAAGCAACAGCATCTTGATTTATCGCCTCTATTATTTAGTCATCCTGCCAGTAGCGGCAAAGCGCAGACTTGTCAAGTTGAGCGCAATGAGCCATTTGATAAAGGCTTGCTTGCTGAGCAGATGATTAGTGATATGCTGCTGAATATTCGTCAAGGCAATGGTGGCGACTATAGTTATTACGTTGGTAACTGTGATCGCTCGATTGGGGCGCGTATCTCAGGCGAGATTGCAGAGTTATGGGGCAATCTTGGCATGAGTGACAAACCTATTAAGCTGCATTTGACCGGAACAGCAGGACAAAGTCTAGGTGTTTGGAATGCTGGTGGCTTGCATATTGAGCTTGAAGGCGATGCCAATGATTATGTTGGTAAAGGCATGGCAGGCGGTGAGATTGTAATTTATCCACCAAAAGACTCAAGCTTTGTGACGCAAGATACTGCCATTGTAGGTAATACCTGCTTGTATGGTGCAACAGGTGGCAAGCTATATGCTGCTGGTACGGCAGGGGAGCGTTTCGGTGTTCGTAACTCAGGTGCTCATGCTGTTATCGAGGGCACAGGCGACCATTGCTGCGAGTATATGACGGGCGGTATCATCACCATACTTGGACGTACTGGTCTTAACTTTGGCGCAGGCATGACGGGTGGATTTGCTTATGTACTCGATTTAGAAGGTGATTTCTTTGATCGCTGCAACCATGAGTTGATTGATTTAAATCGTATTTCAAGCGAGCAGATGGAAAGCCACCGTATCTACTTACAGCAGGTCATCGAAAGGCATGTCGATAAAACGGGTAGCGCATGGGGGCAGACCATATTAGCGGACTTCGAGCATTATGCGCGTAAGTTCTATTTGGTTAAGCCAAAAGCAGCAAACGTTGCAACTTTGCTTAAAACCACGACCGCTGATCCGCAATAATTGATCTGATTTATTGATAGCGTTGTGTACCATAATATATAGATATTAGAGGTGCACGACGTTATTCTAAAGATGAATTTATAGATGTTTTGAGCAGGTAAATGACAGCCTATATAAGTAAATTTGCCTCATTGAGGCTGCCTATATCGACTGTCGTTAGCCACTATAAAAGACCCCTATATAAAAGAGACAATACCATGGCAAAACGCTTAGAAAATAGTTTTCAGTTTTTAGATGTGCCAAGGCTTGAGCCGATCAAAAAAGACATCGCCACGCGTTCAACAGAGTTTGTTGAAATTTATCAGCCGTTTGAAAGTGAATCAGTCGCTCAGCAATCGCATCGCTGTTTAGAATGTGGCAATCCGTATTGTGAGTGGAAATGCCCCGTACATAATTACATTCCTAATTGGTTAAAACTAGCCGCTGAGGGTCAAATTTTCCAAGCTGCAGAATTGTGTCATCAAACCAATACTTTGCCTGAAGTCTGTGGACGTGTGTGCCCGCAAGACCGCTTATGTGAAGGCTCTTGCACACTCAATGACGGCTTTGGTGCCGTGACGATTGGCAATGTCGAGAAGTATATCAATGACACCGCTTTTGCCCTCGGCTGGCGTCCTGATATGTCTAAGGTCATTTGGACAGACAAGAAGGTTGCCATCATTGGAGCAGGACCTGCAGGTCTTGGCTGCGCAGATATCTTGGTTAGAAATGGCGTCAAACCCGTTATCTTTGATAAACGTCCAGAGATTGGTGGTTTATTAACTTTCGGTATTCCAGAGTTCAAAATGGAAAAAGACGTCATGCGTAATCGCCGTGTCATCTTTGAAGGCATGGGCATGGAATTCCGCCTTGAGACAGAAATTGGTACCGATGTCAGTATTGATGAGCTGCTCGGTGAGTATGATGCTGTATTTATGGGTATGGGTACTTATACCTATATGCGTGGTGGCTTTGCTGGTGAAGAGTTGGAGGGTGTGTATGACGCTCTGGATTACCTGATTGCCAACGTCAATCGCTGTAATGATTGGGAAAAAGACTCAGGCGAGTATATCGACCTAAAAGGCAAAAAAGTCGTGGTGTTGGGTGGTGGCGATACCGCGATGGACTGTAATCGTACCAGTATTCGTCAAGGTGCTGAGCAAGTATTCTGTGCTTATCGCCGTGATGAGGAAAATATGCCAGGCTCACGTCGTGAAGTGGTCAATGCACGCGAGGAGGGGGTTGAGTTCTTATTTAACCGTCAACCGACTGAAATAATTGGCTTAAACGGTAAGGTTAATGCGGTAAAAGTAGTAACGACGCATCTGGGCGCACCAGACGAAAACGGTCGTCAGTATCCTGAGCCAATTGCCAACTCAGAAGAGATTATACCTTGTGATGCAGTGATTATGGCATTTGGTTTCCGTCCAAGCCCTGCGGATTGGTTTGACGCGCAGCAGATTTCTATGGACAAATCTGGTCGAGTATTGGCAGCGGAAAAACAAACCTTTAAGTTCCAAACCAATAATCCTAAGATCTTTGCCGGCGGCGATATGGTACGTGGCTCTGATTTGGTGGTCACTGCCATTTGGGAAGGTCGTGAAGCGGCTGAAGGGATTTTAGATTATTTAGAAGTGTAGTAATTAGCCTGATTGACACCCAAATGCTCACTTAACTTTGCCTTTTTCTGGTGATGTGCGAGCTTGTTTTGACACTTAACGTCTTTTATCTTTTAATAGGTAAAAGGCGTTATTTTTATGCTTTTTTTAATTCTAATTCTCATTAATGATAAGAGATGTGCTGCGTGAAGCCGACTTTTTTACAACGATTTACCGCTCCTGTGATAGAGCCATACGCTCGCTATCAGCATGCTGATGTGCTGCATGCTATACGTTTGGGCGTGGCAGTTATACTCGCTTTATTAGTCAATAAAGTCACCAATTTTCCACATGGAGAATGGACGACTATCACTGTTTTTATTATTCTAGGATTGCTACAGTATCAAGGTGCAATCTATACTAAGGCTAAAGAGCGAGTACTTGGTACTTTATTAGGTATTGGTGCTGCGCTCGGTATTGTATGGTTTAGTCAAGGTGTAGGGACATGGTTGTGGGTAGATTATGTCATCATTGGACTGATGAGTGGTATTATTGGCTATCTGGCGATTAGGAATCTTGGCTACACAGGGTTATTGACTGGTATAACCATGTTGATGATTGTTTCAGATTTGGGTCAAAGCACTATCGGTCAAGATGGTATCTACCGTGCCCTCAATATTTTACTTGGTACTGGCCTTGCAGTTGCAGCGACATTGATTTTGCCATTGAAGTCCACATTGATGTGGCGATTCTTACTGGCTAGTAACCTCGATGCTTGTAGTAATCTCTATGCTAGGGTAGGCAATCATATCGATACTGCTGAAGAATTGATTGATGGTGCTGTTCAATACGTCAATCCAACAGTCTTTGCCGTACCTGTTAACAAAGCCTTAGTAATAGAGCTACAGCAGATCAATAAAAGACTCTTAGCGGTACGCCCCCATTTAGCAGCAACAACGAGCGAGTCTGGTATCGATAAAGAGACAATTGAGAGTATTCAACGTACCCACCGAAATATTATTGGTACGATTGATCTGCTGCTAACGGCAGCACCGCGCTTAGCCAGTATCGAGATCGATGAGGATAATCATATCCTGCTCATACATTATCAGCACGAATTAACCCAAGTGATGCAACATATGGCAGCAGTGTTGCGTAGCCCAAGTGATGAGGTGTTTCGTCCCATTACGCGTATTACCTTATCAGAATATCCAAGCGTAGAAAATTTAGGCTTTGAATGGCAGGGCTACTTTTGGTTGACACAAACTTTACAAGTGCAATTACAGCAGCTCAGTGACTTATTACAAGAGACTAAGCCGCAGTGGTTTACGGCTTCTGGTCTGCGCTACCAGCGCCGTGAACAACGACGTATAGAGGAGCATGGTGGTGAAACAGATTTGCATTTATAAATAAAAAACGCTGACCATCTAAGTCAGCGTTTTTTTTACGGTAATATTTACTAAAAACAGCTATCAACAATCAGCTATTAATAAACAATGATTAACGACCGGTTTTTAGCTTATCCCAATACTGTTGATACACTTGCAATGCTTCATCGCCGACATCTTCTTGGAATTCAGCCTTTGCTAGCACTTCTTTACTAGGATAGATGGTTGGATTGTTTCTCACTTCTTCTGGCATCATCTCACGTGCCGCAATATTAGGCGACGCATAACCTATCTCTTCACTAACAATTTTGGAGTTCTCAGGACGTAGCAGATAGTCTATGAACTTGTGTGCTGCATCGACTTGCGTGGCGTTTTTAGGAATGACAAAATTGTCCATCCATAATATCGCACCTTCGGTTGGGTATTTATACACCAAGCTAGTGAGACCTTCACTATTGGCGATGATAGCTTCACCATTCCACGTCATACCGACGCTGGTTTCACCTTCCATATATGGCATACGTGAAGCATCTGAGTTAAAGGTTTTCACATTCGGCATCAAGGTGGTGAGCTTCTCATAAGCGGCTTTAATTTCGTCAGGATTTCTACTGTTGCCAGAGTAGCCTAGGGTTAATAGCGCCATGCCAAACACTTCGCGCATATCATTCATCAGCATCACTTGACCTTTATACTCAGGACGCCATAAGTCATTCCAACTATTGACCGTGGCTGGATCAACCGTCTCGCCATTGATAGCAAGACCGGTGCTGCCCCACATATAAGGAATAGAGTATTTGTTTTCTGGGTCAACTTTGGTATTGGTAAAAGAAGTATCAAGGTTTTTAAAATTGCTCAATTTAGACTTATCAAGCTCTTGTAGTAGACCTTCTTTTGCCATTTTTTCGACATAATATGTCGATGGAATCGCCAAGTCGTATTGACTCGAATCATCAAGCAGTTTTAGCTTGGCATACATGGCTTCATTAGAGTCAAAGGTGGTGTAATTGACTTTGATGCCGGTTTCTTCAGTAAAGCCGTCAAGTATTTCTTGTGGCATATACTCTGACCAGTTATAAAGGTTCAACGTGACATCGCTGGTAGGAGAACTATCGATAGGCGCGTTATCAGATTTGCTACAGCTGGTAATAGAGAGTCCGATGGCGGCACAGAGGAATGCTTTCGGCAGTATTTTGATAGAGGCGCGAGTAGACCAATTGGATGAAGATAAATGGGACAAAATGTCTCTCCTAAATTAGGGCAAAAGGTGAAAAGCGGGCGCATGATCCGTCATAAAATTAATTCATTATACGGTTATGATCATGGTAAGTCGAAATTTATAGGGCAGTGATTTAACTGCGTTCAGCACTAGCCAATGCTAGGAGTACTGCTCATGAAATGATAGCAATCAATCGTGCTATGATAAGCGTGACTTGGCCTTTAGCCAGAGCTCTTTAAGTATAGTCATACTCTAACCATAACATAATAATAAAGGATACAACATCATGGCTCAAAGCGTTATTCCGGCACTTCTTACTGATAAAGTTGCTATCGTCACAGGCGCCAGTCGTGGTCTCGGCGCTCAAATCGCCATGCAGATGGCAGCGGCAGGCGCGAGCGTTTGCGTGAATTATTTGCATAGTAAAGAGGCGGCTGAAAAAGTGGTTGCTGATATCGAAGCAGAAGGCGGGCGTGCTTTTACTTATCAAGGGGATGTAACTGATTTAGCACAAATGCAAGCAATGGCAGCGGCAGTCATAGAATGTTTTGGACGTATTGATATATTGGTCAACAATGCTTTACCAAGCTATCAGTTTAACCCGAGTGCTGATTACACCAGTATTGAGACTGTGAAATGGGCACATTTTTCTCAGCAAATTGACGGCATTGTCCAAGGTGCCGTCAATACAGTACAAGCGGTATTACCGCAAATGAAAACTCAGCAGATGGGTAAGATCATCAATATCTCAACCAACCTTGTCTATAATCCGGTCGTCACTTATTACGACTATACGACGGCAAAATCAGCGCTTATTGGTCTAACGCGTAATCTAGCAGCGGAGCTTGGGCAATATGGTATTCGTGTGAACTTGCTAGCAGGTGGACTATTAAAAACGACTGACGCTAGTAAATTAACCACTGAAGAAGTGTTTGATTATATCGCAACGACGACACCACTTCGTCAAGCGACCTCAGTTGCCGACTTTGCAAATTCAGTACTATTGATGGCATCTGACTTGAGCTCAGCTATTACTGGTCAATCTATCGCCGTTGATGGCGGTTTAACGATGCCTTAATAGTAGAATTATTTTTCGGTTACTAAATTGATTTAATTGTACAAGAGAGACGAGATGACGAACCGTAAAATCGCTGGCATTATTACTGCTATTATAGGACTGTGCGCCATCATCGCTTTTTTCAATGATGGTATGAACACGCCCTTGTTAAGCTGGCCATGGGAAGCTTATCTTGGCGTGGCATTCACTATTGGCTGGTTGACCAATTTACCCACTTTTTTGGCTTATTTAATCGCTGCATTGATCTTTGTTTTGATCGCTGTCGCACTTTATAAAATAGGTAGTTGGCTTCATGGATTAGTATTTAAACTCAGTTAAATGTAGTGATAGATCAGATGAATGGTCTGCCTATTTGCAGACCATTCATCTGCTTGACTAAACTGATAAATAACCCTATTCAAGCCCACACTGTCACGATGCTATATGCAAATGATTGAGTACCGCTTGTATTCCATATTCTTCAATTGTCCCAGTGACAAAATCCGCACGCGCGATCAGTTCAGGCTTTGCATCGCCCATTGCCACCGCATAGCCGACCAAATCAAACATCTCTAAATCATTTAGCCCATCACCAAATGCCATACAATCCTTTGCATCAATATCGTAATGCAGGCATAAATCGATGATACCGCGTGCTTTAGATGCCTCGATTGGTAATATATCTGCGCCAATATGATGCCAATGTACCAGTTTTAAATCATCTTGGGCAAAGTCAACTTCCTGCATTTTCTCTTCTTGAGTGTTAAAGAATACAGAGCATTGATAAACCGTATTTGCCTTATGATAATCTGGGTCAAGGATAGAATTAGGCGTTATCGCATTGTATTCACGCAGGCGCGCGTTTTCATGTGACCATGCAATATGCGTTGCGGAGTCAAATTTGTGGATGAGTTCACTTTTTTGGCATAGCATTACAATCTTGTTGGTCTGCGTATCGGTTAATGGATAATGACTAATCATGCCCTCTTTATTAAAGCTATATTGTCCATTCATACAGATAATGGCATCCAATACATCAGCCTCAAGTAAGGCTAATATATCAGCAGGCAATATGGCTTTGGAACGTCCGGTTGAAATCACCAGTTTAATGTCAGTTTGGGCAAGCGCTTCAAGCGTTGCTTGATTGTGCGCGGCGATAATACCGTTACGGCTTAAGGTGTCGTCGATATCAAAAAATATGATTTTGGGGGTGGGTGTTTTATTATTCATAGTGGCTTTGAAAGTCCTATCTACGGTAAATATGATTATTAAGTTTTGCCGAAAATTATTTGGTATTATCTAGGCGTTTGACTATGTCATACAGTAATGGCGATTTACACTTATTTTTATCATGTTAGTATGCTATAAGTCTGGTAATAAGGTATATGGCAAGATTGTGGTTAGGGATTATTTTTAAAAAATCAACAATGAAACATATAATATAAAAAAATTGAGATTGTTATGGTAGGCAGAGTTGAGAGGGTACCACTGAGAGAGATATGGCGTCATGAGGCATATGATTTTACAACTTGGTTAAGTCAAAATATCGAAGTCTTAAATGAGGTTATTGATTTTGAAATACAAAATATAGAAACTGAAAAATCAACAGGTACATTCTCTGTAGATATTATAGGAGAAGACCCTTCTGGTAATATGGTTATTATTGAAAACCAATTAGAAAAAAGTGACCATGACCATCTAGGCAAACTCATTACTTATCTAGCAGCTTTTGATGCCAAAGTTGCTATCTGGATTGTAGCAGCAGCTAGACAAGAGCATATACAAGCTGTGAGTTGGTTAAACGAAAACAAAGAAGCTAACTTTTATTTGATTCAAATTGAAGGAATCAAGATTGGGGACAGCGCTCCGGCACCTTTATTTACGACAATCGTAGAGCCTAGTGAAGAATTAAAACGCATAGGCATTGTTAAGCAAGAAAATACAGAACGGCACAAATTACGTTTCGATTTTTGGTCTGGTTTACTTACTGAGTTCAAGAAAAAAGATACTTTATTTCAAAATATATCACCTTCTCAATATAATTGGATTGGCACTAGTTCAGGCTTGAGAGGTGTTAGTTACACATTTTGGTTAAAAAAGGATAGTATTTCCATTAAGCTTTATATCGATAGAGGTAAAGAAGCAGGAGAGGATAATATTAGCATATTTAATCAGCTACTTGAGAATCGCATAGAAATTGAAGATAGTCTAAACTTTCAAATTAATTGGCTTAGCCTTGAAGAATATCGAGCCTGTGTTATCGATTGCGAAATCGCATCAGGTGGATGGCAAACTAATAAAAAAGAATGGGATATTGTCATTGAGGATTGTATCAATAGAATGATACAGTTTAAAAATGTATTACAGCCTTATATTAACCAAGTAAAGGTATGAGAAATAATAGAGTAGTATCGAAATAATTATTTCGATACTACTCTATTTAAGATTATAGAAATAATTTTACCCAACAACCTCAACACTTGTCACGTTCTGAAAGCCTCGTGGCAACTGACCACCACGACTACCACGTTTAGCAGTATAGTTGACTAAGTCCATCGGCTTTAAGGTCACATGACGCTTGCCAGCAGTGATGATTAAGCTGTCTTGTTTACTAAGTGGCGTGATGGTAAGTACTTCTTCATCACTTTTTAGAGTAATCATCTTATTACCCTTACCACGAGCCTGTTCAGGCAAATCATCAAGCGCAAATATCAATAAATAGCCAGCATTGGTGACCACAGCGATATGATCGAGAGTAGCGCTATTTTCGCTAGCAGGGATGCCATTGTTCTCAGAGCTTACAATCACCTCAGTTTGAGCATCAATACGTGCGATAGGTAATAAACGACTATCAGCAGCTAGGTTAATGATATTTTTACCGGCTTTTTGATTGCTATCTAGATTACCAATGGTGTTAATAAAACCATAGCCTTGCGAGCTGGCTAAAATAATACGCTGGTCATTGTCGCCAGTAAGCAATTGCTCAAAAGTCGCACCTGCTGGCGGTTTTAAGACGCTGGTCAGCGGATCACCTTGACCACGAGCAGAAGCGAGGCTATGCGCATCGATACTATAGCTGCGTCCGGTGCTGTCGAGCACGTAGATTCTCTCATTGGATTTAGCGCGGACGTGGGCTTGGTAGCTATCACCTGAGCGATAAGCCATGCCAGCAGCATCAACGTCATGACCTTTAGCCGCACGAATCCAGCCCGCTTTCGATAGGATAGCGGTGACAGGCTCGCTTGGTACGAGGTCAGATTCTTTGAGCGCTTGCGCTTCTTCGCGTTCTGCCAATTGTGATACGCGCTCGTTACCGTGTTCTTTCATGTCGGCGGTGAGCTCATCAATCATTAGATTGGTCAGGCTATCTGGATTGTCCAAGTATTCTTGAATGATGGCGCGTTCAGCAGCTAGCTCATCTTGCTCGCGGCGTAGCTCAATCTCCTCTAACTTTGCCAACTGACGCAAACGAATATCCAAGATAGCATTGGCTTGTATTTCAGTCAGGTCATAATCTTGCATTAATGATAATTTTGGGTCGTCTTCTTCACGAATGATGCGAATAACTTCATCGATATTCAGATAAGCAATCAGCAAACCTGCGAGGATATGTAAGCGCTTATCAATTTTATCAAGGCGATATTGCAAGCGGCGCGTGACTACAGAACGGCGACAGACGAGCCATTCTTCCAATATTTCTTTCAGGTTTTTGACCTGCGGCTTACCGTTTAGGCCAATCATATTCATATTGACGCGGTAATTGCTTTCTAAATCAGTGCTGGCAAATAGATGACTCATGACGCGCTGCACGTCGACGCGGGTAGATTTTAGCTCTAAGACGATACGGCAGGCATTTTCGTGGTCTGACTCATCATGAATATCAACAATCCAAGGCAGCTTCTTATCGGTCATCAGCTTGGCGATTTGCTCTTGAATCTTATTGCCTGATACTTGATAAGGAAGCGCATCGATGATAACAAGATTTTTCTCTTTCGGGTCAATATGAAAGGTCGCCCGCATTTTATAGCTGCCACGTCCAGTCTCATACATCGCTTGCAAGTCTTTTTTGCTGGTGATGATCTCAGCTGGGGTTGGCAAATCAGGCGCTGGTATCGATTGAGTTAATTGCTTAACCGACAGCTCAGGGTTTTTGAGCAGACGAATCGCTGCGCGTACCACCTCATTCAGGTTATGCGGCGGAATATCCGTTGCCATACCGACGGCGATACCAGTTGTTCCATTTAATAAAATATTGGGCAGGCGGGCAGGCAGGGTGGTTGGCTCCAACATCGTACCATCGAAGTTATCTTGCCAATCAACCGTACCTTGACCAAGTTCCGCGAGCAAGGTATTGGCATAAGCAGACATTTTGGCTTCGGTATAACGCATGGCGGCAAAGGACTTGGGGTCATCAGGGCTACCCCAGTTACCTTGACCAGTGATCAGCGGATAGCGATAGCTGAAAGGCTGTGCCATCAGTACCATGGCTTCATAACAAGCGCTGTCGCCATGCGGATGATATTTACCCAATACGTCACCGACTGTACGCGCAGACTTCTTCGCCTTCGCTGTCGATTTTAGCCCAAGCTCGCTCATGGCATAAACAATACGGCGCTGGACAGGCTTTAGACCATCAGCAATATTTGGCAGCGCCCGATCCATGATGACGTACATGGCATAATTAAGATAGGCTTGCTCAGCGAACTCTGCCACTGAGCGCGTATCCATTGGTTCATTTGCAAGGATTGGGTCAAGCGTGTGATCGATAACATCGGACATAAAATAGGGTTCACTTATCAGTTTTAATAGGTATAAAAAATCGGTGCAATCGTGCAAATAGGATAGTGCTATCCTAAAGGATATTGGTGCAATTAAAAAGCCACTACTTAGTATAAACGACAGTGCATGACGTGCTTAAGCTAATGGTTTTATTAAGCATGATGATCCTATAACGTTTTGGTCGATAGTTTTTAGAAAATAATATGAGTGTCGTTCATGTTACTGTTTTTATCCTCTTACTTATCACATTTACGTTTTCACCCATATAGCCTTAATAATGCTCATAATCATAAAATCGATGCAGGCAAGCGGTGTGCAGGCTGAGCGCTTATCGTTTTGCTCAATGTCACTTCCAGATTTTAATGAATTCTATCTACGAATAGACGATAAATACTTATCAACAAAAAGTGGGTTATTTGCTCGGAATCATAATTAACTCACTGATATAAATGTAAATATTGACCGTCAAGTTACTTTACGAACTCAAGTAGCATTTTTTTGTATTGAGTAGTTTGTATAAAGTGTGTATGTTAAACAATAAAGGGCTATTTACCGCTAAATTGTTGACTCATCACAATATCTTTGCACCGCCAGCCTTGCTTGCCATCACTGTGGTGAGCTTGCACACCGAGTCTTTGTACGTTTATCACATTGTGATAATTATGGGTTTACAGTAGCGCATTATTTATTAGGAGAAGTAAGATTATGGAAAATCAAGGTAACCAGATCCGTCGTAACGATAAAGTATGGGTAAAAACTTACGAAAAGCTTGGTATTCAATATGATATTGATATGCCAGCCGCCAATACTTCTTTAATCGATATATTTGAACGGAATTTTGTTAAACATGCTGGTAAAACAGCGTTTGTGTGTATGGACGTCAAGCTTTCCTACGAAGATTTAGATCGCTATAGTAAACAAATTGCTGCCTACTTACAGTCACTTGGGCTGAAAAAAGGCGATAAAGTCGGCGTTATGATGCCAAATATTTTGCAGCTACCGGTTGCAGTATTGGGTGTGCTGCGTGCGGGTATGACCTTGGTCAACGTCAATCCGCTTTATACCTCAAAAGAGCTTGAGCATCAGCTAACAGACTCTGATACCAAAGCCTTATTTATTTTAGAGAACTTTGCCAAAACCTATGAAGAGATTGGTAAAGACTTGGTTGACCATGTCGTCGTAACCTCGATGGGCGACTTGATGAGCCCGTTGAAAGGCTTTATTGTCAATATGGTCGTGCGCCATGTGAAAAAACTGGTACCTGATTATAACCTTAAAAGCAGCACTAACTTTAAAACGGCACTGAATCGCTTTCCGGCGAAAAATTATAAACGTCCAGATAATATCTGCCTTGATGATATTGCTGTTCTGCAATATACCGGTGGTACCACAGGTGTGGCCAAAGGCGCGATGCTTACCCATGGCAACTTAGTTGCCAACCTGATTCAGTGTGATACCTATCTTGGTGACGCTTTCGATAAATTTGACGGTATGGCTGAGCAACCCGTTATCATGACGGCATTGCCGCTGTATCATATCTTCTCATTTACCGTTTGTGGTATGTTCGGCTTATATCGCGGCTGTATCGGTCTACTGGTACCGAATCCACGTGATGGTGCAAGCTTAATCAAGGCTTATAAAGATTACCCACCTGCATTTTTCCCAGCAGTTAATACCCTGTTTAATGCATTGGCGAACAGTGAGGTATTTAAAGCCTTAGATCATAGCAAGCTTGAGATGTCTATGGGCGGCGGCATGGCGGTTCTAAAAGATACTGCTGAGAAATGGCAAAAAATTACTGGTAACGTGATTGTACAAGGTTATGGTCTGTCAGAGACTTCTCCGGTTGCGTCTGCAAACCCACAGGGTAATGGCGAATTCTCAGGCAATATCGGTCTGCCGATGCCAGCGACTGACATGGCTATCTTGGATGAAGAAGGCAATGAAGTAGCCCTTGGTGAGCGCGGTGAGATTTGTGTTCGTGGTCCGCAAGTGATGAAAGGCTACTGGAAACGTGATGATGCTACGGCTGAAGTTATGACGTCTGACGGTTATTTCCGTACGGGTGATATCGGTGTGATGGACGAAGAAGGCTATTTTAAAATTGTTGATCGTAAGAAAAACATGATTTTGGTATCAGGCTTTAACGTGTATCCAAACGAAGTAGAAGATGTGATGTCAGCCCATCCAAAGATTTTGGAATGTGGTGTCATCGGTGTCGAAGACGAAAAGAGTGGCGAAGTACCGAAGATTTATGTGGTGCGTAGTGATGACAGCTTGACGAAAGAAGAAGTGCTTGCCTATAGCAAAGAAAACCTAACCGGTTATAAGCGTCCGCGTTACGTTGAGTTCATCGATGAGTTGCCAAAATCGAACGTCGGTAAGATTTTACATAAAGATCTACGCGTACTTGAAGAAAAGAACCACGGTTAGAATATTTACCATCAAGTTTAAAGCTTTTTTTATCTGCTTTCATCTTTATCTATTAGTAAGAAGCAGGGATGAAAACCGCTTAATAGTTGATGTGGCAATTAGTAGAAACAGCCAGTAAAAATAGCTATGATATATTGTTGTAAAAGATGGTTATCAATGATGATAAGGTCGCTTATATAGGACCTTATCATTTTTTTGTTTTCCTATTATGATTTGCTGGTATTCATAGAGAATTCTCCATAAAGCTGATATAGTCCGTATCGATATTTTTTGCACTTAACGATAAAAGTGTAGATTTTTTAGCCCAGAGCTTTCACAGAATGATCACTATAAAGCACTGTAGCCGTGTTAGCTTTAACGGTTTTATAGTAAACAATAGAGTTGAGGGTGAAGGTGATAATTTTGATTTAAAAGATTTGTGAATGATAAGATCTGTTTGCTTATGAGCGAAAAGACTTCTTATTCACAAGTTTTTGATTTTGCAAATGAGTGACTAACGACCACGGTGATTTAATTAGACATATTCTATATTTTAACGGCCACATTTAAGGAAAATTATGACTGATAATATCAATAAAGAGATGACAGACCATAAAGCTTCGAATAATACTCAATCAAAGGCTGGAGCTAACGCGTTTCCTACTATGCCGACGATAGCGAGTGACAGTCCATGGTTAAGTGCTTATGAGCGCTATGGCATTAATCCTACCATTGAGATGCCAGATGACAGTACCTCTTTACTTGATGTGTTCGAGCGTAATTTCAGCCGTTATGGACAGAAAACTGCCTATATCTGCATGGGTGCTTCTATTACCTTTAAGCAATTGGATTTATACAGTCGTCAAATTGCCAGTTATTTACAGTCATTAGGGCTCGTAAAGGGTGATAAAGTCGGTGTCATGATGCCCAATATCTTGCAGTATCCTGTGGTGGCTTTGGGTATCATTCGCGCAGGTATGGTGCTGGTCAATGTCAATCCTTTGTATACCAGCCGCGAGTTATCGCATCAGCTGCATGACAGTGGCACCAAAGCATTGTTCATCGTCGAAAACTTTGCAAAAACTTATCAAGATGCGCAAGATAAGGGTCAAGTGAAGCAGGTTATCGTTTGTAAAATTGGCGATATGTTAGGCACGATCAAAGGACCCGTGGTCAATCTGGTCGCCCGCCATGTCAAAAAAATGATTCCCGCGTATCGTTTGCCAGAGAGCACGAGCTTTAAGCAGGCATTAAGTGCCGTATCAGCTAGCAAATATAAGCGTCCTGATTTGAACTTAAGCGATGTGGCATTATTGCAATATACCGGTGGTACGACTGGGGTAGCTAAGGGTGCGATGCTGTCTCATGGTAACTTAATCGCCAATATGTTACAGATTAGCGCGCTCATGGACAGCGCTTTTGAAGAGGATATAGACGCTACTGATGTGCTTTTGACCGCGCTACCGCTATACCATGTGTTCTCGTTTATGGTTTGCGGGATGTATAGCATGTACCAAGGTTGTGCTGGTTTGCTGATTCCAAATCCGCGTGATCTTGATGGTTTGATTAAAGAGATGGGCAAATATAAACCGGCCTTTATTCCTGCAGTAAATACTTTGTTTAATGGCCTGGTACATAAGGACAGTTTTGCAGATTTAGATTTCTCTAGTCTAAAAGCCTCTATTGGTGGCGGTATGTCGGTACTACCAAGTGTGGCAAAAGAGTGGCATAAAATCACTGGTCTGCCTATCGTTGAAGGCTATGGCTTGTCTGAAACCTCACCAGTAGTTGCCTTTAACCCAATGACCATTGCTGAATTTACCGGGAAGATTGGTATCCCTGCCCCTAGTACCGATGTCATTTTGATTGACGATGATGAAAACATGGTAGCTATCGGTGAGCGTGGTGAAATCTGTGTCAAAGGTCCACAAGTCATGATTGGGTATCAAAACCGTCCTGAAGAAACGGCTGAAAGCTTTACTGCCAGTGGTCATCTTAAAACAGGCGATATCGGCATTATGGACGAAAAAGGCTTTATCAAAATTGTTGACCGCAAAAAAGACATGATTTTGGTCTCTGGTTTTAATGTCTATCCAAATGAAATCGAAGAAGCCATGAGCGAGCATCCAGGGATAGTAGAGTGCGGTGCGATCGGGATTCCAAATGATGATCGCGGCGAAGATCCAAAGCTATATGTGGTCAAAAAAGGTAATGTGACCGAGCAAGAGCTGCTTGATTTTGGTAAAAAACAACTAACCGGCTATAAGCGTCCACGTCATATTCAATTCGTTGACGAATTACCAAAATCAAACGTGGGCAAAATCCTGCGTAAAGAATTGCGTAAGATGGAAGGTCTAGAATAACTTTTACAGCTATTTTTAATCAAGACAGCGGTGTGATAGCTTGTGTGAATCTTGCTATTGCACCGTTGTCACGTTAGGATAACCTAACATTTAGCCCTGCTAGAGCATTCAGCTGTCATTTATTTTAATATATAAATTTGCTGGAAATACTGATTGGCTAACCACATAACGATAAACCTTTTATTTTATAACACTGCTTTTACAACTTCGTACTAGGGAATTTTATGCGTATTGACAACCGTGAGCTTAATCAACTTCGCTCAATCAGCTTTGAGCGCCATTATACTAAGCATGCTGAAGGGTCAGTATTGGTCAGTTTTGGCGACACCAAAGTACTGTGCACCGCAAGTGTAGAGTCTGGCGTACCACGCTGGCTCAAGGGTAAAGGCAAAGGCTGGATCACGGCTGAGTATGGCATGTTGCCACGCGCGACCAATACTCGTAATCAACGTGAAGCGGCTCGCGGTAAGCAATCAGGTCGTACCCAAGAAATCCAGCGTTTAATCGGTCGTAGTTTACGTGCCATGATCGATTTGAGTAAGCTTGGTGAAAATACCATTTACCTAGATTGTGATGTCTTGCAAGCGGATGGTGGTACTCGTACTGCTAGTGTGACCGGTGCCGCGATTGCCCTTATCGATGCCTTAGAGAGCATTCAAAAAACTAAGAAACTAAAAGCGGATCCATTGATTGGTTTGGTTGCTGCCGTTTCTGTCGGTATGAAAGATGGTAAAGCGTACTTAGATTTAAACTACGAAGAAGATGCCAGCTGTGATACGGATTTGAACGTGGTGATGACCCAAAAAGGCGAGTTCATTGAGCTACAAGGGACGGCGGAAGAAAAGCCATTTACTCGTGCTCAAGCTGACGATATGCTTATTCTTGCTGAAAAAGGCATCGCTGAGCTGATTGCTATGCAAAAAACTGCCTTAGGTTGGTAGTAATGTAGGCCAGCTATACCGCCTGCTCAACGCTTTTTAATCATTCTCTCACGCTCTTTAACAGGTAGTAACCCATGCTTAAGCTGACTGATGACGGCGCCAAAATTACCTTACAAGGTCAGCCCCAAGCATTAGATAATGGGCTATTCTGGTTTGGTGCGGTGTTATTGGTTGGCGCAGTGTGCGTCGCGCTGGCAATGAGTTTGTTGCCGGTGCGATGGTCAATTGGTGCGCTTGCACTGCTGATTATCGGTAGCTTCTTTTTTAATCGGCAGCGCCAACAGCATAAAAAAGCCATGGCAGGTATGATTAATAGCGGCATATTATGGGTGCGTGCTGGTGAGCTGGTACATGACAACCAAGGCAAGCGTATGCCTATTCAGTTAACTGACAGCGATACGATAAGTCTAGTAGGCGAGCAATTAGAGATTACTAATGGCGATTCTAAACGTAAATATTGTATTAGTGGCTTTGATAATATCCAAGAAGCCACTGCTACCAAAGCCATTCTACAAGGTCAAACACTGACCAAACGTCATGTCACTATCAAAATGAGTAGCGATTAACGCCTTTATTATTAAAGGTTTTTTTAATGTTAAAGTTTTTTAACCCGCTCATCTTGCCTCGTTTGTGCATCGCTTATCCTTATATTTATACCTTTTATCGTTTATTTAAGCGTGATAAGGCTTGCAGAATCCTGTCCAAATGGTTTATAAGTAAGATTGAAAAAATCTCATCATACTTATAATTGATACGGTTATCGCTACTACGGTTATTGATACTATATTGACAAGGAGCTAGTCATGTCGCGTTTGCCCATTTGGTCAATCACAACGTCGTGCAGTGCATTATTACTTACTTTGGGTGCCGTCGGTCAAGTTCACGCCGATAGTATGGGCAGCTTAATTGCTCAAAAATCTTATTTAACTGAGTATAGCGCCCGCTATACACCTTCGTACCCCGCTGTCCCTGCTGCTAAAATCAGTACGCGATCCACTATCCAACGTACTAATACCTCTAATAGTTATCGTTCAAATACAGGCAATACGCAACCAAGTTATTCTAATAGCAGCTATGCTAATAAAAGTTACTCTGACCAAAATGCCTATGCCGCTAACACCCAAACTAATCATCGTTATCCTCAAGTACAACGCCAAGTATCATCAGTTTTGCCTGCATTTTTATCAGGCAACTATGACAATGTCGATAGCGAGTATTTACCGCTACTCAACAATGCTGAGACGCAAAGTAGTTTGGCTGCCCGTGAAGTGATTAGCACTGCCCGTAAAATGGCGCTAAACGAGCGTATGATTATTCAAGGCGGCTGCTGGGATTATCTGAATGCGGTGTTCAAACGAGCCGGGGTGACGCGCGACACCATCCATAAAGGCACCTACGGTCAAGGTCCTTATGCCAATAGTGGTGAAATCGAAGTTGGTGACTGGCTCTATTATATCAATCATGGTTATAACGGTGTCGAGCACAGCGGCTTGTTTGTTGGCTGGGTTGATGAACAAGCGAAACAAGCGCTTATATTAAGCTATGCTGGCGAGAGCCGCCGTGAGCCTGCGCGCTATCGTGTTTATGATTTAAGTAATGTCTATCAAATCATGCGCCCAAACGTTTAATATAGACCTTTTAATATAATTTATTCAAACATAAAAAAGCGTCCCTCATTTCATCAAGTGAGGGACGCTTTTTTTATTCAGTATTGCCTATATTAGAGCCAATTTTAGAACGGTTTAACAACTACCAGAATAACAATAATGACTAAAGCGAAGACCGGTACTTCATTAAACCAGCGCCAAAATACATGCGACTTATATTGCGGATTATCGACCAGCTTTTTACGATAAAAACCACAGGCACCATGATAAGCGGACAATAGCACAACTAAGAATATCTTTACGTGTAGCCAGCCTTGGGTTTTGTAAACGTCCCAACCTAAAAACACCATCCATAACCCAAAAGCCCAAGTCGCTATCATAGCTGGCGTCATGATGCCGCGATAGAGCTTGCGCTCCATGATAGTAAAGCGCTCTTGACTGATCTTGTCATCGCTCATTGCATGATAGACAAATAGGCGCGGCAAGTAGAAAATCGCTGCAAACCAGCACACCACGGATATAATGTGTGCCGCTTTAATCCAATTAAAATAATCTGCCATGCTGAAGTCTCTTTGGTTATTTTAAGCAATGATAAACGCGGGCAAGCTTAGCGCAGATTATCTGATAATAGTAGCGTTAAGCCAAAACTACTCAGCCCTAACTAGCCAAAACTACTTGTGATTGATGACCGCTCATAGCATCCATGACGGGCACTTGCTTTGGTGCACGAGGAGCGGCAAATTGCTTGGTTAAACCAAGCTCGCGCATGAGCCTATCATCGCCTGATTGACTGGCGTTGCCCGTGGTCAGCAGTTTGTCACCATAAAAGAATGAGTTGGCACCTGCCATAAATGCTAATGCTTGCTCAGCGTCAGATAAGCTTTCGCGACCAGCAGATAAACGTACATAGCTACTTGGACAGCAAATACGTGTCACAGCAATGGTACGAATCCACTCAAGCACTGACAATTGACCTTCTGCCAAGACCTTATCACCGATTGGCGTGCCTTGAATCGGCACCAATAAGTTGACTGGAATAGACTCTGGTGCTTTAGGCATTTTTAGTAGCTCGTGCACCCAGTCGATGCGGTCGTCACGGCTCTCACCCATACCGACGATATTGCCGCTACAGACGTTGATACCTGAATTGCGTACGTTTGTAATGGTATCTAGACGCTCATCGTAGCTGCGCGTACTAACTACTTGCTCATAGTAGCTTCTAGACGTATCCAAATTATGATTGTAGTAATCCAGTCCTGCATCTGCCAGTTGCGCGGCCTGATCAGTATCTAGCATACCTAAAGTCATACAGGTCTCAAGCCCTAAGGCTTTGACTTCTTTGACCAGCTCGACCACATAAGGCATGTCTTTGGCACTAGGGTGCTTCCATGCTGCGCCCATACAAAATCGTGATGAACCAGTAGCTTTTGCGCGTTTGGCAGCGGCAATCACCTTGTCCACCTCTATGCGCTTCTCAGCGACCAGTTTGGTTTTATCGCGGTGGTGACCGGATTGTGAGCAGTAGCCACAATCTTCAGGGCAGTTGCCAGTCTTGATAGACAACAAGGTGCTGATTTGTACTTCATTGGCATTGAAGTTCTGACGATGTATGGTTTGCGCTTGTAATAATAAATCCATCAATGGCAAATCGAACAATTGAGCAATTTGCTCGCGACTGTATTTGCTGGCAGTGGCTTGTATGGCATCGGTCGGTAGTGATGCTAAAAAATCGTTGTCATTGCTATTAGTGTTGTTATTTGGCTCTGTGATATTTAGTAGTGCTGACATAATATAAATCCTTTTATAAAGATATTAAGCATGGTCATAGAAGATAAACATCGGATGTCGCTCATCTGTTTTAATTTTTTAGTAGTATGATCTACAATAAAAAAGGTTGCGCTATAGTATAGCGCAACCTTTTTAGAAAATCAGAAACTAGCGAAGCAGTCATTCAGCTATCAGTAACAGCTAGATAGCTATCGCTTCTGATTATTCGATTATTTACCCAACTTGTGCTTAGCAACGCCGACCCAATGGTTGGCAAGTTTTTGTGCTTTATAAGCATATGGCTTGGCTTTTTGGATATAAGGTTTACATTCTTCTGGAATGGCTGGCACGATATGCTTAGCAAGTTTATTGAACCACATCATTAGGCTGTAATCGCCTTCGATGCTTAAGTTGCCTTCTTGTACGGCAGTCATAAAGGCAGGAAGGCTGCCTTTAGTTAAAAGCTTAACGCCTGTCATAGAGTCTTTAAAATTGATAGTCAGGTCAGCTTCTTTAGCATGACCACTATGTTGGCTAAATTCACCATTATCAAAGCTATAATAACGTGCCACATCTGCTTCAGTGCTAGCAAGCTCAATGATAACCTTGCGATCTGCAAGTATTTTTTTAACATCTTCATTATCGCTATCAGCTAGCATAGACAAACGATAACCAATCACAGCTAATAAAACATCTAATGGATCAGACTTAATATCTAAAACCGGTACAGTAAACATAGACAAACTCCTAAAAAATGAGACGCAAATAATGCGTACTTTATAACAATTTTTGTGACAAATATATAAGTAGATTATAAACGATTGCTAGGTGTCAATTCTTTAGGAGTTACGTAGAGAGCCTTAAGTATCTTGTAACATTCGATGACAGCAATATAATAGGGCAGTGCTTAATGAAAGCGTGGCTGATAGTCGTCGTCATAGACGGGTGTATGCTCTATATAGCGCGCTGCTTGCAGCTCACGCTCTTGTATCATGCTGCGACTGACATCCTCATAACGTAACGCTCGATATAAGACCCATGCGCCCAAAGGCAGCCAACTGATACCCATAGCAATTACATAATTGTGCCATTCTGACCATAAGAACCAATGTGTCACTAAACTATGAATCATTTCTACGGCTAACCAGTATCCCATGCCGCCAAACAAATACCAAAGCAACCAGCGCTGTGATGACACAGCAATAGCAACAACTGCGATTAAAAATAAACCATAGCCCAATATGGCACTTGTACTCAACGCCTCGCTACCAAATGTAGAAAATATTGTTAATAACATTGTTCATCTCGCTCTTCATAAGGTGAATTCCAACAAGGCTATTATGGAAGTTTGTAGCAGAAAGCTAAAGCCTCTGAAGGCGACTTTGCGACAACAGCTGACGTTTGATTTTTTAAAAGTATTTAGCAAAATAAATGGCAAATCTTACAGTTTTAGACAACAAAAAAACGCCTTAATCTGGGCGCTTTTTTTTGATGGTAAGATTTAATATAGTGGGTTAAATATAGAAGAGTTATGTTAAGAATAGCATTATGCTGGTATAAATTTCTCTCGCTTGCTGTGCGCTTTGCACTCCAGAGGCTTCGCAAAATTTATCCCAGCAGTACTGTATTCTTTTTAAATTGAATCG
>Ga0114916_1000146_pt1 | contig 54828 bp, 43 predicted proteins | sample MalvirAntarct_66_FD_83501 | JGI IMG/M metagenome (GOLD analysis project Ga0114916, IMG submission 83501) | Marine viral communities from the Global Malaspina Expedition - Malaspina viral metaG Antarct_66 | ecosystem: Environmental > Aquatic > Marine > Oceanic | place: West Anvers Island... | reverse complement strand
TGGACAATCTTTTCTGCAATGCCTTCATCATTAACACGATAAACGCCTTTGGTATAAAAATCGACAAACCATAAAGCGTTTTTGTACCAACGCGGTCCTTCTAGGTAATGGAATCCATCAACTACCACGTCTAACTCATATTTTGACATAACTATCTTCCTTGATTTATAGACAAAATTATTTAAGAAATTTGCTGCTTATTAGAGTATTTCTTGGTAGATCATTTTTACTTCCTCTAAAGACATATCCATTGGATTGGTTTCAATGAGACGAGCATAGGTATTAATGACCATATCAGCTAACGCGGGGATATCCTCTGCCGTTATATCTAGCTCATTTAAGCGATATTTTAGACCACTTGTTTTCAAGAAGTCTTTTAGTTGATTAATAAATTGATGGGCAGCCTCTATGTCAGTCATGCCCGAAGTGTCGATAGGCATCACCGCACGAGCGAGTTCTGCATAAAGAGGTGCTGCTACTGGTAAGTTGAAAGTAAATACACTGCACATCACGAGCGCATTGGCATGCCCATGCGGCACATGGAAGTTAATGCTAAGTGGGTAGGAGAGTCCATGTACAGCTGCTACGGAAGCATTGACAAAAGCGATACCAGCTAGCGTTGAACCCAATAACATATCAGCACGAGCATCAATATCATCGCCGTGATGGAGCACTGTATAAAAGTTACTCCACAGCATTTGCAAACCTTTAACAGCCAACGCATCTGAAATGGGGTTCTTTTTGGTGCGACTCGTGTAAGCCTCGATGCAGTGAACCATCGCATCTAGAGCAGTGGCAGCAGTAATATGGTGAGGAAGCTTGAGAGTTAGCGTCGCATCTAAAATCGCGACATCAGGTAGGATTTTAGGCGTGTATATGGCTTTCTTGCTGCCATCCTTTGCTGTGATTACAGATACGAAAGTAGCCTCTGCGCCAGTACCTGCAGTAGTGGGGATCGCAAACAACGGCATTTTTTTAAAACCACTAATATCTGCCTCTAAGAGCTCATTAACCGAATGAAAGTCATTGGAATATAGCGCGACAATTTTCGCGGTATCGATTGGGCTGCCACCTCCTAAACCGATGACCAGATTACACTGGTTCGCCCTGGCAAGTTCAATAGCTTCTTCGACGACTTCAATAGGCGGATCAGCAACAACCCTGTCGAAAATAACAACATTAATACCAGCCTGCTCTAAAGACTCTTGTGCGATATCGACGTATCCCAGCTCACAAATGCCAGTATCTGTAATAATAATGGCAGATGTCGCGTCGTACTGTTTTGCTAAACCCCCTAGCTTTTGGCGCATACTGTCAGTTTCGCTAACGATGTGTCCATTAGTATAAAAATCCATCCCTGTCATTCTATTCTTCCTTGTGTAGATGAGCGATTATTTTTGTGTATTTATAGCCTTTAGATAAATCGCTTGTATAAAGTCTTAGTATTAACTCAATCACGCTACAGTGTATATCTATTAATTGGCACTTTTTGTAAGAATATTTCTTTATTAAAAGCATTAAATTCTATCGAGATATTACTCGCTATTTCTTTAGCTTTTTGAACTTTTGACATCATTAATAAGCTTTATCGAAGCTATCGCAATCTATAGGACTCTGGATATATTTCTAGGTTTCTTCCCATCTCTACTGAAATGGGCACTGAATTTCCTATATAATACGAGCTATCTCGTTATTGATGATCCATTCAATTTAGGCTTTTTTCTGAACAAGAAAGGCTTTTTATTAGGTAAAAACGGTGCTTTATGTTTAACGCTTCCTCGACTCGTTTAAATAAATACATCAGTGAAAGTGGTATTTGCTCTAGGCGAGACGCTGACCGCTTTATTGAACAAGGTAATGTATACCTCAATGGCAAGCGTGCTGCAGTAGGCGCGCAAGTGGTTGCTGGAGATACGGTGAAAGTCAACGGGCAGCTCATTGAGCCGAAAGAAGCTGATGACTTTGTTTTTATTGTCTTGAATAAGCCAGTCGGCATTGTGAGCACCACGGAAAGCTCCGAGAAAAATAACATTGTCGACTTTGTGAGACACAGTTTACGTATTTTCCCCATTGGTCGTTTGGATAAAGATTCCCAAGGGTTAATCTTTTTGACCAATAATGGCGATCTGGTGAACAAGGTATTGCGTGCTGGTAATAACCATGAAAAAGAGTATCTGGTCACGGTCAATAAGCCGTTAACCGATAGTGTTATCGAGGGTTTAGCGGGCGGTGTGCCAATGCTTGGTAAGATGACGAAAAAATGTCCAGTGACCAAAGTAGCGCCCAACGTATTTAATATCACGCTAGTGCAAGGTTTGAACCGTCAAATTCGCCGTATGTGTGAGCATTTTGGCTATGAAGTTGTGAAGCTTGAGCGTACGCGGATTATGAATGTCAGTCTTAAGGGTACGCCCGTTGGAGATTGGCGAGATTTGACCCCAAAAGAGCTGTCTGTTTTACTCAACTCTATAGAAGATTCTTCTTCGCAAGACAGTAAACCGGCTAAGAAATCTCGTAATGCACCACGAAAAAATCCTCGTGCCGATGACTCGTCAAAAGCAAAGTCGTCTTCAAAACCAGCGGGTGCGGCAAAGGGAAATAAAAAACACTCCAAGGATGATGCTAGAAAACCAGCGGGTTCTAAAGGTAGAGATGGGCGTCCTGCTGGTCGTGGTAAGCCGTCAGGGGGTAATGGTAAGTCTGGAGGCAATGGCAAACCTGCTACAAATGGCAAGCGCCCTTCAAAAGGTCGCGGTTCTTCGCGATAGTAAGTTTTCACAGTGTGACTGCTTTGTTTATTTCTGAAATGGCAGTAAGCTAAAAAACTTTAGTCTTAACGAGATAATATTATGTTTAAATTAAAAGTAGAGCGCATTGTCAGAAAACCGATTGATGAGGTATTTGAGGCACTGAGTGACCACGCCAGTTATGGCTCATTTAAAGCTGTGGGGGTTGCTAAGTTGGTGACGGAAGGTGACGAGGAGCGCAATGGCGTTGGGGCTGTACGTACCATTCAATCGGGACCTGTTAAGTTTTGGGAGCGAATTACGGCGTTTGAGCGTCCTACTCATATGCAATACCAAATCGAAAAATCTAGACCTATAAAAATGCAACATGATAAAGGCGTTATTAATTTAAAAGACTTGGGCGATGGCACCACACATGTGACTTGGGTATCTGAGGGTCGATTGACGGTACCATTGCCATTAATCGGTCGCCTATTTGACCGTCAAATGCAAAAACAAGGAACCATAGGGTTTAGTAGCATACTAAAATCTATAGAAAGCCGCTAATCTAGCAGCAATGTTGGGTTTTTTGATATCACTATCTAGTGGTGGCTTATTTTATTTGAGCCATCACTATCAGTTTTAATTTGTTCTGTTCTTAGCTGCTTCAATCTCGTTAAAGCGTGCTAATTGATCTGGTGTTGCTTTTTGTTGATGCTTCTCTTTCCACTCAGCATAAGGCATACCATAAACAAGCTCGCGCGCATCCTCGTATTCGATTTCAATACCACGCTCTTCACCAGCCGCTTTATACCATTTGGATAAACAGTTACGGCAAAAGTCAGCAAGGTTCATTAGCTCAATATTTTGTACATCTTTACGCTCGTCTAAATGAGCCAATAAGCGACGAAATGCTGCGGCTTCTAATTCGATGTTTGATTCTAATTTTGCCATAAGGTTTTTCCTAATTGTAATTGAATCGTTTCAAAACTGAGATGATACTAATGATATAAATATTGCGCAACCTGTGTCGTTCTATATTAAAAAAGGTATACAAAAAAACTTGGTAAAATTGTCATAGTAGGGGTTTGCCAGTTTAGAACGTCTTAAGCATAATCGGAGGCTGATCTACTTGAGTCAGGCAGCAATGTCTGACAGGATTAAATTATCATAATACCGCTTTTCAAACTCAAAGGGTGACACATAACCAATCGTGCTATGCAATCGTGTTTTATTGAACCAGTGCACCCATTCAAGGGTTGACACTTCAACATCATTTACACCGTTCCAGTTCTCTTTTAAATACTGGATTACTTCAGTCTTATAAAGGCCATTGACCGTTTCAGCTACTGAATTGTCGTATGAGTCACCTGTGGTGCCGACCGAGGCAATCACACTGCAGTCAGCCATCTTATCTATGTAGCGAATGGATAAATACTGAACCCCTCGATCACTATGATGAATCACGTCTTTGGGATTGTTTCTATCTGTTATCGCCTGATTTAATGCTGCCATCACCATATCGGTGTTCATACGATTAGATACTTTCCAGCCCACAATGGCACGAGCAAACACATCGATGATAAAAGCGGTATAAACCCAGCAGCTCACACTTGTTGCGGTGGATCTGCTGATTACTAACACCACGATTTATCCAGTTATAATAGCTTGATGGCTTGACATCTAATACGTGACACATACAGGTGATGCTAAATATCTTCTGGTTATCCTTGATAAAGACGTACTTCATCAACTGTGTTTTGCGAAGTACGCCGTGGCCTTTTTTAGAATATCTTAGTCTTAACTCTGAGACTTATATCGATGTCAATAATAAAAAGATGAGTCTGTCTGCTGTTAATGAAACAGCTAAGCTAAACACAATAAAACAGTTTAAAAAAATGTGCCTGATTTTAAAGGTGATGTAACTCAACTGGATAATTATAACGGCTATTCGCTATCTGTTATCAGCCCAATCAAGCAGATCAAAAAAGGAAAGTTTTCTTCTGCTTTGATGAGTTCTGTTTTGCATTTATTACTAATAGCTGATGATTTGACCAATTGATGTCTCTTAAATTTATTTCAGCATAGCTCAGAACGGTAAGTTCCTTCTCATAAGCAACTATCGTTTCATACTGCTAAACTAGTGACCAACTTCAAGCGTCGTAATTATTTTAGTAGTACACTCATTATACGGCCATATTATCAAATCATACTAAAAATCAGTGCCAATAGCGATTGAAGCCATATTTTAAGTATTTACATACATTATAGCTGTTTGGCACTATCATTTATTTTAGTAATAAATTCTTTTAAAAATGAGACACGGATGCTGATTTTAAAGACGAAAACTAATCGACCACAATTACAGCAGGTTAGATTGCTAAAGCGGTCTAGATTGTTGAATCAGTTATCTAATAAACTTACTAGCCGTTTGGTATTGATACAAGCGGCGGCAGGGTATGGAAAAACAACTGTGATGGTACAGCTGAGCGAACAGTTAGAAGAAGATAACTTTGCTGTTGGTTGGCTGACCTTGGATAACGATGATAATGATCCTGTACGTTTATATCAGTACTTATGGTCAGTATTAACGCAATTTCCTGATTCACATTCGTTAACCGAAGGTAGGGTAACTAAAAACCATATTCATCATCTGCTTTCTCAGCTTGATACTACAACTACATACACTTTATTTATTGATGAGCTAGAAGCAGTAACCAATCCTACTAGCTTAAACCTAATATGGTGGCTGTATCTTTTTTTACCTACTAATTACCATTTGGTCATTGCCTCACGCATACAGCCAAATTGGCCACTTGCAAAAGAGGAGCTGCAGGGATTGGTGAGGATTGTTAGAGCGAATGAATTAAGACTGTCATTACCGGATACTTACGAATTACAGCAATATTTGCAAAGTAACTTGACACACAATATCGCTCTCACACCTTATATGGCAGCTAATCAGTCATTGTCAGAGCTATCGGTATCTTCAACTAATAATATCACTTTGATTGATGACAAGCTCGTCTCTATGCTTATTGAAAAAACTGAAGGCTGGTTAACAGGCATTCAGCTCATCAATTTGTACTGTAAAAATGAAGCAGATCTATACCAACTTGTCCACCAAGTCAGTGGTGCTCAGCGTCAAATAGCTGAGTTTTTAGCGGAGCAAGTGTTTTTACAGTGTGATGAGTATATTCAAGATTTTTTACTAAATATTAGTGTGTTAAGAAAAATAAATGCGAGCTTATGCCATGATTTAACAGAGGCAACTGATGCGCAGTTCTTGCTTGAGAACCTGAGTCAACAAGGCCTTTTTATTCAAGCGATAGATGATCAGTATCAGTGGTTTCGTATACATGAATTAATGAGACAGTTTTTACAAACAAGGCTCCAAAACCAAGATAAAAAAAGATATTGGATAGCGCATACTCAAGCAGCTGAATGGCATCAAGAACATAGGATGCCTTTAGAAGCCATTTACCATGCACAAGTTATAGGTGACAATGATTTGGTTTTATCTGCTTTAAAATCGGTTAGTCATGATTTGATACTTGGCGGACGTCTTTACAGCTTTTTGGAGCTAACAAAATCTTTATCTGACACACAATTATGTCAGCATCCAGCTTTACTGTACGATTTGACTTGGGGTTTAGTGCTTTCGCGTCGACATCATGAAGCTGCGCATTATATAAAGGTTCTTGAGCAAGAAAAACTATATCTATCAGACATAGATGCCCACATAGCTATGAGCTACAAAGACAAGCAATTAGGCTTGTCAGCAATGATAGTATTTATTGCTGATGATTTGCCTAAAGCGTATCAACTGGCAAAAACCGGCCTTCAGCAGCTGACTTCAGATGCCTATTTTTTTAGAGCACCGTTAGTAGGTATGTGCGCTTTATATCAGCTTTGTCGCGGAAATATAGAAGAAGCTCGCTCACTAATTCTGCAGTCCAGATTACTCTATATCAAAGGTAATAATCCGTATGGTCTAGCGTATGTAGATAGCATTGATGCAACCTGTGATAGATTGTTAGGCGATGTTCCCTCAGCTATCAAAAAGTTCCAGTGCATAGGTATTAGCCCAGAGTATACTCAGTTAGGTACTAATGACAGTAATCAAGATATGATGCTGGGGGTAGCAAGCAGTTTAAAAGCAGATTTTTACTATGAATTGAATCGTATGGAAGATGCAAAGCAGGCTCTAATAGATTTTGACCATGGTGAAAACATGGCTATTGCAGATATGGTTATTTTAGGGTTTTTAACAGAGCTGAAATTAGGGGTTCTAACGAAAAAAAATAATAAACATTACTATGTGTTAAATGCTAATAGTAAGGCTGATGAGTGGTCGCTTCCGCGCTTAATTGTAGATGTGCGGCAGTGGGAAAACGAACAAGCGCTTAAGCAAAAAATGCCTATAGCTTTTGTTACTGATCAGGGTAAAGATTATAATATACAGCCTTCTAACTTAGAGACTGAGAAAAGTCAGCCTCATTTTTTAACTTTGACCGAGTTATTGACGGGGTTAGATTTACTGCCATATCGTACGACTATCTTTTTAGGTAATAGCCAGCAGATAGCAGAAGCAACAGCAAGCCTAAATCAACTTTTAAAGGCCAACTTGCCATTTGTACTGCGTAATGCACGCATCAAATTATTGCTGGCAATGGCTTACCATATTTTAGGTCAGCAGATCGATTCTTATACTGTATTAATAGAGGCACTTAAGCTATTTCGTCTGACACAATCGCATCGTATTATTCTTGATGAACATCCATTGCTCTATTCAATACTTATAGATTTGTTCAGCTATCAGGGGAATGAGATAGTTATACTGCCTGATATCAAAGAATATATTGAATCACTATTAAAAATTAGCGGCTATAAGAGTGAAGAAAAGGAAGATTTGTTACCGGATACCGATCAAGAGAGTACAGGGCTATTGACTCAAAAAAATGATGAGAAGCAAAATAATAAGTTTATCTTATCGGAGCGAGAGGTTGAAATTCTATTATTGGTTGAACAAGGACTAAGTGATGGTCAGATAGCTGATAAGGTTTTTTTATCTATACATACCGTTAAATGGCATTTGCGTAATATTTATCATAAGCTGCAAGTGCGCTCCCGAACTCAAGCAGTAGCGGAAGCGCGCCAACAACAGATTTTAGACTAGGCTAAAAGCTAATAAGCTAATAAGCTCCTAATTTATCAGATGGTAGAGTAGCCACCATCAATTGTAATGGTAGTACCATTAATCCAACTTGCGGCTTTGGAAGCTAAGAACAATACCACAGCTGCCACTTCATCTGGATCTCCAAAGCGTGCTAATGGCGTGCGCGCCATGACAAAATCAGTAAATCCTTCCATCTGTTTTAGTGGTTCAATTAAAGGCGTGTCAATCCATCCAGGTACAACGGCATTAACACGCACCTTATCTTTAGCAAGATAAATCGCATGAGATTTAGTAAGCTGATCAATTGCGCCTTTAGATGATGAATATGCAGGAGTCATTCCTGATCCAAAGATGGCGTATAGCGAAGACACATTGATAATCGAGCCATTATCTGACTTAGCTAAGAGCGGCGCGGCACATTCGCTAATATGAAAAACTGCCGTTAGGTTAACATCAATGACTTTTTTGAAGGTTGGTAACTCGTGTTCTGTTGTAGAGCCCATGCCCGCACCATTAAATAGCACGTCTAGTTGATCTAAATTATTGAAAAAATCCGCTATTTTATTCTCATCTGTGACATCCATTTCTACCGTTTCAATATCCAACCCTTTAGGATATTTTGCCTCGGCACTGTTTAATCCTAACGCCAATACTTTAGCGCCTTTTTTTGCAAAGGCAATAGCCACGGATTGTCCAATTCCTGACGTTCCTCCAGTGACAACTGCAACTTTATTATTAAATAAGTCATCCGAAAATGTATTAAGTGCTTGCGTATCCATACAACCTGTCCTTTTTTTGAAACGTAAATGAAAACAACAGAATGATTCTGTTGAGGCATAACCTTTTTCACACCGTTTAAAATTAGCATAACTAGGGAGTCTAAAAGACGGGTTTTATTAAAAAATAAGTGGGTCTCAAAACCATTCTTTTGAGTGGTTGGCAGAATGTCTGTGGTCGATATACTAATAAACATCAGCAAGTGAGCAGTAGATCAGTAGCAAGCGAGTTACAGGTTTACCCCTTACTTTCTTATGACCAGCCAGCATATGAAAGATATTGATGCTGACTTTAACCGTAAATCAAAAGGAATTGTAATATGTCTATCGGCAACCCTCAAGACTATCTATTGACACTCAATATCAATAAAGAAGGCGAAGTGAAAAACGCTTTACCAGGCGTTCATGTGACCCCTTGTTATTTGAATCCTGAAGCTGGCGTATGGGTAATCTATGCTCGTTTTGATGCAGACACCTTATTACCTCGCCATTACCACACAGGAGTGGTGCATTTTTATACCACAGCTGGATCTTGGAATTATCTAGAGTATCCTGACGATGTTCAAACAACAGGCAGCTATTTGTTTGAGCCAGGTGGTTCTACGCACACTTTTAGCAGTAAAGAAGGTACAGAAGGCTTTATGGTGGTAGAAGGCGCTAATATAAACTTCAATGAAGATGGTTCGCTGATGTTCATTATGGATGCAAGTTGGATTGAACAAGCCTTACATGCCGTAGCCAAACAAACAGGGCAAACAGTGCCACGTTATATCAAGCCTAATGCTAATAACGACTTCAGTGATAAAGCAAAAAATAACCCTAACGTATAATTATCCTATTATCATGAGCAAATGAGACAAGCAGCTCAGCTTGTCTCATCTGACTGTTTAGATATTGCTTTAGCATGACTAATACTTCATACGCTATAAAAATTATATAACGCATACTGCTGATTGCACCTATACGTAGAGTGTACCTAGGGATGCGCACAATAAAATAAATATAAGGATATTCAAATGCTAGGGAAAATGATGTATCAGCCATTGCTAATTAGTAGTTTGATTGAGCATGCAGCTAAATATCATGGTGATACCACTATCTTATCGAAAGAGGTGGATGGACAAATTACGATTAGTGATTGGCTGACGGTTTCAAACAACTCAAAACGTTTAGCGAATGCACTAAAAGGACTGGGCCTAAAACCCTCAGAACGAATTGCAACACTGGCATGGAATAATCGACGTCATCTAGAGGCTTGGTACGCGATTTCAGGTAGTGGCATGATTTGCCATACCATCAATCCTCGTCTATTTCCTGAACAGCTAAGTTACATTATTAATGATGCTAATGACCAAGTACTGTTTTTTGATGTTACCTTCCTACCGTTAATTATGGCGATTAAAGAGCAAATTATAGGTATTAAGCATTTTATCTGCTTGGGTAGCCATGATGATAAGGTAGTAGCGCAATTACCTGGCGTATTATTCTTTGATGAGTTGTTAGCAGAGAATTCTCCTGACTTTGAATGGCCACAATTCGATGAGACGATTGCCAGCTCTTTATGCTACACCTCAGGAACAACAGGTAATCCTAAAGGGGTTTTATACACCCATCGCTCCTCGGTGCTTCATGCGATGGCGCTATCTATGGCTGATATCTCAGCCCTATCTGCAAAAGACGTATTGTTACCGGTAGTGCCGATGTTTCATGTCAATGCATGGGGAACCCCTTATGCTGCAGCCTTGATTGGTTGCTCTTTAATACTGCCTGGACCGAATCTTGATGGTGACAGCTTAGTGTCTTTAATCGATGATTATCACGTGACTGTTGCTTTAGGCGTTCCAACGATTTGGCAAAGCCTGTTGACCGCTGCCAAAAAACGAGGAAGCAAGCTTGATAGTATGACTCGTACCATTGTCGGTGGAGCGGCTTGCCCACCATCTGTAATCAAAACTTTTAGAGAAGATTTCAATTGTGATGCGATACATGGTTGGGGGATGACAGAGACCAGTCCGCTTGGCACCATGAACCAAATAAAAGCTAAGCATAAATCGCTAAGTAAAGATGAGATAAATGAGTTGCGTAAATCTCAAGGTCGACCCCCTTACGGCGTTGAGATACGTATTATGGACACCGATCAGCCTCTTGAAGCGGTAGCTGAGGATGGCGTATCGCAAGGACGCTTACAAATTCGAGGTCACTGGATCATTAACGATTATTACACTCATAACCCTGATGCCATCACTGAAGACGGTTGGTTTGATACTGGGGATATTGCCACCGTTGATGCCGATGGTTATATGAATATTCGCGATCGCTCAAAGGACTTAATTAAATCCGGTGGTGAGTGGATTTCTTCAGTTGAACTTGAAAATATTGCAGCCGCGCATCCACAAATAAAAATGGCGGCTGCGATTGCTGCAACCCATAAGAAGTGGGGCGAGCGTCCAGTGTTGATCGTGGTCAAAGAGCAAGATTCAGCACTCAGTGAGTCACAAGTGATTGATTTTTATGATGACAAAATTGCCAACTGGCAAATACCTGACAAAGTCATCTTTGTAGATAATATTGTACTGAATGGTGCTGGCAAGATGGTGAAAAAAGATTTGCGGGATGAGTATGGAGATGTGCTGTTAAGTTCATAGTACCAAATTAAGTCATATCACATTAAAAAACAAGGAGCGTTAGTCATGATATTCAATAAATCAGACAAGCAGGTTAGATGGATTATTGGTGGAAGTAGTGGCATTGGCTATGAGCTAGCAAAGCGCTACTTGCAAGCCGGCGACAAGGTTTGTATTTTTGCCCATGATCAAATTTATGAAGCGGTTGCAATGCTGAATGAATTCGCAAACGAGTCTAAAAAAGGCGCGAAACACAATGGAAATAGCGATTCTGTAAAGGGCTATGAAGTTGATGTAACAGATACTAAGCAATTAGCAGCGGTGTTCAATGACGCGGAACAAGCTTTTTCTGCACCTGGTACTGTTATAAATAGTGCTGGTATCGCCATTGCAAAATCCTTTGAAGAGATGAATGAGGAAGAGTTTAAACGGCAAATAGATATCAATCTAGTCGGTAGCCGTAACGTAGCTTATTGCGCTTTGCCTCATCTAAAAGCCGCGCGCAGTAATAGCAAACAGCGCCCTAAATTGGTACTAATCTCATCGATGGCTGGCTTAGTGGCTTGCTATGGCTATGCGGGTTACTGTGCTTCTAAGTTTGGCATTATTGGCTTGGCTGATGTGTTAAGGATGGAGCTGAGTAAGCCAGAGGGCATCGATATTGCTGTCGTCTGTCCGCCTGAGGTTGAGACGCCTTTAGTATTTGAAGAACGAAAATCTGGATCACCCATTACCACTCAGCTTAAGCAATTAGGGGGGAGTTTACCTATTGAAGTGGCCGTTGATGAGATATTAGCAGGCATCCGCGCTAACGACTTCTTCATTATACCTGGTAAGCAAGCTCGCAAGCTTTATCATCTAACGCGCTTATTGCCAATGACTGTTCGTGGCCAAGTAGATAAAAAGTTGGCAAAAATTCTTAAGAATTCTGCTTAATAGCTTATCTGTTCTAAGAAAATGGTTTAAGTCATCTAAAAGTTAGATCTATTTTTAAAATCGTCATTAGTCAAACAGCCTGTCAAAGGCTGTTTGTAGGATAACTCATACCAAAAAAAGACGGATAGTGACATACAAGGGAGTGTATACCATGGCAAATATCAATCAAAGCCGGATAACGGTGTCTGAAATACTGACCCAGCCTCAGCATCATCTGCCAGATTTACCTCATAATGAGTCTTATCAGTTTCATAGCATGATAAAACCTAGTGGCTCGCAATGTAATATCGACTGCCAATATTGCTTTTATCTGCACAAAGAGCAACTGCTTGAGCAGCCAAAAACGCCTCGCATGTCTGATGATTTATTAGAGCAGCATATTAGACAATATATAGAGGCACAAACTGGCCCTGAGGTGGTATTTAGCTGGCAAGGTGGCGAGCCGATGCTAATGGGGTTGGACTTTTATCATCGGGTAGTTGAGCTGCAAGCTAAGTATAAAAAGGCCGATCAAACCATCTACAACGACCTGCAAACCAACGGTATATTAATCGATGAAAAATGGTGTGAGTTTTTAAAGAAACATCAGTTTTTGGTCGGCTTATCAATAGATGGTTCTGCCAAGTTTCATAACGAGTATCGACGTACTAATAATGATAAACCCACCCATCATTTAGTGATGAGGGCAGTGGCCTTATTACGTCAATATGATATCGAATTTAATGCGCTATGTGTAGTCAATGCCTATAACAGTCAACATCCCTTAGAGGTCTATCGGTTCTTACGCGATGACGTGACACCAAAAATGATCCAATTTAGTGCTTGTGTTGAACCTGTAGATTTCAAAACCTCTGGCCCTAATTATCTAAAAGATCAAGCGACTCAACAGGCTGATAATCAAGTCACGCATTGGTCAGTAACCAGTCAGGGCTGGGGTAATTTTTTAGCTACTATTTGGGATGAGTGGTTGGCATACGACTATGGTGAAGTGTTCGTTGATCAGTTTGAAAATACTGTCTCCCAAATCTTTGGATACGGCGCGCAAAAATGTACCACCGCGCAAATCTGTGGCAAAGCATTAGCGATTGAGCACAATGGCGATGTTTATTCCTGTGATCATTTTGTCTATCCAGAATTTAAGCTTGGCAATATTAGCGACATTCACGAAGGTGACTTAGCCTTTAGTAAGGAGCAAGAGCAGTTTGCCTTTGCGAAGTATCAACAGCTCACTAAGTATTGTCAGCAGTGTCCTTATTTACAACTATGTTGGGGTGAGTGTCCGAAAAACAGATTTATCAGTAGCCCTGATGGTGAAAAGGGTTTGAACTATTTATGTCAAGGCCTGAAAATATTTTATCAAAAAGCAGTGTCTGATTATCCGGTATTGAGTGCACGCCTGCAATAAAAGACCAAAGCAATATTTACTTATAAAAAGGCCAAGATTTAGAGCTAAGGCTAATAGATTAGGGAGGTGTAAACGCCATACAACGCTGTACATTGTCATAGCATTTTTTATATTTAACGCATTTAAATCCCTATTGTGATCAAGGAGGATACCGTGGGTATCAAAAAATCGTCATTATCTTTGGCCGTCAGTTTATTACTACTGTCAGGCATCAGCGTCAGTCACGCTAGTACTGAAACTCCAGTAGCCCCTACCAATACTATTGGCGGAGATCCCTTTTTAAAGGCAGTGGTTGTCTCTGATAGCATGGAGCCTGCCATACCTCATCCTGAACAGGACAAGATAGCAGAACAAAAGCTGCGCGCTCTAAAGCAGAAAACAGGCAAGGCTCCTAACGTCCTTATCTTCTTAGTAGATGATATGGGCTGGGGCGACTTAGGCGTTTATGGCGGCGGTGAGGCAGTAGGCGCACCCACCCCAAATATTGATAAGCTGGCGCAGCAAGGATTGCGTTTTACTTCATTCTATGCCCAGCCTTTTAGCACGCCTTCAAGAGCCGCTATGATGACTGGACGCATGCCAAATCGTACAGGACTGACTAGACCGATACTCACAGGAGAAAAGATTACACAGAACCCATGGGCAGGTGAAAAAACTGCCGCTGGTATTCTAAGCGACTCAGGTTATCGAACCGCCTTGTCAGGAAAATGGCATCTAGGTGAGAGCGATGGCACTTATCCTCATCAAAATGGCTATGATGAATATTATGGCATCCTACCTGTGGTCTCCAACATGACTGAGATGTTAGATGAACGTATCTATCCAAACTTAGTCAACAATCCTGAACTAAATGCGAAATTAAAAGCTATTCAGCCTCCTGAGATTACCAGCGGTGTCGAAGGTGGACCTTTAAAGGTAGAGCAAAAGCTTAAAAACTTAGATGACATCAGAGAGCTCGATCAACAGTTCGCTGATTATTCAGATAGTTTTATCCGTCGAAACAAAGACAAGCCATTCTATTTAGTGCATTCATTCTCACGACTACACAATGACAATTATCCAGCAGAGGGTTATAAAGGTAAAAGCCCTGCCAAGTTCCCGTATAAAGATGGGGTTATAGAGGTCGATGATATCGTCGGTCGATTGATGAAAACTTTAAAAGATACTGGACAGCTTGAAAATACTCTAGTGTTCTTTACCTCAGATAATGGCGCTAATGAAGACGTCTGGCCAGATTCAGGCTTCCATCCTTGGAAAGGTGGTAAAGGTACCACATGGGAAGGGGGTATACGCGTACCTGGTATTGCTTATTGGCCAGGGATGATAAAACCAGGACGGGTGAGCGATGGAATTATCGATATTTTAGATCTGTTCAATACCTCAGTTGCTGTTGCAGGACAGAGTAATAAGATTCCTAAAGATCGTTATATAGATGGCATTGATCAAACTGGCTTTTTGTTAGCTGATAATGGTGAGTCAAATCGCGAAACGGCATATTTTTATGCCTTCAATCAATTTACAGCGCTGCGCTGGAATGAATACAAAGTTCATTTTAAAGTAATGCAAACCTCAGCGACTAGAAAGAATATCGATCAAACGACGATACAGACTGCCTCTCCAGCACCTTGGGTTTATAATCTGTACATGGATCCAAAAGAGCAACAAGCTAGTCATATTGGCTTTGAGTGGGGTTATCCACGGGTAGTCGGTCTAGCCAAATATCATGCAGGCACTTATAAAAAGTATCCACCTAAAGATATTGGACTTAATGTTCCTTAAGTATAAAGTGTATGTTTTATAGACTAGTATTAAATGCTGATTTGGTTTATTAAAAATATGAAGTGCCTTGATCGCCTCTAGTTGAGCGATCAAACCCTAATATTTATCACATTAGCTGAGTGAAAATTAAATATAAAAAGGTTGCCAATACTATATAGAGCGTTGGCAACCTTTTTTGCTATTATCCATACTTACTCATAGCACACATTAACTCATAATATCGATAATGGTATTGAAGAATTTTGGAATCAGTCTAAACGAACACTCAGAAAATATAATGGGTTCGATAAAAAGCACTTCCTTTTATTCTTAAAAGATTGCGAGTTTAGGTTCAACTATGGGTTACCCTCTAATCAGCTCAAAACTTTGAGAAAATGGTGTGATATTTAATCCTTATCTATTAAAGTCCCTACATTTTTTTAGCTGTGAAGTAGTTACCGTTCTCGTTCCAAAACTCTAAATCACCTTTTCCGTTTACAACGAAATACTCATTGAAGCCTTTTTCACCTTCAATTTGAAGTTTTACGCCTTTATCAATTTGGGTAAGTTTGTACTCTTCATCTGAACTCTTCGTATCATACGTTGTCTGCATATAAGCTTTGCCATCTTTTATATAGGCAACCATTCTATAATCTATTCCGTTAGCTACCATCCAACTTCCTAGTATCACGCCTTCTGGAAAAGGTATATTTTTTAATCGTTCATAATCCGCAGCATTCTTTCCCATAATGTGCACTTTAAGATCTGGATCGTAGTCCGTTTTCGCCCAGAAAGCTTGGTCTGTGCCTTCGCCTGCAATACGGTAGCCTATAAAGGTTCGCTCAACTTTTTTATTTGAAAGAGCATATATCTCTTCTGCTATTGTCTTAAGAGTATTCTCATCTGTTCGTGAGGATAACTGCACCTCTACAGTACGCTTGATATTGCCTTTGACCTCATCTTCTGTAATCTTATATGACGGCACGTTAGTAGCAGCGTTATTTGATCCACTAGCATCAGTAACTGTACTTTCTGATGCAACCGCATCAGGAGTATCTACAGCACTATCAGAACAGGCTGTAAGTATTAAGAGAGCTGTCACAGCAGCTACAATCGTTAATTTTTCAAACATGCTTTACCCCGAAAATCACAACAACAGCATTGTAATGCAAAAATGCAACAAAGGTAATTAAAGATACATTACAATAATATAAAGAAATATGCTTATGTATTCTATTTATCTTCATAGTCTTTTCTAGCAATCGCAGCTAACATATCAAGTAGCATTGAATTAATGGCTTATAAGATCCTGCTCATAAACTTTGTGCTATTCTCACTTTGCAAAGCAATATAAGAGGCGGGCAGCTCTTTTGAGACTATAGCCAACTTCTTTTCTGATAGCATTCTTTTGAGAGTATCCCAATCAGCTTGGTTTATAGTGGTTCCTTTATATCGATCTACTTTAAGTGGTCTACTAATAGGTTTAGAGAGTGAAGTAGCTAGTTCCGCTGGGATATACCCCAGAGAACCAGTAATATGTCCATTACCAACTCAATATTAAGTACTTATCGAGTTATTCCCATATTTACTTATATCTGCGCCTGCGGATTATTTTTAGCATAACGCCATGACATCAATGCAGTAATAACGAGCACTATTGCAATAAAGCCTAAAGACGCTGCAATTGGTACATGATAGACCTCAAGTAGAAGCATTTTTATACCAATAAAGGTCATGATTACACCTAGCCCATATGGTAAGTAGTGCATTGTGGCTGCTGCGCCTGCTAATAGGAAGAACATAGCACGCAGACCTAAAATAGCGAATAAGTTAGCACTTAATACAATGAATGGGTCGGTGGTAATAGCAAAAATAGCCGGAATAGAATCAACCGCAAAAATAACATCAGAGATTTCAACTAAAATCAACACTACCAACATGGGTGTCGCCCACAATAGACCGTTTTCACGCACTAAAAACTTTTCGCCTCGCATCGTGGGCGTAATGCGCATATGGCGACGTAGCCATTTTAATAGCTTCATTTCTTCAAGGTCGACAGGTTCGTCATGGCCACCTTTTAAAAACTTATAGCCGGTATAAACCAAAAACGCACCAAAGATATAAAGTATCCATGAAAACTCTTGAATTAGCCATGCGCCTGCAAGAATAAAAATAGTGCGTAAAACAATAGCGCCTATCACGCCATATAATAGGATACGACGCTGCAAAGCAGGCGGAACAGCAAACGCGCCAAAAATCATGAGCCAGACGAACACGTTATCAATCGCTAGTGATTTTTCGATTAAATAACCAGTCACAAACTCTAAGGTTTTTTGGTTAGCAACTGCCGTACCCAAATTTGTATTTAAATACCACCATAATCCGCCTGCAAATATTGCAGATACACTGACCCAAGCGATACTCCATAGTGCAGCCAACTTGATAGATACAGGTTGGTGCTCATTTTGTACTGCGTTTACGTCGGAATTCTCTGGGAGATCTTTGTGTTTAAAGCCTAAAAAGTCGATCAATAACATGACTGCGACTATTACAAAAAAAATGGCATATAGCCAAGGTGTGCCGATGGTTTCCACAATATTCCTCAAGTATAGACAACAGGGATCACTATTCTATTTAGTTCCAATTGGTATGTCCTCATACTAGCGACAGAGCCCTAAAAAGAAACTTTAATATACACATTTTACTTATTTTTACCTACATTAATTATGAACCCTGCCGTCAAATCCTTACAAACAAACTTGAGTTATGTTGATCAGGCGGCTTAATAATAATGTCCGTTGTTTCCATAACAGCGCTTATGGCAAATAAAAATAATGATCCAAAAGCTCACTGCGTATACACAACGAAGTACAATAAAACTATCTCAGGGATTAAAATCGTTGCTATCATTCGCCTACAGCCTAATGTTCCAGTCCTCACTAGGGGACCGCCTATTTTTCCTATAAGAGTGATTATTGTAAATATGTCGTATATTCTGTTATTAAGCTGGATAAATAAAAAACTAGTTATTATAAGTTCGTTCAATAGTTTTTATATCTCTTTCTAATCTGGCAATACTACACCAAAGGAGGTTGGTGGCTTCTCAAACAGACTTAGGAATCGCAATAAGTCTATCTTACTGCCATCAATAGTTAACTCATCGGATAACAGTATTTTTTTGATACCCGCTTCACCAATTAGCATATCAATAAATAAAGGATGTGGCAGGCTTAGTGTGGCGTTAACCTCTTGTTTTAATGGTATCTTATTATCTAACAACCTATGATGAAGAACAGCGTTTTCAACCCACAGTAGATAGCTTTCATCTAAATCGGTAAAGTTGATCTTAATGCGCCAGTCTTTATCGGCTGCGTCCTCAGCTTTTAGTCGGACAGACATGGTATCGAAAAAGTTCGATACTGGCGTTTGCAAGAACACATCTTTTAAAGAGGCCATATCAATGCCTGCATTCGGTGTGCCTTGGCGTAATTCTAATGCTGCTGTCAAATAAACATCGCGCCATGGACCGGATTCAGCTTGATACCCTAACTGATCATAGGTGCTGGCTAGCAATTTTCGTGCAGCAGTGTTACTAGGTTCAGCAAATACCAAATGATTTAGTAGCTCAGCACTCCAGCGATAATCGCCTTTATCAAACGCCGTTTGCGACTGTGATAGCATTTTCTCACTACCAACCATGGCAACATAAGCGGTTGCACGTTGCGCATCAGGTAAGGGATCTAAATGGGCGGGATTGGCATCATACCAACCTAAATAGTTCTGATAAACAGCTCGGGCATTGTGCTTAACCGTGCCGTAGTATTCACGATTGGAGAATACTTTAGATAAACTGGGCGGCAACTTGATGTCTTCTGCAATTTCGCCCGGCGTCATGCCTTTATTCATCCGACGTACACTTTGGTCATGAATAAACTTATAAGTATCACGCTGTTGAGTTAAAAAGGTCTGAATTCTCTCTTGACCCCACATAGGCCAATGATGACTAGCAAAATAAATATCGGCATCAGCAAATAGGTTACGCGCTTCTTCAATATAGCTACTCCATTTCAGCGCATCACGAACTTTTGCGCCACGTAAGGTGTAGAGGTTATGCATATTACGTGAGACCAACTCTGCACCACCAAAAGCCTTGTACTTTGGTAAATAAAAGGTCAGTTCTGCTGGAGCTTCAGACTCTGGGGTATATTGAAATTCGAAATCTATACCATCTATCTTTAAGTCAGTTGGGGTAGCGCTGACTAACTGCGTCGGCTTAGCAATACTGAATTGGCCAAAGGCTGGACCTTTACCTAAACCCGTATCAACATGACCGAATTCATCACGTGCTAAATCCTTACCGTACATATAAACGGCACGACGGCTCATCGCCGTACCCGCAAGAATATTTTCACTGGTTGCTTCTTCCATGAAGCCACCAGGAGCAATGATTGGAATATTTTTCTTGGCAATCTCTTCCTGACTGACAATGCCTAAAACCCCACCAAAGTGGTCAATGTGACTGTGAGTAAAGATAATGGCACTGATGTTGGTGGTATTCGGATAACGCTTAGCCAAATGCTTCATAGCAAAATTAAAAGCATAACGGGCAGTTTCTTTTGAGGTCATCGCGTCGACGACAATCCAGCCACTATCGCCTTTAATTAGGGTCATGTTAGATAGATCAAAACCACGTAGCTGATAGATGCCAGGTGTAACTTCAAACAGGCCTTGAATATTATTAAGCTTAGCCTGACGCCACAGGCTAGGATTGACAGTGTTGGGAGCCTCACCTTGAATAAAATCATAGGCGACCATATCCCAAACATTTTTGGTGGGATCCGTTGCAGAAGGTATCTGTAGATATTTTACACTGGCAATCAGGCCGCGACGCGCATCTTCAAAGTCCTGTTGGTCGGCCAGGTTCAGCTCACTAGCAACCTGACGGTTGAATTCTATCGTGCTGGCAGTTGCCGCACGTTCACCATCACTAACCGCTATTTTTGTCGTTGGTGCATTATTGTTGCAGGCCACCAGTAATAAACTGCTGCATAATAGTAGGAGACGGCTTGAGCTCAATATACTAGTGTGAGCTGTGCTTGAGAAGGTATTACTTACCATTATAAATTCCTTTTTTTGATAAATGACACAGAGGTACATTGACCTCATTAAACTCATCAGTTGATACATGACCAATAGCACTATTCAGTTATCTTTGTTAGATTGACGTTTAGTGGCACAATAAATCAGCCCGACCAAAAATTTTTCAGAGAACCAATATGAAAGACAATCAATTCAGTGTTCATAAAAGTATGGTTCTCTCTAACAGAAAAGCATTGGCTTTATATTTATTTAAAATCAACCGTTTTCACGATATACCTGAAATTATGTTACAAGCCCTTGATTTAGATAAATTCGATGGCGACAGAGTCCCTCTTGAGGTCGTAACCAAAGAGATCAATTTGGCTGCACATACTTTGCAGGAGGATTATTTGGGCTTAAAGGTCATGGATCTGGTCGATATAAAGTCTTTACCTTTATATCAAGGTATAAAACTGTGCATTAATCCTTTATTAAACGCTGATATACAGATTCCATTTATTGTACTTTGCCGTTTGGTTGCTCGATATTTTAAGGTAATTACTGAGTCCATACAGGTATGCTTAATTGAGGAGAGAAACCTCTTACGCTTAGATTTTAAGCCAAGTATGCCAGAGCAGTTTAGTCATCATCAGATTGACGGCGTGATGCTTGCTGTGCATAAAATATTAGCTAGCTTTAGCCCAGTAAAGCCTACAAAATTAACGCTATCCTATCGTCGATCCTCGCATGGTATAGAGCTTTATAAAAAACTATTAGGAGTATCTGCCGAACTATTTGGTGCAACGAATAGTTTATATTACACTCTAAAAACCAATTCCCCATCTAACGCCATATTGGTTACCCAGTATGGAAAATTAGAGAACACTTTTTTTATTGGTCCGTTGCACAACATGTTAGATAAAGAGTTTCCTAACTTAAGTTATACAGAACGTTGCCAACATATATTAACCACTATTATGGGATTGAACGAACCTACTCGTGAACAAGTTGCACAAGTATTGAATATGAGCGTCAGTAGCCTGCAGAGGCGTTTACGAGAAGAAGATATGTCGTTTCAACAGATACTATTAGCTACTCGTAAAGTTATGGCTGATAAATACTTGCTAGAGCAGAATCTATCAGTCACCGAGGTTGCTTTTTTATTAGGCTATCAATCTAGTAGTCAATTTTTTAAAGCATTTAAGCAGTGGTATGCAATGACCCCGATGGCTTATCAAAAACTCCATCGGAGTGATTCCTAAATCGATAAGCTAAGGCAATTACTGAGGCAACGAGGCATAAGCATCACAACCTAATGCTTCGAACTCTGCTTTAGTAAAATACTGGATAGCTGGCATGAACTCTCCTAACACTTCTGCTTCGTCTCCAGTTACAGAGGTATTTTGAATAGCGTTCTCAAAATCAGCAGCGGGCAGCATATGTCTCATCAGTAATAGACCGTCCGTTTTATGATCTTGTCTACCAGGAATAATAGAGAAGCCATCGCCTTTTTCAGACCAAGGTAAAAAGCCTACGCCGCATTCATCAGTGGCGTTAACAGGGCGATCAGAAGGTAAGCTAGTAACCATCGTATAGTAACCATCAGGATTTATATCGACTTGTTCATCGTATAAACAAGCCGTTACTTTTTGAGAGTAATACTCATTTTGGCACATAGACCAATAGCGTAGCTGAGACTCGCTTTCATCGAATATCTCATTACCATTTAATGTTGAGGTTATTTTTGGAATTTTACCGCGTATGACGACAACAGGTTTAATGTCTCTATCTATATAAGTGCCAACGTATTGATTGTCCAAATTAGCGAACCAACCAACTTGTCTTGGTGGATTGCCATCACACTGTCCCAAAAATCCACATCTGAGACTAAACTGAACGCTATAAAGTGCACGCCAGATAGGATTCTCTTTTGCAGGATTATTTTGGCGAAGCTGAGAGTAAGTTTGTTCGGGAATTACGGGATTCCTCATTGGCTCTTGATCAGATTTAAGGGTGTCGCACACCGCTTGACCTTTTAACACTTCACCATTGCTTAAAGTAAGTTCTGGAGTGGGTAAGCCTACGCCACCAGTAGCATCGTTTCCTTTATCTGGCACGTAAACGCGATACAATAATAATGATTCACCATTTTCTTGAGTGTAGTCGTATAGAGTATTATCTAGCGGTATTATCGGTACTTCGCCAGCAGCCAGTTCAATTTGATAACTGCGCTTATCGCCATTACGTTGAGCGCCTTGAATGAACGGATTGGTTGATCCGATATTCGACTTTATTTGCTGGTCTCTCAAGGCGAATGCAGGAGTATCGTCTTGTCGATAACTGTTGAAAGACATATAACGGGCGAAAGGAAATTCGCCACTGAGTTTTAAACTTGATCCTTCAGGCAGACTGTATTTCGCGTGCCAATATGTTGCACCTGAGTCAAGATAGGCGAAGCTAGTATCTGGGTTGTCGATACTATATGGTCCACCCCAGAAACAACCTTTAAAATCCTCTGGTAAATTAGTATCTGGAATGACCGTGGTAATATTGTCATTATCATCACCACAGGCAGCCAATAATCCCATAGTAATGATTATTGCAGTGGTTGAAGTAAGCTTTGTTAGCTTAAGCATAAATACTCCTGTTTATCATTATTACGTCCCTGTTCAGCCTTTTACTGGCTAACATAATAAATTTAACATGAGGGGTATTTATCCAGTAGATGTATTCGGGTCAACTATTGTGTTCACTGTGTCAATTCGGGTCATACTACTTATTAATATATAGAAAACTAATTTAGAAGTTCAAAATTTAGATAGTTAATAAGCCGCCTCGGGATTGTCGGAGACTCAACATCCTGAGAGAATACGACAATGAAAAGACAAACCTACACTCCTGAGATTAAAGAACGTGCCGTTCACATGCTGATTGAAGCGTCGAGCGACTATCCCTACACATGGTCAGCCATTCAAAGCGTCAAAGATTGGCTGTACGCCTGAGACCCTGCGCTTATGGCATAAAAAGTATATCGAGCAAACTATTCCTGCCTCGGTACAAGCTCAAAGCCAAGATCAATGCATAAAGTAGCTTGAACACGAATGCAGAGAGCTCAAGCAAGCCAATGAGATGATACGTAAGGCTGCTGGGATTGAAGCCCAGGCGGAGCTCGACCGTCTACTCAAGTAATGATTCAGTTATGTATTCGCGGTTTTAGGGCAGGGCACGGTTTGGGCACCAAATGGGCACCGCACCGAAAATGAGTTTTTTAATTGAGTAGCTAAACTTAACTGGATTAGAAAAGATATTTCGAGAATTTCTCTACAAACCCTGAAAATTCGACAAAAAAAAGCCTCACTGTTAAGTGAGGCTTTTTAAGTATTTGGAGCGGGAAAAGAGATTCGAACTCTCGACCCCAACCTTGGCAAGGTTATGCTCTACCACTGAGCTATTCCCGCTAATTATCAATTAACTATCGTCAGTTGATGATGGCGTATTATACGCATTTTTCTGAGCGTGTCAACAGCTAGTATGAAAAAAAGTAAAAGATAGTAAATTGGCATATTATCGCATCGTCTATCTATGTTATAACAGATTGTTATAATCTATATTCCAAAAGCTTTGCTTTCTATAAATAGGCTGGAATGCAGTTTTATAATTACTTTCATCATATTTATGATTAATAAACATAACACTTAAGGATAAGTAGTATGAGTCAACAATATACCATCGCTGATTATTTGTTTGATCGTGTCGCAGAAGCAGGTGCGTCAGAGGTATTTGGCGTACCGGGTGATTTTAATCTAACGTTTTTAGATAATGTGCTTGCCTCAGATAAATTACGCTGGGTAGGTAATACCAATGAGTTAAATGCTGGTTACGCAGCAGACGGCTATGCACGTGAGCGTGGGTTTGCGGCGATGGTGACGACCTTTGGAGTGGGTGAGCTGTCCGCTATCAATGCCACCGCAGGCTCGTTTGCTGAGTATGCGCCAGTGCTTCATATCGTAGGCGCGCCAAGTACAGCATTACAAGATTCAAAGCGTCGCATCCATCACTCACTTGGTGATGGCGTGTTCAATCATTTTATTAAAATGGTAGAACCGGTTACGGTCGCACGGGCGCAAATTACGCCTGAAAATGCTGCCTCAGAGATTGACCGCGTGATTCGTATGATTCTCAAAAAGCATCGCCCAGGCTATTTATTACTATCACCAGATGTAGCAAAAACGCCAATTTATCCGCCAACGACCAAACTTATCGATAGTGAGGAAGATATTACTAGCCAAGCGGCGTTAGCAGACTTTAAACAAGCGCTGATAGAATTTTTACCCAATAAAACCACGACGCTCATGGCAGATTTGATGGTGCATCGTTTGGGTCTGCAAAATCAGCTTAAGGCTTTGATTGCCGATACTGACATTCCTTATACGACGTTATCGTGGGGCAAAACTTTGCTTGATGAAAATAGTGAGCGTTGGGCAGGCACCTATGCAGGTGTGGCATCGCGTCCTGTCGTTAAGGATATGGTCGAAAACTGTGAGTGTTTGATAAAAATTGGTGTGCAGTATACTGATACTACTACTGCAGGTTTTAGCCAAGATATTGATGAAAACGTGGTGGTTGACCTGCATTATGAGCGTGCGAGTATCGCAGGCAAAAACTTTGCGCCCATTGCCCTAAAAGATGCTCTAAAAACACTGCATGAGGTAATGACCTCAGATATTAATATTGTACCGAAGCAGTTCTGTGAAGAGGTAAAGCAGCATGAGCAACATGGCAAGGATAATGAGGCCATTCGTCAAGATGACTTATGGCATATCATTGCTGATGCGCTTGATGATAAAAACTTGGTGTTTTCAGAACAAGGTACTGCCTATTTTGGTATCAGTGATGTGCGTCTGCCAGAAGGCGTGACGTCTTATGGTCAGCCGATGTGGGGTTCTATTGGTTATACTTTGCCTGCGAGTTTAGGTGGTGCCATTGCTTCACCGCATAAGCGTAGTATTTTACTCATTGGTGATGGTTCTGCTTTATTAACCATTCAAGAAATTGCGGTAATGATTCAAGAACGTATCAACCCGGTGATTGTACTGATTAACAATGATGGCTATACCGTTGAGCGCGCGATTCATGGTGAAAACCAGTACTATAACGACATTCCTAAATGTGACTGGCAGTTGATGCCAAAAGCGTTTGGTGCCAATGCTAATAATAGTCTGCTACTAAAAGCAGAGACAGCAGGCGAGTTAAAAGATGCTCTCAAGCAAGCGGCGGCTGCAAAAGACAAGCTGGTTATGTTGGAGGTTATCGCTGGCAAGCATGATATCCCGCCATTACTTGCAGATATCAGTGCCGCGCTGAAGCCAAAAAATGATTAATTAGTTCGCAAATAGCATCAACAATTATCAGTCATAGCCCCATTTAGCAGCATTGCTAGATGGGTTTTTTTTGAGCCTTTTTATGGTGTAAGTCAATTAAGCTGTTGTTCCTCTTATATCGCTTTGCAGACTTTAGTATCATGGTGGATTGGGCTATGTTCAGCCCTTATCATTCAACAGGAGATGATCCCGTCGTGATTTGGTTAAAAATGCTTATTGGCGCTCTAATGGTACTGGCGATTCAATTATTTGCGCAAACTCGATTTTTTTATTTGGCGGCACTTGCGCCACTTTTCCCCACCTTTACATTAATCAGTCACTTCATCGTCGGTACTGAGCGTAGTCCTGCTGATTTAAGGGTCGCACTAATATTTAGTATGCTTGGTGTCATTCCGCACCTTATTTATACCTTTGTGGTGTTCTTTAGCATCAGCTATATCAGTTTATATAAGGCACTGCTGCTCGGCGTTGTCGCTTGGACAATAGCGGCGGCAATTTTAGTACTTACTTGGCAATACATTCAGGCTTAGGTGTTACTAAGCAAGACCACTTAAATCATGCAAAAATACACGATAGTAATTACATATCTGAAATTGGATGTATGTTCTTATAAATATTTTCTATGAATTCGGATGTGGATGTTATGCTTAGGAGCGGCTTTTACCGTAACGAAATCAGAGCAACATTATTACGATAATTGTATTTGTCGTCATTCATAAAAATAGGGCTTAAAAAAAGATGGATACCTTAAATATCCTATACCTTGTAGGGGCATTGTTAATTTTCGCCAGTATCATGGCAAGCACGTTATCAGCACGTTTGGGCGTTCCTTTATTACTGCTGTTTTTAATGGTAGGAATGCTGGCTGGTGAAGAGGGTATCTTAGGTATCGAGTTTTCCCAATATGCTATTGCTAATTTTGTTGGTCAGGCAGCTTTAGCCTGTATCTTGTTAGATGGTGGTCTACGTACCTCTTTTAATTCCTTTCGCGTTGGTCTTAAGCCTGCCGTTACCCTCGCAACTTGGGGTGTCCTCGCGACTGTCATGATACTGGGCATATTTGTGACTTGGCTACTTGATGTCGATTGGCGTTTTGGCTTGTTAATGGCAGCGATTGTCGGTTCGACCGATGCGGCAGCGGTCTTTTCATTGCTGCGTAATGGCGGTGTCAAGCTTAACGACCGTGTACAAGCCACATTGGAGCTGGAATCTGGTGCCAATGATCCTTTGGCTATTTTGCTTGTAACCGGATTGATTGCCTTAAATGTCGATCCCGAAGGGCAAACGTTACTGGGCTTTTTAGGGTTGCTATTACAGCAGCTTAGCTTTGGTCTTGGCATGGGTCTGCTGTTCGGCTATTTATTAGCCAGGCTATTACCCAAGATACTGTTAGCGGAAGGTATGTACGCTATCTTAATTATGTCTGCTGGCTTGGCAGTCTTTGCCGCGACCAACCTTATTGGCGGCAGTGGATTTTTGGCGATTTACCTCACTGGTGTGCTGATTGGGAACCATAAAGTCCGCTCAACCGAGCATGTCATGCGGGTCATGGACAGCTTTGCTTGGTTGTCTCAAGCGGTGCTGTTTGTGGTGCTAGGTTTGCTCGTGACGCCATCGAACGTTATCGATGTTTGGTATTATTCAGTGGCGATTGCCGCCTTTATGATTTTAGTTGCTCGTCCTATTGCAGTTTATACTAGCGTTAAACCTTTTAAATTCAAAGACAGAGAAATTGGCTTTATCTCTTGGGTAGGACTGCGCGGGGCAGTACCTATTACCCTTGCGATATTGCCAGTTATGGCAGGCATAGATGGTGCCTTTATGCTATTCGATATTGCCTTTGGTGTAGTGGTGTTGTCTTTGATTTTGCAAGGCACGACCATTCCTATTATGGCAAATTTGTTTAAAGTACGTATTCCGAATAATAAAGACCCAGAAGAAGAACATGAAGTTTGGGTATCTGATAAAGCGAGCATTACCTTATATGAATTTGAAGTAAAGTCTGGTGCATTTGCGATTGACCGTCATCCGATGGGCATCTCTAACCGTGTCAGCCCTGATGAGATTAGTATCTTTGCTTTGGTACGTCGGCAACACATTGTGATGGTTGAAGAAACGACCAAGCTCAAATGTGGGGATAGAGTCTGGTATGCGATGAGAGGTAATCATGCCAGTCAAATTGCCAAGATTTTCAATGATACGACACTCGATCGTAAAGCCATTGATGACTTTTATGGCGACTGGTTGCTATCACCCAGTGTGAAGCTTGGAGATTTGCCTTTTTTTACCGATATCATGGCGTCTGAGTCTCTTGTAGATAAGCTAAAGGCAAAACCTGAAAATACTTCAAAAATTATGTGGGAGCAGACGGTCGCTGAGTATGTCATAGACAATTTGGATATGAAGCCAGTATCAGGCGATACGGTTGCTATCAGTGATGAGTGGTCATTGGTCATCAAAGAAGTGGACGATAAAGGAAAGCTAAGAACGATTGGTTTAAAGCACTTGGAGTTTGCTAAAGCGATTTGATTTTTTGCTATAGTGACTTCAGTATTAAAACGATACAGTGGGACTGGGATGACTATTGAAAAGCGCTATTGATAATCAATAGCGCTTTTCAATAGTATTATCTACAGCAGTGATTACCACATCAAGTCATCTGGAATCACATAAGCGGCATATGGATCGTCTTCTGCCAGCTCATCTTCTGCAGTATCGTTTGATACCACCATAAAGCCTGTCATCTTTGAATCGATACGATCAGCAAGTGGGCGCGGTAGTAGGGCATAGCTGTCATCTAAGCGAGCAATGACCACGTGACCTGCCACGATTTGATCATATAGCTTTTGAGTGATAGAGATTTTTTTGACTTTGGCATCGTCGACAAACTGATAGCTGATATCGCCGTTTGTCTCAGTCAGTTTATGCTGCTTAATCATTTGGATGATGTTGGCTTTTAGCATCTTTTCTTCTAAAATGCGCTGCTTTTCTTGATTGAGCTTTTGGTCTTTTTCTAGCTTCTTAGCTTGAGCATCTGCCAAGGCTTGTTTAGCTTCGATATTCGATGCATCGCCAGTGCGCTTAGCGTGCTGCGTCTGTTTACTTATTTTGTTGGCTTTCTTACTATCAACCAAGCCTGCTTTTAGAAGTTGAGCCTGTAGGGCGTTTTTTGCCATATCTGCATTACCTAAATGAAACTAACTAAGTGAAATGATCTAAATTGTCTTCAGTCATGGTAACAAATTCTGCCAAGAGATGTCATCAAATACGGCAATCCCAAAGTTTTTATTGAAAAATCGTTTGTCAGATAATTGAGTCACATACCTTTTTAGAATAATTGCCGTAGATTCTTGTTCACCCGCTTAAGAGCTTTGATGTTTAATAATGTGTTCAGCGAGGGTGATGAGGTCTGAAGCGATAAAGTCGGGTTTTGGTACATTGGGTGCCGAAAGTAGCGCGTTATAAGGTCGAGTGATAAAAGCCCCTTGGCAGCCAGCAGCTTGAGCACCGATGACATCCCAGAGGTGACAGGCGACAAGACATAGCTCTGAGGTCTCAACGGACAGCTCGCGAGCGACCATCTGATATGTCGCCGGTGCAGGTTTAAATTGGCTGACGTTTGCAACACTAAAATTCCGCTCAAAGAATTCACTCAGTCCTGCTTTTTCAAGCGGTGTCGGAGAGGCGCTGGGTGCTGAGTTGGTCAAGGTCACCAATCTAAATCCTGCATCACGTAGTTTGGTCAAAGCAGGGATAGCGTCAGGGTGAGCTGGCATCTCACTCATGCGCTGCTTAAACTCCTGAACATCTTCTTCTGTTAGCGTAACGGCATGAATATCTGCGGTCATTTGTAAAGCACCAACGCCAAGCTCGCCAAAAGGTGTATAAAGACCAGATAAAGTCATGGTTTGCGAATAAAGTACCAATTGCGCGAACCACTCTCGGAGTCTGTTATTATCCCCAAATAAACGCGTGAATAAGGGCGTGAGCGTATCGATATCGAGTAAGGTTTCGTTGACATCGAATACGATAATCGGAGCTGAGTAGATATAGGACATAAAAGTTCCTTTTGCAATAAAAGTAAGCCTTACTATAGCTAATCCACTTTTAAAAGGGTACAGAGCTACTGGGGTTAATTATTCGCAGCCTCTGTCTGCGTAGGCACAGCAAGCAAGAAAAAGTAACCCCAGTAGTACCTTATAACATTTGCATTTCTTTTATTTAGGACCGGCTATAGTGAGGTTTGATAATATAATAAAGACATTCGGTAAACTTACTTTAGCTGGACTTGAGTAATCATTCAAGATAAAATTGAGTAGTCACTCAAATTGTATAACCATGTTTACTTTATTGTTTAAAATCATGGGATAAAAATTGGAATATTATGTCACGTACCACATTATATAATCGTCATGAAGCATTAGAGCGGGCCATACAGCTGTTTTGGCAAAAAGGCTTTCATGCAACCTCTTTAAAGGATATCGAGCAAGCGCTTGACATGCGACCAGGCAGTATTTATGCCGCTTTTGGTAATAAAGACGGATTGTTTCAAGAAGCGCTTGATTACTATGCGCAGGCAGGGCTAAAGGAGCTTGAGCGTACATTAGCCAGCTATGAATCCCCTTTATTAGGATTGGCAGCTTACATGCGTCAGCTTGGCGGTATCCGCGAAAAAAACCTGCCCAGTCGGGCATGTATGTTGGTCAAAAGCTTACTTGAGCTTGGTGCCCGTGAACAGTTAGCGCTAGAGAAAGTTGAAAAATTACTAGCGGGTATGGAGGCGCGTTTTGCCGCATGTTTTGTGGAAGCGCAGCAGCTAGGAGAGCTGGATGACACACTCGATCCACTGAGGTTGGCCCGTCGATTACAAGCCGAGGTTATGGGGTTACGTGCTTTTGCTCAGCGCGATGTTGACAGTGCGGCGGTTCATGCGCTTGCAGAGGATATGGCGTATTCTATAGAAAGCTTGCGCAATAATGAGTCTGTTGGTTAAAACGATGCCTAGTGGCCAAGCTTACGTTCGCTAGTATGATGGTCATTTAAGCTAAAAATCGAACATGAGTATGGATATTAACGGTCATTTGTATAATAGCAGGTGTAAAAAAAGGCTACTTGAAAGATTAAGTAGCCTTTTTAGTTTTAAATTTTGCAGTGTGTTTTTATTATTAATTAGAGATACATCTATTGTGGCATGTCCGCTAATTGCTGCAAAATACTTTTGAAGTTCTCGACCCCTTGAGCACCGCTAACCAGATGCTTTTGGTTAAAGATAACAGAAGGTACGCTTTGAATACTTTGCTGTCTCCACTGTTGCTGAGCACGGCGGACGTCTTCAGCAAAGCGCTCGTCTGCTAATACCGCTAGCGCCTCACTACGATCTAAACCAATCTCTGCCACGATATCGGCTAAGACTTCTTTGTTAGAAATATCTCTAGCGTGAGTAAAGTGAGCCGCGAACAAGGCTTGCTTTAAATCATGCGCGTACCCTTGCTGATCGGCCCAGTGCAGTAGTTGATGCATAGCAAAGGTATTATAAGTGCGACTCTCTTCAGTAAAGTTAAATGCAAAGCCAACCTCACGACCAGCCTCAGTCATTTTAGCGCGGCTGGCATCAGATTCTTCTCGACTTGAGCCGTATTTCTTAGCGATATGCTCACGATAGTTTCGTCCTTCGTGCGGCGTATCAGGATTAAGCTCAAACGGATGCCAATGAATCTCGTACTCAGTATTGGTTTTTTTGAGTGCTTCGGCCAACTGTCCATAGCCTATAGCGCACCAAGGGCAAACCACGTCCGATACAATATCGATGCGCAGTGGGGCTATTATACTCATCACAATATCTCCTTCGATTTTATACGAAATTCTTTGCTCAACTAGTCTGTGCTGTTAGTCTGCTTTGTGCCATTCAAATTTTTGAAAAGGCTTATCGATTGGTGTATTAGCGAGATGGTTGGTGTAGTTACTCATTACTTTCTGTGCTGTTGCTAATACCACTTCTAGCACTTGACGCTTAGTAAATCCTGCGTCCAAAAACGTTTGTACAGTGTCATCATTGACGTTGCCACGATCACGAACCACAGATAGAGTAAAGTCACGTAAAGCTTCTAGTTTTGCAGTTGGTAGTGGCGTCTCGTCACGTAATGCATCAGTGATAGCATCATCGACTTTCATGCTTTTGGCAATACCAGTATGAGCTGGCACACAATAATGACATTCATGCTCGACGTTGATGGTTTGCCATACTACCGTAGTCTCTTCGTCATCAAAGCTGCTGTCTAAGAACAGTTGATGTAGACGTTGGTAGCCTTCAAGCAATCCAGGCGCTTCAGCCATTACGGCATGTAAGTTTGGAACCATACCAAATGCATTGATTGAGACATCAAGTAATGCTGTGCTTTCTGCTGGCGCGCTTTGTTTGTCATGTAATGTAAAGTCAGTCATATATAATTCCTATTTGGTATTAGTAACAGTATTAAAATTTTATTCAATCATTCAGGTTGAAAAACAATGATGATATGTGATTAAAGTTAAAACTTATTATCGTAAAGGTATTACCTTCTACTTGATAACTGACACCACTATAAATGATTTTGAGCAATCACTCAAATATAAATTGAATGATTGCTCAAATATTTGTAACGCTGGTTAACAATTAAAGGTTTTGCTAGCAATTAATAGTCCATATTACCCGTTTAGTGATGGTTAGATGCTGCATTTATTTTTGATTGGATTGATTTATAGAAGGTTTATTTTTAAAAGGCATGAGCAACAATCCCCATAGCGAGGCATTTTGCTTGGCATCGGGATACTCTTTTAAACCAATATCTAATGCTTGATCAGGTTTGAATCCTTGGCTTTTATAACTACCAAAAAGCCAATCCCACCAAGTCACACTAAAGCCATAATTGGAGTTGGTCTCACTGGCCCGTTGGCTGTGATGAATACGGTGTAAGACTTGCGTGACTAGAATCATGCGTAAAGGCTTCTCAATCACTGGTGGCAGACGAATATTGGCATGATTAAACATAGCCAACCCATTTAAGGCAATCTCGAATATAAGTACCACGATAGCAGGGACACCAAGCACACTAATGACAACAAGCTTAAGCAATATGCTTAAGACAATTTCGATAGGATGAAATCTAAGCCCAGTGCTGGCATCGATATGCGAATCAGCGTGATGGACACGGTGCAAGCGCCAGAGAATCGGCACTCGATGAAATAAACGATGCTGCCAGTAGATAACCATATCAAGCAACAATAAGCTTAAAATAATAGCCGCGATATTCGGTATCTCAATTAAATTAAATAAACCGATACCGTTTTCTTGATTATAAATGGCGACCGTTGTCAGCCCAATGGGGACTGCCAAACGCGCAACAAAAGAAGAGGCAAATACCAATCCAAGATTAGCAAACCAACGTGTGCTACTCTTAATTGGTGATTGACGTGCGGGATGCCTATGCTCAATGAGCATCATAATGACCAATATGCTAAAGAAAAAGCCCAAACGCCACCACATCTCATTCGCCATTACTGACCTCCTTAATGGGCTTATGTATATCGGTTTCGAGCCGTTTAAGCGTATGATAACCGCCATATATACGAGTCATAATAGTAACCGCACAGGCCGCTGCAAAAATACTTGCTAATACCACAAAGTGCTGTGGCCAAATACAAAAGGCGATAAATAAAACAATGGTTTCAGTACCCTCAGTGAGACCATTTAGATAATAAAAGCTCTTATATTTAAATTGCGGCTTATCTAATTGGAATTTTTCAGCTGCAATAGCAAAGGCCAAAAAGCTAGAGCCAGTGCCAATAAAGGCGGCTAATAACAATGCGCCTACAATAGCGTTTTGCTCGGGATTAACCAATACAAAGCCGAGTGGCACCGCTGCATAGAATAAAAAATCTAGGGTAATGTCTAAATAGCCGCCCGCACTTGAGCTTTGGCCAGCATAACGTGCCAGTGCACCATCTAATCCATCAAAAACACGGTTCAATATAATAGCAATTAGTGCTGCATTCCACAGCTCAAAAGCAATCAATGGCAACGCCAACATACCAATGAGAAAACCAGTGACAGTCAACTGATTTGCGGTAATACCACCCTTATAAAATAGTACGACCAATGGCTCTAATAGAGGCTTGATGATGGGGGTAATAAACTTATCGAGCATATTTTTGCCTTTTGTATCGTCATTCTTTTAGAAGCAAGCAGTCGCACTTTTTATACTGGTTTCTAAGTATTGTTTATCAAGCTTTTTATTTTATCAAAAGCTAAAGGCTGTTTATCAGACAAACAATTTCTTATCAAAGGCGAATGATTTTGCCGTTTGCTGCTTCAGCATCGCTATGGTCGTGGGTAACCATGATGGTAGGTAACTTATGCTGACGGATTTGACTGAATACCAATTGTTGGGTTTCCGCTCTAAGCTGACTATCAAGTTTGCTAAAAGGTTCGTCCAATAATATCGCTTTAGGTTCGCTTAACAGAGTACGCAGCAGCGCAACACGGGCTTGCTGACCCCCAGACAAACTATCGGGATGTCGATTTTCCATACCTGCCAAACCCACTTGATCAAGTGCGTCTGCTATTTGTTCAAAGTGCTGCTCTTTATTGCCCTTAGGCATTGCAAAAGCAATATTTCCTGCAACCGATAAATGCGAGAATAACAGCGCATCTTGATACAAAATGCCGATATGGCGTAAATGCGCGGGCAGGTGACTGATGTTTTGACCATGTAGCCAAACCTCACCCGTGGCACTCAAGCCGCTCGGCAAGGTGCCAGTCATCCAATTTAACAAACTTGACTTGCCACTACCAGATGGACCCATGATAGTGAGAATGTCACCACCTTCAATCTGTTCATCTAACTGAAGGAGCAATTTATCTTCTCGAAAGAGCTGTAGATTTTTTATCTCTAAAGATGATTGCATTAAAGAGCCTTTATGTAGTCAATTAAAAATATAGCCAGTTAAAAAAATCTTCAGTTCAAAATAAAAGAGACACAGATAAATGAAGTTTAAAAATTTTTTTATGATTGAACATTCTAACGCACGCCACTTCTGAAAAAATACTTCGGTAGCAGCCATGCCACCATAAAGCCAATCAGTGGTAACCCCATTTGTATAATGGCATATACGGCGCTGGTACGGCGGCTGGCACCATTAGCAAGCGTCACCGCTTCGGTCGTAATGGTAGCAATACGTCCGCCGCCCGTGAGTAACGTTGGCAGATATTGACCAAAACTCACCGCCAATCCTAGTGCCATTGCGATGAGTAGCGGTGCAAATAACTGCGGTAACTTAACTTGGAAGAATACTCTCATAGGCGGCGCTCCAAGACTGGCTGCTACAGTGGCAAAGCGCTTATCTAACCTTCTATAGCTGCTGGCAAGGGATAAAAATACATAGGGCAGTACAAATAAGAAGTGGGTAAAAGCGACGTTAAAAAATGCCGCTTGGTTATGGACAAGTTGCTGTAACCACACCAAGCCAAATAAGAAAGCAATGCTCGGCACCAGAAGTGGCAGGTAAATAATCAAGCTGGTAAAATTTGAGATGGGTTTATTGCTTAACTGCTCTGCCTCTAAGCACAGTACCGTTATGGCAATAGCAAAAAGGGTGGAGACGATACCAAGGGCAAGGGTGTTAAATAATGGTGTGCTTATTTGCATCAAGGCGCTTTGAAAGTGTAATAGTACGAGCTGCTCTGGCAGGGCGGCAGGGAAGCGCCAATAGCCAGCTAAAGACCACATCAGCAGACCAATGAGCGAGAGGGCGATAAACCCTATGATGAATACCGTGGCGCTTGCAGTGAGTTTCTGCCAAATAACATCCTTATACTGGCGTTTTCCATTAACCAATGCGTCACTGCATAGCGCTTTGACCATACGCTCACCGCCAAGCCATAATGCAATTAAGCTGCCTGTCAGTAGTAGCTGTAATATTGCCCCAGCCGAGGCTTTGATACGTAAGTTCAAATCAACATCATTGAACCACTGCATGATAGTGACAGCAAGCGTGGGCGGAGTGTTGGGTCCTAAAATTAATGGCATCTCAACACTGGCACTGGCGTAAGCGAGGACTGCCAAAATAGGCAAACGCAAGAAGGAGTACAGTATAGGAAATACTGCTTTGAAAAAGGCAGTGATGGGATAGTAGCCTAAGTTTAGCGCAACTTGATATTGTTGGCGCAGCTTTTTACCAAGCTCAGGCTGTGCGAACACGCCAAGTGCCATTAACAATAGAAAAGGCAGCTCTTTGAGTACTAGACCTAAGATGATACTGATGCCATAAGGGTCATGCGGTAGTATCCCCTGTGGTGCCAGCTCCCAACCACTGAGCCATGGCGATATCATTCGTGCAATCATGCCAGAGGGTGCAATCAAAAACCCAACGGCAATCGCCGCTGCGGCATGCGGGATCACTAAAATAGGGCTAAGCAAACGTTCAATACGTGTGAGCCAAGGACTATTAAAAAACGTCGCCAATATCATAATCGCAATGACAAAGGCGAGTAGGGTGCTGAGAAATCCGGTTGCTACACTGAGCGCGACCATTTTTTTAAGTCCTAGAGTGTCACCCAGCGCTTTAAATCCTTGTAGACCAAATGTCGTTGTTTCTAGAGCAGGCACCCAGCCAAACGCTGGCAGGATGACGCTTATCAAACCTCCTAATACAGGAAAAATAAGGAGTATTAGTAAAAGACTGGGGCTTAGGGTCACTAAACGCGTAAAAAGGTCAGCTTTATAGGTCGTGGCTATTTGAGTGCTTAGATTAGAATGAACAATAGCAGTATGGAGAGTGTCAGTATTCACGCCATCAGGATTGCTGTTATCAGTGTCAGCCTCGTTTCTATGAATGAATTTTTTCATTCGCTAACTCCGTAGCGTGCTTGCCAACCTTGCATAATGGCGTCGACCCAGCTGGGGTGTGGTTCACTGACGATTCGTTTAATGGCATCAAAAGGTAGGGCGCTTGCATGCGGTTTATTGGCTTTAAAGAGTGCTTGCTGCTCGGCGCTCAGTGTCGATTGAACCAGCACGGTTTTATCTCCCCAGACAGCTGGGTTTTGTTTATGCGCCTGTGCTTCTGGGCTCAATAAAAAGTTTGCCACCAGTTGTGCTGCGGCTGCATGGCTTGCATTATAAGGAATAGCAACGAAATGAGTATTGCTTAAACTGCCATCTGTCATAGCATAACTGCGAATACTGGGCGGTAAGTCATAGCGCTGAACGGCAGCTGGTATTTCGGATCCTGAAAAGGTAAAAGCCAAGCTGAGCTCTGTATCATCTACCAAGCGCCGCATTTGTGCGCCGCTTTGCAGGAATTGCTCACCTTTTCGCCATAGCATGGGATGCAGCTCATCCAAAAAATCCCACAGCGGATTGAGTATCAAATCTTTGTTTTGTGCATCTACCGGCTGGTTAAGCTCTGCTCTGAGAGTGGTTCCATTCTTACTATCATTTTGCTCATGCAGCATGACCAAAGCGTATTTCAAAAAACTCATACCCAAAAAATCAGGCGGCTTTGGGTAGCCAAAACGTCCGGGGGTCTGCTGTGCCCACATCTTTAATTGCTGCAAGGTAGCAGGCGGCTTATTCATCGCTAAGTTATCATAATAAAAAGTCAATGACGCCTGTCCCCATGGCGCTTCCATACCATTGGTAGGTATGCCAAAGTCAAGAGTAACAGAGGGATTGTGATCAGGATCAGTCAGAGCAAAGTTCGGTAGAGTAGACGCCCAGTCCTTTAATAGTAATTTATTCTCACTCATAGCAGCAAAGTTCGCACCGTTGATCCAAATTAAATCAACGCTACCTTTATCATTATTATTGGCAGATTTTTCTGCAAGGACACGGCTGACAGCTTCACTGGTGTCGCTTAATTTGACATGAACCAAGTTAATATTATATTTTTTATCGACCTCTTTTGCAGCCCACTGAATATAGGCATTAATTTGTGGATCCCCGCCCCAAGTATGAAAGTAAACGTCTTGATTTTCACCCGCTTGTACCATCTGCTGCCACTGCAAGGTGCTTTTATTATCCATGGCAGTGAGAGTCGAAGCGGTACTTGCAGAGATGCCAACACATATACCAAGCACTATGATAAAGGCGCTATAGCGGCTCAGTTTTTTTGGTATTGTCAAAGCTGCGGGCAAGCTAGGAGGGTGCATGAATTAACCTCGACGCCAAGTATGATACTTCTCAAGCAACTGTAGCGCTTTTTTAGGCGCATGATTGCGTTTCCATTCCCCAGCTGCATACTTATTGCCTTCTGCCCATGTTGGATAGATATGAATGGTGCCCAGTATTTTATTCAGCCCTAGATTGTGTTTCATGGCCAGTACAAACTCAGCCATCAAGTCGCCGGCATGTTCAGCGACGATAGTCACACCCAATATCTTATTTTTGCCCTTTGGGGTAATGACCTTGATAAAGCCATGATTGGCGCTTTCGGTTACTGCCCGATCTAAGTCTTTAAAGTCATAACGTGTGATTTCAAAGTCGATGCCTTTATCAATCGCTTCTTGCTCATTTAAGCCCACTCGTGCTACTTCTGGGTCAATAAACGTCGTCCATGGAATCACGCGATAATCTACTTTGAATTTTTTAAGATGACCAAATAAGCCATTGACCGCAGCGTACCATGCTTGATGGGAAGCTACATGAGTAAATTGATAAGGACCTACGATATCACCTGCCGCATAGATATTGGGGTAAAGCGTTTCAAGATACTCATCGGTATTGATGGTGCGCTCAGTATCGATGCCCAAGGTGTCAAGTCCGTAGCCTTCTAGGCGCGCACTACGACCGACTGCACAAATCAACTCGTCATACTCAATGGCAGTTTCTTGTTGATCATCAGTGCTGCCTTTTGGTGCAACGATGATATGTTTTTTGCCATCACGAGTTTCACAGCGAATTGCTTGCTGTGAGGTTAAGATAGTAACGCCACTCTCAGTCAGTGCTTCTTGCGCAAATACAGAAACCTCGACATCCTCTTTTTTCATCAGTCGCGTGCCTCTTTCGATTTGGGTCACAGCAGAACCTAAACGAGCAAAGGATTGTGCCAGCTCACAGCCAATGGGTCTGCCGCCAAGTACGACCAGCTTGCTCGGCGCTTTATCAAGTTTTGCAAATTTATCCCAGAGAGTATCGCTTGTCACATAACCTGTCTCATCTAAACCCGGTAGGTCTGGGACAAAGGGGCGTGCGCCCGTCGCGATAACGATAGAGCGCGCGGTTAATGTCTGAATGCCGCCATCGTTGAGGGCAATCTCAACCGTCCATGGATCAATGAGCTTTGCATAGCCTTTCAATACCTCGACACCCAAGCTCGTATAACGCTCGATACTATCATTTGGAGCGATATCAGCAATGACTTTATGAATGCGAGCCATGATGTTCTTGAATGCAAAATCCGGTTGGGTATTGTTGAGTCCGTAACGCTCGCCATGGCGTATCTGCTCAACCACTTTTGCGCTTTTTATCAGCGCTTTACTGGGGACGCAGCCATAGTTTAAGCAGTCGCCGCCCATCTCACCTGCTTCAATCAATGTGACTTTTGCTTTGACGGTCGCAGCAATATAGCTGGTAACGAGTCCGCCAGCACCGGCACCAATCACAATCATATTCCGGTCGAATTTTTTGGGCTTATGATAGTTTTTATAGACACGGCGTTTTTTAAGTATCGTTAATATGCCTTTTGCTATCAGCGGAAATAACCCTAATAATGCAAATGAAGCCAGCAGATTAAAGGACAAAATGCCAGATAACTGCTCGATTTGTGCCAACTGTGTACCGGCATTCACAAATACAAAGGTGCCGGCAAGCATACCGATTTGGCTGACCCAATAAAAGGTCCGTGCTTTGATAGCAGTCAGCCCCATCAATAAGTTGATAAGAAAAAAGGGAAATATCGGTACCAAGCGAAGCGTAAATAAGTAAAATCCGCCTTCTTTTTTTACCCCAGCATCGATAGAGGCAAGACGGTCAGGAAAACGCTGTTTGATGGTATCGCGTAACAAATAACGCGAGGTCAAAAAAGCGAGGGTGGCACCGATACTTGAGGCAAATGAGGCGACCAATATACCTTGTACTAAACCGAATAAAGCACCGGCTGCCAAGGTTAAAATAGCGGCACCGGGTAAGGATAATGCCGTGACTAAGATGTAGACTACAAAAAAGCCGCCGATGACTAACCATGGCGACTGTGTTTTATATTGCTCAAACTGATCCATCGAGCCTTTTAAGCCCTCAAGTGTTAATAATTCATTGAGGTCAAAATAAAAAAAGCCAATGACGCCAATCAAGACCGCGAATATCAACACTATTTTTTTAATCATGGGTTATCCAGATAAATAATATAAAACATCATGTAGTAAAGAATCACTTAGCAAAGAATAACGCTGTATTCCTACTATAAGCTAGTTTTTCATATAGTTATGTTATAAATGACTGTTCAAAATCTAGTCATAGATATACGTAAAATATGACATTTATCCATTGTAATCGTTATTGAGCGATTGTTCAAATATAGTATTGTGAATGGCTTGAGACAAATCTTAAAGTGATATAGAAGAAGGTAGTGATAGTTGTCCTCTGCTTATATCAGTATTATAAAAAACCGCCAAATACACTTATTATTTGGCGGTTGTAAAATACAATAGCTAATGTCCTAATTGCGACGAGAGTTATAAAGAGATATGCTGAGCTTTGCCTTTTTCAAGGGCAAGCTTAGCGGCAGCAGAGGCTACTGCTAAATCTTGTAAACCAACACCTGTACCATCAAACAAGGTAATTTCATCATCTGAGCTGCGACCTGGGTGATCTCCATTAATAACATCACCAAGCGTGGTGATATCACTCTCTTTGATAGCACCAGATTTAATCGCATGCTGGGCTTCACCAAGACTGATTGATTGCGCGATTTCATCTGTAAATACAGTAGCAGCCGCTACTAAGTTGACATCAACTTCTTGCTTACCAACGGTATCGGTACCCATACAGGCGATATGCGTACCGGGTTTGATCCACTCTTTCATCAGTAATGGCTCAAACGCTGAAGTAATAGTAATGATTACATCCGCCTCGCTACATAACTGCTCACGCTCAACGGCTTCAAACGGTACGCCTAATTCTTCAGCGACGGCTTGTAGGTTTTTGAGACGATCTTTATTCTTATTCCAAGCGACTACTTTTTCGAAATTGCGTTGCTCAAGAGCGGCACGCAGCTGAAAAGTAGACTGATGACCGGCGCCGACCATACCAAGTACTTTGCTGTCTTTACGTGCTAGATGGGCGATTGATACGGCCGATGCGGCGGCGGTACGTACGGCAGTTAAATAGTTGCCGCCGACCAGTGCACGCAATTTACCATTATCTGGATTGAATAAGAAAATCGTGGATTGATGATTGGTCAAGCCTTTAGCCGCATTGCCTGGCCAGTAGCCACCTGATTTTAGACCTAGTGATTTTCCTGCACGGTCAAAACCTGATTTAAAGCCGTATAACGCATCAGCATAGCCAATGGCTTCGCGGATAACAGGGAAGTTATAGGCGTCCCCTCGTGACATTGACGCAAAAACATTTTCAACGGCGATAAATGCAGAAGGGCGATCAATCACCGATTTGCAAGCGTCTTCTGATACGATCAATAAACCTTCGTCACTATTAACACTATTTGCTTCACTCATTATAAATTCCTTTTTATACTTTTTGATTTGTAATTCTTGAATACTTTAAATGAATAAGGGCTGCTGTAGGCTAAAGCTACAACAGCCCATCTAAACTAAACGGATAGAATCATACTAATTTAGCTTATAGTTCCTAATACAGTGCTTAGTACATTTTACCGCGTGCAGATACTGGCCATACGGTTTCAACTTTACCATTACGCACACCAATATAGAAATCATGAACGTTACAAGTAGGATCACAATGACCAGGTACCAGTTTTAGTTTTTCATTGATTTCCAGTACGCCATTTGGATCGCTGACTACGCCATGCTCGTCTGAACATTTAACATATTCAACATCGTCACGACCATAGATGAACGGTAGGCCGCTATCAACTGACTGAGCTTTTAGACCAGCATCAACGATGGCTTTGTCGGTTTTGGCATGGCTCATCACAGACGTTAGGATAAATAACGCATTTTCCCACTCACCAGCATCGATGCGGTTGCCGTCTTCATCTAAAATACGACCGTAATCGGCATCCATAAATGCGTAAGAGCCACACTGTAATTCGTTGAAAACACCTGAATTACTTTCGAAGTAATAACTACCTGTACCGCCACCCGATACAAATTCTGGTTTTAGCCCGATTTCAGTTAATGCATCGATTGCTTCTTGTACTTGATCGATAGCGATTTGTGTTTTCGCTTTGCGATCGCTAAAGCTGTCCATATGTTGCATCGCACCTTGATAAGCTTGGATACCAGTGAATTTTAGGTTTTCAGCGGCATCAATTGCTTTGGCAATCTCAACAACCGCTTCAGTCGTCGTTACACCACAACGTCCAGCGCCGCAGTCGATTTCGATATAGCAGTTCAGTTCAGTGCCTGCTTTGGTCGCAGCAGCTGATAGCTCAGCGACGTTATCGACATCATCGACACAAACGGTGATGGTTGCACCCAACTTAGGTAGATTCGCTAAACGCTCAATTTTAGCTGGATTACGGACTTGGTTCGATACCAACACGTCTTTAATGCCACCACGTACGAATACTTCTGCTTCAGAGACCTTTTGACAGCAAACGCCAATAGCGCCGCCAAGCTCTTCTTGTAAATTTTGTACGTCAACTGATTTGTGCATTTTACCGTGGCTACGGTGACGCATATTATGGGCTTTAGCATAATCGCCCATTTTTTTGACGTTACGCTCAAGGGCGTCAAGATCCAAGATCAAACAAGGGGTTTGAATGTCAGCTTCGTCCATACCAACAGCGGCGGGTACGTTGTAACCTACTTCTAATTCGGCAGTCATTGTCATTTTAATTCTTCCATGTTATTAGTTAGTGTTATAAAAAGCCGTTTAAACTTGCGCATTACTGGCGCTTAGTTAACGCTCCATTTGTAATCAATTATTGATACCTAATTATCGATATTTAGTTGCCGATCATTAATTCCAAGGCAACTTGTCGAGATCAACGTTACCACCAGTGATGATGACGCCAACCTTTTTACCGGCAAAAACGTCTTTGTTCTTCAAAATAACAGCAAGCGGCACGGCACAGCTTGGTTCAATGACGATCTTCATATGCGTCCAAGTCAGTTTCATCGCTTCAACGATTTCTTCTTCAGTCGCAGTCAAAATGTCAGTCACATAATTGCTAACAAAATGCCAAGTCAAATCCTTCAGCGGCACTTTTAAACCATCGGCAACCGTGTTTGGTGCATCATCAGCGATAATATGACCGGCTTTAAAGGAGCGTGCAGCGTCATCAGCGTTTAATGGCTCTGCTGCATAGATTTTGACATCAGGGGCTAGGTTCGACAACGTCAAACAAGTACCTGAAATCATACCGCCACCACCAATGGGTGCCACAACCATATCAGGTTTTTCACCAATCTCTTCCATTTGTTCTAAAAACTCACGTGAGCAAGTGGCTTGTCCAGCGATAACGCGTGGATCATTGTACGGATGGACAAAATCGCCGCCTGTTTCTGCTTGAACTTTGGCAAAGACTTCTTCACGTGATGTGGTTGATGGCTGGCATTCAGTGATGATACCGCCATAGCCACGTACCGCGGCTTTTTTAGCTTCAGGCGCGCTATGCGGCATCACCACATTACATGGTATACCACGCTGGCCCGCTGCATAAGATAAAGATAGGGCATGATTGCCTGAGCTGTGCGTACAAACACCATTTTTGGCATCTTCGTCAGAGAGACCAAACACTGCGTTTGATGCGCCACGTACTTTAAAAGCACCTGCTTTTTGGAAGTTCTCACATTTAAAGAACATCTCACAGCCAGCCAGCTCATTTAAAAAGCGAGAGGTCAAAACAGGGGTGCGATGGATATATGGTTTGATGCGCTCATGCGCTTCTAACATATCATCAAGGGTTGGAATCACTAATCCATTATCATTTGTTATCATAAAAAATAGTCCTTCATCTTTTGTTTAACTCTTGCTATTTAATAGCTTGTTATCTAATAAATTTTATTTAGTTGGTGCGCTGTTGCGATAATACTCTTGCGCAGCAGCAACGCCTTGTCCAAGTTTAATAGGGTAGCCCAAATCAACCATTGCCATCTCAATCGTTGCAAGCCCTGCTAGTACCATAACTTCAGTTAATGAACCTAGATGACCGATTCTAAATGCTTTACCATTCATCTCGCCCAAACCAATACCAAATGAGATACCGTATTTATTAAACGCATGATCGGTCAGCTTGTTACTGTCAAAGCCTTCAGGAACAAAGATGGCGCTGACGGTATTAGAATAAAGGTCAGGTGTTTTTGCACACAGTTTCATACCCCAAGCGCTAACCGCTTGTCGTACGCCTTCGGCTAGACGGTAATGACGTGCATAGACATTCTCAAGACCTTCATCAAACAACATCTCAAGACTTTCTCTTAGGCCATAGATGAGATTTAATGGTGGCGTATAAGGGAAGCCGCCGTTAGCATTGGCATTTAACATATCACGAAAAGCAAAATAAGTACGTGGAAGCTTTGCCTCATCCATATGACTCAAAGCTTTTTGACTGACGCCCAATATTGCCATACCCGTTGCGAGCATAAAGCCTTTTTGTGAGCCGGCAACAGCAACGTCTACGCCCCAAGCATCCATCTCAAAAGGGACACAAGCAATTGAGCTGACACCATCTACGAATAATAAAGCAGGGTGGTCACTGCTATCCATAGCTTTGCGAACGGCGCCAATATCACTTAAAACACCTGTTGCTGTTTCGTTATGTGTGGCCATGACGGCTTTGATTTCGTGTGCAGTGTCTTTGTTTAAAATCGCTTGGAATTTATCAGCAGGTGCGCCTGTTCCCCAATCGCACTCCACAACTTGCACATCAAGTCCGTGGCGCTGACACATATCGATCCAGCGATGCGAGAACATACCATAGCGTGCAATCAGAACTTTATCACCAGGTGACAAGGTATTGCTAATAGCAGCTTCCCAGCCACCTGTGCCGCTAGAGGTAAATAGAATGATTTCGCCATCTTGGGTGCCAAATACTTTTTTACAATCAGCAAGCACTGGTAAGAACGTGTCTGAGAAATCAGGCGCACGGTGATCTTGCGTCGGCACGTTCATCGCGCGACGTAATCTGTCAGGAATATTGGTAGGGCCAGGAATAAAAATTGGGTTTTGTAGCGACATGATTGACATCCTTGTAAGTGCATATAAAGGGGCACGATTGTTGTATAAGCAGGGGTTCATGCGAATTTAATGCAAGAGTCTTCCTGACTCATACAGTTTGGGTTTTGTGTTTTTAAGATTTAAAAAATTAACCATGTCAAAGAAAGGAGTTGCAGGTGATTGGTCACTTTACTACTTACTGCGTTCTTATTATGGTGTTCTTGCGGTAACGATTTTTACGAAGGATAAAATAAGAGGTTTTGGTTGAAAAAGTCTAGATACTCATCAACTGGTTAAAATATAGCACTAATAGTAAGTTGTAACAAGGTGTTTTTAAATAACCTTTGTGCTAGACTTCTCAAGACTATTACAGTGACTGTTTTGCGTAAATAGCCGACATTAGTCCTATTTATTTTTTTATGCTTTGATCGAAATAATTCATGATTGCTATTTCAGTTGTATGATGTCTTCAAGAGCTGCTATAACTTCAGTATAATAGGGATTCTTGCCGACAACTTTGCCTTGATTGGTTATATCAATTGGATAACGTTTGTATCGCTATTCTTGATTACTAAGCCATCACACTTAAGTTATCTGTTAGATAGCCTCTGCTTTACATTCTGTACTATATCTCTGCAATTTTTTGGTCATGGTAAGCGCCTCGTCCAGTGGTTAGTTTACTAAGTTTATCTTTACAGTTTCTTCAGCATCGCTCAATTTCTAACTTGCTAAAAACAACTTATTCAATTAAGAAAATACAATAAAAAACCCTTCATTATCAATGTTAAGGGTTTATAAAAAACATTGTATTTATTATAGATATCAACTCTTTAATATGTCAGCTTGAACGAATTTGAGCAAGCTAGAGTAAAACATAAATTTAAATAACTTCATTTGTTTAATGAATCGATAAAAATATTTAACCCATTAACCCATTAACCCATTAACCTTGTACCACCCCATACTTTTAATAAGAAGATTTTATCATGTTAAACCAACGTCCGTTATATATTCCCTTTGCAGGTCCTGCACTATTAGAAACCCCTTTATTGAATAAGGGCAGTGCTTTTTCATCAGAGGAGCGTGATAGCTTTAATTTAACCGGTCTATTACCTCATAATATTGAGACGATTGAAGAGCAGTCATCACGTGCTTATCTTCAACTACGCTCATTTACCAGTGATATGGATAAGCATATTTATTTGCGTAATATACAAGACACTAATGAGACATTATTTCACCATTTGATTGAGCAGCATATTGAGGAAGTCATGCCGCTCATCTATACCCCTACGGTTGGGCAAGCTTGTGAAAAATTCTCTCAAATTTATCGCCGTAAACGTGGTTTATTTATCTCTTATCCTGAACGTCATAAAATCGATGACATGTTGCAAAACGCCACCAAACAAAACGTAAAAGTTATCGTGGTCACTGATGGCGAACGTATCTTGGGCTTAGGTGACCAAGGTATTGGCGGTATGGGAATTCCAATTGGTAAATTGGCTTTATACACCGCTTGTGGTGGTATTAGTCCCGCTTATTGCTTACCTATTTTGTTAGATGTCGGTACCAATAATCAGCAGTTGCTTGACGATCCTATGTATATGGGCTGGAGAAATCCACGAATTTCTGGCGATGAGTACAATGAATTTGTAGACTTATTTATTCAGGCTGTTAAGCGTCGTTGGCCCGAGGTGTTATTGCAATTTGAAGATTTTGCACAGGAAAATGCGACCCCATTATTGAATAAATATCGTGATCAGCTCTGTTGCTTTAACGATGATATTCAAGGAACTGCTGCTGTTTCAGTCGGTACATTGATTGCAGCATGTTTAAATAAAAGCCAGAAACTTAGTCAACAAAATATTGCTTTCTTGGGTGCAGGATCTGCAGGCTGCGGTATCGCTGAGCACATTATTCGTCAGATGCAGCGTGAAGGGTTAACAGAAGAGCAAGCTCGCAGACAGGTATTTATGGTTGACCGTTATGGTCTGCTAACCGATAGCATGACAGAGCTACAAAAATTCCAAACACCGTTAGTGCAAAAAGAATCAGATATTGAGCATTGGGATAAGAGTCAAAAACTTGGGTTAGCACAAGTGGTTAAACAAGCAAGAATAACTGTCTTGTTTGGCGTAAGCGGACAAAAAGGTCTCTTTACGCAAGAGGTCGTCGAAGCTTTATGTGCTAATACTGAACATCCTATTGTATTGCCGCTATCAAATCCAACGTCTCGTGTTGAAGCAACACCGCAAGAAGTGACTAACTGGAGTCGTGGTAAGGCCATTGTTGCAACGGGCAGTCCTTTTCCTAATACCACTTTTGAAGGTCAGTCTTTTGAAGTCTCTCAGTGTAATAACAGCTATATATTCCCAGGCATTGGTTTAGGGGTTTTAGCAGCACGTGCGACGGGTATCAGTGATAATATGCTGACGGCAGCAAGCCAAGCACTTGCAGATATCTCAGTAGAATATGAAAAAGCGCCAGGTGCCATATTGCCGCCCATTAAATTCATTAGAGAAATCAGTGAAAAAATAGCCTATGCAGTTGCCTTGCAAGCGATTGAAGATAAATTGGCATTACCAGTCACGGCAGAAAACTTAGAACGTCGATTAAAAGCTAACTTCTGGTTACCTAAATACCGCGACTATCGCCGTACTTCTTTCTAACGGTTAGAAAATCCGACTAAAAAGCCGAATGCTACGATTAGAAGTAGCATTCGGCTTTTTTAATGATAACAATGCTAATCCACTAGCTGTTGACGTTTTGCTGATGAAATTTTTACGTATAGTGAATTCAGTATTAAAGCGATACAGTAGGACTGGAATGAGTTTTACGCAGCCTCTGTCGGCGTAGGCACAGCACGCCAGAAAAATTTATACCAGTACTGCGTTGGAACATAACATATCTGTTTTATTTGGAATTGACTATATCATGGTTTGTGAGGTTTTTATGGTCATGATAAATCCTTAATGTGTAAACCAATCGATATGATCACTGTCTGATAGCCTGCTTATTATTCAGTAGTTTGCAGAACACCTATTTATGCCCTAGCATGTGGCATTAGAGGCATGGTCTTACGCTATGCTTATCATGCCTTTATCAAGGATAAAAGCAACGATGTCATCAACGCCTTCGCCTGTTTTCATGTTGCTAAAAACCACAGGCTTATCGCCGCGCATTTTTTTGGCATCACGTGCCATCACCTCAAGTGACGCGCCTACGAGAGGGGCAAGGTCGGTTTTATTGATGATGAGTAAGTCCGATTTCATGATACCAGGGCCGCCTTTACGAGGGATTTTGTCGCCTGCTGAGACATCAATGACATATAGCGTCAAGTCGGATAATTCAGGGCTAAAAGTTGCTGCCAAATTATCGCCACCAGACTCGATGATAATAAGCTCAAGACCTGCAAACTGCTGCTGTAATTCGGCGATGGCAGATAGGTTAATCGAGGCATCTTCACGGATGGCAGTATGCGGGCAGCCACCCGTTTCGACACCTCGAATACGCTCAGCTGGCATGGCCTCATGACGCGTTAAAAATTCAGAGTCTTCTTTGGTATAAATATCATTGGTTACCACTGCCATATTGACTTCATCGCGCAGGCGTTGACACAATCTCAGCGTTAATGCCGTTTTTCCTGAGCCTACAGGGCCGCCAATGCCTAAACGTAGCGGAGAGAGCGTCGTTTCTAAATTTTTGTTTTCGACTTTGGGTGTTAGTGCCATAGATAAAGTTCCTTGATGAGAGTTATGTATATTAGCGATTAAGAGCGAAATAGGCGGCTGTATTGCCTTTCATGCTGGCAAGACAGTATGGCTAAATTTGGTAAGTTAGCGGATATTTGTAACTGTTGATAAAGTAGATTTAGCCTTGATATCGCTATGTCAGGCGTATCTGCCACTAACGGCATGCTTTGAACTTGCGAAAATTTTTGCTGGACGTTGGCAGCCAGTGACTGTACTTGTTGGCTTAGTAGCTGTTGCAGCTGCCAAATGATTCGCTGTCCTGCCATTTGTCCAAGCGGTACAGTCTTGACCGCAGCCAGCACCATATTTTCGATTTGACCAAAAGCGTAAGTGGTCATGGCTTGTACAGGGTTAAATTGCCAGTGCGAGCTGATATGGGCAAACAGTGGCAAAAACCCATGAGCGAGTAAGCTATCAGGCACATTGAGCTCAAGGACATTATCAAGCCATGCGGATAAAGACAGTGCTAATTGACTTGACTCATAGACGAATTCTTTGGTTTCGCGGCTAGCGTGGTAATCTGCACCTAAAGCATCAGCAAGTGCGACGTCCTCAATCATAATGGCTTCAATCATGAGCGCTAGTAGCGGTAGCTCATAACGACATAATGCCAGCTCCAGATAATCACTCATAAAGTCCATGCTACTGCTTTCATCATGAATAAGCCCTGACTCAATAGCCGGTTCTATGCCTTGCGAGTAGGTATAACTGCCAATAGGCAAGTTGCTTGACGCCAGCATGAGCAAACGTCCAGTTACCTCTGTATTATTCAGATCATTTATACCTTGTGCGGTACGGGTAGTCTGCTGTGAGTGTGTGGCGTGATTAGTCATGATTATGATTATGGCTGTGAGCGTCAGAGTGATTATGCTGATGGTTATCGCTATGTGCATGGCTATGACTGTGACTATGAGAGTGAGAATGTCCGCCTTGATTGCCTTTATAAGCACCAGTCTCTGGCTCAAACGGCGCTTGTACAGCTTGGGTATGTAGGCCAAGTTGATGTAACATCGCTTCTAAAACATGGTCAGGCTCAAAGTAGAGGGCAGTAGGGGTCAGCATTAAAGGCACATGGCGGTTGCCTAAATGGTAAGCGCCTTTCATAAGGTCAAAGTTATTATCTGCAGTTACTTCGATTAATCCCTGCTTAGCGGCCATAATCTGTATTAAATTGCCTTGATGGTCTGCTAGCACACTGCCATTCTTAATGGTTTCCGTACGTGGCAAATCAACACCAATGGATTCTTGATGCTGGGTTTCTGCTTTAAAACGGCTACGCTGACGGGTGTCGAAATCTAAATATAAAAATTTTTCTGCCTGTTTTTGGCTATCAATCACGGCTTGCTGTTCAGCGTTCAGGTCTGATTTATCAAGGCGTTGCGTATAAATTTTCATAAGTATGTCTATAGTCCGTTAAAATAGATGATTTACAGCTGACTGGGGATTATCAGCACGACAATAAAAAGCAGCTAGAATAAAAAGTAGCGCTGTGCCATCGGTAGATAGTCGGCAGGCTCACAGGTCAGCAGCTCACCATCGGCATACACTTCATAAGTCTCAGGATTGACCTCCATCTGAGGACAGTAGCTGTTGAATTTCATGTCTTGTTTACGTACTTTACGAATGTTATGTACTGCTTTGATGACCTTTTCTAATCCTAATTGCCTATCAACACCTTTATCAATAGCCGCACTTGACATAAAGGTGATGCAAGTCTGCGCCACTGTCTTGGGGAAGCTACCAAACATGCTGCGATAGTGCACAGGCTGCGGGGTAGATATGGAAGCATTGGGGTCGCCCATAGGTGCCGCTGCAATCAAACCGCCTTTTATAATTAAATCAGGCTTAACACCAAAAAATGCAGGCGACCACAACACTAAATCTGCCCATTTCCCCAACTCCAGTGATCCTACTTCATCACTAATGCCATGGGTAATAGCGGGGTTGATGGTGTATTTTGCGAGGTAGCGTTTGATACGAAAGTTGTCATTGCCGCTATCAGAATCCGTAGGACTTAGCATGATATTGTCTAAGGATTGCTCAGTTTTAGCTGATTGATCAGGAGCAAGGTGACCACGCTGGGCTTTCATCTTATCAGCCGTTTGCCATGTGCGAATAATGCCTTCTCCCACGCGTCCCATCGCTTGCGAATCACTACTCATCATGGAGATGGCACCCATATCTTGTAAAATATCTTCAGCGGCAATGGTTTCTTTACGAATACGGCTTTCTGCAAAAGCGACATCTTCGGCAATGGCTGGGCTTAGATGGTGACAAACCATGAGCATGTCGAGATGCTCGTCAATGGTATTGATGGTGAAAGGGCGTGTCGGGTTGGTTGATGAGGGTAAGACGTTGGTTTCGCCAATAGCTTTTAAGATATCTGGGGCATGACCGCCGCCAGCGCCTTCGGTATGGAAGGTGTGAATACAGCGGTCTTTAAACGCGCCTAGAGTGCTATCTAAATAGCCACTTTCATTTAACGTATCAGTATGAATAGCCACTTGTACATCATATTCTTCAGCCACGCTAAGGCAGTTATCAATGGCTTTGGGCGTGGAGCCCCAGTCTTCATGAAGCTTAAGCCCGATAGCACCCGCTTCAATCTGCTCTACAATGGGGGCAGGTAAACTAACATTGCCTTTACCTAAGAATCCGATATTCATCGGAATAGCATCAGTGGCTTTTAGCATGCTGTGAATATGATAGGCACCAGGCGTACAAGTGGTGGCAAGAGTACCTTCAGCAGGCCCCGTGCCACCGCCTAACATCGTGGTTACACCAGACATCAATGCCGTCTCACATTGCTGCGGTGCAATGAAGTGAATATGACTATCGATACCGCCAGCAGTCAAGATTTTACCTTCTCCTGCGATAATTTCGGTAGCCGCGCCAATAGGTAACGTCACGTTAGGCTGAATATCAGGATTGCCAGCTTTACCGATGCCACTAATGCGGCCCTCTTTGATAGCCACATCTGCCTTATAGATACCGCTATAGTCCACAATTAGAGCATTGGTAATAATAGTATCGGCAACTTGGTCACCTATTAGCTGTGACTGACCCATGCCATCGCGGATAACCTTACCGCCGCCAAATTTAACCTCTTCACCAATGCTAACACTATCAATGTCAGGCTGGTGATCAATATGACTGGTCAAATCATATTCAACCTCAAGCCATAAATTCGTATCGGCCAAGCGTACCTTATCTCCTGTGGTAGGGCCAAAATGTTCAGCATAAATACGTCGGTCAATGCGTTTTTTCGAGGTGTTTTGAGAGGTTTTAGGGTCTACAACGCCCATGACTTTGCCCGAAAAACCATAAATATGCTGTCTACCTGAGATGGCAACCAGCTCCACTTCGCGCGCTTGTCCCGGCTCAAAACGTACAGCAGTGCCAGATAGGATATTGAGTCGATAGCCAAGCGTCGACTCTCGATCAAAGCTCAGTGCTGCATTGACTTCATAGAAGTGATAATGAGAACCGATTTGAATAGGGCGGTCGCCGGTATTGATTACTGCTATGGTTTGAACGCAGCGACCAGCATTCAATGCCATATCGCCTGCTTTAATCTTATATTCGCCTACTTTCATCGTCATTTTTATTATCCTTAATCGTCTTACGGCAATGGCTCTAGTTCAATATCGTTGTATACGACTTTATAGCAAACAAGCTATACGATGGGGTTATGTACCGTCACCAGCTTAGTGCCATCGGGGAAAGTGGCTTCAACTTGGACATCGTGTATCATCTCTGCAATGCCTTCCATGACGTCATCGGCAGAGAGATAAGTGGCTCCTTCACTCATCAGTTGCGCCACGGTTTTGCCATCACGTGCGCCTTCCATTAGTAACATGCTAATGTAAGCGATAGACTCAGGATAATTGAGTTTTACACCGCGATTTTTACGACGTTCCGCCACCATACCGGCTGTAAATAATAAGAGTTTATCTTTCTCTGTAGGATTTAATTGCATAAAGCTTCCTTAATAATTATTGTGCTTTAAAGACTATGAACCGTTTTTAATCTTCATAAAGTAAATGTGCCAAGTTAAATGTACTAAGTAGAGTCATTCTGGTTTGGTTCAGCATTGTTCAGGGATGAGATTAAGTGGGAGCACATGATATTAGGTGTCCCAAATTCTCGGTCGATGAGGCTCAAGCGCATACCATGTAGACCGTATAAGCTCGCGAATTTGGTAAAAAGCTTCAAAGCACACACGCACATCTGCCCCTAAATAACGGCAATTAATACCTTGAAAATTATGAGTACAATAAATAGGTAATGACTGCGTATCAATGAGATGGCGTATCTCGGTAATAGTGGTATCTAAATATTGGCCGAGCTTGAGCGGATTATTCTGTAGTTCTGGCGCAATGACCTCTGTGCTAGGTATTGCCCAAAAAGAGCCATGAACATGTTGATTGTTCAGTCCTAATGGTGAGGTAAACCAGCGCGTATTGGCTTGCTGGGAGGTGCACTCACTGACCAATAGATCACTCTCACGCCATACCTCTAAGCGGTTGGCATAATGACCATTAGCAAACGTCTCTTGATACGCTTGACGTCCGAACACAGCAATATCCCAAGTCAATAAACTTGCCGTTTTAGCCAAATAAAAGCGGTTATTGGCAGTAGAGATAGAATGATCGTAATAGATACTTTCTTGTGGTAGCCATTCAAGAATAGCGTGGTCATCGAGGCGGGCGTTGATATGCTGTTCTGCGCTGACAACATCATTAAAACAGTCGTTAGAAGTGTTGCTATGTGCCGATTGAGTACCGTTGTTAAATTTTGATGGGTCGCTAGGTCTAGAGTATCGTAATGATTTGCGTTGCCCGTACCATTTGCCGGCTCCAGGGGTGGTAATCACCGCATGGCTGTTAGAGTGTAGGTCAAATTCCAATGTTAAGCGGTCATCATCGGCGATACCAGCAGGAGGATACAACACATAAATATGGCAAATCCCTGCTTGGCTACTATCAGTACTATCAGTACTATCAGTACTATCAGGCTCAGGATACAGCGCGCGCTGCACCATGAGTGCGCCAGTATGGGCACGATGACACAGCCGAGTTTTTGCAGTATTAGAGGCGCAGTCGAAATGAAGCTGTAGTGAGGATTGCCAAGTCAAAATTGTGTTCCCTTTTAGAAAGTGTCCTTTTAGAAAGTGTCCTTTTAGATTGCCACCAACTCTTGAATGTTGTTTTTTGCCATGTCACATCCAACCCCTTGAGCTACCACTTGTCCTCTAGAGAGCACGGTATAGTTATCGGCAAGCTCTTCTGCAAACTCATAAAATTGCTCGACCAGTATAATGGCCATTTTACCTTGATAACCTAAATCCCTAATGACCCGCCCGATGTCCTTGATGATAGAGGGCTGAATACCTTCAGTCGGCTCATCGAGTACCAGCACAGATGGCTCGGAGGCAAGCGCACGAGCAATAGCGAGCTGCTGCTGCTGACCGCCAGATAGATCGCCACCGCGCCGATGCTTCATCTCGTCCAGCACTGGAAATATATCATACAAGTGTTTGGGTACTTTACTTGCTTTTCGTTGAGGAAATTTCGCCATGCCAATCAGAATGTTTTCTTCAACGGTCAAAGTGGAAAAGATATCACGTCCTTGCGGTACATAAGCGAGTCCTGCGCGTACACGCTGCTCAGGCGTCATCTGACTAATGTCCTTGCCGTCTAATAAAATTTCACCTGTTTTTATTGGTAGGATGCCCATCAAGCATTTAAGTAAGGTGGTTTTACCGACGCCATTACGACCCAGTACCACGCTACATTCTCCTACAGGGGCGGCGAGGGTGACATCACGTAAAATGTGACTGCCACCATAATATTGATTTATGGCATTAATTTCT
>Ga0114916_1000143_pt1 | contig 55478 bp, 53 predicted proteins | sample MalvirAntarct_66_FD_83501 | JGI IMG/M metagenome (GOLD analysis project Ga0114916, IMG submission 83501) | Marine viral communities from the Global Malaspina Expedition - Malaspina viral metaG Antarct_66 | ecosystem: Environmental > Aquatic > Marine > Oceanic | place: West Anvers Island... | reverse complement strand
GTATTGCGACGGGTTTCCCATCGTACACCTGATCGGTGTCAGCGACCCACCCGCCCCCTATCGACCCGACCAGCAATTGGAACATTTCGCCATATCTGCCGACGACATGACGGGGTTTCTGGCGATCCTGCAGCGGGAAGGAATCCCCTATCACCGCGTTGATGTGCCAGGGATGCCGATCACCCAGATCAATCTCCATGACCCGGATGGCAACCATCTGCATATCGATTTTTCAAGAGAGTCCACATCCGTCTGACCTTGGAAATCACTGGAATTTCAATAATACGCCGTGATTTGGATTGAATTCGGTCTGGAAAGCACCGCAATTCCGGGCTAGGTATGTGTCAGAACTATTAATCACTGTGAAAGTGGTCATTTGTGACAGATGTAAGCCCCATGCTTGCCACGCCCTTACTGGATACGGTGTCCCTGCCGTCTGATCTGCGCGATTTGAAGCCAACGCAATTGCGGCAATTGGCTGATGAATTGCGCGCCGCGACCATTCGTGCGGTGTCCCAGACAGGGGGGCATCTGGGCGCGGGGCTGGGCGTGGTCGAACTGACCGTGGCGCTGCATTACGTGTTCAACACGCCCGATGATCGCCTGATCTGGGATGTTGGACATCAATGCTATCCCCATAAAATCCTGACCGGGCGGCGGGACCGCATCGAAACCCTGCGCCAGGGCGGCGGGTTAAGCGGCTTTACCAAGCGGGATGAGAGTGATTATGACCCGTTTGGCGCGGCGCATTCGTCAACCTCCATATCTGCCGGGCTGGGGATGGCCGTTGCGCGGGATTTAAGTGGCGATGACAACCATGTCGTGGCCGTGATCGGCGATGGCGCAATGTCGGCTGGCATGGCCTATGAGGCGATGAACAATGCCGGTGCGATGAATTCCCGCCTGACCGTTATTTTGAATGACAATGATATGTCAATTGCGCCCCCCGTCGGCGCGATGAGCGCGTATCTGTCGCGTTTGATGTCGTCGAAACAGTATTTAAGCCTGCGGGAAATCGGCAAACATATTGCAGAACGCTTCCCACGGTCTTTTGAGCGCGCGGTTGAAAAGGCTGAGGAATATGCCCGTGGTTTCGTGACGGGGGGAACCCTGTTCGAAGAAATGGGCTTTTATTATGTGGGCCCGATTGATGGCCATAATCTTGATCATTTGCTGCCGGTTCTGAAGAACGTCCGGTCTGCAAAGGAATCCGGTCCGGTCCTGATCCATGTCGTGACGCAAAAGGGGAAGGGCTATCCCCCCGCAGAAGCGTCTGCTGACAAATATCACGGGGTCGCGAAATTTGATGTCGTGACCGGTGCCCAGCACAAGCCCAAACCAAATGCGCCGGCCTATCAGAATGTTTTTGGTCAGGTATTGAGCGATCTGGCAGTAAAAGACGACAAAATCGTGGCTATCACTGCCGCCATGCCATCGGGCACAGGCCTGCATTTGTTTGAAAAGGCCCATCCCAGCCGGACCTTCGATGTCGGTATAGCGGAACAGCATGCGGTGACATTTGCTGCGGGTCTTGCGACAGAGGGATATCGACCCTTCGCCGCGATCTATTCAACATTTCTACAGCGTGGCTATGACCAGGTGGTCCACGATGTTGCCATTCAGAATTTGCCGGTGCGCTTCGCCATTGATCGCGCAGGCTATGTCGGGGCCGATGGGGCAACCCATTGCGGGGCTTTCGACCTAAGCTATCTGTGCTGTCTGCCCAATTTTATCGTCATGGCCCCGTCGGATGAGGCGGAATTGGCACGCATGGTAGTGACCGCCGCTGGTATTGATGATCATCCATCCGCCATCCGCTATCCGCGGGGAGAGGGCATTGGGATTGAGATTCCCAAGAACCCCGAACCGGTAGAGATCGGGAAGGGGCGGATTGTGCGGGAGGGGAAGACGGTTGCCATTCTGTCTTTGGGAACCCGTCTACAGGATGCCATGACTGCGGCAGAAGATTTGGCCGCCCATGGGTTTTCAACGACGGTTGCCGATGCCCGCTTTGCCAAGCCGGTCGATGCCGATCTGGTACGGAAATTGGCACAGACCCATGATGTTTTGATCACGGTGGAAGAAGCGGCCATTGGCGGTTTTTCGACCCAGGTGTTGAACATTCTGGTGGTGGAAGATCTGATCCAGGGCATTCGATTGCGCACCTTGTTCATGCCCGACCGCTTTATTGATCAGGACAAGCCGGATCGTCAGATTGCAGAGGCTGGATTGGATGCGGCAGGGATCGTGAAAACGGCCCTGGCGGCGCTGGAAACCGAAGCGGCGGCTGAAACGGATGCTCCGGCGCGGGCTTAGGATTGGAGCGGGCGATGCCGCGCATCGTCTATCTTATATTTGGATGCCTGTTTGTCGGGCTCGGCTTTATCGGGGCGTTCCTGCCGCTGTTGCCGACGGTTCCCTTCCTGTTGCTGGCGTTATGGTGTTTTGCGCGCTCGTCACAGCGGTTTCATGACTGGCTGTATCATCACCCCCGCTTCGGCCCGCCCCTTAGAGATTGGGACCAGCATGGTGTGATCCCGGTCCGCGCGAAGATCCTGTCCACGGCGATGATGGTGGTCAGCATGGCGATCATGCTGGCGGTAACGGATTTATCTGTTTGGACCTATGGGGGGATTGCAGCGGTTTTGACATTGGTATCCCTGTATATTCTGTCGCGCCCGGGAAGCCCCCCCTGATCGGCGGTAATCAGGTCTAGATTTTTCATTCCCGGTATATCCTCTATTTCCTTCCCCACTGCCTAAAATTGAGGCATAAGCCTCGGCATGACACAGGATGAAACGATACAGGCTCCCACGGTTCTGGACCGAAAAGCGGAGGTAGGGGCGACATTCTCGCTCGCCTGGCCCATGATCATGACCATGGTTGCGGTGATCATGATGGAAACCGTGGACATGCTGATGATCGGTCATCTGGGTCAGGATGCCATCGCGGCGGCGGCATTGGCGCTGAATGCCTGGTTTATTTTTCTGCTGTTTGGCATTGGCACATTGGGGGCGGTGTCGTCCCTGACCGCCCAGGCCGTTGCGCAAAATGATGATCGCGGTGTACGGCGCAGCGCGCGCCAGGGCCTGTGGATCGGGTTGATGATGGGAACGCCGTTTGCCCTGATCCTGCAATATGGAGAGGCCGCCTTTATCTTTCTGGGTCAGGACCCGGTAATTTCCCATGCTGCGCAAGGCTATTTGAACTGGATGGCACCGGTTCTTATCATCGTGTTTGTCACCATCCCCTTGCGATTGACCATGGCATCCTATGGGGTGACGCGGCCTGCCATGTTGTTTGCCTGGTCTGGTGTGCCCCTGAACGCATTGATGAACTGGGTCTTCATGTTCGGTGGCCTTGGCTTTCCCGCTATGGGCCTGCCAGGGGCAGGATTGGCGACCTTTGTGGTCGATATCTACATTTTGGTCCTAGCCGTTCTGTATATCAATTTCACGCCGAAATTCGCAAAGCTGCAGTTATTCGTGCGGTTCTGGCGACCGGACTGGCCGCGCTTTCGCCAGATGTTGAGCATCGGCCTGCCGTCTGGCGGCAGTTGGGTCATGGAGCATGGCCTGTTTGGCGCGACGGCGATTATGATGGGGTGGGTTGGCGTTACCCAATTAGCGGCGCATCAGATCGCCCTGCAGGTCATGTCGATCACCTTTATGGTGCCCTTTGGTCTGTCCCAGGCTGCTACAATTCGCATCGCCCTGGCAGCAGGCGCACGGGACCTGGCCGCGGTTCGCCTGCGGGGTCGGGTGATACTGGAAACGACGCTGGTTTTCATGCTGGGCTGCGCCATCCTGTTCTGGACAGTGGGTTATCTCTTTATTGGCCTGTTCCTTAGCGACGATGATCCAAACCGGGCGCAGATCATTGCCTATGGCGCGACCTTTTTAGCGGTCGGGGCGCTGTTTCAATTATTTGATGGGGTGCAGATCACGGCCGGGGGCATATTGCGCGGGCTGAACGATACGCTGGTGCCAATGGTTCTGGCATTCCTGGGATATTGGGTTGTTGGCATTGGCGGGGCCTATGTCATGGGGTTCGTTCTGGGCTATGGCGGTGTCGGTGTCTGGTATGGCCTGATGATTGGGCTGGGCTTTTGCGCCATCGCGGTGACGCTGCGGTTCTGGCGTCAGACCGGTCCCAATGGCAGCGCGTTCCATCGTATTCGCGGTTAGAGCATCTCAGGCAGAGCGGCGATCGAGTCCAATATCATTGCAGCCCCCGCAGCGCGCAGTTCTTCAGCGCTGGATGTGCCGGTCAGGACCCCGATGCCTGTCGCCCCAGCGGACAGGGCCATTTCTATGTCATGGCGATTGTCGCCGATCACCCAGATGCGGTCCGGGGGCAGGTCTGTGGCGGCGCAAAATCCATGCACCATGCCGGGTTCTGGCTTGCGTCCATGGCCGCTGTCAAAGCCGACAGCAAAGGCAAAGCGATGCAGAATATCAAACGGGGCCAGGGACATTCGCAAGCCATTGGCACTGTCAGCGGTGGCAACGCCCAGGGCAATATTGCGGGCCTGTAACTGCGTCAACAGGGCGGGCAGATCACAGACCGGCGTTGGCACCATATTGGCGGGAAAGGCGCTGTCCAGATAGGCGACAATGCTTTCAATCGTGCGGACTGGGCCGTCGGGCAACAGGTCCTGCCACAGGGTCGCGATGTCTTCCAGATCCCCCGCCGCCAGGGGACTGCCCGAGGCGACACGATCGGTTGCCTGATCCCATCCCCCGGCACGCAGCAAATGGTGGGCTGTGTTCAAATCACCCTGCGCCAGTTCCAGGGCAACCGCATGATTGGCTGGCATCCAGGTTGCGTGATATTCCAGCAGCGTGCCGTCTTTATCAAACAGAATACCTAAGGGCGCTTGCATCAATCAGGCGGCCAGATCACTGGCATCATCAATTTTGATACCACTGATTTTCAGTTGGGCAAGAAGCTGTTCTTTCAAATTTTTCAGGGACTTTTCGTCTGGCCCCTCACAGCGGGCAACCAATGCCGGTTGTGTGTTGGAGGCACGCAACAGCCACCAACCCCCAAAATCTGATACCCGGACCCCGTCCGTGTCATTGACAACGGCACCAGCCTCAATCAGGCGGGCTTTGACTTCTTCAACGACAGCAAATTTCCGCGCGTCGGGCACGTCTATCCGCACTTCTGGCGTATTGAGCATTTTGGGCAATTCATCCAACAGCTCGCTGGCTTTCTTACCGGAATTGGCAACCATCGCCATGAAACGCACGGCGGCATACAGCGCATCGTCATAGCCATAGTATTTGTCGGCAAAGAAGATGTGACCGCTCATTTCCCCGGCCAGGGGCGATTTATGTTCCAGCATCTTTGTCTTGATAATGGAATGGCCGGTCGGGCACATGACCGGTTTGCCGCCCAAACGCTCAATCTCATCGAACAAGACCTGGCTGGCCTTTACATCCGCCAGAATTGGGGCACCTGGCATTTCTTTCAGGACTTCGCGCGCCATCAGGGCCAAGAGCTGATCGCCCCAGATCGCGCGACCCTTATCATCGACAATCCCTATTCTGTCGCCATCGCCATCAAAGGCCAGGCCCATATCCAGCTTTTCCGTCAGCACCAGATCCTTTAGCTGCGCCAGATTTGCTTCGACGGTTGGATCTGGATGATGCGCGGGGAAGGTGCCATCGACCGTTTCATTGATCAGCAAATGCTCCCCCGGTAACCGATGCGCAAGTCGCAAGACGACGGGGCAGGCCGCACCATTGCCCGGATCCCAACCGACCCGCATGGATCTTTGGGTCTCAAATCCCAACAGAATACGGGTCGTATAGGCAGCCAATGTATCTGTTTCGACCATTGCGCCCTTGGCGCGTGCCCAGACACCGCGATAGGACAGGTCCCGGAGGCGCTGTATTTCTGCGCCATAAAACGGCATCCCGTTCAGGACGATTTTAAAGCCGTTATATTCTGGCGGGTTATGGGATCCGGTCACCATGATACCCAAAGACGCCTTCAGCATTTTCGCAGCGAAATACAGACAGGGCGTGGGCACCAGACCGATGCGCAAGACATACAGACCACAGGAGGCCAAACCGCGGCACAATTCCTCTTCCAGCATGGGGGAACTCATCCGTCCATCAAAGCCGACAACGGCGATGCGACCACTGCCTGCGACGGCAATCGTTCCCATTGTGCGCCCCAGGGCCAATGCATCGGACGCCGAAAGCGACTGGCCAACGACCCCGCGGATATCATATTCCCGTAAAATCTCGGGATCGAAACGATGCCCCATACTTACTTCGTCCTTCCCCACTGGATACCGCCAGTCTTACGCGCCCAAGATTATGCACCTATTGTTACATGCCGGGCGTCACACGCCCAACGCTGGAATACAGGAAACCCAGTTCCAGCATTTCTTGGGGCTCAAAGAGATTTCGCAGATCGACCATTATTGGCCGGGCAAGAACCTCTTTAGCACGGTTTAAATCCATTGTTTTATAGTCATTCCACTCCGTCACGATGACGACGGCTTCCGCGCCTTTCATCGCATCATAGGCATTATCAGACCATTTCACATTCTTGAGAAGCGTTTTTGCGACATCCATCCCTTTTGGGTCGTGCACAGCGACGTCCGCCCCTTCCGCCTGCAGGCTGGCTATGATGTCGATTGCCGGGCTTTCCCGCATATCGTCGGTTTCCGCCTTGAAGGTCAGGCCCAGAACGGCAATGCGCTTGCCTTTTACGGGCGCATCCAATGCGGTCGCAACACGGCTGGCCATGCCTTGTTTACGGGCATCATTCGACGCAACGACTGCTTCGACAATCCGGCTGGGGGTTTCAAACTTCTGGGCGGTAGCGACCAGTTCCAGCGTATCTTTTGGAAAACAACTGCCGCCATAACCAGGGCCCGGCATCAGGAATTTTGGCCCGATGCGGGTATCCATGCCAATGCCCTGGGCAACCTGATAGACATTTGCGCCGGTGCGTTCACAGATATCTGCGATTTCATTGATGAAGGCGATTTTGGTCGCCAGGAATGCATTGGCGGCATATTTGATCAGCTCTGCGGAATCCGGGTCCGTCATCAACAGGGGGATACCGCGATCGGTCATGGGCCTGTACACATTTGCCATGACCTCTCTGGCGCGGTCGGATCGCATGCCAACGACAATCCGGTCTGGATTCATAAAGTCCCCGATTGCTGCCCCTTCCCGCAAAAATTCGGGATTGGATGCGACATCAAATTCTGTGGCATCGCGCATCCGGCTGACAATCTTTGTTACCTCCCGCGAGGTGCCGACAGGAACCGTGGATTTATCAACAATGACGGTATAACCGGTCATGGCTGCGGCGATGGCTTCTGCGGCGGCATGCACATAGCGCATGTCGGCATGGCCATCTTCAGGGCGCGGGGGTGTGCCAACGGCGATAAAGGCAGCATCCGCGCCTGGGACTGCTTCAGAGATTTCAGTTGTGAAAGACAGGTTTCCTGCCGCGACAGTGCGGGCGACCATCGCATCTAAACCCGGTTCATAGATTGGGATAATGCCCGCTTCCAACTTGCGGATTTTTTCCGGATTGATATCAACGCAGACAACGGTGTGGCCAAGATCGGCAAAACATGCGCCGGACACCAATCCGACATAGCCGGTCCCAATTACTGCAATCTGCATTTCATATCTCTCCCCGTGATTGGGATGGTTTGGTGTGATCGCGCACGCCTCAGCGATAACGCGCTAAAATCTGTTCGGTCTGGTCGCGACGATCATCGCGGGCCAGGGAAAATGCTATATTGGCTGCCAGCCATCCTTCTTTGGTACCACAATCAAATCGTTCCCCCTGAAAACGTAGGCCATGAAAGGGCTGGGTGCCAATCATTCGGGCCATGGCATCGGTCAACTGTATCTCTCCGCCAGCACCTTTTTCATGCCGGTCCAAATGGGAAAATACGGATCCGTGCAGAATATAGCGACCGATAATCGACAGGGTGGAGGGAGCATCAGCGGGTTTTGGCTTTTCCACCAGACCCGTGATTTCCGCCAGTCGATCCTGTGGATTTGGCGTGTCCAGTATTCCATAGCGGTCGGTCTGATCGCGGGGCACGTCCATCACGGCCACCACATTGCCACCGGTTTCGCTATAAGCCTGCACCAGTTGCGCCAGGCAGGGGGGCTCCCCCAAAACCAGATCGTCGGGCGACAGAATCGCGAAAGGTTCGTCGCCAATCATATCGCGGGCGCACCATATCGCATGGCCCAGTCCCAATGCTTCACGCTGGCGCACATATTTGATCGCACCAGGGGGCGGCAGGAATTCATTGACCTGTTCTAATTCGGCGGTCTTGCCGCGTCGGTCCAGTGTCTCGTTCAATTCATAGGACAGGTCGAAATGATCTTCCATTGCTTGCTTGCCGCGACCGGTGACAAAGATGAATTCCTCGATCCCGGCCGCCACGGCTTCTTCAACGGCGTATTGGATCAGCGGCTTGTCAACGACGGTCAGCATTTCTTTTGGCATCGCCTTGGTCGCGGGTAAAAACCGTGTACCCAACCCGGCGACGGGAAATACTGCCTTTCTGATGCGCGCGACCATTCAATGCTCCTCATGCAGCCTTTTAGGAAAAGGCGAGAAAGTCCCGTTGGGTATTGCCATAGGCAATGGCCCAAGGGCAAGCGGAAGGGTGCGTTCCGGGCCTGCTTGTCATTGAATGGTCATGACAAACCATGATTGAACAGCGATTTGCCGCGATGCTGCCCCTTTTTCGCCCAATTTCAGGTGCGTAGTAAAAGGGTCAAAGGTTGTTACGCGACCGTTTATCGAATCACTTAAACGCTAAATCATTCCTTAGGGGAGTACAGGTTATGATGAATAAGAGCACCGACACCACGGTCAGTTTGGCGCGAACCCGCAGCCAGTCCCGTTTGGTTTTATCCGCTGTTTTCCTGATTGCTGCAGGCGTTGGTTTGCTGGGGCAACTAGATACGCACAAGGCTGCCTATGCACAGTCGGTCAGCCCCCATCCGATTTCAAATGTGATTATGCAGCCAACCGGCAATGCGGCGGAAATGAACTGTTCAACCCACCCGGTTTAACGGTTCAGCAATATGTCCTTCGCCTCGTTGACCCGTGCGGCCAGATAGGCAGAGCCGCCGGTATCCGGATGGACCTGTTTCATGAGGCGCCGATGCGCGGCCTTGATCTCATCGGTCGTCGCATCGGGCTTCAGGCCCAGCAATTTCAGTGCCTCGTCGACCGACATTTGGCCGCTATGATTCCTCTGTGAGGTGGAGCCGGCGGTGTTCTCTTCCGACTTTTCCCCTTGTGACATACGCCAGGCGGTCCCATGCGCCCGGTCCAGAAAGGCTTCCAGCAATTGCAAGGACCTGGGATCGTTGGACGCTTCGATATGGGTGTAAAGCTGTTGGCCTTCCGCCATCGATAATTCAGACAACAGCGCCCCTTCAAACGGACCTGCCTTGATGCGCCCGTCCATGACCCCGGTATCATGGTCCAGATAGACATCAAAGAATGGGGCGGAAATATGAGAACGTTGCCCCCCGGATGGGCCTTTCATTGATTTCCAAAGGCGGCGCAGTGCATTCAGGCGCATAAGCCACGGGATCAGGAATACGCCCAGTCCCCAGATCAGCTGAAAATTCTTGGTCAGCAGAACGATCAGCAGGATTGCTCCACCCAGGCCGATCGCGGTCCATTTTATCGTTTTAATGATATCCTTTGGATTGGCGTTGCGCGCCCAATTCAACGCTGTGAACAGGACGACCATGGCGACAATGCCCAGCAGAAACCATGTCATCGTGGTGGCTTACCTTTTGGCCCTTGAAGCTGTTGCAGCAAGGCGGTGGCCGCGCCGGCACGCTCTGTTCGGCCATAATCCTCCAGCGCCTTCAGGCCCCCTGCGGCATAAACGGCAACAGCGGATAGCAGTGCCTTTAACCGATCTGCGCTGGCCAGGTCAAAAGGGCACCAGGCGCCATTGGTCAGTCTGGCAATTTCACGAAAGGCCCGTTGGGCAATCGGATCCGCGCCTTCCTGGAAAACAAAGACGGGAACCCCCAGAATGCCCAATTCTCCGGCTGTATGGCAGACATCGTCAATGTCTTCTTCGAAAGCATCGCCGACATAGACCACGGCCCCAACCTTGCCTTGATCCGTCTGCTTTTTGACATGGGTCAGAACCTTGCCGATTTGGGTCTTTCCCGCGTGACAGGCAACCTTACTCATCAATCGGGCCAGGCCAGCGGCGTCGGGTTGCCAGGCGCCTGCCTTACATTCCCCGAATCCTCGAAAATAGACCAGTTGAACATCCAGGCCCCCGATTGCCCGGGTTGCGTCAAACATCTCCCCCTGGATCTGGCAGGCGACATCCCAGGTTGGCTGGCGGCTCATCGTCGCGTCCAGCGCAAAAATCAGGCGGCCCCGCTTGCCGGATGGGACGGCAGGAGCCGGGGTGCGGCGGACCTTTTCCAGGAACGCGTCGACATCGTGGGTGGCGTTATGATTGCGTGGCAGTTTGCTCATAGATTTATATATGGGCTTTTTGCGCCATTCGTCACCCTATGCCTTGGATTTGTTGCCCAACTGGCTAGTGTGCTTCCCGGTCCAGACCAATTGCTGCCATCAAATCGCGCACTTCCTGTCGGGCGGACAGATGGGACATATTCATGCGGATATCGGTCCCGGGCGTTTTCAGATCCAACAGCGTCAAGCCGTCCAGGAAAAGCTCCCGAAAGATCACACGTTCGGAAAAGCCGGGTACCTGGCGAAACCCGATGCGTGAACTGAGCTTCGTCAGGGCTTCTTCCATGGATCGCTGATTGCGTGATTCCAGCTGACCGGTTCTGTTGCGCATCACGACCCAATCAAAGGTTCGATTGCTTTTTTCCCGGCGGGCTTTTTGCATTTTAACCTGGAACACCATTTCCGCATATTTGCTGGGACGGGTCATGGCATAGGTTTCCGGATCAATCATCGCCAGAACATCCAGATCAATGAAACTGTCATTCAGGGGCGTGATCAGCGTATCGGAATAAGAATGTCCAACGCGGCTGAGGAAGTTATCCGTCCCTGGCGTGTCGATCACGATGTAATCGTGGCGCGGGGCCAGGTCCTGCACGGCCTTTTCAACAGAATGGGCATCATGTGCGCGTGCAACGTCAATTGAGGCAACGCTGGATGGCTCAATGGGGCGATGTGTCGGCATTACCAGATTAATACCGCGTCGTTCCGCGTATTTACGCCGGTTTTCGATGTAACGGGTCAGGGTTCCCTGACGCGCATCCAAATCGATGCTGGCGACACTGGCACCCGTCGACAGCAGCGAGGCGATGACATGCATGGTCGTCGTGGATTTGCCAGAGCCGCCCTTCTGATTGCCAACGACAACGATATGGGCGTACTTGTCCGACGCGTTGTCGGCGGATTCTGATGACTCGCTCGTGCCAGACGGATGTGGCTGTTCTTGTGCGTTTGCAGGGGCGTTTTCTGGCATGGCGTCCTTATCAGTCACATTCTGGGTGGCGGTTTTGGATTTGGTTTGATTTGGAAAGGCGGTGATATGCCCGCCAGGATCAGACGGGGGTTGGCGCAAAAAGGCCCGACCGAATCCCCATTCTCTTCCCGTCCATGCCATAAATCCATGCCCCCATGCCCGATTTCACACTCAGTATCCCTGTCAGAATGTGCGACCGTAGCGTCTTAAACCCCAAAAAGGTCGGAATCAATGCACGCTGTTCCCCTTGTTTTAGCGCGGCTTCGCTTTGACACAAGGGAATCTATCCGACAAGATTCATGGTACCATGAGATATTTGACTAAAATACTATTGTTTTTCGGGATTTGCGGACTTTTGGCCGCATGCGACGAATTGGGCTGGAATCCTTTGGACACCAGCGAGGCGACCCGTATTGCCCAAATGCGGGAAGGGACAATTCCGATTCTACTGCAAATTGACGTGCCAACCTTGACCGATGGCGCATCCTTTTATGATGAACAATGGGACCGGGAAACAGACGTGTTGAAACGACGTCGTACGTGGCGTGGCCCGCCTGGAAACGATGTATCCGCATCCCTTTTGGAACTGCGCCACAAGGATGGCGCCCCAATGGGCGATGCGCCAACGCCGGAAGAGGCAACCCGCAATTGGGATATTCTGGCGCAAAGGGAACTGGTGTTTCAGGACCTGTATTCCAGTCGGAATGCCGTTGGGCCGGTTCTTTGGCGACGCTTTACCATGGGTCCTAATATCTGTGTTTCGTTCGCTCAGGGCTACAGCCCTGACGGTGACATTCCGGCGCGCCACCTTCTGGGCTATTACTGTGCCCCGGCGGGGGAGTCTTTCAGTGATGGACAGGCTGAAACCGTTGTGCGTGCCATTCGCGTCCAGGAAGGGGACCCTGCGCTATCGCCTGATGGGTAAATTCCTGATTAGGGGCAATTAATTACTGTTCTGCCCTGTTTTTGCCATGCTGGCCCTATAGATCTTTGAACTATGAAAAAATGGCTTATTCAAAGGCCGCTTCGGGCGGTTACTCTGATCATTATGGTGCTGGGCGTATTGCTGGTCGGGCCCGCTACAGTGCTGGTCGCTGATGATACACGGCTGGCCCAAAGCTGGCGGTCGGCGCGGTCTGATTCTGCAGGTATTGCGCCATTACCATCGCAAGAACCCAAGGCTGTCATTCAGGTGTATGCCGCGCGGACATTTGGCTGGCGGGGGGCATTTGCTGTGCACACCTGGATCGCTACAAAACGCCCCGATGCGGCGCAATATCAAACTCATCACGTAATTGGATGGCGATCCGGTAACAAGGTGATCAGCCGTTGGGAGGCCCCGGACCGGCATTGGTATGGATCGAAACCGGATCTGATTCTGGACCTGCGCGGGGATCGTGCGGCGGAATTGATCGACGCGGTGGAAGCCGCCGTCGCCAGCTATCCCTATCCCGATAGCTATACGGCGTGGCCGGGGCCAAACAGCAATACCTTCATCGCCTGGATTGGGCGGGAAGTACCACAGTTGCAGTTGGAAATGCCCCCCCATGCCGTGGGCAAGGATTATCTGGGCGGGTTCAGGCTGGTGGATTGGACACCCAGCGGCACTGGTGCGCAGGTCAGCCTGTTGGGTGTGTTGGGTGTGACGCTGGCCCTGGATGAGGGGGCGGAAGTGAATCTGTTGGGGCTGACAATCGGGTTGGATCCACAAGATATGAATTTGAAGTTGCCTGGGATTGGGCGGGTTGGCCCCGCACCGGATCCGCGACGGGAATGATGCGGAATCGGCGTCCTGTATAGTTGGGCCTGTCACTTCTGTCTTGCCGGTTCGGGGCAGGGCGGGGATAACTGCATAACCGCATTTCGACGTAGGATTGGGTTTGGATAGATGAGCATCTGGGGAAAGATTGTTGGCGGTGCCGCCGGTTTGGCGCTGGGGGGTCCTATTGGGCTGTTGGTGGGTGCGGTTGGTGGCCATTTTGTCGACCGCATGCGCAATGACGGCGAGGTGGACCCGGATCGCGCGAAACGCTCTGTCGGATTTACCATTGCGGTTATCGTGCTGGGCGCCAAAATGGCGAAAGCCGACGGCGTGGTGACCGAAGATGAAGTCACGGCATTCAAGGAAGTCTTCAAGGTGCCTGAAGACGAGATGAAGAATGTCGCGCGCATCTTTAATCAGGCGCGTCAGGATGCCAGGGGGTTCGAACCCTACGCGGAACAGGTTGCCGGCATGTTCCAATCCACACCGGAAGTGTTGGAAGAACTGTTATGGTGCCTGGCCCATATTGCCAAGGCGGATGGTGTGATACATCCGGGCGAATTGGAATTCCTGAAACGTGTTGCACAAATTTTCGGATTTGATGATCAGAAATTTGAACGTGTGACCGCCTTGCAGCTGGATGGCGAACAGGCTGATCCGTATCAAATACTCGGCGTGTCCCGGGATGCCAGCGAGGAAGAAATCAAGAAGGCGCACAGGGCGCTGGTGGTTGAAAATCATCCAGACAAGCTGATTGCCAAAGGCATGCCGGAGGAATTCGTTGCTGTTGCCAATGAACGTCTGGCCAAAATCAACGCCGCCTATGACCGTATCCGTAAGCGGAAGGGTTCCGCGGGGGCATGAAACCTTTTGATCTTGCCATTGTCCTGTTCGTGGTCACGATCTGGGGTCTTAATTTTGTTTTCGTTAAAATCGGTGTGGCGGAAATTCCGCCCTTTTTGTTTATGGCGCTGCGCTTTGGCGTCGTTGCCCTGTTTCTAGTGCCTTTTATCAAATGGCCTCATGGTCGAGGTAAGGCGCTGATCGCCTATTCCATGATGTTGGGCGTTATCCATTTCGGCCTGATGTTCAACGCGATCCACTTGATCGATGCATCCACGGTTGCCTTGTTAAGCCAGTTAAACACCCCCTTTGCGGTGATATTATCGGCGGTTCTGTTTCGGGATTATCCGGGATGGAAGCGGGTTCTGGGTATCGCGATTGCCTTTGGTGGATGTTTCGTCATAGCCGGTGAACCCCGCTTCGACGGTGCCCTGTTGCCAATTCTGATGGTGGTCGGTGGCACATTTGCCTGGGCCGTAGCGGCCGTTCAGGCAAAGCAGTTGGGCTCCATCGGTCCCTTTGCCCTGAATGGTTGGATGGCGCTGTTCGCCACGCCGCCGCTGTTGCTGATTTCCTTGGCGACCGAAACCGGACAATGGGACGCGATGCGCATGATCAGTGTTAATGCGGTGATCTCTGTCCTGTATCAATCGGTTCTGGTTGTCATCGTCGGCTATGGTTTGTGGTACGGTCTGATCAAACGCTATCCGTTGAGCAGGGTCATTCCTTTCACACTATTATTGCCTGTCGTCGGCGTTGCCGGTGGCGTTCTGGCACTGGGAGAGGCGATGACAATGGAGATGGTGATTGGCGGTGGATTGATCATCGTCGGTGTTGGCATCGTCGCATTGCGTCAGGCCGCGCGGGGCGAAATCGCTCCTGTTCGGCCCCATTAGAGAGTTTGAGACCAGGATGCGGATGATCGAAACACCGTCCCCGAATTTTGGTGATCGTCGCAACGGCGACACGGTAAGCATGCTCGTCATACATTATACCGGGATGCGCAGCGCTGCGGAGTCTTTGGCCAGATTGTGTGACCCCGCAGCAGAGGTCAGCGCCCATTACCTGATTACAGAAGCGGGGGATGTCCATCACCTTGTTTCCGAAGAAAAGCGCGCCTGGCATGCGGGTCTTAGTCAGTGGAGGGGGGAAAAGGATGTGAATTCACGCTCCATCGGGATTGAATTGCAGAATCTGGGGCATGAATTCGGGTATCAACCCTTTCCCACGGCGCAGATTGACAGTTTGATTAATCTGGCGAAGGGTATTCTAGACCGACACAATATTCCTGCATCGGGCATTGTCGGGCATTCCGATATTGCGCCGGATCGCAAGCTGGATCCTGGTGAACTGTTTCCCTGGCCTGCATTGGCAGAAGCTGATATCGGGGTCTTTCCAAAGGCTGGTATCGATACCCAGGAACACTTGGATTCCTTGTTGACCCGCATCGGCTATGACCCCATGGCAGAGAATCGGATATCAGCATTTCAACGACGCTTTCGACCCGACAGGATAGATGGTCAGCCCGATATGGCATGCCAACGCCTTGCTGCTGCTTATCTGGCCGACTTGTCTTAGAAACAGCCTGAAATACACCAACAGGAGGAGCCGACATGCCCCAAGAGATTGATTATTTTTACAGCCATGTATCCCCCTGGGCATTTTTCGGGCATCCGCGCTTTTTGTCATTGGCGCAACGTCGGGGCGTATTGATTAACTTTCACCCCATCACCGTTGCGGAAGTGTTTCCCAAGACAGGCGGTCTTCCCCTGGCAAAGCGCCCGCCCGAACGCCGCGCGTACCGGATGGTGGAGCTGAAACGCTGGTCGAAATATCTGGACATGCCAATCAACTTTGAACCAAAGTTTTTCCCGGTGGATGATCGCCCGTCTCTTGGTTTTGCTCTTGCTGCGGCGCAGGCGGGCGCTGATCTGGGCAGCTTGTCCTATGCCGTGATGAAGGCCGTATGGCAGCAGGACCGTGATGTTTCCGACTGGTCAACGCTGGCGGAAATTGGCACTGAGGCCGGCCTGAATGGGGACGCCCTGGTGGCGGAGGCTCAGACCGATGCCATTAAAGCGAAGGGCGTGGCGGAATCTGAATTGGCCCTGCAGGCGGGTTGTTTCGGCGTGCCCTGGTATTCCTACAAGGGAGAGGGGTTCTGGGGCCAGGACCGCCTGGAATTGCTGGAACATGCATTAGAGCATCATGCGAGCGCATGAGCTTATACATTGAGAGCGTCATGCGAGCGCATGAGGCTCTTCCCCATGTTTTCTCCGCAAAACAGTCATCGGTAACGAGTTCGGGTCCGACGAATTTGCTCTAGGGTAAAAACATTTCGATGTTTAAAGGGACGCTGTCGCCCAGCCAGATCGCCGCGTCCCGGTGATCGTACAGATCGTCTCCGGTTTGGGGATGAACGAAAATTGTAAGCCCGGCGCGCTTTAAATTCAGCCAGGGGATGGCGGTGGCGAAAGTCTCCACCGGCACCGTTAGTTGGCAGCTCCAGCGGGGATGGGGCCCCACCAAACGCTCATGCATACGCCCCATCTCCAACCCGAATGTATCGCGCGCTTCCACCAAAAGGGCACGGGCCTGATCAATGGTTTCGGCATCGTAATAGACATGGGCATGATAGTTCTGAATATCGTTCAATTCTGGCATGGGGGACTTTCTGATAAGAAAATGCTGTATTGCCGCAGCGTATCATTAAATTGCGCTTTGGTGCCATACCTTGCGCGAATCCTTGACCGTCCGGGGCGGGGCGCGTAGCTAGATCAGGATGCCAAAACCAGATGCAATCGCGTGAGTCCATATAGGGTGATTTGGCATGGTGTTATAAAAACAAATACTTCGTCCCGGACAGGGGCGTCTGTCGGGATTTGATTTATCCAGCAAGGTGTTTCGAATGAAAAAAGCGTTGATCACGGGGATTACCGGTCAGGACGGTTCCTATCTGGCGGAGTTTCTGTTGAAAAAGGGATATGAGGTCCACGGCATCGTGCGCCGGGCGTCCACGTTCACGACGGAGCGGATTGATCATATCTATCAGGATCCCCATGAAAGCCATCTGCATTTGAAATTGCATTACGGGGATCTGGCGGACGGATCAGGTCTGCGCCGGATCCTGGAACATGTTCAACCAGACGAGGTTTATAATCTGGGCGCGCAAAGCCATGTCCGGGTCAGTTTTGATCAGCCTGAATATACAGCCGATGTTGTTGGGACGGGAACCTTAAGGCTGCTGGAAGCCTTGCGGGATTATATTCACACGGCCAAGAAATCTGCAAAGCTGTATCAGGCGGGCAGTTCTGAGATGTTTGGCGCGGCAAATCCACCGCAGAACGAAGCGACAGAATTCTATCCGCGCAGCCCCTATGCCGTGGGAAAGGTCGCGGGATTCTGGTTCTGTAAGAATTACCGGGAAGCATACGGCCTGTATGTTGCCAATGGCATTCTGTTCAATCACGAAAGCCCACGCCGGGGAGAAACCTTTGTGACCCGGAAGATCACCCGGGCGGTTGGGCGCATCAAGCTTGGCCTGCAGGATAAGTTATTCTTAGGCAATCTGGACGCCAGACGGGATTGGGGTTTTGCCGGTGATTATGTCCAGGCCATGTGGCTGATGCTGCAACAGGAAAAGCCAGATGATTATGTCGTTGCGACCGGCAAGGCCTATTCCGTGCGGGAATTCCTGGAAGCAGCCTTTGGCTATGCCGGGTTGGATTACAAAAAACATGTTGAATTCGACGCACGCTATCTGCGCCCGACGGAAGTTGATTATCTTCTAGGGGATCCCAGCAAGATCAAAAAGGAATTGGGATGGGAGCCAAAGGTCGGTTTTCAGGAGCTCGTTGCCATGATGGTTGATAACGACATGGACCTGGCGCGTCGCGAAAAGGTTTTGCTGGATGCTGGTCATACGGTTCCCAGCCCGGTTGGGGCATAAAGCCTGTGACGAAACCCGGTCTATCAGATTCCATTTTTGTTGCCGGGCATCGCGGTCTGGTCGGATCGGCAATTGTCCGCGCGCTGCAGGCGGCGGGTTATACCAATCTGATTACCAAACGCTCATCCGAACTGGACCTTAGAGAGCAATCGGCTGTTCGGGATTTCTTCGCTGCGGAACGTCCTCGCTATGTGGTTTGCGCCGCGGCTATGGTTGGCGGAATTGTGGCCAATCGGGATTTTCCGGGAACCTTCATTCATGACAACCTGGCCATTCAGACCAATGTCATTGAGGCGTGTCGCCAACAGGCGGTTGCCAAGCTGATTTATCTGGGGTCGACCTGCATCTATCCAAAATTTGCACCCCAGCCGATCCAGGAAGATCACTTGCTGACCGGTCCCCTGGAAGAAACCAACGAGGCCTATGCAATTGCGAAAATAGCCGGGCTTAAAATGTGTGAGGCTTATGCCAAGCAATATGGTTTGTCCTCCATCACATTGATGGCGACAAATCTGTATGGGCCCGGTGATAATTTTGACCTTGAGAAAAGCCATGTCATTCCGGCCCTGATGCGCAAGGCGCATGAAGCAAAACTGGCGGGGGCCAGGACCATGACGGTCTGGGGCACGGGAACGCCATTGCGTGAATTTCTGCATGTCGATGATATGGCAGCCGCCGCGCGCTATTGTCTGGAAAATGACACGCCCTATTCGATGGTCAATGTCGGATCAGGGGAAGAGGTCACCATCGCTGATTTAACCAGACTGATCTGTGAGGTCGTCGGTTTTCAGGGGGATCTGATTTTTGATTCCGAAAAGCCCGATGGAACACCCCGGAAATTCGCGGATTCTTCCAGGTTGCGAGGGTTGGGATGGAAGCCCGCTTTGTCCTTGCGACAGGGGTTGGAGGATACCTATCGCTGGTTTACGCAAACAAGCAATGCCCGCTTAGGGAATTAAAATTTTCGGGAAAAGTTAGGGATCATGTCAGGGTCTGTATCGTCTACTTCGATTTTAGCATGGTTCGGCCTGGCGGGGGCAGTTGTTATCGGTGTGCTGGATCCCTTAGGGTTGGGGCCAACAGTGGCGCCTGTCGCGGGGCTGGTGGCTGGGACAATCACCCTGTTTGCAACGGGCGCGGTGGCAGAACATTTGACTGCGCTGTTGTTTTTCGCATTTGCCATGGTTTTCAGTATTGCCCCGGCGGACCTGGTCTTTACCGGTTTCGCCAGCAAGGCATTCTGGCTTGTTGTATCTGGCATGGTGATTGGTCTGGCAATCCATAAAACCGGACTTGGGGCCCGCATCGCCCGGGCCCTGGCGCGGTTGTTTCCAGCCAATTATACCGGCTTGATCGCGGGGCTGATCTTTGTTGCCATGGCTATTTCCTTCTTTATGCCCTCCAGCATGGGTCGCATCGTGTTGTTGATGCCCATCGCGCTGGCCCTGGCGGATCGCTATGGTCTGGCGGAGAAGTCACTGGGGCGCAGCGGCGTGGCGCTGGTTGTCGGGTTTGCCTGCTTCAATCCTCCCAACGGCATATTGCCAGCCACCGTCCCCAACATGGTCTATGTCGGTGCGGTTGAGAAAATCTATGGTGTCGCCCCCCTATATGGCGAATGGATGTTGCTGCACTTTCCTTTGCTAGGGTTTGGGAAAGCAATCCTGATTTGGCTGGTTGGCTGCTTCCTGTTTCGTCAATCGGTCACAATACAGACAGAAACGGAACAGTCTTCGCCCTTGTCGGCTGAAGAAAGACGATTGGCCTTTATTCTGTTGTTTGCCCTGTTGGGATGGTCGACGGATATTTGGCATGGCATCTCACCCGCCTGGATTGGGCTGGTGGCGGCTGTATTGTGTTTGCTGCCAGGTGTCGGCGTATTGCCAAAGGACGCGTTCAAACAGATCAATATTGCCCCTGCAATCTATGTTGCCAGTATTCTGGGCATGGGGGCCCTGATTGCTGATAGTGGTCTTGGGGCGCTGTTGGGGACGGCAATGGCCGATATTCTTCCTTTGGCTCCAGGGGCCGCGGTGCAGAATTTCTTCTCATTGGCATTGGGGGGGGGCGTGACATCGCTTGTATCCACGATGCCGGGCCTGCCTGCAGTTATGGTTCCGTTAGCCGAACCGTTGCATGTCGCCTCTGGTTTGCCGCTGCAAACGGTATTGGCCAGCGTTGTCCTGTCCTATTCCACAACCATTTTACCCTATCAGGCACCCCCGCTGGTATTGGCGATCGGTATGACCGGCGCCCGGTTGATCGATGCCACCAAACTGGTTGTTCTGGTTGGTATTCTAAGTGTCCTGATCATTCTGCCCCTGACTTTTGCGTGGTGGCGATTGCTGGGTATGATTTAATCACATTTTCTTTGCAGCCTTGATTTGCATCAACGCGGTCCCGAAGTGGGAGGCATAGGATGCTGCCATAAGATTTGGCAATAATCAGTGTTATGCGAGGAGATATGATATGACTGTGAAGCGAATTTTGGTTCATTTTGATGGATCCAAACGTTCTGAGCGTGCGCTATCCGCCGCGCTGGAACTGGCGGAAGCACAGGATGCGCATCTGATTGGTTGCGCTGTAGAGGCAGAGCCGCGCATTCCAACCTATGCTGCGGCACAGATTCCAGCAGATGTCATTGCTTCAATGGCAGACGAACAGCGCCGCTATGTCGAAGCAGCAAAAGTATCTTTCGAAAAACTGGTGGCGGCATCCGGTTGGACGGATCGATCCGAATTCGTGATGGCAAAAGGGGATGCGACCCGCGCCTTGTCGCGCATAGCACGGGGCTGTGATCTGGTCATTCTGGGTCAGTCCGAGCCGGACACGGATTTCGTGGAAATTGAAGATCTTCCCGATAATGTCGTGCTGGAAAGCGGTCGCCCGGTTCTGATCATTCCCTATATCGGGAAGAAAAAGCCGATTGGCGGGCATGTTCTGTTGTGCTGGACCGATACACGCGAAGCTGCACGGGCGCTGTCAGATTCTATCCCCCTGTTGAATGAAGCATCAAAAGTGACGGTGTTGAGTGTTGGGGAGAGCCAAAAGAATCCTGCTGTATCAGCCGATGACGCCGCGCGATTGCTGGCGTCACATAACATTTCTGCGGAACTGCGCCATTCCCCTGGAAAAGGTGTGGATGTCGGCTCAGTCGTTCTGAATGAAGCGTCTGATCTTGGTGCGGATCTGATTGTAATGGGAGCGTATGGCCATTCCCGCTTGCGGGAAACGATACTGGGCGGCGTGACCCACACGATCCTGAAGGAAATGACTGTGCCCGTTCTGATGTCGCATTAGAACAAAGCCTGTGTGAACCTATGCGAAGGCATGATGCGCTAGAGTTTCTATCAACTGCTGTGAATTGTATCGTAGTAGGCTTGGGCACCTGGATGGACCGGAACACGTCCTTTCGGGCGCCCTTCCTCTACCGTCGGGAAGGTCAAACCCGGATTGTTGTGATTGAATAAATCTGCCGTGCTGCTTTGCCACAGCGCGCGCGTGATATTTTGTATCAATACAGCATCCATTTTTTCTTTAACCACCCATTTAACACCCAGTTTCACGGTCGTGATTTCTTCAATCTTGCGATAAACTTGGGATGGGATGGTTCCTGCGGACAGGAATGGGAAGAAGCCCTTCAGTGTTTGCTGGGCTGCATTGTCAATGGGCAACAGTTTTATGGTCTCTTCCTGTTGAAGCTCTGAAATGGCTTCGATAGGGGCTGCCCCCATTTCAAAGAACGCGTCAATAACCCCGGTGATCAAATGGTCTGCGGCTGGGCCTGGGCGCAAATATACCGGTTTGATGTCTTGGAGATTCAGGCCATTCAGGCGCAACAGCGTGTTTACGATTGTGCCTGTCCCGGCCCCTCTGGCGCCAAGGGATATGGTGCGCCCTTTCAGGTCCCGGATGCTGTTGATACCGGAATCGGCCCGAACAACAATATGCAGGGAGACGGGGATCAGGTCTGCGATTACACGCAGGTCGGGAACGCTGGCCTCGTCCGCGAAGGGGCCACCGCCGGTAAAGGCCCAATAGGCCATATCTGCGTGGACCAGCGCTGATTCCAGAACGCCATCGCGAATGTCACGAATATTGGGGATGGACCCAGCGCGGGTCTGGGCTACCGCGATCAGTCCGGGAACACCGCAGATGCCCCCTTCATCACACGGGCTGCTGCCGGGGGGACGACTGATCCCTGCTGAAATGGCGGTCCCCAGGCTGTAAAGTGACTCTGCTGAAGGGCCGGTCCCGATCCGGAAAAAGGAAAGGCTGGGGCGTTCATCCTGCGCCGATAGGGGGGTAAACGGAGTTGGCAGCAACAATCCCGCCACAGCACCCCCCAGGCTCGTGGCGAGGATGCGGCGTCGATTGGGCTTATCACTAACGAAAGACTCCTGAGTTTGGGCCAGGACCGTTGACGATGGCGGCTTTTCACGGGTCATTTACAATTCCACCGTGGGAGATCAGGACACAAGCATCATGCGTTCGCATGAGCTGACAAACAATATGCTAGCATCATGCGTTCGCATGAGCGGCAAAGCGATACTCTAGCAAATTGCGATTAAGGTAAAGACGGACCACAGGACGAACGCCCCGATTTACCCTATACGGGCTTTTGATAACAGCCTGTCGCTTCTGCCCGCATTCGGGTCAGGGCATAGACCATGCGCATTGTATCACACGGCGTCTTCAGCAGGTCGGCGACTTCTATCGCCGCGCCCAGGATCGCATCCAGTTCTATGGCGCGTCCACGGTCATAATCTTGCAGCATGGAGGTCCGGAATGCCCCCAGTTTCAGGCCCCCCTGGAACCGCTGATCGATGGTGACGGACAGGGAAACCTTCAACGCGGCACACAGGTCTGAGAACTCTTCCATCATACGCCGCCCGATCCCGGAAATCTGTGGATCATGGGTCATGATATCAAGTGTTCCGCCGGTCACGACAGAAAGCGGGTTCGCCCACAAATTCCCCATCAGCTTGTTCAACACGTCGGCGCGGATTGCTTCCGACACGGTGCATGTCAGTCCCGCCGCTTCCATGACGGGTGCGATTTCTGACAGGATGGCAGGGGGCGGTTGTGTGATGGCGCCGATGACCAGTCTGTTCGCCCCTGAACTTTTGATCGTGTAGGGGGCGATGACTTCTGAAGCCAGATAGACGGCACATCCAATAATTCTGGACGGATCGAACTGCCGTGACAGGGTGCCATCCGGATCCACATGTTTCAGGATGTGATTCTTGTGGGGACCGTCCGCGCCTTGGAAGAACCACCAGGGCAGGCCATTGATGGCGGTTAGAATATGGGTGCCGGGACCCATCAACGGGGTAATCATGGGCAGGGCGCTTTTAATCTGGTGGGCCTTGACGGCAATAATGATCAGGTCCTGTGGGTCCTCAACCTGTGGCGCATCCGTGACTCTGGGGTGACAGGTGAAACCGCTTGCAGCGTCCTGGAATGTGGCATCTTCAAAGGTCAGGCCATATTGGCGGATCGCAGCCAAAGTCGAACCGCGCGCGATTAACAGAGGGTCCGCCCCAATCCTGGCCAATAGTGCCGTGATCATGCCCCCGATAGCACCCGCCCCAACAATCGCAATCTTCATTTCGTACCCTTTATCGGTTCTTCACCGCACTGTAGCGCGATAGGAAACGGGCGTCAGAGGATTGCCACTGACGCCCGTTTGCTGATGAGGTGCCACTGCGATTGGGTGGCGACCATCCCCTCTTTAGTCTGATATCTCCCTAAACTCAGGCAATTTTTTCGCCGGGTTTAATGTCCCAGTATCTGGCTCAGGAACAGTTTCGTGCGCTCGTTTTGTGGATTGGTGAAGAATTCCTCAGGTTTGTTTTCCTCGATGATTTCCCCGCCATCCATAAAGATTACACGGTCGGCGACTTTGCGTGCAAAGCCCATTTCATGGGTCACACACAGCATTGTCATGCCGGTTGAGGCAAGGTCGATCATCGTATCCAGCACTTCGGAAATCATTTCCGGGTCCAGGGCAGATGTCGGCTCATCAAACAGCATGATACGCGGGTTCATGCACAGGGATCGGGCAATGGCAACGCGCTGTTGCTGACCACCGGACAACTGACCCGGATATTTTAATGCCTGTTCCGGGATTTTGACCCGTTCCAGGAATTTCATGGCGATTTCTTCTGCTTCGCGCTTGGGTGTCTTGCGAACCCAGATCGGCGCCAACGTGCAGTTCTCAAGGACCGTCAGATGCGGAAACAGATTGAAGTGCTGGAACACCATACCGACTTCACGGCGGATCGCATCAATATTCTTCAAATCGTTCGTCAGTTCGATGCCATCTACCAGGATATGACCTTGCTGATGTTCCTCCAGCCGGTTCATACAGCGGATCATTGTTGATTTACCAGACCCGGATGGGCCACAGATTACGATCCGCTCGCCCCGTTTAACGGTCAGATTGATGTTCTTGAGAACGTGAAATTCACCATACCATTTGTGCATTTGCCGCACTTCAATGGCGTTTTCATTTTCAACCTTACTTGTGGCAACCTCTGCCATGTCAGTATCCTCTCGTCGCGCGATTAGCGTTTGTGGCCTGTGTGCAGTTTTTTCTCCAGATACATGGAATACCTGGACATACCAAAGCAGCAGATGAAGAAGAATCCTGCCACGAAAACGTAGATTTCTACGGAAAGCCCATTCCAGACCGGGTCAGACACCGCGGATTTTGCAACGCCAAGAACGTCCAGCATCCCGATCACGATCACCAATGTCGTATCTTTGTACAGGCCGATAAAGGTGTTCACGATACCTGGAATTGATATCTTTAAGGCTTGCGGCAGAACGATCAGTCGCATCGTCTGCCAATATTTCAGACCCATGGCGTCGGCGGCTTCGAACTGGCCCTTGGGCAGGGATTGCAGCCCCCCCCGGATAACTTCCGCCATATAGGCAGAGGCAAACAGGGTCACCATGATCAGAACCCGCAGCAGAAGATCAAAGGTCGTCCCCGGCGGCAGGAAATAGCTCAACATCGTCGAAGCGACAAACAGCAAGGTAATCAGGGGAACCCCCCGGATGAATTCGATAAAGACGGTACAGACGATCTTGATCGCGGGCAGGTTGGAATACCGACCCAGAGCGAGAAGGATGCCCAATGGAAGCGAGAAGGTAATGCCGGTGACGCCGATCACGATCGTCAGCAACACGCCGCCAAACAACCGGGTGTCAACAGGTTCCAGGCCAAACACGCCACCCACCATCAGAACCCCCGCGATGATTGGGAAGGCGAGAGAGAACATCAGGCCATATTTACGGAACGGGATGTTGTCATACAGCACCGGCGCCAAGGCAACGAACAACAGGACAAAAGTCAGATTGGGGCGCCAGCGCAATTCATTTGGATAGAACCCATAGATGAAAACCTGGAACCGGTCCCCGATAAAGGCCCAGCAGGCCCCTTTTCCGAGTTCTGCGCATTCTGCCCGTGAACTGGCGTTAACAACGGCATCGAAAATGAAATAGTCCAGTATGCCCGGCACGATCAGATACAGCAGATATACTGACAGCAGGGTCAGTACCGTATTGGTGACGGTTCCAAACAGGTTATCCCAAATCCAGCGTTGCCAGCCGACAAGGTTCTTCGGGGGCGCAAGGCTGGGATGTTGACCTGGCTCGTAGCTTTTTGCGTCGCTCATCTCAGCCTCCTATCGCTCTATCAGTTTAATTCGGTTGTTATACCAGTTCATAAAGCCTGACACCGCCAGCGAGATGCACAGATAGATCGCCATGACCAGGACCATGCATTCCATTTCCCGCCCGGTCTGGTTCAATGTGATGCCCCCCAGCGTGGCAGTGATGTCCATATATCCAATGGCAATGGCCAGGGATGAGTTCTTGGTCAGGTTCAGATATTGGCTGGTCAAAGGCGGAACAATAACGCGCATCGCCTGGGGAATGACCACCAGTTGCAGGGTCCGGTTATTGCGAAGTCCCAAGGCGCCCGCGGCTTCCGTCTGACCATAATTCACGGCCAGAATGCCGGCCCGAACCGTTTCCGCGATAAAGGCGGAGGTATAAAGCGCCAAAGCCAATGTCAGGGCAATCAGTTCCGGTTTGACGACATAGCCGCCCTGGAAGTTGAACCCCTTCATAACAGGCGTGTCCCAGTCCAGGGGTGCACCGGTGATAAAGTAAACGATCACGGGCAGCACAACGATCAGACCCAGGGAAACATACAGGACTGGTAAAATCTTACCCGTTTCATCCTGTATTTTTTTGGCATAACGCTTGAAGATAATCGCGCCAATTATTCCCAGAATAAAGGTAATTGCCGTCGCCCAGAACAGCGGATGTGGAACCGGGCTTGGCATATTGATGCCACGATTTGAGAAGAAGAAGGACTCGCCCAGACCAAGCGCCTGCCTAGGACCAGGCATATTGATCACGATAAAGCCGTGCATCAACAGGATCCACAGCAGAACCGGAACATTGCGCAATGCTTCGACATAGCAATAGACCAGACGGTTCATCAGGAAGTTCTTGCTCAATCGCAGAACACCCATAATGAAGCCGACAACCGTTGCGATGAGGATACCCAACCCGGCGACAAGGAATGTGTTCAGCAAGCCGACGACAGCAGCTTTCAGGTTCGTACTGCGCGAGTCATATTCCAGAAAAGATTGATTGATGTCGTAATTGGCGGGCTGGAGAAGGAACTCGAAGCCCAGCGTTTTACCAATCGCGTCCAGATTAATGATGGCATTGCGAATAAGGTAAAAGACCAGTGCGAAAAGAACGGCGATCGTGAAGATCTGAATGATGACTTGTCGTGCTTCGCTATCGTACCACAATCGCATTATTCCGCCACGCTGCGGTGTGGAATCAGTGTCAGATGCTACAGACATCAAGAGTCTCCCTCGAGGTTTGCCGTAACTGGGGCCTCGTCAAAGGGTGTGAATGGCAAATACCGTCCGGTTACGATGACCTATTGCCGGTCAGCACAAAACGGGAGCCAAGCTTGTAAAGGAACATAGGGCTGAAAGAACCGAGGCGGCACCTTTCGGAACCGCCTCGGATACTCATTCAGTCTTTAGCGGATTGGCGGTGCGTAAAGAATGCCGCCTTGGCTCCAGAGAGCGTTCAACCCACGCTCCAGACCGATTTCAGTGTTCGGACCGATGTTGCGGTCGAAGATCTCACCATAGTTACCCACGGCTTTGATCGCGCGCAGGGCCCATTGATTGTCGAGACCAATCATTTCGCCGTAGTTACCTTCGGCGCCCAGGATACGGGCAACGCTTGGGTTTGGCGGATTGGCGGCCATTTCATCAGCATTTGCTGCGGTGATGCCATATTCTTCGGCTTCGATCAGTGCGTTCAAAACCCAACGGGTCGTGTCCGCCCAGGCATCATCACCCTGACGCACGGCCGGGCCCAAAGGCTCTTTGGAGATGATTTCTGGCAGCAGGATATGATCCTTGGGTGCTTCAAAGGTCGCACGGGTTGCCGCAAGACCGGACGCATCCGTGGTGTACACATCGCAACGACCGCTCAGATAGTTGGTCCGGGCTTCTTCGTTGGTTTCGATCGGAACCGGCTCATAGGACATGCCCTGAGCACGGAAGTAATCGGCCAGGTTCAATTCCGTTGTCGTCCCGGTCTGGATGCAGACCGATGCGCCATTGAGTTCTTTCGCAGAGGTAACACCCAAAGCCTTGTTCACCATGAAACCCTGACCGTCATAGTAGTTGACGCCCAGGAAGGTGAGTTTCAGGTCGGCGTCACGGCTCATCGTGACCGTTGTGTTCCGATACAGGATGTCGCCTTCGCCAGAGTTCAGGGCGGTAAAGCGGGTTTTACCCGTGGTCGGGACGAATTTCACTTTCTCGCCATCGCCCAGCACGGCTGCCGCAGTGGCACGACAGAAATCGACGTCAAAGCCGTTCCAGCGTCCGTTGGCATCCGTGTATGCAAAGCCGACGAGGCCGGTGGTGACGATGCAATTCAGTTCGCCACTTGCTTTAACGTCTTCAAGCGTGGCTGCATTGGCGACGGTAGCCGTCATTGCCAAAGCCGCGCCTGCGACCAGGATTGATTTGAGTTTCATGTGGTATTGTCCCCTATTCTTTCGGTTGTTGCCAGTTTCATAACTGGTCAAGCAGCTTGCTCAGGCCCTTTTTAATGCTCCCAAACGGCTGCTATCGCAGCTCTATTCTGGTTAGGTAAGAAAATATTCCAAATCTGATGACGTTTTGCAAACCGAAATCTTGCGGTGCACATTTTTTTAATCATCAGCGGTGTTTATTGTTGGATTTCTTACCCATCCTTAATCCCATACTCACACAACTAGTGTTGAATGTCCAAAAAATTGCAGCATTGGTCGCTTTTGGAATTCTCAGGCCACATTAACATTTTGGTATAGACGGATAAATGCACAGAAACGCATACACGTTTAATGTGCAGGTTACTATTTAAATAGACGCAACCGACCGCATTATGCGACATTATCCATGCGCGATCTGGAATTGAGCGCGCCCGGAATCTATACTGGGAAGAAATTTGCGACGCACAGGGGGCTGAGTATGGGCGAGTCAAACAGCAATGCGGGTATTCGAATTGATTCAGCGATGTTGGAGGGGCGGTCTCGTGAAGAGCTGATCGATGATATGGCGCTTCCGTTCCTGGACATGGCGGAACAGATTGAGGCCGCGAAACTGAACAATGTTTCCGGGGAGGCCTGGCAAAGCATTCTGGAAACCAATCTCTTCCTGTGGCGGTTTATCTCCAACTTTCTGCCCCGCCATTTTTCAGAAGATGTGACCACTGAAACGGCCGGATTATTGTCGAAAATCAGCGATTTTATGACGAAGGTCACAGTTGCGATGGCCGATGGCGGCGCGCGGGAACCCGAATTGCTGGATAAGATGATCAAGCTGAACCTGAATATGTGCGATCAGATCCTGGCAATGCGAAACAATCCGGACCTTTAGGCAGGGCGCGTTTCAGGATCCGTTTTCCGTCCATAAGGAGTGGTATGTTTTACAAAGCCAGCGAACCGCACGGCCTGCCGCATAACCCTTTCAATGGTCTGATTGTCCCGCGTCCAATAGGCTGGATTTCCAGTATGGATAAGGACGGTAACGTCAATCTGGCACCGTATTCTTTCTTTAATGGTGTTTCATACTTCCCGCCACAGGTCATGTTCTCGTCTACGGGTCCCCATACTCAGCATGACGGCCCAAAGGATTCCGTCAGAAATATTCTGGAGACAGGTGAGTTCGTTCACAATATTGCGACCTGGCCCTTGCGGGAGGCGGTAAACATATCGGCGGTTTCTGCACCGCACGGGGTTGATGAATTTGAACTGGCCGGACTGACCCCGGTGCCGTCCCTTCTGGTGGCGCCGCCACGCGTTCGGGAAAGCCCAATTCAGCTGGAATGCAAATTGGTGAAAGTCGTCGACCTTCCTTCGACCCAGGAAAATGGGTCCAACACCATTATCTTTGGGGAGGTGATAGGCCTTCATATCGACGACGCTGTTCTGGTGGACGGCATTGTCGATATCAGAAGAGTCGATCCCATTGCGCGGTTAGGCTATCGCGACTATGCGCGGATCACAGAAACTTTTTCCATGGATCGGCCAAGCTGGCCACTTTAGAGTAATGCTGCGCAGCATGCTGTAGCATCCGCCAAGAGCCTGATGCGCTATTTCGAAAACACCTTTTGCAGCAGTTCTGTGGTTCGTTTTGCCGGATTTTCGCGAATGGCGGCTTCTTCCTGCGCAACATAATGAAACAACCCTTCATAGGCTTTTTCGGTTGCGTGGGTTGTCAGATCACCCTTCACATCTGGAACAAAGGGCATTTTCTTGTAGCTGGCCATCATTTTATCCAGAGCCTCTACCGCGCCAACCTCTGTCAGCGCCTGGTCGACGATGGGGCGGATTTTCGCCTTGATGTCGTCGCCTGACACGCGTGCCAGATATTGTGTCGCGGCGTCATCGGGACCCTGTAGAATGCCTTTGGCATCGTCCACACTCATGGCTTGAATAGCGTTGATGACAATCTCGCCACTGTCTTCCATCGCGCTTTCTGCGGCGCGGTTCATCTTTAACTCAACTTCCTCACCCAGACTGCCCAGGCCAACCTTGGACAACATGGATTGTACTGTCTTTAGCTGATCCGGCAGGGGGATATGCACGACAGGGTCGGTGTTGAACCCGTCTTTTACCCCCAGCGTATCGACGACCCGCTCGCTGCCGATGCGCAGAGCTTCTTTCAACCCCTTGGTGATGTCGGCACTGCTGAGCCCGGATACGTCGGGCGCAGTGGACTGAGAGGAATTCAGGTTCTGGTTCAGCAATGATTTCGCACTGTCCAAAAGGCCGGTTGCCTGAGCCGTAGACGCCGATGACAAAACCAATAAGCCAATCACCAGAAATGGGCCGCAGAATAGGAAAACACCTGGTAGGGAGCAGCTTGATTTGGGCGAAGAAGCCAAGGAGGTAAAGCGCATTGTTGGCGAACCCTTTCAGAACAAAAGACAGTGATTGCTGTTGCATCAGCCTAATCTATGTGCCCCTGAAAGAGAACTAATTTGAGCGGTTTCTGCTCTTACCTGGCATCGTCCCCACGCGATAGGTGACCCCGCCGCTTTAACAGGTTAGACTGCGAACAACTTATATTTTAGGGGGACTCTGGTGATGTCATTTTACAGCAAGATCACGGATGGCCTGCGGTATCAGGGCGGAATTAAGCACATATGTGTGGGCCCCCTGGTGGCGCTTGGTCTGGTTGCGGCGCCCATTTCGATGGCATGGTCTCAGACAAATGGGACGGCTGAAGTCGGGGAAACCGGCTCAACGCTGCCTTCTGTTGAGACCGCTCCCCCCGGGGGACTTCCTATTCTCAACAAACTTGGCGAGCAGATGAGTGGTTTGAATGAGACCATCGGCGCAATGGCCAAGCAGTTACAAGAGAAATCAGAGCAAATTCAGTCATTACAGGCGCAAGTGGAAGCGTCACAGAATGAACTGAAGGCGGCGAAAGCCGAAGGGAAACAGAATGCTGCCCTGATTGATGAATTGCAGAATAATCTGATCGCAGCGTCGGGCACGTTAGACACAGCGCAAAAGGATTTGGCGGAGTCACGTACGGTGATTGAGGATCTGACCGCCCAGGTCGATGCCGGAAAGTCCAATGCCCAGGCTGTTTCAGATTTGAAGGCAGATGTCGAAGCCTTGACCCAATCAAACAAAGCACTGGAGGCAAAGGCCGCGGAAGCCACGGCGGCGCTGGAGACCGCGCAGGCGGACCAGAAATCCAGCGATGACATGCTGGCCCAGGTTCAAATGGAGCGCGATGCCCTGGCGCGGCAACGGTTCTGGCTGTCAATTCTGGTGGCATTGTCTTTGGTCGGGGTCGCGTATTTAGCGATGCGGGGTCGCCAGTCCAGTTCTGATGATGCAGTAACCAAACCGGACTCTAAGTCCGACCAGAATCAGAATGCCAGCGACACCCCGGCGAGTAAGCCCGACACAACGGCAAAGGGCGCCGCGTCCAAATCAACTCCGAAAACCAGCCCCCCGGCGGAAAAAACAAGTAAAGCCAACAGCGACGACAAGACATCATAGCAATGGTACGCAGATACCAGATGCGATAAGGGAGCATATGTGAAACTGGGTCTCAGAGTGATCCTGGCCTTGGCCTTCATGGTTGCGTCGATTGTTCCCTTATCGGTCTGGGCCGTTTGGGTGCGTTCAGCGGCATTGGACCGGGAGATTGAGGAAGTTCGGGACAGGCACCTGTTGCTCGCCCGGAATCTCAGTCTTGCCCTGGAGCGGTACGCCCAGGATGTGTCGGCGGTGTTTTCCCATGTCGTTGAAACTGATCCGGAATTGCGCGGGTCCCAACATTTGGGAACATTGTTGGCATCGCTCAGTTTTCGGCATATCTGCTTGATCGAAACTGACACGAAGCGCGTGGTTTCCGTTACGCCATCGGCCACTTACAGCATGGAAAGTATTGTTCTACCGCCTTTGGATCGGTTCATTGAAGTGGCGGAATATGGTCTTGGCAAACTGGTTTTCACCAATGTGATGCTGAATCCATCCGGCAAGCCGGCAATTTATCTGTTGAAGATGATAGAACCCAATGTGCTGGCGCTGGGGGAGTTGAGCACGGAATTCTTGCGAACAACCCAGCGTGCTGTGGCGTTCGGCGAGGGAGGGCATGCGGCTATCGTCGATGCCATCGGTCGTGTCGTAGGTCATCCCCGTGCGGATTGGGAAAGGGACTTGAAAGACCTGTCTGCCGTCGACCCAGTTGCTCGAATGATCAAAGGGGAAACCGGGGTCTCCAAGTTTTTCTCACCCGCCGCAAAGGAGGATATGATTGCGGGTTTCACAACCGTTCCCGCTACGGGATGGGGGGTGATGATACCTCAGCCGTATCGTGAATTGCAGGCCAAGGCCGATGAAGTGCAAAAGTCGGCCTATTTCATCGTCGCCTTTGGTGTTGGTTTATCCACTTTACTGGGGTTTGCCATTGGTGGCTTTATCGCCGGCCCGATTAAAGCTGTTTCAAAGGCTGCGGATCGCGTTGCGGATGGCGACGCCGATGTTTCTGTTTCTGTTCCAGGCGGCATTGTTCCGGTGGAAGTAAGGGCGCTTACCAAACGGTTTAATGAAATGAGCATTGCCTTAAACAAGGCGCGGCAGGCCGAGGTCAGGGCCTTGCGTGCCGCGGAGGAAGCTGTTGAAGCGAAATCAGATTTTCTGACCCGGGTCACGCATGAATTGCGCACCCCGTTAAACACGGTAATCGGATTTTCCGGGATGATCCGGGATCAGACTCAAGGACCCATCAATTCGCCCGAATACGTCGAATATGGTCGTTACATTCATGATGGCGGCCAGCGTTTGCTGGAAATGGTGAATGATATCATTGCCTTTTCGCGTGTCGACAGACGAGGCGATGACGTTGCGCGTTCTGTTGTGGATATCACCGTAATCTTGACCATGGCAGTTGAAAAAATTCGATCGATGGCAGGTGACGGGCAGATCAATGTTTCTTTATCTCTGGCAGAGGACCTGCCTGATCTTTGGGTGGATGAGGTGAAGTTTCGCCAGATCATTTCACATCTTGTGACGAATGCCGTTAAATTCACACCATCACGCGGATCTGTTGTTATTGACGCGCATACAGGTCCTGCGGGCGGTGTGGAAATTGTGATCCGTGACACGGGAATTGGCCTATCAGAAGAACAGATACCCCTGGCGTTAAGCCCGTTTGGACAGATATCGACCCATCTTGCGCGGGACTATGAGGGGGCCGGGCTCGGCCTGCCGCTGTCGAAAATGCTGGTAGAACAGCATGGAGGAACGCTCACGATTCAGTCGACGCCGGGGCAAGGCACCATCGTCACAGTATTCCTTCCCCCGGAATGCGTCGCTGCATCAGCCTGAAACAAGATGTTTCTGTCAGTCTATTTTGGCATCCGTAATGGTCAATGCCTCTGCGCTTTTCGCCTGATCCTCCGGCAGGGTAACGGTGGTACCGGTTTCCAGGCTGGCTTGAACCGCGGTTACGTCAGAGGTTGCGATCAGAGCGCCTGATTCCACATCGAACATGCGATGCAACAGCCGCAAATGTTTGCGACCCACGGCAATAAAACCGCTTTCGACGCGGACCAACTCCCCCCCGCGCAGTTCCCGGATATACTGAAAGTTCTGACGCACAACGGCGATACGTCGGCCTGCTTTCTTGATTGAACGCGGAGAGACCCCGATCCCATGCAACAGGAACCATGTCGCCTGATCGAACCGTTCGATATACAGACGCGAATTCATCGATGATTCCGGGTCATACTCAGATGCCAGAACGGCACCACGGAATGTTTCGGTCCAACTGCTCATAAAGGATTCCTCCGGTTTTGGATCGATGGATGTGATTTCTGGACTTGTCTTAGCAAAGTTCAGCAGGTAGGGCCATGCCCCCTGGCGATGCGACTATGGATTTAGATCGGCCTGCCACCCTAACGCACCTGTGAATTGTAATTCAGCCATAAGACGAAAAAACCTTGGTGCCGGAAATCAAAATACCATAAGGCGCCAAACTGGCTATAGTGGGAAACCAAAGGGGAATCTCAGGCCAAGTACTGGCTGTTGGGAGATTTGTATGGCGGTAAGGCGGGTGCGTCAGAACCGCAATTGAAACGGCGTTCAGAGCGATTGTCCGGATGTGAATTGGAGAATTCTGGTGTCAGAAGCAGGTAAATCACAACACGTTCTGATATTGCGGAAAGCCGCCGTCCGGTTCGCGTTGTTGCTGATCATTTGTTCGGCACTGGGCGTCCTTGTTGAGCGTATGATCCTTCAGGACGCGCTGTTGCAGATGCGTGTCGAGGCGCAGAAAGAAATGGGCAGCCTAAGGATTTCTATTGAAGGTGTGCTGAATAACAACACTCAGCGTGTACAAGGGCTCGTGGGCTATGTCGTTGACAGCCCGGATGTGTCTCAAGACAGTTTTTCCAGCGTAGCGAGTTTCTTAATCGGCAAAGATGAAGGGCTGATACGCAATATAGCTTTGGCTAAAGACCTGGTTGTTTCGCATATTTATCCGACCGCGGGTAATGAAGCGGCCCTGGGGTTGGATTATCGGAAAGATAGAATCCAATGGCCGGCTGTTCAGCAAAGCATCGAACAGAATAAGATAACGCTGGCGGGCCCTTTGGAACTTGCGCAAGGCGGAATGGGATTGATCACGCGCTATCCGATCTATCGCGACAATAGTCAAGGGAAGCCGGACCTTTGGGGAATAGCCTCGCTGGTTATTGATTATCAACGCTTTCTGGAAGCCATCCAGATATCCAGTTACTCACAAATCTATGATATCGCCTTGGTCGGCAGTGATGCGAAAGGAATGTCGGGTCCTCCATTCTGGGGAACCATGGAGGGTATGCCAAAAGCGCCCATTGATGTGGATGTCTACGTGCCTGGCGGAAAATGGGTAATCATTGCCGCCCCAAAGGGCGGTTGGCCGCGGGTTTCTTCAAAAGTCTGGTATATCGTGGCGGCATCCGTTTTTGTGTTTTGCATTGGATGTGCCGTCATTCTGGGCACGGTCCGGTTTGAAGTTGCGATGGTTGAATCGGCACAGGAACTGGAATTGTCGCGCAATGATGCGGAATGGGCGCGCATGCAGGCTGAACAGGCCAATCGGGCAAAAAGCTTGTTCCTGGCAAATATGAGCCACGAATTGCGGACCCCTTTGAACGCGATCATCGGGTTTTCTGAGATCATGTCCCATGAACTGATGGGCAAGATTGGGAACGAGCGCTACAAGGCCTATGCCATGGATATCTATAACTCATCCAACCATCTGATGGAGGTGTTGAGTGATATTCTGGACATCACCCGAATTGAATCGGGTGATTTGGAATTGAATGAAACGGTGATCGCGCCAGATTATCTGGTTAAATCAGCCCTGCGTCTGATCTCTGACCCTATGGATAAAAAGGCGGTGAAGCTGGAGGTGACAGTGCCAGAGGCATTGCCGAATATCTCTGTAGATGCCCGTTTGATGCGTCAGGTGCTGGTGAATACGATTCAGAATGCGATAAAATACACCCATCCGAACACGACAATTTCAATCACAGCCCATGTCCCGGAACAGGGCGGTGTCGCGTTTTGCGTTCTGGATCACGGCCCCGGAATTCCATCAGAGGATCTGGAGCGTATTCTGGAACCCTTTATTCAGATACGCCCCACCGCAGAGGTGACTTTTGAAGGGGCGGGCCTGGGCCTTCCGATTGCCAAGAAACTGATGGAAGTGCATGGCGGCAGCCTGAATATCGACAGTGTTGTCGGCCAATGGACTCGCGTGACCCTAACCATCCCCCCCAGTCGCATTGTCACCTGATCTGACCTGACAGATCGCGCCATCCCTGCCAAAGGATGCAATCTGAATAACCGTCCCCGACGTAGCATGAAAGAAGGGTCGTTATTCTGGCTTGCCGTGTGAAAGGGATTTGTATGTCTGATTTTTCCAGTGTCGGGTTTTACCGCTCGACCATCGTCACCGCTGTGGCCGCTGTGCTGCTGGGCGTCGTGATGCTGGCACCACCGACTTATGCATCGGATACTCAGAATCTGTGGCAGTCCCTGCAATCGGGCGGGCATGTGGTGCTGATCCGCCATGCGATTGCGCCTGGTACCGGTGATCCGGACACTTTCGATGTGAATGATTGCAGCACACAACGGGTGCTGTCCCAGGAAGGCCATCAGCAGTCAGACCGCATCGGCACCCTGTTTCGGGACAATGGCATCCAATCAGCACAGGTTTATTCCAGCCAATGGTGCCGCTGTCTGGAAACCGCACGGGGCCTGTCCTTGGGGGCGGTACAGGAAATGCCAGCGCTGAATTCCTTCTTTCAGAACAGGGGGATGCAGGGACCCCAGACCCAGGCATTGCGGGAATGGCTGCGCGAGGCACCGCTGACCCAGCCGACCGTTCTGGTGACGCATCAGGTAAACATCACCGCCCTGACCGGCCACTATCCGCAATCGGGCGAGTTGATATTTCTGCGCGTTGAAGAGTCAGGGGATGTGGTTCAGATCGGCACGATCCAGACGCGCTAGAGCATCATGCGCTCGCATGAGCTCAAACAAGATGCTGTTAAGCTCATCCTGTCGGATGATGCTGGGATTATTCGTTAAGCTCATGCGGTCGCATGATGCTGGGAGTATTTATAAAGCTCATCCTACCGGATGATGCTTATAGGCACCCCCACAATTCCGCCGGTGCGCGGTACAGATCGCCCGCAATCTTGTCCGCACGCGCCTGTGTCGACGCATCGGGATTGGCCGGGTTCCGCTCCAGCGGGTTGGGCAGCACAGCCACCAGCCGCGCCGCCTGGTTCCGGGTCAGGTCCTTGGCACTGACATTGAAATGCCGCCTGGCCGCCGCTTCCGCCCCATAAATCCCATCGCCCCATTCCGCGATATTCAGATACAGTTCCAGAATGCGCCGCTTGCTGAGCAGGAAATCCATCATCACGGCCAGGGGGATTTCGATCACTTTGCGAATGCGGCTGCGGGCGGGCCACAGATACAGGTTTTTCACCACCTGCATGGTAATCGTGCTGGCCCCCCGGCTGGCCGCACCGGTTTCCTGTAATTCGTCCAGCACCTTGGACATTTCCGTCCAGTCTATGCCCCGATGGGTGCAGAAACGCTGGTCCTCCGACACGATCACCGCCCGTTGCAGGGCAGGCGCGATCTCCTCAATAGAGACCCAGTCCTTATCCATCGGCGCGTCGCGCATCAGCATCAGTGGCGTGACTGGCACCGGCACCACGCCATAGATCAGGATCAGCAGCACCGGCAGCCCGATCAGGACCGCTGGAATGCCGATCAGCACTTTGCGACGGGTGATGCGCATTCACCCGGCCGCCGGTGTGACCGAACAGTAAATCTTGCGCACATCTTCTGTGCTGACCCAATCAACCTCCGCCCCCAGCGGCACCAGAAAGGTCTCGCCCGTCGTGAAGGTCCGGGGTTTCTGTCCGGTCTCCGTCAGGGTGACCGATCCAGACAGCAGATGCATCAGCTCATACCGCTCAAACCGCACCGGCTTGCGGTTATAGGGCGTGGACTGCCACAGCCCCACGATGAATTGCCCGGTCGCATCCTCATAGACCTCAACAGCCTGTTGTTCGGGGGCCGCCCCGATCAGGATATCCGCCCCCGGCCCAACAGAGGGCACCAGCGGCAGGGCGGGATCAATCACCAGTCCCGATCCGTCATGGCCCACCTCCTCAAGGGTCCCGGCTGCGCCCTGTTCAAAGATCATATAGACCTTCTTGATGTTCCCCGTCTGATGCCAGGCACAGACCAGCCCCTTGGGCAGGAAGAAACTCTGCCCCGCCGACACCGTAATCTCCGCCCCCGACTCCAGGCGGATCGTCACCGCCCCTTCCAGCACGATCATGAACTCATCCACCGAATAAGGCCCCATCTGCGCCGTCCAGGCCGTACACGCCCAAATCCCAGCGGTCAGCCCCAGTGCGGGCACCTCCAACAAATCCACCCCCCGATGAACCGGCGCCCCGGAGGCAATGACAGAGGCCGGAATCTCCGGCAACACCGGGAAGTCAGACAGATCATGTGGAAAAGAGAGTATGGGCATGTGCGATGGCTCCCCAAAAGGCACGGATGGTATGGCGCAATACTAATGGCGGAACGGGGAAAGAGCCATGCCTGGATTTCTCTAAATTCTAGCGAATTTCTACACTATTCGATTCTCGTCACTTGTGACCTTAAGGAACTGCGAATGTACTCCATGACTATCGAGGAAGTTGGTTGTTGGAAAGACTTGCACTCTTTAATGAATTTGGAGCAGCTATATTGTAACCTTTTAATTGTTCACCACATGATCTAGTATGCGACACTACGTTTGGTGAGGCGTCAGTCGAACCGTATGATGCAAATGCAGGCAACCAAGAGGCAGCGCTCCCGTGTCCAAAACTATCACGGATCCACAAATTATTGTTGCAAAACGCGAAAGTCGGATTTCAGGTTCTGAAAGCCACGCTCGAAATTGTGGCGGGGGAGCATTGATGGCGAAGTGGTTCTCGACATATCCCCAAATGGACGGATTGAGCGGATTTGCTAAGCAATCGGCAATACTCGCAGAACAGTTCCGTCCGTATACTAAATTCGCTAGCCAGATGCACCAGAGGCTTCGGCCTACCTTCGAAGTCGCCGAACAGCTTCATATTCGGATCGCGCCGATTTTCCGCGTAATGGAACCTCTGATGCAGATCTTGAGCCAAATGGGGGAGTTGTTCCAAACACCGCAGTTCCGTCGCTATGCTTCCGTAGAACGAAGCGGCACGATTCTGCATCCGATTTATATCGACCTCTTTGAGCCGGATTTCACCTCCGATGATGTTCGCAGCAATTGGCGGCGCATTCGTGCAAGGCTTTGGGCACGATTTCCAGATAGTCTCGACACGGACACCCGGAAGAGCAGGTACAAGGAGTTTCTGACCTGCCAAACCCAAGGCGCTTACGTGGCGGTTTGTCGGTCCATCTATGCGGAACTGGAAGCGCTGATCCGCGAGGAAGTTCTTTTTTCCGATCCTGAATGGTGGAAGGCGTTGCAGAGCGAGCTCACTGCTAGTGCGCGAAGAGGTAAATTGGGGCGTGAACTGGGGGGAATCGTTAAGTCTGAAAATCAGGACTTCCCACTGGTCAATCTCGATCAGCCGATTTCGCCCGAGACTATGTGTGCCGTTGCGTTCGTGAACCACCTTGAAAAAGCATTTGACAGTTTCGACCCGACCAATGTCGATTCGAAACCAAATAAGGCATATCGCCATCTGCACGCTCATGGCTGGATAAAGGAAGCATCCTTTATGGACTCTCTGAACGGACTGTTGGCCTACGACTATGCACTTCAACAAGTCGCGGTATATAAGACCGCGAGAAAAGCGAACTATGATACCGCCCTGTAATAGGCGACGGTTTGAAGACGACCGTTCCCTAGGTTCTGGCATGTCATACGAACTATAACACGGGCACGAATCCGTCAAAAATATATAGAAAGGTGTGGGGCGATATCTCGTATCGCCCGAGCAAATAGATGAGGCGTGGGGATGCGGTCGTGAGGGGGCCCAACTGTGATGGTGCATTTTCTGAATGAGAGGTAACTAAGCGAATGACAGGAGAAGCCGCCACAATAGAGTTCGGTTGGATCGCTCAGTTCTTGGCCGCGGGAGGCGGCGGTGCGGTTATTGCCTATGGGGTTTTCAAGATTCTTGGGCAGAACTGGATCAAACATCAATTCGCCAAGGATTTGGAACACGCGAAGAGCGCGATTTCTTTTCACGCCGCAAAGCGGATGCGCTTACACGATAAGGAATATGAGGTCTTCCCAGAAATCTGGTCGCGGCTTAGCGATGCGAAAGCGAGCTTGCAAGGCGCTCTCATGGAATTCCGCCGGATGCCGGATATCAACAACATGGAGGAAGAAGACTTCACAGATTGGCTCAATGGGCTTGATTTGGAGTGTGGCGAGAAAGATGCGGTCACCAAAGCACCGGATCGGATGTCTGCATTCAATCGTATTCTTGACTACAAAAGTCTACGAAAAGCCGAAGAAGATTATTTGGAATTTCAGACCTATTTGCAAAAGAACCGCATTTTTCTGAGCCCAGAGATCAGCACGAAGTTCGAAGAAATCAGGCGCTATCTTCGGAAAGCTTGGGCCGCCCGCACGACCGATGTGCGCTTGGGAGATGCGGCGGCAAGAAAGGATTTCCTGTTGGAGGCTCTGGATATCTTCGAAAAGCAGGTTGAACCCAAGATGGAAGAAATTGAAAGTGTTATACAAGGAAGACTTTTCCCCGAAAGTTAGACGAGGTCTGGAATTTTTTAGGTAGAATTTTGAGGGGTGAGGCCACACGAGTGATCTGATCCTATACGTGACAAAGGATGGTCGCACGAGCCTGAACCGGCTCGCCGAGGCGGATCCGGTCTAGCTAATCTAGTTGAAATTGCCGAGTTTTTCGTGACTACGAATCAAAACGCGACGCGGTGGTCACTCTGTCTTTCGCGGCAAACGCTTCTGAGAACGTGTCGTTAGCAACGGTCGAAAGTATTTGGTAATATCTGGCAAAGGGCATTCCAATTTGGAATTCCACAACAGCCCCAAACAAAACAAAACCCCCAGGTTTAAACCAGCCTGTTCCCGTATTTTTCCATAAGCAGTTGCAGCACCCGAGCGCTTGCAAAGGCCGCAAAACTTTGACATTCATCGGCCTTGTCTTGATCTGCGAAGTCACAAACGCCTTTCAATGCGAAGACCTCTGGCTGAGGGCTGCATGCCGCTTTGACTGCGGCAAATAGACCATAAATTTCCATTTCAACGCCGATCAATTCTTGATGTTGTTGATCTTTCGTTTGCTTGATGATGTCACCGTCCGCAAGTACTGCGGTCCCAGATGCTACAGGACCAATCCGCAATTGATTAAAACCTGGACCGTCACCGTTAAATGTAGACATAGCTTCGCGGAAAGTGCTTACTTCAGCGCTAATCTGGGCAATATGAGAGCGAATTTTTGTGCTGGCTGGGATGTGATGAGGGCGAATTTTTAACCGGGCAATGTCCTTGTCTTTCGTTTGCTTACCGCTCTGATAATTCCAAGCTGGATCAGCAAACAACACGTCTCCCAACTTCACTTTTTCGCGTACACCAGCGCATATCCCAGTCATGGCCACAATTTTTGGCCTAAGCTTGATTAGTAGTGAGGTGGTTAGGATTGCAGTTTCAACCATCCCCATTCTTGGAGCACTTGCCGCGCAAACTGAGAGCGTTGTTCCGTTAGAATCAAGTTCGCCGTCGTGTACAAAAGTTACATCGTCGACAGGGCGAGCGGTTTTCCAATTCCACGGAATTTCTAGCACCTTAGTAAGCTCAGGGGCTTGCAAAGCACACACAATGAGAAGGTCAATCGGTGGTTCTTCCACAAGTTTTTTATGATCTTGACCCAAAATGTACGTTACGCAATTCAGCGTACGCTTGATCCACTCGTCGTCAGTTTCCGAATAATCGAGCACCGTCCAACAGCAATCGGAAAACCGCCTAACTGCATCACTCGCTATCTCACGATCCGAGGTAATTCCAAGTATCCAAGTGGGTTTGTTGACGAACGACTCTTCTTGAACTTCAAAAAGAAAATCAACTGAGTGGTCTGTATGCGCGTCATCTTCCGGTCGGAGCGGAATCAAAATATCCAATATAAGCAGGTCATATTTTTTCGATTGAATGCTTCTCTTCGCGTCAAAAATCGAAACAACGATGTCCACATTTTCAGGGCTAACGCCAGCAGCTTCGATCTCTGGGCGGAGTTTCCCATATCTTTTCGGATTGTCATCAACGATCAAAATATTCATTTCTCTTCTCCAATAATGCCTAAAGAATTTAGGGATGATTTTAGAGCAAGTTTCCATCTATCATAAGCTGAATTATAGTGGAGAACCTCAACAATATGCTCTTCGAATTCATCAATTAATTCTGCCTTTAGAATTTCTAAATTCACAATTTCTCCACCTTCTCTCAGAAACCCTTCGTACCCCGTAATTATTATCGTAGGACCTAGGCGTTCTGCCATAGACGCATGACGCAATATTTCTGTCCCGCCGAATCCTTGGGGTCGACCTCCACTCTCCCTTTCACCGATATCGAAGGTCGGAAGTGACATATCGAGAATTAGCAACTCAAACTCTTCGGATTCTATCAAACGAAGTGCGGACGTGACCGATCTTGCGGTTACTACGTGCGCTGTCGGTGCGAGTTTTTGGAGTAGTGCGCTAATGTGAGTCAGTTTCGGTGATTCATCTTCGACAAGAAGGATTTTTGGCTTTACTGGCATCTATAAATCCTCTCGTTGGAGAACGACGGAATATGTGATTTCCAGCTTAAAGCGACCCTGTTCTGTGAAGTAAAATTTTAGATTCCCACGATTCGATTTTTTCACAGACGCTGCAAGTTTGGCAAAGCCGCTACCCGAGTCTGATCTGGTCCGCCGCGAAAAACTTCCGCTTTCAATTGCATTTCGGATTTCGTTGGCGCGTTTCTCTTTCTCGATTCGAGCACTAGTTCTGCAGTCGCTCTCAATCTCAAACTCAAGGGTCGATTCAACTTCATTCCACGTCGCGACAATATCTACACACGGGTCTTTAAGACCGGAATGTTTAAATACATTTCCAAGGCCTACGAATAGCGCGTCATGCACGAAGACTAGGTCACCAGCATAAAGCGCTACTTCCCCAACTGATCGATGGGAAATTTGCGGTGAATACCTGTTCCGAACTTACCTGAGGTTGGGCTGGCATATCGCCGAAGGGCCAGTGATGTTGTTTCGCCCCGTTTTGAACAGCTAGATAGAATGCGCGATCTGAATGATGTCCCGGATTGTAGATTCTGTGCATCAGTGGCGGGCCTTGTTCCGTGCCTGTTGCATTGCGTCCGTGACAAGCAGCACAGTTCATATCGAAAAGCTGCTTTCCTACCATGGCTTCCTTGCTGAAACTGGGGAGCGCAATCCCGCTATCGGTCAGTTCAAGATCTTTGATGTCATCTTTCCCGGGCAGAAACGAATTCAGGGTCATGGCGATGATCCCTACTGCGAAAAAACCGATGACCAAATATTTTGACCAATTGATTTCTTTTTTCATTTTCTTCGGGCCTTTGTTTTATGCGTATGTATCAAATATTCGAAGACACGTGAGACCAAGTGGACTAGTTAACCTTGGTCAGGTTGGTGCGGCCTATGATTTCGCTGAACTAGCTTGGCGATACGTGAGTTTGTCGGTTAATTGCGCTGCTATCGACAGAGGTATCTGGCGACACTTCAAATTTCGAACGACAGGTGTCTGAACAGAAGTAGAATACTTCGCCACCATGAATGGTTGTTTTGGCGATGCGCGGATCGACAGTTTTATGACAAACCGGGTCAACGGCGGAATGAGGGTGCTCCCATCGGATCGCCTCAGCATGCCCGTCCGCTTGTTTCTTATTGTGGTTATGCTTTTTGTGGCCAAACATGTGAGCACCGCAACCAAAGCGCATCATCAATATGATGAAGGCTCCCCAAAGCAACCAACTGAGAATATTTTCCATTTCTCTTTGCCATCCCATAAATACCTTTAAGTGTGACTGTTCTGTCTGAAAACAGCATGGTGCAGAACACCGACGCTCGATCTGTACGCATGCCGTCGGCACGCGCAGAAACCAGAACAGTTATTCGCTATTTGTTTGGGAGGATCAGAATATGGGGGGCTGGAAAATCCATGACCGAGATACCGGTCGAAGGGACACGTCTTCTGTCCCGTTCTGTACAGGAGAAAACTCGGAAACCGGTAGGATAATCTCGGTAAGGACCGCTGATGTGGAGTGACAAGAAACCTGAGAGCAGCACGAAGTCAGGTCATGCTGGTGTTCAACGTCAAAACCACTGATTTCTGCAGAATGCGCAGGAAAAGAGCCAGTCGACGCGACTGCGATATGGGGAGCAAGCATTATAGCGCTTATCCCGACGAGCAGGATCAGTACGGCGCGTATAAGTGCTTGCTGTGCATTCATTGATCAAATCCCCTCTGGGCAGAAGGTAACACATATGCCCCTGAATATCGAGTTACGTTGACCTACCTCAACTATGGGTAAGTCTTTTTTTACCCTGCTTCAGATAGAACCGTTACATCTGCAAACTGATTGTCCGTAATCTCGATTTCCTTGGAGATGTAAGGTTTGATTTCGGCGTATCTGACGTGAGCATCGGCTTGCGCCTGATAGTAACGAAAGAGCTCTTTGAGCGGCGCGCCCATGTCTTTGTATGCAGTTAATACTGCGATTAGTGCTCCGAGCGTGAGGTCGCCCTTTATCACCAGATACCCCCCTATTGTGTAAAAGAAGAATGGCGTCATCTGAGATATAAAGTTGTTTAAAGACTTCATGGCGAACTTGTTTTTGTGGATAGAAAGACGAAGATCGTGAAGTCGTTTGTACGACCCGTAAATATCCCGAGCACTTGGCTGGTGGTCGTTTGAGATATTCCCGATCTTCTCCCCGAGAACCCTGACTTCTTTCAGCCGCGTTCGAGACAAAGCATTAATTTTCTTTTGAAATCTGGGAATGACAAAAATCTGAAGCGGCAACAGTGCTGTTGCGGCGATGCCCAAGACCAAATCTTGCACGAGCATGAAAGCCAGAATAGTCAGGAACGTGCCACCTTGTAACAAAGGTAATACAATGGACTCCGATGCATACCCAGCTACGGGCTCTACCTCCTGAACAATAACCGGAATTAATTCCCCGCCTCTGGGGGACGGCTTTCGAAAGCTGAATTTTGAGATGTCGAGCCGCAGGCGGCGTGACATGTGTTCTGCCAACGCACCGGATTGCAAATTGACCTGGTATTTCAATCCACCATGTAAGCCAATTGCCAAGAGGAACAGCATGCATAGTGCAAGCAACGTCTGCGTCTGTGACAGTTCTATACCCATATACATGATTGGGAAGTGTCCGGACTCTATGGCGTTGTTGATGATTAGCTTCGGTAGTTCGAGACTCATGTAAAGTGCCGGTAGTGACGTTATTGCCAGCAGGCCCAGTTTTAGCTGTCGTTTCCATGATGCTCTGAATATGTACTGCAGGAGCGGTGTTCCGTTCTTTGAGAAGGATTTTTGAGCCTGCCACGCAAGAACAGATTTGCGGCGTTTTAAAAGCCTGTATCCCGTTGCACTGAGAATAATAATAAGTGCAACCGGAACCCCAAACACAACCAAATGGAAGACAAAATGAACCCACCAGTGTGCATCGCTTGACATGTAGTGCGTTAAACGGTGCCCCATATCGTGGACGATTTCCATCATCTGTGTCAGGTTCCTTCAAAAGGTTCGATAAAAACAGACAGGGAGGAAAATCCTCCCTGTCAGATGAAGCTTAGAAAAGAAGGCGGAGACCGGTCACGAGGTAAGTTGCTTCGTAATCCTCGCCGTCGTCTTTTGCAAAGTCTGCGGTTTTGCCAAGTTTGCGTTCATAGGCAACCCCAATGTACGGTGCAACGGCTCGGTCGATTAGATCATAGCTAAGCCGCAGTCCGATTTCTGCGCTTGAAAACCCGCGCCCGACCTCAATTTCGCGATCCTCAGAGAATGCTGCATTCAGCTCAAGCGAAGGCGTGAGGATTAAACGATTGGTCAACAAGCCTTCGTACTCAACATCAAGTCGCGCACTACCGTCTCCGGTTTCGCTGACAAACAGGTCAGCGTCGACTTCAAACCATTGAGGAGCAAGCCCCATGATACCAACCGTTCCATACCAACGATCTGTTGTGCTTGGCGTATCCAGACGAATACCGGCCTTGGCATCAAAGAAGTCACTGATTGGTGTTTGCAGGACCAGCCTGTTCTCGAAGTTTTCGTAAAGGTCGTTTTTGAGATCACGCTCGCCTTCGCCTTGCCAGCGCAGCTTCAACTCATCGGTTCCTACAAATGCGTCACCATCCCAAACAAAGAGATTTTCGTCTTCATCACCTGATCGGTATTCAAACTGCTCCATTTGAATGCCATAGAAGATGTGATTGTCTGCTTTGGCAGTGAACGAGAAGGACAGGATCGTGGCAAGAACACCACCACCAATCGCGGCCAAAGTTAGGGTTTTCATTGTTATTGAACTCCATTCTCAAGTGCTGCGACGGCTGGACCGCCCTCAACAATCACTTTGCGGAACATTCCAGAAGCCATGTGATAGCTCAAATGACAATGGAACGCCCATTGCCCTGGTTCATCAACTTCGGTTTCCGAATAAACAGTCGTGCCTGGATTGATATTGATGGTGTGCTTTACCGGATCCCATTTACCGTTACCGGTATCGAGGATTGACCACATCCCGTGCAAATGCATCGGGTGTGACATCATGGTCTCATTGACGAACTTGAACCGTACCCGTTCGCCATATTTCAAGCGGATAGGTTCTGCATCTTCGTATTTGACGCCATTGATCGACCAAGTATAGCGCTCCATGTTTCCCGTAAGACGCAGTTCAATTTCACGCGTTGCCGGCCGCTCCGGATACAAGGGCTTCTGTGCCTTCAAGTCGGCATAAGATAAGAACTTGCCGCCATTCGCTGCTTTTGGTGTCAAACCACTGCCAGCGGCATAGAAAGGATCATCTTTGGACATCGCCATCTGAGAGTGATCCATCCCGGCCATATTCGAATGGTCCATTCCAGCCATGCTGTTCTCGTTACCACTGCTCATTGAGGAATGGTCCATCCCGGGCATGTTCGCGTGATCCATCCCCATATCAGCCATTGTCAACAACGGAGCGTCCATGCGTCTGGCTGGCATTTCAGCTTTCAGCCCTTCTTGCGGCGACAGCGACCCGAATGCATAACCCGAGCGCCCCATCGATTCCGCCATGATTGCGTAAGGTTTATCTGCGGTCGGCTGAACAATCACATCGTAGGTTTCTGCAACCGAAATGCGGAATTCATCAACCTTGACCGGTTGAACGTTGTTGCCGTCGGCCTGCACAACAGTCATTTCAAGTCCCGGAATGCGGACGTCGAAGTAAGTCATGGCAGATGCATTGATGAAGCGCAGGCGCACACGTTCATTGGCCTTAAACAGGCCTGTCCAGTTCTGCTCTGGTGACTTTCCGTTGATCAGACCGACAAATCCCTGAACATCTTCGATGTCGGTCGGCATCATGCGCATGCTGCCCCAGTCACCACGTTCCGACAACGTCGCACCGAAGCCATTTTCAGAGACATCACTGATGAAATCGCCAAGGGTGCGTTGGTTGCGATTATAATAATCGGGCATCATTTTGAGGTTGCGCAAAATACGTGCGCCGGAATGCGGGTGCTTGTCTTTCAGGACAACCACATACTCCCGGTCGAACTTGAACGGTTCTCGCTTTTTGGGTTCGATAATGATCGAACCATACGCCCCGTCCGGCTCCTGAAAACCGGAATGGCTGTGGAACCAGTAGGTACCGCTTTGCGAGACTGGAATGCGATATGTGAATGTTTCACCAGGCGCAATCCCCGGAAAGCTGATTTCCGGCACCCCGTCCATCTGATAGGGCAAAATAAGTCCGTGCCAGTGAATGGACGTTGCCTCATCAAGATTGTTGGTCACCTTGATGACAGCCTCTTCGCCTTCCTTCAAACGCAAGGTCGGGCCAGGGGAAGACCCATTATATCCGATACCTGTGGTTTTCATTTCACCGGTATCAATTGTGACGTAATCAACAGACAGATCGTAATTCGCCGCATTGGCTGTCGAAGACACAGCAATAGCGGCCAGCACACCCCAAAGGGCACTGCGGGCAAATTTCTGTTTCATTTTTTGAAATCCAAAAAGATCAGGTGCGCCAGAGGCCCAAGGGAGAAAAACCTCTGGCGCAGGAAGGTGGATGACCGATTACTGCAGGCGGACTTTGCCGACCATGCCGCTTTCATAGTGACCCGGGACATTGCAGGCGAACTCAAGTTCCGCTTTCTTGGGGAACGTCCAGATCACCTCAGCCGACTTGCCCGGTTCCAGCAAAACGCTGTTGGGGTCGTCATGCTTCATGGTCATTCCATTCCCCATGTCCATTTCCATCATGTCCATGTTGATCTTGTCGGCCTCAAGCGCTCCATGTTCCATCATCATCATCATTTCTTCCTGATGACCTGCATGCATGGCTGCAGTTCCAATGTTGAATTCGTGAACAAATTCGCCCTTGTTCTCGATAACGAAGCGAACGGTTTCACCGCCCCGGACAATGATTTTTTCCTTGTCGTAGAAATTGTCTTCCATAGTGATTCTGATGGTGCGCCGCACATCGGATATCTCGCCGGGTGCCCCGATTTCCGATGCACCGTCATTATGACCGCCACTATGACCCGCACCCGCAAAGGCAGGTGACTGAAGACCGACAAGCGCGCCAAGAATAAAGGTTGAAACGCTAACGCGACGCATAAGGGAATTCTTGAAGTTGGGCATGTATATGCTCCTAATAGATATTCAGTAAGAAGGCCCTCGTCCCATGTTCAATCACGACAACAGTCTGCGCTGCTGTAATTCAGGCAAAACGCTGTTTCATTCGAGGAACAGTGATTGAACCAGGCAAAGGGATGTTCGGAAAATCTGAAATATCTCAGGAACGCGGAGGCTTGGCTCTAACGTCCAAATCTGCGGAAGTCAAAGTCAGGTCCTGATACCAGTATGTTACCGCAAGCACCGTTGGGCTGGAAGACAGAACACCTTCTACTTCTTTAACGAACGGGCCGCAAACCGCCATGCCGCAAAGATCCGCATGCATGTCACGTCGATCATGTTGCGAGCTATCAGAAACATCCATCATGACGCCGTGATGATTGTCATGGCCATGTCCCGAACCTGCTTGCACACCCTCAACCCCCGACAGCAGAACTGTCATGGCTATCGCGATTGCAAGAAAGCAGGAAAGGATGCGCACGGAATGTTCCTTAGTGATGCATTGCAACATACGCAATATCGGGCTCCCCCGGTTTCGTCAAGTGGCAATATTGTGGCAAAGACAGACTATTTCACGAATTTACATCTGCTGCTTGAGCCATCAATCTGGCAGACTGGGCAAAGGCATGAACTTGGGGAGGCGCCTCTCTGCTGATCTGCGGAAGTGATCTGTCGTAAGTGGGATGATTTATGGAAGATGGGAGACATGTGCATTAGGAGAGGCTTGGCGTAGACACCACGATTGATGTAAAAGGCTTGTTAAGAGTCTTCCTGTGTTGTGGAAGGCCCATTACGTATCAGAACCTTCTGCTTGTGTCATACGTACTGCCTGACGAATTCTTGAAGCCGTTTGTCGTTCCATCTCGCGCATTTGAAGCAGCATTGCTGCCATCAGGTCTCTCGCCGTCCCGGTTTCCTGTTTTAATTTGGCGATTTCCCGACGCAGACTCATGATCTCATTTTGTTTTGATGATTTTGCTGTTGCCTCAAATGATTTCAGTCGTTCGAGCACTTTGGGATATTTGTAAAGCGTTGTCCGGCTATGCCCCGCTTCGCGCGCTACCATGCTTTTGCTGATTCTGGGTGTATCACTGGTATTGGCTTTCTGAGCATGACGCGCGAGGAGCCGATCAATCGCCATCATGAATGCGGCTTCAACAGATGTGGTGGACATGGTTTCATTACCCGGGATTGCTGTTTTCTGCAGCTTCGGTGGTTTCAAGCTTGTTTAGCACCATAATACATTGTTCGAGGCGTTGTTTGCAGAGTTGTGCGAGAGCAAAGTCATCATTGGTTGTTGCCGTTTTCAGATCATCTTGCAATTTGGCCCGGCGGTCTTTCCAGAAGGGCAAATGAGTCTCGTCAAGGACAAGGTTTTGACATTCCCAACATAAATCCGGGCGTGCGGCCGACCATAGCGGCGCACTGATCACCCATCGGGCAGAGCAACCGATGGTACAATTCCCGGTTCCCTGTCGAAACAGGCAGGTTCCGAGGGATGTCTTTCCCCAGCGAATATCATGTGCCCGTATACCCGAGGTACGAACGAGTTCTTCAATATCGCGTGGGCGGTCATTTTCCGGACGGTTGTCCAGAGATTTTCCGAGTTGATTCGCAGTCTCTTTCAGTTTTCCACTGAGGGCCCCCGAGACGGTTTTTCTGCCGGCAATCATTTCGCCAATGAGAGAGACCGTTGACTGAACCGCAGCATCATCAAGGATCTGTTTCAGTTCTGGATCCGCATTTATATATCCCTGTTCCGTCATCGCCATACTGATGTGTTTGAAATGCTCCTGAAGCACCGGGAGCATGCGGCTGTCGCTTCGGATGACATATTGGGCGAAGGATTTGCGCCATTGATGAGAGGTCACAGTCCAATCCTTTACGCCGCTTCTGACAAAGAACCTTCTCTGGCAGCGATTGACCCAACTTAAAGTATGGGCTTTCACATCTTTGGTCAGGCTTTTTGCTCGGCTAAAACCAATAATCAGTTCGTTGATGTTTTTTCGAGTGCGCCAGGGGGCGTACAACCTTTCGATGACAGATATTGCCTTGACCGGAACTGGAAGGTGATCACTCCCGACCGGGCGCAGTCCGGTGACCCAGGTAACGGGGCGGGGAGACTTCGTTGCCTTGTAGAGATGACCGGAAAGGTAAAATATCTCATGAAGACCGCTGGCCGACGGTTCAATTTTTATGCAATCGGGCAAGGCATTTTGCGCCAGTGGCGTATCAGAGGCTTGCAGTCCCAGCAGTTCACTCACTCTGATACCCGACAATCCCTGGATGAGGATCAGGCACGCGTCAGTCAGAGAGTTCATGCGATCGCGTAAATGCTTCCTGTCTGGTGCATGTTTTTCGGCAACCTGCAGGTCTTTGGTGTCCGCGAAATGCCGAGCCTGTAAAATAATATCCTCTGCCGCGTCAAGCATGCACAAGGCGCTGGTCATTATGTGCAAAAATATGGGGTCGGGGACTGGCGGGACGGATCCCTGTTCCCGGCCTGCCAGCTGTTTCGCGACCTCGAACGCTGTCATGCCATGCCAGGGGGCGCTGCCCGGTACAGGAATTCCCGCCTTTGCCAGAACAGGGGCCTGATATCCCAGAGAAACAGGCAATGCGAGATGTTCCATAAGATACACGGCGTTGAGATTGGCTTTATTCTGCTTGTCGATGAGCAGGTTGTCGAGATACTGGTCAAAAGCACAGGTATCAAGCGCGCCGAAATGAGCGTAGCCGGATTTGCCCATCCAGCGAGCAAGATAAAGAACCCGTTGGGAGAGTTTGCCCATTGAGCCCGGCTTGTATCTATGCCGCTGTCTTGGGTCGACAATCAGTGACCAGACCAGTCGACGATGTGCGTCGAGCAATATCGCCCATTTCGGGTCTACGAATTTACTGCCGTCCGGCATGATGAAATCCCAGCGTATGGTGCTGGCTGCAGCGTCGTGACCTGGCGTGAGATTGTCGAAGAACCATCTGTCATCATACCAGCGGGAATGGCGGTTGATCCTCGTTTCCCGCAAATCTTCCGCTGCCATGAGATGATATGCTGTAGCGGTTTGTATAGGGTTCATGTCATTCGATCAGAATGGCGTGGGTTCTTTGAATGTTTTTGGCCTCATGCCAAACACTCCTGGCCGGGAACTTGCTGAGCCAATTGTCCAGGGCCTTTTGTACCGTTGACCAATATAGCCAGCGACCTGGCGGTAAATCGTGACGTGCTTTCTCAATGGCATTGTGGAGATGAAGCAGTTGTGCCAAAGCGTGTGAATTGTCGGGGATCACGGCGGCGCGAGGACATAGCGGACACTCTCCCCAGGCGGTGCAGAGTTGTCCTGTGGTCTGGGATGCGAGAGGAGAATCATAGGGGTCGGTGCATTCAAACCCCGGCGTTGCGGCGCGACCTGTATTGTCTGGAAGATTGATACGGTCATCGGACTTTCCAGATGTCCGGATATATCGTTCCCGTCGGTTCAAAAGATTGCCCAATGTTTCCCGTCTGCGGTGCCGGGCCGCTTCCGACACATAATGCGTTTCCGTTGTCTCTGTGCGCCAATGATTGAGAATTGCCTGCTGTGCCTTGATATCCCCGTTACTGAGTTGATTGACAATCTCCGAGATGGTGGGGCGAATGTTCGACAAGCTGAAATCAGGGAGTTGATTATCTTTTCTGAAAGCAGAAAGTGCGTTAGGGAAGGTGCAGGTTGCATTGAGATAATGATGAGCCCTTCCGTAATTTCTGCCCTGAAATATGAAGAGCATATCATGGTCGGGATCGTGCTCGGCATTTGGTAGTCGTCGGGCCAGCTTTTTGACATTGTTGAAAATGGAAATCGGGCTATCAATCTCAGTGCTGTCTTGAGGATAGGTTCGGACCTGGTCCCCTCTCGCACGTTTCTTCCCACCGACCACCCGATATCTCGGTGCCAGTTCGACACTTCCTTTAAGTAACGAACTCGCCCGAAGGGCGGATTTTCGTAAAGCCAGTATGGTTTCCGGATTGAAGGCGGTCCTGATTGCCATCATCACGACAAACGGGACCAGAGAGCGCTTCGTTGCATACAGCCACGGGGCAATACCCTTAATTCCTCCGAAGAACTCGATTTGCCGTCTCCGGCCCTTGCAGTCAGCAAAGAATTGTATGCTGTTCGTGACATAGCCATCATACTGATCTTCAATAACTGCCAGCAATGTCTCAAGCTTGTATTCGGTGGGCGACGCGCCAGCCAGCAATCGTTCCCTGCCAGATTGGATGAGATGGTTTCCTTCTTCCCACTTGCTCATCCATGTCTGCATTTCTTTGATGCAGACGCGCTCAATCGTTACAAGATCGGTGATAGCCAAAATTGGTCGATGAGCAATTTTCTCGTTTACGCCCGGCCAGGGGTTTGGCTTGATATAAGCATCCCCGGGGACTTTGCTTGTATATTGTGGATTTTGTTTAAGGTAGCGCAACACAATACGAAGCGGGGAGACTAACCCGGCCTTCGTTTTGACCGTAAGATGATGGGTATCAAGCCAGGAAATATATTCGTTGAAAAGAGTTGTGGTCAGATCCGACAGTTCAAAATGTACTTTTCCCTGTTCGCAAATAAAAGCAAAGAAGCGATTGATAGCTTGAACCTTGTTGGCCTGGGTTGAGGGACCAAATTTGCGAATATGCGAGAAAATGGCCGTAGCAAACGGGACAGACAGATGTTCGGCTTTGAGCCAATCGTCACCGACCTTGATCTCGGCACTTCCGCGGTTGGATTTTCCAGAGCGAGGACAGTTCAGCGTGAGTTGATTCAGTGTTCCGTCAGGTGACAGCTTTTGAATAACCCCGTATTCTCTCTCTTCTTTTTCCGGACTGGCCTGGTTGTTCCTGTCGAAGGCAGGTGCCGCACCCGGGCGATACGTGAGAAAAGATCTGTCCATGCGCTTTCTAGCCATCGCGTAGGGCCTTGAGATACGTATTCAGGGTATCTGTCATGAGTGCTTCCCGAATTTGTACACTCCGCAAATATGTATTGATTGTTGTCGTTATGTGACTATGGCCAAGCAATGTTCGCAGGCTGAGCCAGGGTTCTGCTTTGCCCGCGCGAACCAGTTCAAAATACATGGTAACCGCAAAGGTATGACGGAGGTGATGAAAGCTGTGCAGGGCTTCAGGTCTGTCTGAGGGGCTGGTTGTGCCGTTTTTATGGGAAGGGCACACAAGACCGGCTTTCAGAACCGCGCGCTGAAAGTGGCGCCAGATGGAATGAGCTGTCATTGCTTCACCCGGATTTCTTTTGGCATGGGCGTGATTGACAAAAAGAGCCTCGACAGATGTTTTCGCGCGTCGAACCGCACGGGCCCGTTCTGTTTTTACGTAATGTCGCAGATCATCATGGATTATGCCCGGTACGACAACTGTGCGCGGCTTCAGGCCTTTGGTTTTATACAGAGGCAATGCGACGTTGCTGTAGCTACCATCTTTCTTGAGATTCTTGTATTGCGACAGAGTGAGGTTGGCGCATTCGTCAAGTCGCATTCCTGTGGCGACAGCAAGGCTGGCAATGAGCCGGTCTCTGCATGGACGACGATCAGCTTTGTCTCCGGGGATCGAACCAAGTTCGGCGAGCACTCGTTGAAGAGCTTCGGGAGAAAATGCCTCAGCCGTTTCACTGTTATAGGTTCTCGGAAGCAGTTTACTCGTTTTGACCGTATTGTCGCCGGATTGGACATGCGCCATCCGGGTAATTGCATAATTTCGGGGTTTGATACGTTCTTCGTAAAACTCTTTCGCATCAAGTTCAATCAAGCCTTGCCTGGTCGCCCATTCATAGAAGTCAACGATGGTGCCGAGCCTGCGGCGTACTGTTGCAACAGCATATCGTTTACCGGTTTTAGGTGATTTGCTGCATAAAAGCTTGTCGCGATATAGTTCGATGTCATCGAAACAAGCCGCGTCCCAATCCCTATGAATCAAGCCTAGATATGTGAACCACTCATACAGGTCATAGGTTAAAGCTGTTTGTGTGTTTCCTACCGAGGGAATTCTCGCGGACCGGACGCATTTGTCATGGAGATAGAATAAGACCGGCTCAACAATTCTGCATTCGTCATAGACAAGATAGTGGAAACCGGTAGGGAGACTGTGGCTCTTCACTTGATCCCACTCGGTATCGCGGATGATCGTTGCAGGTCGAACGACATCCGCTGCTTTGGCAACCGTGTAGTAGGGAACTGTCCGCATGCTTCCCTCATTCCAAATGTCGGGCACCGGGTTTTGTTTGTCATCTTGAGGCTGTGATATCAGACCTTACCTGCACCGCCAGCATGCTGGCGGTGCAGGTAAGGTCTGTAGGCACAGTGGCAGCTAAACAGTCATGTTAGCAAGGAAGTTTGTGTATGTGAACAATGTTAGTAATGTCATATAACATTATTAGACAAGACGACTAAAGGCTTACCTTTAAGGCTTGGATCAAAGACGCGCTCACAGGAAGCATAGAAGTTATTGCAATCGACCAGACCAAAGAGATTTTTAATCATCTTGGGATACCGAATTGGGTTGGAAATGAAATTTCGCGCCATTGTGTCATAAGAACACAACTAGAACATAGGGCCGGGTTTGGTCAAGGTGATAGAGGTGTGTTTATTGTTTTGCCGTAAGGATCGTCACCCGAATGGGACGAAACCGCCTGCGGGTTCGGTGAAACTTGGCGAGAGTCGAGCCTAGTGGAATAGAGCCTGGTTCTTTTTTAGAACCGGCCAGCCTGCTTGGTATATTTTTATGGGTAAGCGGATTAAATGGTTGATCTTACCTTTGCATGAGAGTGAGACAGACCGGCATCTCATCGGATTATCTGGTTGATGCTTCACCTACTGCTGGTGCATGTTTCCTTCGCTAATT
>Ga0114916_1000139_pt1 | contig 55975 bp, 54 predicted proteins | sample MalvirAntarct_66_FD_83501 | JGI IMG/M metagenome (GOLD analysis project Ga0114916, IMG submission 83501) | Marine viral communities from the Global Malaspina Expedition - Malaspina viral metaG Antarct_66 | ecosystem: Environmental > Aquatic > Marine > Oceanic | place: West Anvers Island... | reverse complement strand
ATGGGCTTAACTGCCTGTGATAGCAACAAAGAAAACGCTGCTGAAGATTTATCTGACGCGCAAGAAGAAGTGACTGACGCTTCTGAGCAATTAGACGAAGCTGCTGCTGCTGGCGAAGCTGTTCCTGCTGAAGCAGAAGCTGCTGTTGCTGGCGCTGAAGCTGATATCGCTGATGCACAACTTGCTACTGCTACTGACGAAATCGATGCTGAAGTACCTGTAGACGGTACTACTACTAGCGTTGACGTAGCTAGCGAAACTCCAGCTGTAGACGCAGCTGACGAAGTTGTAGTTGAGCAACCAGCTCAGTAATTTTTATTTTTATAAATAAAAATACTGTACTAAAAAAAAGAGAGCCTATGCTCTCTTTTTTTATGCCTGCAATTTATGTTTTATATAACTGAGACAATGTCGCATAAAAAAATGATGGCTATAACAGTCGATTTAATAGACAACTGCGAACCATCACTTTTAATCTTACTCACTACTATTATTGGTCAAATAGGCGCTCATCGACCTGTTGACGGAATTTTTGTCCTGTTTTAAAGGTCACAACGCGGCGCGCTGATACGGCGACGGGCTCCCCTGTCTTAGGGTTGCGTCCTGGGCGACTATTTTTGTCTTTAAGCTCAAAGTTGCCAAAGCCTGAAAGCTTGACCTCTTTGCCATCAATCAAACTCTCTGACAGTTCGTCAAAAAAATTCTCTACCAAACAGCGACCTTCTTGGCGCGTTAGGTTTAGATGATTCATCAAATGCTCAATCATGTCAGATTTGGTTAAGGTGCTCACAGTACGACTCCTATGCTATGTCGTGATGTCGAATATCATGGTTTAGCGGTATGAGAATTAGTGTTAGCTATTATAAAGGTTTTTGTGCGTCTTTTTAATAAAGTCTGCATTAAAATCCTTTATTAATAACTACTTAACTTACTCTATGAATAAAATCTTCTATCAGTTAATAATTTTTATAAATAGCAAAAATCCATAGCCTCATTTATATTGAGGCTATAGAGTATTTGTCTTTTTCGATTAGAGGTTAGCTGTCACGTAGCTGTGCTGAATGCTCAACCGTTAATGCTTGTACCACTTTATCAGTGGCCGTTTTTACAGCGTCATCCGATAAGGTTTGCGTTTTATCTTGCCATATCAAGGCAAATGCTAATGAGCGTTGACCTGCTGGCACTTTTTCGCCTTGGTATACATCAAACAACCAAAGATCAGTCAAGAGTGCACCTGATGCCTTACGTATAGTTGACTCTAGAGTTTGAAGGCTGATATCGCTGTCTACTAATATAGCAATATCGCGGCGTACTTGCGGGAACTTACTTGGAGTAGTAATGGCATGCTGTTCACGAGCAAGCGTTAGTAATGGTGCCAATGACAACTGCGCAACCCACGTAGCTGGCAGATCCAACAGTTTAGCGGTATTAGGATGCAATTGCCCCAACCAACCGACATACTGATCATCGATATAGAGCTTGGCACTTTGACCCGGATGCAAGAAAGCTAGCTCACTACGCTCATAACGGATACGCGCACTATCCACTTGCGCAGGTAATAATTGCTCAATATCATGCTTAAGATCATAAAAGTCTAACGCACGGTTTTGATACGCTTGCTCGTCCCAGACATCGCCAACTGCTACTAACGCAATACTTGGCGTTTGCACCAACTCACTAATACTTTGACCAACAAAGCTAAGCCCTGTTTCAAAGAAACGAACGCGTGGCTGCTGACGATTGAGATTGTACTGCACGCAAGGCAATAAGCTTGATAGCAAGGTACGGCGCATCACGGCTAAGTCACTAGAGATAGGATTGGCCAGTGCCAACACTTCTCCTAGGGCTTTATCATCGAGCAAGGCTTCTATTTTTGCGTCACTAAAGCTAAAGCTGATCGCTTCCATATAGCCATTATCGACCAGTGCCAGCTTCATCTCATGCGTCAAGTCTGCGGTATCGTCATAATCCATACTGACTTGCAGGTGTGGCAAGATGCTTGGGATATTGTCGTAGCCATAGATACGAGCAACCTCTTCGATCAAATCTTCTTTAATGCTCATATCAAAGCGATATGATGGCGGCGTACAAATTAGGCTATCTGCTTGCTGCTCTACCTTAAAGCCTAATTGGGTTAAGATACGCACCATGACTGCTGGCTCAATCTCAATACCGATAACATCACGGACTTTAGCAATTGGCAAGGTAATGGGCGCACGTGCCGGTAGGTGCTTGCTACTTTCGACTGTGATTATTTGCCCCGCTTGAGAATTCGTGATACTGGTAATCAAATCAACAGCACGCGCTAAAGCAAGCGCTGGTAATTCAAAGTCTACCCCTCGCTCAAAGCGTTGTGAGGCATCAGTATGCAGACCAAAACGGCGTGCGCGTGCAGCGATAGCCAATGGATTAAAGAAGGCGCTCTCTAAGACGATATTGGTGGTGCTATCAGTCACACTACTGCGTTGACCGCCCATGATTCCAGCAAGTGCAAGTGTGCCTTTATCATCAGCAATGACCAATTCATCACCGGTTAAGGTAATGGTTTGCTCATTTAGTAAGGTAATGGTTTCTTCAGGCTGTGCCAAACGCACAACGATATCGCCCTCGATAGTATCGGCATCAAAAGCATGTAGCGGCTGACCCAATTCCATCAAGACATAGTTGGTCACATCAACCAAAAAGTTGTGCGAGCGTAGTCCTGACTGAACCAGCGCATCTTGCATCCACTTTGGCGTATCGATACTACGATCGATATTGCTTATCGACTGTAAAAGGTAGCGTGGACAAGCTTCTACAGCACTGACTGTTACAGCTGGCATCACTTCGTTTTGAGTGAAATTGATATTATCAGGGATATTTGGCATTTGTAACGGCAAATCGTTAATGACGGATATCTCACGCGCAATACCACGTACGCTAAAACAATCACCGCGATTTGGCGTAATAGAGATATCGAATATTTGATTGTCTAAGCCTAGATATTCACGGATATCCATACCGATTGTTGCATCTGCTGGCAATTCGAGCAAACCATCAATGTCATCGACTAAATCAATTTCAGAAGCGCCGCAGAGCATACCGTTAGAATCGACACCGCGTAGGTTGCCATTTTTAATTTGGAAGCCCGCACCGTTATCAGAAGGTAAAACAGCACCGACGGTAGCAACAGGCACTTTCATACCAATAGTCACATTGGGTGCACCGCAAACGATTTGTAACGGCTCAGCTGCACCAATATTGACCTGTGTGACACGTAATTTATCGGCATCTGGATGCTGCTCAACGCTGATAACTTCACCAACGACCACACCACTAAAGGCACGAGCGACTGCAAAGCGATCATCAATCTCTAGCCCTGCCATCGTGAGTTGTTCAGCCAATTGCTCACTGCTATTGTTAGGGTTTACCCATTGACGTAGCCACTGTTCGCTAATTTTCATAAGTATCTCGGATCAGAATTTTATAATAAAGATTTTGAATTAAAGGTTGGCGTATTAACCTATTATATTAACAAAGGAAACTCTAGCCAAACTGCTTTAAGAAGCGTACGTCGTTTTGGAAAAACAGGCGCAAATCATCGATACCGTAGTACAGCATCGCAAAGCGCTCAATACCCATACCAAAGGCAAAACCAGTATACTTTTCGGCATCAATACCGCAGTTGGTCAGCACTTGTGGATGCACCATACCGCAGCCCATGACTTCAAGCCATTTACCATTATCATCTAGGATATCGACTTCAGCTGACGGCTCAGTAAATGGGAAAAATGACGGGCGGAAACGTACGGTTAGCTCTTTGGCAAAAAACGCTTCCAAGAACTCACTAATCAAGCCTTTTAGCTCAGCAAAAGTGCTCGACTCGGTAACCATTAAACCTTCTAGCTGATGGAACATCGGCGAATGGGTTTGGTCCGAGTCATTACGATAGACGCGACCGGGACAAATAATACGAATCGGCGGCTCATTCTTTTCCATGGTGCGAATTTGCACGGGGCTGGTATGCGTACGCAGTAAATAATGCGCATCAAAATAGAAGGTATCGTGCATCGCGCGTGCTGGATGATGCGACGGAATATTGAGCGCTTCAAAGTTATAGTAATCGCTCTCAACTTCAGGACCAGTAGCAACGTTGAAACCCGCTTGTATAAAATACTGCTGCATACGTTGGGTAATCATGGTCACGGGATGCAAATGACCTTTTTGACCACCGCGAGCAGGCAAGGTGATATCAATGCTCTCGCTTGCAAGCTTGGCATTTAGTGCAGCCACTTCTAGCTGCTGCTGCTGCTCTGTCAACGCATCTTGAATACGGCTACGGACTTGATGCAACCAGCCGCCGTAGGTTTTTTTATCGTCGCTGCTGAGTTTACCCATCTGCTTTGACCAGCCAGTTAAGGAACTCTTTTTACCGGTCAATTGCACCCGCAAATCTTGCAACGCACGCACATCAGTTACTTGTAGAATCAAGGCTTCAGCGGCACTGGCCAACTCATTTAGCTGAGCTTCATTAAGCTCGCTTAGCTCTGTGGACAAGGTCGGTAGCGCCGACAAATCGGTGGTAGCAGCAGGGGTAGTCATAAGACGCATTCTTCCTGATTTAAACGGACTATTAATAATAGTGATAGGTAATTGTAGGGATTTGACCAAATATTGCAAACCATTTACCCATTCATGTGACGATAATTTCAATGATATGAATGGCTTGAATATTTAGACGATGATAAACGCTATCCTATAACAGCGTATGTGATTCTGGTACTAAAAGTAGGCAGTCAGACAATGTGATATAAAAAAAGCCACCGACCAGCGGTAGCTTTTATTAATATCAACCTATTAATCAATATTATTCCTATCCATGTAGATAACTACTTATCAATAATGATTTAAAAAGCAGCCTACCTAAAGGAAGGTTAATATTTATGCTAGTTCCGCTTTAGCTTTTTCGACCAACGCTGTGAAAGTCGCTGCATCATGCATAGCGATGTCAGCAAGTACGCGACGATCGATTGCAATGTTAGCTTTTTTCATGCCATTGATAAAGCGGCTATAGCTTAAGCCGTTTAAGCGTGCACCAGCATTGATACGTGCAATCCAAAGACGACGGAAAGTACGTTTTTTGTTGCGACGGTCACGATAAGCATATTGACCAGCTTTGGTCACTGCCTGTACCGCTACGCGGTAAACACGTGAACGGGCACCGTAGTAGCCTTTTGCACGCTTTAAGATTTTTTTGTGACGACGATTCGCCTGTACACCACGTTTTACACGGGCCATAAATTACTCCAAGATATTTTTAATCATTATTAAACGAATCACGATGTCATCAGATAATAGACATCGTTATCAAATTGCAAAGTCATATACTTTTAATTCAGTCGCTATTCATTAAACAGCGCTTAACTAAAGATAAATGACGATAGCCTATTAAATGTATGGGCACATACGACGAACTGCTGCTTCGTCAGACTTGTGCACCAACTTAAGACCACGCAACTGGCGAATACGCTTAGGTGATTTCTTGGTCAAAATATGGCTTTTGAATGCTTGCTTACGCTTAAAGCCGTTCGCTGTTTTTTTGAAGCGTTTAGCTGCACCGCTTCTGGTTTTCATCTTATTTTTCATGATGATTTGCCTCTTTTTCTGTTTTAGAACCTGGTCGTCAAATAGTCAATAATGATTAGTGGCTGTAAAAACAGGCACCAAACCTCTATTTGCCTCGAGGTGGGAGGCGACATTTTAACAGATCGTGCGCTGTTTTGCCAAGGAAAGTTTTAACGCTGTTTAGCGTATGTTGTTCTTTCTAATCACAAATACCTTGCTGCTTATTTTCGTCTTCTAAAACTTGATTATTAGCCACTTAAAGCACACGCTTAGCAGCAAAAACTGAGCAGCCACAAGCGATAGCTAGCTGAAAACAAAATAGGCGAACTAAAACACTGTTAATTTGAAATTCTTGCTGTATCAAAATTCAGCTCGAGTATAATTGTGCTGTATTTACTGATTTAACATATTGAATGTCAGCTTAAGCTGTGTTTAAGTAGAGACTGCGTGTTGATAAAGCGCTCACATGAATGACAGATAGGCTGAATAACTATTATTTAGCGAATACTTAGCGACTTTTTATTATTTTCTACCTATAAGATGGCAACAAGATTATGACTTCACCTGCTTGGCTGGCTGCCATAAAATTTAATGATGATGGTTTGATTCCTGCAATTGCACAAGATTATGTGTCAGGGCGTATTTTGATGATGGCTTGGATGAATGCCGAATCCCTACAATTAACTTCACAAACGCAGACGGCGGTGTATTTTTCGCGTTCGCGTGGCAAGTTATGGCATAAGGGCGAATCCTCTGGACATACCCAACGCGTACATGATATTCGTCTAGATTGCGACGCCGATGTGATTGTCCTTAGCGTCACTCAAGCCGGTGGTATCGCTTGTCATACTGGCCGCGAGTCTTGTTTTTATCAGCGTTTGGATTTATCAGGGCAAACGCCTGAGTGGCAAACGGTTGATAAAGTATTAAAGGATCCTGCTGATATTTATCATTCAAATACAGCAACACAAGCCACGCCTGAAATTAATGAAGCGGCGGCGGAAAATATAGTCGATTCAGATACCAATCAGAATGACCACAGCCCCATCACTCGCTCCATCTTGCAGCAGCTTGATAAAGTATTAGCAGAACGCAAACAAGCGGATGCCGATAGCTCATATGTAGCAAGCTTATACGCCAAGGGTTTGAATAAAATATTAGAAAAAGTCGGTGAAGAAAGTACAGAGAGCATTATCGCTGCTAAAGACTTTGCTAATTGCAATGAAAATACGGATAAAGCCCAATATGACGAAGCGCGTCATGAGCTGATCTATGAAGTCGCTGATGTTTGGTTCCATACCTTAGTAGGTTTGGCTTGGTTCGATATCGAATCAGAGGCAGTATTAAATGAGCTAGGTCGACGCTTTGGTCTATCAGGTATTGATGAAAAGGCGGCTCGATAGCTTTTTATAAAATTAGCCATTACCCTGTTTGATTATTGTTGCTTTCACCTTTTTGTCATAACGGCAGGTTATAATAGTGTGACGTGTTACTTCGCATAAGCTGTCGATAGATTTTGTGTACGACAGCAATATTCTATACACTCAACGTATTCCTATAAAGACTGAAAACCAAGACATAAGGATAGCATTATGGGCAGTTTTTCCATTACGCATTGGCTGATTTTATTGGTGGTGGTGGTTGTCGTATTTGGCACCTCCAAACTAAGAAATGCCGGTAAAGATTTGGGCGGCGCGGTCAAAGGTTTTAAAGAAGCCGTCAAAGACGAAAATACTGAACATGCCAAAAAGCAAGTGGTGCTCGACCATGATGGCAACGCACACACTGAAGAGCGCCCAACAACCACTAAGGTTGATGACACCCATAATGTATAGCATCTAGACAGTGACATCGAAACATTATGTTTGATATTGGGTTTTCTGAATTATTGCTTTTTGGCGTCATTGCCTTAATCGTCTTGGGGCCAGAAAAGCTGCCCCAAGCGGCGCGTACCGCTGGGCAATGGTATGCCAAAATTCGCCGCACGGTTTCTACTTTGCAATCTGAAATCGAAGCGGAGCTTGACTTAGCTGAGACGCGCCAACAAATGCAAAAAGAGCTGGCCAAAATTCGCCAGACTGAAGCAGAAATGCGCCGTGAAATGGCAGAAATGCGCGGCAGTATGCAAGAGTTTGAATCCTCGAAAAACCAGCATTTAAAGGCATCGCGTGATCTAGTCGATGACGCTAAGCCCAGGCAAAGTAGCCAAGCCAGTAGTGAGAATGATGATAATCGACCAGTGAGTCCAAAATCCTTTGACTATGCCTACGATAGTAATAGACAGGCTGAGAAACCAGAAAGCTCTGAGCAGCCATCGGCACAAGGTGATAACGACAGTCTAAAAACTGACTTTAATGATAACGCCAATCCAGTGATTCAAACCATCACAACTAGACCATGGGAAAACATGTGGTTTCGTCTTGGTGCTTATGATAAAGCGCGTCGTTTGCCGCAACCGCCTTACTTACCAAACTATAAAGCCGATATCTTACTAAACAGCCATCTAGACAGCCCTTTACCCAAACAGACTTCTGTTAATAAGCAGGAGAGTAATTAGTGGGCTTATTTAAACGTAAAAAAAGCCGTCAAGAAAAAGTCGCGGATTCAGATATCGATACCTCAACAGCTACCATTAATGGTAATGTCGACAGCAATACTGACGACTCTGGCGATATCCTAAGCTCACTTGGCGATATGCCGATTACCGAGCATTTGATTGAGCTGCGTCGTCATTTGATTAAGATATGTGTTGCCGTACTGGTAATATTCTTAGCCCTGGTCGGATTTTCCCGCGAGCTCTATGATTTTTTGTCCGACCCATTGGTTGCCCAGTTGCCTGCCAACTCAACGATGATCGCGACGGATATCACTTCCAACTTTATGGCACCGATACGCCTGACTGTTTTTGTCGCTGCCTTCTTTGCAATGCCCTACATTTTGTATCAAATCTGGTCGTTTGTCGCACCCGGTTTATATAAAAAAGAGAAAAAAATCGCCATTCCCGTTTTAATGTCCTCTATATTTTTATTTTATGCGGGTGTGGCTTTCTCTTATTTTATTGTCCTTAAAGGGGTTCTAAAATTCTTTATTATGTTCGCGCCGCAGAACGTCTTGCCGATGACCGACATCGACAGTTATTTAAGTTTTGCACTCAAACTCTTTATGGTATTTGGTTTAACCTTTGAGATTCCAGTCGTCACCTTGCTATTGATATTGACTGGTGTCGTCTCCATTCAAAGCTTAGAAGATAAACGCCGTTATATTATTGTCGGCTGTTTCGCCGTTGCTGCGGTCGTGACACCGCCTGATGGGGTGTCGATGTTGATGCTCGCCATTCCGATGTGGCTACTATTTGAGCTAGGATTATTTTTAGCGAAAATATTAATTAAAGAAGAACACAGTCCTACCTTAGCAAGCGATACAGGGTTAAATAAAGAATAACATCACTTGTCAGACACTTATTCCAAAAACAGCCAACGCGCTAATCTGTTACTATAACCTGCTTATTTCCACCTTTATTTTCTATCAGTTTTTTTATTATTGTCATGTGCACTTGCAAATATTTTGCAAGTGCACATGATGAGTCAGCCATTGTCTATGCAGTGGCTTTTTTTACCCCCGTCATTTTTGATCCGTTTTACTCTTTTAGGTAATTTTTTATGTCCGCATCTATGCCAGCTTATATGAGCGATCCCACTGATGAGCAGCTGAGCGCGCTTAACATGGCGATGGATCACAAGTCATTTAAAGTGGTGGCTTATGCGGGTGCTGGTAAGACGACGACCTTAAAACTGATTGGTGAGCGTTTGCGTGGACGCGGCTTATACTTAGCCTTTAACAAAACGATTGCCAATGATGCTCGCTCAAAGTTTCCACCGCATGTGGAATGTCGCACCTTTCATTCGCTTGCTTATCGGCATGTCGCCCGTGATATCACTGCTAAGCTGTCGTTGCCGCGTTTTTCACCCAAACGTCTGGGTGATGATTTGGGTTTGCAGCCCGTCCAAGTCCGTCGGCAAATGGATGGCATTAATAAATACATTACGCTCACGCCTGCGAGATTAGCCCGATTCGTTAGTGATGCTGTCAGTAACTTTTGTAGTACGCATGCCAGTTATCCTGCACCAAGGCATATTGAATTTCCAAGCTGGCTCGATGAGTCAGATGCCGAACAGTTGCGTGAGATGCTCTACCCTGCCGTCGAGCAACGCTGGCTACAGTCAATTGATGCGCGCCATCCAGCTGGTATCGGGCATGATATTTATCTTAAATTGTGGGCATTATCGAAGCCCAGTATTCCTGCGGATTTTATCTTATTTGACGAAGCGCAAGATGCCGATCCCTTGATGATGGGGATTTTGACCCAGCAGCCACGGCAAGTGATTTATGTAGGCGACGCCCATCAGCAGATTTATGAATGGCGCGGTGCGGTCAATGCGATGAAAAAACTGCCATTGCCGCAGACTTTATTAACCCAGTCGTTTCGTTTTGGCGAACCGATTGCTGAGATTGCCAATACCTTACTCAAAGCCTTACAAGAAGATGTGCCATTAAAAGGCAATCCGAATAAGCAATCCTCCACCGACAAAGGCATGGTACACAGTAAAAAAGACGCTATTCTATGTCGCACCAATGCTGCTGCGATGTCGCAACTATTGACTGGACTCAAGCTCGGTCACCGCGTGGCGCTACAAGCCGATACCGATCGTATGCTTAAATTTTGTCAGGCAGCCGAAAACTTAAAAAATGGCAAGTCTGCTTATGGCGTGCCTGAACTGGCATACTTTTATAATTGGGGCGATGTACAAGAGTACTCTGAAACCAATGAAGGCAGCGATCTAAAAACACTGGTGAAATTGGTCGATGATCATGGCACCAATGTCCTGAGCCAAGCAGTCAATAGTTTGACCAGTATTGAAAATGCTGACTATGTTATCTCCACTGCCCATAAGGCCAAAGGGCTCGAATGGGGAAAGGTACAGCTGGACGATGATTTCTATTATGATGTGACCACCAATGCGGTCAAAATAAGCCCTGAAGAGTTGCGTTTGCTCTACGTCGCTTGCACACGTGCCCAGAGCAATTTGGACATCCATAATATTAAAGACTTGATATCTGGTTTGCAGACAGGCAAAAAAGTGATTTTTGGTAATACTTAATTTTTCTCAGTTAGTCACTCTCTGTATTTGCCACTCTAAACCTCTAGCCTACCTGTCTTTATGGCAATCCTTTAATAGCACCTTTTTAGTAGTGAACAACAAGCATGAATACTAATCAGCAACTTCAAATACGTCAAAATACCATCCGTCAGTTATTCGCCAATCCCGTCCGCCTGCTCGCTCCAATGGAAGGCTTGACCGATCCATTAATGCGACAAATTCTCACGCAAATTGCATCAGACTTGGGTCGCCCTTATGATTGGTCGGTTAGCGAATTTATCCGTGTGACTCAGCATGTCTTGCCCGCGCATGTATTTTATAAATACGTTCCAGAATTGCGTCATGAGGCCAAGACTACCTGTGGCACGCCTATTCATATCCAGTTGCTTGGCAGTGAAGCGCAACTCATGGCAGACAACGCGGCATATGCCTGTGCGCTTGGTGCACCGGCGATTGACATCAATTTTGGTTGTCCTGCCAAGACTGTCAATAGCCATCGTGGTGGTTCGGTATTACTGGATGAACCCGAAACCATGTATCAGATTATCAGCGCGGTGCGTCAAGCTGTTCCCGCTCATATTCCAGTCTCAGCCAAAATTCGTTTAGGTTATACCGATACCAGTCGCATGGATGATATCAAAGCTGCGATTAACGACAGTGGCGCTGATTGGCTAACCATTCATGCACGAACCAAAACCCAAGGCTATAAGCCACCCGCCTATTGGGACAAGATTCAAAGCTTTAATGCGCTCGATATTCCAGTCATTGCCAATGGCGAAATATGGAATGCAGAGCACGCACAAAATTGTATGGTACAAGCAGGTACAGAGCATTTGATGTTGGGTCGCGGCGCGGTCACCCGTCCCGATTTGATTGCGCAGGTTGATAGAGAACTTAGTCAGACTTTAAATAATGAAACAATATTGTTATGGCAAGACCTGATTGCGCATCAGATTAAATTTCTGCAAGGCACAGCAAAAAGCGATATTGTATTGGTCGGTCGTTATAAACAATGGTTAGCGATGCTCACCAAAGGCTATAGCGAGGCGAAGATATTATGGGACAGTATTAAAAGAGAGAAAAATAAAGCAGCTATCATTAGCGCACTACAGATGAGTGCACAGTAACGTTAGCTGCTTTTATCTTATAAGCATTAGTATTTTCAATTAGCTGCTACTATACACTGACTCGAATAGCTAAATAAAAGAGCATGAGACAGCAGGCAATAGAAAGCCCCCAGAGGATAGAGCGGAACATCGCCAGATTAGTGATGTAAGCGACGCAAAAACCAATGCGAATGAGCACGTATAGCCAAGCCAATGTATTTACAATCAGCTGTGGCACAAAAAACAGCATCGCTGCCAAGACTGCAGCTAAGAATACTGGTAAAGTCTCATAGCTATTCTGCTGCGCGGCATTAGCACGTGCAGCAGCGCCCGTCGTACCTTGTAAAAAATCTCGTGGATGGGCATTGTCAGCCAAATTAAAGCCGCCGAGCATTTTTGCAGTCAATGCCATTGTTAATGGCAGCAAACTGGCTACCACCATTGCCCAAATGGCTGACGATGCGGTATCAGAGACCAACCCTAAGAATAAATTCATCAATATACTCGCCTTTATCCTGCGATAACTTCAAAGTCATGCGTCACATTGACCCCGCCTTGTACCAACATACGACTGGCTGAGCAGTATTTTTCTGCGGATAATTTAATGGCTTTTTCTACTTGGCTTTCTTTGACATCTTGACCGGTCACCACAAAATGCATATGAATATCAGTATAGACAGCTGGTACAGTTTCAGCACGCTGAGCAGTCAGCTCACAACGTACGTCAGTCACATTTTGACGCGATTTCTGCAAAATCGCCACCACATCATAGCTAGCACAACCACCAAGCCCTAGTAGAATCAGCTCCATTGGACTGGCGCCTTTTTCTTTATCAGCATCGATTTGTACATTATGCCCTGATGGCGATATACCCATAAAGGCTTTGTTCTCTTGCCATGTAACGCTTGCTTTAGATTCTGACATTTTTAATATTCCTAGTTTTATTTAATAATAGGTTCTTATTTGTTCGATATTATTGGTTCAATATATAAGAACAGCTTTATCGATTTAATACTTTATCGTTGATTAAGATAAGCAAAATATGACTAGTGTAGCATAAGCTAAAACCCGCATTAATGAATCAAAAACCCGTATTATTACTTATATTATTAAGTAAGCACTTATAACGATAAGACACTAAAGCAAAAACTTTAACAACAAAATAACTTAGCTAAAAAATATACAAAAGTCTGCTTAAATATCTTTATATAACCTCTTGATTTTAAATCATTAAAGCTGTGAAACATTTTATAGCAAAATACTGTTACACATTTTGCTCTTTTCTTGGTTTAATGATGGTAATGAATCTTATTTTGCCAAAGTATCGATAGCAATCACCCTATAATAATTATGATTGCTGTCACTGTGCTTTGTTGAAATAAGCTATTTTTAAACATTTTAAAAGGTTACGTCATGATAGATGCAGACGGCTTTCGCGCCAATGTCGGCATCATCTTGGCAAATACACAAGGGCAAGTTCTGTGGGCAAAACGTATTGGTCACAACGCTTGGCAGTTCCCTCAAGGCGGTATCGACCGTGGGGAGACGCCGATGGATGCGATGTATCGCGAGCTCTGGGAAGAGGTCGGTCTACATCCGCGTCATGTCGATTTGCTAGCGGTTACGCAAGATTGGTTGCGTTATCGTCTGCCAAAACGTTATGTGCGTCATGGGCAGTACCCTTTATGTATTGGGCAAAAACAGAAATGGTTTTTGCTACGCTTAGATGAGCCAAATACCCAACACATCCGCTTTGATGAGGGAAAACCAGAGTTTGATAACTGGCAATGGGTCAGCTACTGGTATCCACTTGGACAAGTGATTCACTTTAAACGCAGCGTATATCGTCGCGCCTTGCAAGAATTGGTGCCCGAGCTACCGCTTCACCAAGGGCTTATTATTCCGGAACAAAACAACCATTTGTTGGTGGAATAAAGTCACTAATTTTTAATGCAATTAGCACAATAACAAATACCGTTAGTGATATCTAATATCATTAGCGGTATTTTTTTCACTGGATTTTTATAAAAAGCTAATGAGTACATTCACGGCTGACGATTTCAGCTTGAATGCCTGAATCTTTAATAGTATTTCGCCGTAACGTTAAAATACTTTGTGTCCTTGTACCGTAGCTTGGCACGGCATTATTGGCAGCCTCCTTACTAGCAATGCCAGTAAGATTGGCGCCTTCAATATAAATCGAAGACAGCGCTTGCTCTATTTTGATATCGATACCAGTATTTGGTAACTCTTCTTCTGGTGCTTGAGTATTATCGGACAATACCTTAAAAGCAGCGTCTTGCCAGTATTCAAAATCACTATTTTCGCTAATTAATGGCAATATTTCTTGACGTAACCTGCCGCGCAAACGCTCTGTCTTAAACCAACCCTCTTCTGGCTGACCATTAGAGAATACGTGCAAGCCTCCATATAAGGGTGTTGGTGCATGACCACGGTTATTAACGACAACCGCTTGTTTGCTATCGCCGATAATCAGATTAAACCCAGCATATTCTTGCAGACTGATTTTCCGTGCAAATTCCATCGGGCTTAAGCAACTGGTCAAAAAATCAGCGACCAATTCACCACGTGAGCGCTCATCATTACTTGCCTGCACACCATCGCGAAAGTTCAATACTGCCGCCCAGCGACCATTTTGCTTATAAAAGTCAGCATGCTGCTCTTGGTGAATTCCTAACCACGTACCGCCACTTTGCGCATCACGCCCTGCAAAAATAGGCTTATCTTCCCATTGATGTAGTGGCTCTGTCGGACGCTGTAGAAACTCATCGCGATTAGATAATAAAACCAAAGGCAGCTCATCAAATAACTGCCAAGCAATGGCGACAATACACATAGAATTCCTTTTATATGATTGTTATATAGTCACTTCAATATAAAATAGAGTCGTTCAAAATAGGGTTATGCTGGGATAAATTTTCCTCGCTTGCTGTGCGCTTCGCGCTCCAGAGGCTTCATAAAATTTATCCCAGCAGCATTCCCATCAGGATTGTATTTTTTAAATTGAATCGATTATATGGTTCTGATTTAACATTAATTCGTGCTTAATTTTTTATCCGCAGGATAGCTAATTTGATAGATCGACTGCACAACTTGAGATTGTTGACTCGGTAAATCGAACTCCCACGCTACCATTCCTTTGTTATCATTCCAATCTTTTTTGCTAATCGCTGGTGTATGCGTCGCGGTTACTTTAATGCTGTCATCGCTACTCAAGGGTTCTGCGCCTAACACTTGCATGCGCACACTACGATTGTGCTGATTGGTCAATTGATAAGCCTGAATGATAGTTTTGGTTTGTTGACGATTAAACACCCCTTTATCACCTTTTTTGTCTTCATCAGTTAGCTGTTTCACAAGCAAGCCCGGATCAACACCAAAACCAATACCCTGCTCTTTTAGACTCTGATAATCATAGCGCGACTGACCAACATAGTTATCGTCGCGATACAGTTGCAATGATCCATCCGCCCAAGCTGGTGTCAAAAATGGAGCAGATGCATACCAGTAAGCGGCAGCTTCTACGCTCGGTGTACTCCGTAGCCATAACTTACTGGTGCCAGACTGCTCATCAATAATAGTGCGTACACGCCTGCCATCACTCGGAATACTGACGCGCTGCGGTAAGCGATACTCGGTAATACCATTTTTATTTTGACTACTAACCGTAAAGCTCGGTAGCGGTGCCATGTTTTCGGCACCGCCATAACTGTCTCTGGCAGAAACGACCAACACTGGCGCGCCTTCCATCATTGGTTGTGCAAACCTAGTCATTTTGGCTTGCTCTTCTTCATATAAGGACAAGCGCTCGACTCTTGGTAGCTGGCTGGTCGTTGTTTGATTGGGATTGACTGTACTTAAGATAACCGGCACATTATTCCAATTTTCACCCGTTTGTTGGGCGATGATGGCAGAGGCTGTGATATTAAGTTGTTTATTATCAGTATTTAAACGTGCTTGATAAGTCGGCTCCCAGCTGGCGCCGCGCACTTGATAATGTAATTTAACACTACTAGCAGAACGGCTAGCGGTACGCACAGTGACTTGGGTAACAGTATTTTGTACCGAGGTCGTACTACCAGCGACCAGCTGATTTAAATCATCATTGGCACGGGCTTCTCGTTTTTGCAGCTCTACTATTTTTTTATTGATACTGGCTGCTTGCGTTTCTAAATCGCGTGCATTATTAGCAAGGGTACCAGCAGTAGTGATTTGCGTGACTTTAGTGAGGTTTTGCAAATAGGCTTTGGTCAGGCGTGCCGCTTCCAATTCAGCACTAATATCCGCTAGATTATTTTGCTGACTCTGTACGTTAGCGGCACCTTGATACTGGCACTGCGCTGCTTGCTCGCCACTCAAGGTTTGAATACTGACTTCACCGATATTGACATTACCCAGTGCTTGCACACTAATACTGTCGGCTTCGATCGCAGGCGAAAGACAGGAAAAAATCAGTGTCTGCTCCCCTGTACCACTGATGGGTAATACACGAGTCACACTGGCTAAGCCTTGATAAATGGTAATTTGTTCGATACTACTGGTTGATGCTTGCACCGTCACTGGCACAAAAAAACTTAAGCCTGATGCGACTGTACATAATAAGGATAAGGGTAATTTGTTTGGCTTAAAGTTTGGCGCTTGCACATCAACCTTGGTAACGAATTCTTTATCGTGCAAAAGTGATCGTGATGATACATTGGGGTGCATGACGTTTCCTTAGAAGTTAATGCGCTTTTCTTCATCTTATCGGTTTTTTTGGGGCTTTGCTATTCATTCACTTGCTTGGTTCGATAATTTACTTCAATAAATATGGTAGCGATTAGCTTTAGAAGGAATGCCATGACGTTGGGATATAGACACTGTAAGTGCCATGGCTGCTGCAATCGTTAACATTCTTTTATTTTGCACAGACACTAGTGTTCGCAAGGGCCAAATCTTGCTATTATAAACAGCATTTATTACCAATAATTATGGCGCCTTTATGATAATTCATCCTCAGTATAATCCTGTAGCGCTATCCTTGGGTCCAGTAGACGTGCACTGGTATGGCTTGATGTATTTGCTGGCATTCGCTGCCGCTTTTGGTCTGGCTTGGTATCGCAGCAGCAAACGCGACAATTGGACCACCGATATGGTATCTGATTTGGTCTTTTATGGTGCGCTTGGTGTAATTTTGGGCGGTCGTATTGGCTATGTGCTGTTTTATCAGTTTGGCGAGCTACTACAAAACCCAGCCTATCTATTAAAAGTTTGGGAAGGCGGCATGTCTTTCCACGGCGGTTTTATCGGCGTCATGGTAGGTATGTGGTTCTTTGCTCGTAAATATAAGAAAACTGCCTTCCAAGTATTCGATTTTATCGTACCTTGTGTACCAACAGGCTTATTATTTGGGCGCATTGGCAACTATATTAATGGTGAGCTATGGGGACGCGTATCAGACGGTGGCTATAACTGGCTGACCTACTTTCCGCAAGCCGCTGCCTTTGATATGGAGCAATTACAGAGCAATCCACAACTGCAAGAGTTGATGATTGAGGTCAATGGGCAGTATGTGTTACCGCGTCATCCATCGCAGCTATATGAAGCCTTTGCCGAAGGTCTACTGCTATTTATCTTCTTATGGTGGTATTCATCAAAGCCGCGTCCACGTATGGCCGCCTCTGCTGTGTTCTTGCTAGGTTACGGCATCAGTCGCTTTATCATCGAATTCTTCCGCCAGCCTGATGTTGATCAAGGATTTATTCTATTAGGTTGGATGACCAAAGGACAGCTATTGAGTGCGCCGATGATTATCGCTGGTTTTATTATGCTGATTTATGCTTATAAGCGTGGTATTTATGATTGGGGTAAGCAAGCCGCTTATTAAGCTTTATCTTCTTCATGCACCACGTTAAGAACTATATTAAAGATGCGTTTTAATAGCGCAGAAGAGTAATTTTATGACCATGAACAGCTCTATCATTAAAAACGAGCAAGCTTATTTAGACCTGCTACGCCTTGTCCTTAACGAAGGCACTGAAAAAGGCGACCGCACTGGCACTGGCACGCTTAGCCACTTTGGCGCGCAGCTACGTTTTAATTTAGCCGATGGCTTTCCACTGTTAACCACCAAAAAAGTTCATCTTAAGTCCATCACTTATGAGCTCCTATGGTTTTTAAGTGGTAGTACCCACGTCGATTATTTACAACAAAACGGTGTACGCATTTGGAATGAATGGGCAACTACAGAGCAAACTGCGCGCTTTAATCGTCCTGCTGGCGACTTAGGTCCTATTTATGGTCACCAATGGCGTAATTATGGCGCGACCACAACTGCAGATGGGCAGTATAACTCTGACGGTGTCGATCAAATCGCACAAGTGGTTGAACAAATAAAAACCAATCCTAACTCGCGCCGCTTAATCGTGTCTGGTTGGAACCCTGGCGAAGCAGATCAAGTTGCGTTGCCACCTTGTCATACGTTATTCCAGTTTTTTGTTGCGGATAATAAACTCTCCTGCCAACTCTATCAGCGCTCAGCAGATTTATTTTTGGGCGTACCTTTTAATATCGCAAGCTATGCCATGTTGACTCATATGGTGGCACAAGTTTGTAATCTAGAAGTTGGTGAATTTATTTGGACCGGTGGCGATTGCCATATTTATCAAAACCACCGTGAGCAAGTGGAGCTGCAGCTGACCCGCTCGCTTTATACGCTGCCGACATTAGCGCTTAACCCTAATGTAAAAGATATTTTTGCTTTTAATTATGATGATATCAGCGTCGATGGCTATGAGTCACATCCAGCGATTAAGGCACAAGTGGCGGTATAGCGCCTGTTTATTCAATTGTATTTAAATATATTTAAACATTAGCAAAGGATAATTTATGAGCTATGCCAACACCGAAGTTGCCCAAATCGCGGCTATCAGTAGCAATCGCTGTATTGGTAAAGACAATGAGCTACCGTGGCATATCTCAGCCGATTTGCAGCATTTTAAAAATATGACGACTAAGCCAAATGACGGTGTGATACAGGGTATCGTGATTATGGGTCGCAAGACCTTTGAGTCAATGGGCAGCAAGCTGTTACCTAAACGTGTGAGCTTTATTATTAGTAGCCAAATAGATTATGCTGAGCAAAAGGGCTTGGTAGGTAGTGAAAAAGCTTATGTAATGCATAATTTAGACGATGCCTTAACCCAAGCAGCAAGCCTTGCGCATGGTGCGCATCTTGATACGATTTGGGTAATTGGTGGCGAGCGCGTGTTTAACGATGCATTGCTGTACACCGACCGTATCGAACTGACTCACGTTGACACTGAAATCGTTGATGGCGATGCCTTTTATCCTGAGCTGCCAAGTGAGTTTGAAGTTGCGGAAGAATCTGAGCAGATGCATGATGAAAAAAGCGCGTTAGATTTTAGATTTGTAACTTATAAAATAAAAGCCTAATCTCATTTAATTCTTATAACGTACTACTTAAAAGGAGAAACCAATTATGGAAAATTAAAAAAGCTCAGTAAAATGAATTACTGAGCTTAAAAAACTTTTATATAAGACAACTGTGGAGACAAACTCCATTATTAGCTACATATGAAGTTTTGGTTTACCCGTAGGAAGGTCCATATACTTTATAGCAAATGCTAATAAATGTCTACGTCTCCATATTTGTGAAATTATTATCATAATTATGGAGGTCATCATGACCATTCAATGTGGTTATCCTAAAGCTGTGCATGTTCGTTGGTATTTGCGCTATCGATTTAATCGTTGGGAGCGCGTTTGCGAGCATTGCCGTAGTTATCCAAACCAACAGTTGAGTTTTGATTTTTAATAATTAAAATTTTCTAATACTAAAAAGACAACAGCCTAATGGTTGTTGTCTTTTTTTATGTTGAAAATCAAGCTACTCATGCAGCACTTTATAAACGGTTTTCGCTAATACCGGACCAATTCCCTGCACGCCTGCCAATTCTTGCTGCGAGGCACCAAGCAATTGCTGCATGCCGCCAAAGTGATTGAGCAAGTCACGACGACGCTTTTCACCCAGCCCCGGAATCACTTCTAGCACCGACGATGAACGACGCTTATCACGCTTCTTACGGTGCGCTGTAATCGCAAAACGATGCGCCTCATCGCGGATATGCATTAATAAATGCAGGGCCTTGCTATCCATGGGCAAGTCAAGTGGCTCATGGTCAATAAAGTGCAGAACTTCAAGTCCAGCCTTACGTCCTTCACCTTTTGCCACACTGATAAGCAAAGTATCACCAAGGATACCCAACTCAGTCAGCACTTCTTTGGCGATACCGAGCTGCCCTTTACCACCATCAATCAGCAATAAATCAGGCAATGGCTGCTTCTTATAACGCCGTGTCAGCACCTGCTTCATCGCTGCATAGTCATCACCGCCGACGATGTCATGGATAGCATACTGACGATAATCACGACGACGCGAGCCACCTTGATCAAAGACCACACAGCTACCAATCGTCGCCTCGCCCATCGTATGTGATATATCAAAACACTCGATACGGTCAATGGTACGATCCGAGACTTCAGTCAAGACATCTTTTAACGCCCCAAAACGTGCATGTAACTCTAAATAATCACCAAGTTTGGTTTTTAGTGCATTATTAGTATTGAGTTTTGCTAAGTCTAACCATTCAGCACGGTGCTCACGTACGCTGGTTTTGATAACGACCTTACTACCAAAGTGTGTTGCCAACGCTTCACTCACTGCTAGCTGATCTGGTAATTCATCGCTCAATATAATCTCTGCTGGCAAATCATCCGTCACCTGAAAATAAAATGAAGTGATGAACGCCGATAAATTGTCTGCAAGAGGTTCACTGCTATCCACATCAGGGAAATAGTTCTTACCGCCAAGCACGCGCCCACCACGTACCGTCAATACGTTGACACAGGTCATGCCTGCTTGACTGGCAATAGCAATCACATCTGCCTCACCCTGCACTGTATAAACGGCTTGCTTGGCTTGTACTTCACGGAGCATAGACAGCTGATCGCGATAAAAAACTGCCTTTTCAAAGTCTAGCTCTTCAGCAGAAGCTTCCATTTTTTCAATCAAAGCAGTATGGATATCACTAGAGTCACCTTTTAAGAAACGAATAGTATTATTCACATCTTCAGTATACTCTTCAGGTGATACCAAACCGACACATGGCGCACGGCAACGCTTAATCTGATACTCAAGACAAGGACGCTTACGTTGCTTAAAAAAGGTATTGGTACATTGGCGCATTTGAAACATTTTTTGCATGAGCACCAGTGTTTCTTTTGCCGCATGCGCGGAAGGAAAAGGACCGAAAAATCGCCCTTTCTGGTGATTACCTTTACCGCGCCCATAAGCCAATCTTGGATAAGGCTTATCTGCTGAAATAAACACATAAAGATAAGATTTATCGTCACGCAGTAGCACGTTATAAGGCGGACGATATTCTTTAATCAGATTTTGCTCAAGTAACAGCGCTTCCGTCTCACTGCGGGTAATGATGGTTTCAATATTATGTATCCGTGCCACCAGTGCTCGTGTCTTAGGATGATCAATGGTTTTCGCAAAGTAGCTGTTCACACGGCTCTTGAGTGATTTAGCTTTGCCGACATATAAAATATCACCATTTTTACCAAGCATTTTATATACCCCTGGCAAATTTGGCAGGCGCTGAATCAAATGCTTAAGACGGGCTTTTTTATCGTCGACGGGACTCGATGCTGAGACATTAACCATAGAATTTACTGCTCTCAAGATACTGATATATAGCTATTTATGGGGCGATGGCATGGGTTTTACAAGAACCCTTATCAGCTTAGCAATAACCATAAAAAAAGCCAGCACCAAGGCTGACTTTTTGCAGAAAAACAACCCTACAGTGCGACTAGTGACGGAAATTTGGTAATAGTGCTGGAATACCTGGCAACATACCGACGATTGCCATGACTCCAGTCAGTATCACAAAGGTGATCACAGGAATAATCCAGCGGCTCATTTTGGTCAGACTGGCACTACGCTCTTTAGAGCCAATTAAGCCTAAATTATCAAGCACCAAAGTAATAGACCAACCGAAGGCGGGATTCACCAACGCAGATGCAAAGACAACAATGGCGGCAGATTGGGTGGTTTTACCCTCACGCGTCATCTCCATACCAGCTTCAAGTAGCGGTATAAAGACGCCAACGATGAGTGCCACACACATCACTGGCTCCCAGATTGCCAAGTCCATAGGGTAACCCCAAACACCTGCGATAAGGCAGAATAGTCCTGTCAAAATCGCACCAGCTGGAATTGGACGTTTGGCAATTGCTGCAGGTACGATATACGTACAGCAGGACGACGCAAAGTTCGCCGCCCCGAGCACAGAACCTACGACCTGACGAAACGATGCACTGGTCATCGTATCATCAATATCCATCAGTACACGTTCAGTACGTTTGGGATAGCTGATTTTCTGAAAGACCTGATGACCTAAAAAATCTGGCGACCACATAGCAACTGCTAACACCGCAAAAGGTAATACCACGATAAAGCTCTCAACCGTCGGTAATCCTAACATCCAACCAGTATTTTCGCCCCACCAATACATAGGGCTCATATGCGGTAGACCGGGTGCGGTTTTAAAGGCAAAAGGTGCCCCCATAGCGAAAGCCACGCCACCACCTAACAAACAGCTCAGCGGCACAGCCAGCCAGCGCTTTTGAAAATTTTCTAACACAGCATATAAGACAATCGTCAGCAAAATCACCACAAAAGCAATATGCGCCATGCCAATGCCCTCTGCCCATGCAAACAAGTTTTTAACTTGTGATATCGTACCAATAAAGCCCAAGTAGAGCAGCAAACCACCGCACACGCCTTTACTGGTCAAATTTGCTAGTAAACTGCCCCCTTTACTGATTGCCAATAATAATCCAAAGGCACCGATGAGCAGACCAAAGGCCATCGGGTGACCACCAGCTGCGACAACAATAGGAATAAGCGGAATTAAAGGCCCATGAGTACCCGCAAGGTTGGCGGTCGGTAGTAGAAAACCTGAGAATAAAATGACAAAAAACGAAACAATCAATAACTCATAACGGACGTTTTCTAAGATAAAAGCATCACCCAAACCGAGTGGCCCTGCAAAAGTCGCCGCAATAGCACCCACCATCACGACTTTACCAATGGTCGCAGCCATTGCTGGAATGGTATCTTCGTACTCAAAACGATAATCACGGAACGGTAAGTTGGCGCGCCAGCGTTTCGGCTGCATGATTTGTAATTCATGATTGAGGTAGGCATCACGATTTTTAAAACTTGAATAGGGCTTATGTAATTCTACATAACTACTTTGAACATCATTATCAGAAGAGGTTGGCTGCTGCGGATTGGCATCTAAAGGGGGAAGCTGCGTGTTACTCATCACATTTCCTTGTGTCGACCGACGTTTTAGTGACTGGTTATCCACTTACTACTCTGGCGATAAGTGTTAAGCCACTGAAGAAAAAATGCAGTCATTGTATGTCATGAGACTTTAGAATGCGAATGTATAACGATTCGAATATACTATAAATATAGCAGCCATTAATAACATAAAGTTTCCTTTTAAAATAAATGCAAACTTATTAACTACTTAGTTGCTAATAAAATAGTAAATTGTAGTCATTATGATGATGGTTCTTATAATTAATAATGCGTTATGGTACATAAACCATCGACAATCACGCATAGACAAAAACAAAGCGCTAAGATTTGAATGAAGTTACGCTTTAGCTCTAGCGCCTTTATAAGTTTTTCACTATGATAAATACCTTTTTACCCATAACGATTGAATAATAGCAGTCTAAAAATCAAGAAGTTCCCTAGGATAAGTTTATGAGTTTACTACCCAAAAATCTTGAGACGCTAAAACGTAACGCTAAAAAAAATATTATGCCATTGCTCACACCTTATCTGCTCAAGCTACGTATCAACACTTATGCACCTTATATCGGTGCCGGCATCAAGATTGAGCACATAAACCTTGACCAAGGTTTATGTGTGGTCAATATGGGACTAAATAGTTTAAATAAGAACATTGTAGGGACACAGTTTGGCGGCAGCTTATATTCAATGGTTGATCCATTTTATATGCTCATGCTCATGCATCAACTGGGTAGCAGTTACGTCGTTTGGGATAAAAGCTCACATATTGAATTTATCGCGCCGGGCAATAGCAAAGTTACTGCTCGCATGAAAATCCCTAGCAGTGAGATTAAAGCCATTCAAGAGCTGGCAAAAGAGGGTGAACCCGTCTTTCGTGAATACCAAGTAGATATCGTGGACGATCAGCAAAAGACCATCGCTATCGTCACCAAGACGCTATACATACGCTTGCGTAAGTACAGCAAATCTAAAGACCAAAACAGCCGTATTGAAAATCTCGATGATTAAAGGCAACGTTTAAAGCTTTAATTTAAGTCTGTGATTTAAAGCGCCAGAAACAAAAACCCCAATCTGGCATTCGCACAGATTGGGGTTTTGTCTTTTTTGGTATGACCCGCTTATTTATATGATAAACCTATGAATAAGGGTTTGTATCTACTATCGCCTTACTTTAATCGACTGTATACCATACAGCTAATTAAAGATGGCAAACTTTTGCTTAAATACCAGGTGCAGTTTCAACTGCATCAGGAACGCGAGCATCAGTTTTTGCCTTAACAACTTTAGGCGCACGCGGAGCAAGCTTCTCGCGGATACGTGCTGATTTACCAGAGCGTTCACGTAAGTAGTATAGTTTCGCACGGCGAACAGCGCCACGGCGTTTCACTTCGATGCTATCGATAATTGGTGAATGCAATTGGAATGCACGCTCAACACCAACGCCACTTGAGATTTTACGTACGGTAAACGCTGAGTTTAAACCGCGGTTACGCTTAGCAATTACAACGCCTTCAAAAGCCTGTAAACGCTCACGCTCACCTTCACGTACTTTTACTTGAACCACAACGGTATCGCCGGGTGCAAAGCTTGGGCGCTCAATCAATTGAGCATTTTCGATGACCTGAACCAATGGATGCTTGTTGCTCATGAGAGTTATCTCCTCACATTAGATAATAGAGGCTTGACGCATATCACCTGTTTGTAATAATTAATTATATCTCTTTTTAATAAGACACAACGTAAGTAGGTTATGACAAACGGCCATTATGCTATGACTCGTTTTGTTATTGCTCAAAATTTTATTACTTAACTGTTTATCTTTTTAACCGCTATTTTTTATCAGCTTTTGCTAATGCCTTTAGCCACTTTGCTTGCTCTACCGTTGGCGTAAACGCTTGCCATAAGTCTGGACGACGCGCTTGCGTACGTTCGACTTGCTGACTAAAGCGCCACTTCGCGATATTGGCATGGTGACCTGAAAGTAACACTTCAGGCACTGCCATACCTGCAAACTCATGCGGCTTAGTATAATGTGGACAATCAAGCAAGCCATCGACGAACGAGTCTTGCTCAGCTGACTTATCATCACCCATAATATCAGGCAGACGACGTATCACACTATCCATTAGCACCATTGCTGGTAGCTCACCACCGGTAAGCACGTAATCACCAAGTGATATTTCCATATCGACATACTGCGACAGTAAGCGCTCATCAATGCCTTCGTAACGACCGCATAATATAATCATGCCGTCATACTCGGTCATATCGACCACACTACTCTCACTCAGCGTCTGTCCTTGTGGCGACATATAAATCACCGGACAGTGCGCTTTGTCGACACGGCAGCCATGCTGACTTGCTCGTAGGCGCGCATCCTCAATCGCATGGGATAAGGGCTCAGCCATCATCACCATGCCAGGACCGCCACCATACGGGCGTTCATCAATACGGCGATAATTATCACTGGTAAAATCACGTGGATTGATGCATTCAATCGTTACTTGCTTCTGAGTGACTGCCCGACCTGTGATTCCAAACTCACGAATCGTGGCAAACATTTCAGGAAAAATACTAATAACGGCAAAATACATCAGATGTCTACTTGCGCAGTGGCTAATATTGGCTAAATAAATCGGTGTTATTACTGATAAAGCTTAACCGCAAAGTTAAAATTATTATCAATAATCACTCGGCCATGCCACTAGCACTGTCTTTTCAGTCAGATCGACCTTCACTACAGTTTGCTTGTGCCATGGAATTAGGCGCTCATCGGCATCTAAGCTGTCTGTCGTTGCCGCAACCCGCATGATAGCGTGGGCGCCAGTTTCAAACATCTCAGTAATATCGCCTAGATATTCATCCTGCTCGTTCATTACGCGCAGGCTGACCAAATCCGACCAATAGTATTCATCTTCAGCAGGTTCTGGCAAGATGTCTTGCTCGACCCAAAGAGTTACCCCATTCATGGTCTCAGCAACATTGCGATCAGGAATCTGCTCAAACTGAGCCACAATTCCTGTGCCTTGCTCACGCCAAGCCTTTACTGTCAAAGGTTTCATACCGGTAGCGGTTTTCATCCACCAAGGCTTGATGTCGAATATCGCCGTACGATCGTCTGTTTCACTAAAGACCCAAAGCCAACCTTTGATGCCATAAGGCTTTTTGAGCTGACCAATTTTCATAAGGGCACTAGCGTTTGGAGCAGACGACATAACGGCTAACCTAACAATGATAAAAACAGCGATGATAAATAAAAAGCCATTAAAAACGATAAACGTCGTCAAAAGCGATAAACAGTTAATGGCGTACCCTGGTTAGACCAGTTACGCTAGGTATTCTTAAGCCAACTGATGGATGCATAAATGCACTATCAGTCTATTGCAGCCAAAACTTAAGCAGTAGCTTCAGTTTGAGCAGCAGACTTATTATAAGCTTTTGCTAATGAAGCAACGCGATCAGAAGGTTGTGCACCTTTTGCGACCCACGCATTATACGCTTCCATGTTCAAGCGCACTGCTTCTTCAGAATCTTTAGCGAGTGGGTTAAAAAAGCCGATGTTTTCAATATAGCGACCGTCACGCGCGCGGCGTTGATCAGCAACAACTACTTGATAAAATGGGCGTTTCTTGGCACCGCCCCGTGCTAAACGAATAACAACCATGTGAATTCTCTCTTTCGCAGGTATACCAAAAAGGGCATAATTATACCACAGTCTTATTTTATTGAAAACATAAACTGTGCTTATTTAATTATTTATTAACAATAGCTTAAATCGTTCTGACTGTAAATAAGATTCATCATTCACGCTGCTAATATGATGGATACTCCTCTATCATATGCCTTTATCTTAAGCGGATGATATTGCCAGCGTTGTCGATGAAAGCTGGCAGCGTTATTAATGGGTTATGCTATCCTAACAATAGCATCTGTCACTGCCTCATTATAATTTGGATTCCTATGACCACGCCAAACCCACCATTGCCTCATAAAAGCTGGTTACCCCGCTCTTACTCTAATAGTCTGCTAACCACTCTAATGGTGGCTTTTATTGTTCTCATTAGCGTCGGGGTATCAATTTTGTTTTTTTGGCGCAGTCTATATTTACCCGAGCTCAAAAGCCATGCGCGCTATTTGACCAGCGAGCTTCGGCTGATGAACAGCGCCAATCGAGACTGGCGGGACAATCCTGAAGTCCGTCAGTGGATTTATCAGCACTCACATGTAGTAGTGGTAGATAATCCAAGTGACTTTCCAGAGGTTGCGGACAAAGCTTTTGTCAGTGTTTTTACGGATGTATTACAGCGAGAAATCAGCGCACAATTGGGGCGACCAGTTGAAGTATATTTTAAATTTAAACCAACCCCTCAGCTTTGGGTACAAGACAGTCGTGATAGCAGTTTTTGGATACGCGAACCTGTGGTCTATTATTCGCAGTACAGCCCTACTTTATTGATCTTGTTTTTGTTTGGGCTACCCATTTTGACACTGTTGACGATTATTTTATTAGCCCGTCAATTAAATCGTCCTCTACGTTATCTTCAACGTGCTGCTACCAACTATATTCAGTTGGGTCATGCAACAACGCTACCGACCCGTCATGGTCCTACCGAGATTCGCCAAGTAAATATGGCTTTTAACCGTCTGTTTACTACTCTCAACCAAGCGCAAAAAGAGCGTACGATTATGTTAGCCGGCATCTCACACGATTTGCGTACCCCGCTGACTCGTATGCGCTTAACTGCTGAAATGCTGCCCGATGATTTTTTTCGTGAAGGGTTGATTTACGATATCGAAGATATGGATGCTATTTTAGAGCAATTTATCTCGTTTATGAAAGATGGCTCCGATGAGCCTGTACGCCTTACCAATTTAGATACCATATTTAATGAGATTATGGTGCAATTTGCGCCACTAGAGTTTATTTATCAGTCAGAATGCAGCAAGCTTGTGCCCGTACGTCCTATGTCGATTAAGCGCCTGATTATCAATCTGGTGAATAATGCCAAGCGTTATGGTGAGCCGCCTATTTATCTGTCTGCTGTTGTCATGCCAACCTTTGTAGAAAAAGAGGTGATAGAATACAGCGATGTCGTGACCGAAAATACAGTCAATAAAGAAGCAAAAGAGCAGTTGATTATATGTGTGCGAGACTGCGGCGATGGGGTGGCAGAAGACCAACTCGAGCGTGTCATGCAGCCGTTTGAGCGTGGCGAATCAGCGCGTACCACTCAGGGTAGTGGACTCGGCTTGGCGATTGTTGACCGTATCGCCCGCTTGCATCATGGAACAGTTGAGGCTATTAATCATCCAGATGGTGGTCTGCAAGTCTGTATTCGCATCCCTCTCATCTCAGAAGTTGCCGGAGAACAACCTTTGAATGTCAATCCCGCTACAAAGCCATTTATTGAGACAGTTGATATTAAATAAAATAGATACGTAATTTTATAGGGCGAGACTGGGACGAATTTTTCTCGCTTAATCACTTTTATATTGAACTGATCATAATAGTGCCAATCAATAATACTAAAAAAGCAACGACTGGCTATCGTTGCTTTTTTAGTATTATTTTTCTTTAGATATAAAAACTTCAACGGTTATAAAACTTATTACTTGTTGCCAATAGCCGGCGGAATATACTCAGCACTGTTAATAAACGCTAAAGGCTGGGTAATCTCATCCTGCGCTACCTTTAGCGTCTGAGTAGTACTTGGCTGCTGTAAGAATAAATAATATCCTAGTGTCACAGCATTTAATACCACCAAACCTCCAAATAAATACGGCATCCGTTGCCCTCCTCCATTAAAGACTAAATAACAGCAATAAATAACTTGTTAGCGTCATTTATGATCAGTTAGAAATAACATAGCTACAAGTGAAATAGTATTTCGATAGGCGTTTTGATACCTTTATAAAAGTCATCTTAACAGCACTGTTTTATTTCAAAAGTATATTGATGATGCTTATGCATCAAACTCACGCTCACTCTTATCTTGGGTTAATTCATCGGCCGCTAAAATTTGTGTCAGTGGCTTGATAGGCCATGTCATCACAAACCGCGCGCCACCAAGATCTCGGCTCTCATCAACCTTCATACGACCATTAAACCAAAAAGCAATGCGTGATACGATAGACAAGCCCAAACCGTAGCCACCTGAGGCACGCGTCCGACTGTCATCTAAGCGGGAGAATGGAATAAAGACCTTTTCGCGATCTGCTTCTGGAATACCGTGACCATCATCTTCAACGCTGACAAAGGCATTGCCCTTTTTGACCCCAGCACTAATGATAATCGTAGTCTCTGCATAACGCAGAGCATTACCAGCCAAATTTTGAATCACGCGATGTAAGTAGCGTCTATCTGCTATTGCTTCTACTTTAGCATTTGGCAGTTTAGTGACAATTTTAATCGGTTTACCCAAGGCATTGGTTTCACGCTCAATCTGCTCAAGCAGCTCTCGAAGATTGACTGGTTCCAAATCTAGTTTGGGCGAGCCTTCTTCAAGTTTCGCATAGGTGAGAATTTCATCAATCAAGCCATTAAGCGCTTCGATATCTTCATCAATAAAGTCACGCTGCATAAAACGCGAATCTTCATCATCAGTATCTGCCAGCATATCAACAGCAAAGCGAATACGTGCAACGGGCGTACGTAGCTCATGTGACACCGCTCGCGTTAGCTCTCGCTGCGACTCAATCAAACGCTTAATATGAGAAGTCATGGCATTAAAGGTTGCAGCTAAACGGGCGATTTCATCTTGACCAATCACCTGTACTTGACTTTCAAGATTACCTTTACTGACCTCATTTACCCCGACCTGTATCAGTTGTAACTTGCGCTCAAGCGGGAAAATCAGTGCATACACACCCAAACTAATTAAAAACATACTGATCAAAATCATACTGACGATCAAGTTTAGTGGAAACCAATTAAATAAAGGTACTGGACCGATCAAAATTGCCATATCACTAATTTCAGACGGCACAATGACTTTGATAGACGAGTTACTTTTACTGGTATTGGTATCTTGCAATAAGATAACCACCTCATCACGGCGCAAGCGTGCCATCTGATCAGGATCCAAATTGAGCGCCGCTACTGCTTTAAATGCTAAAGGAAATGAAAACTTTTCTTCTAACTGTGCCAAACGTGCACGTTTATCAGACAAAGTAATATAATAGGACAAATCATCTAGCAAAAATACGGCGATAGCTCTGACTTGCTGTTCAGTCACTTGTGAGATACGCGCAGTCAAAACACCTTGATTGTCTGGTAGGCGATAATAGACATCGGCAGTGGTCAGTTGACTGATATAGCGTACGACCGTGTTTTCTTTCTCAAAACGGCGCAGCTCGCTGGCATTAAAATCCACTTCATCGATAGACACGATCTTAAATTCTGAGCCAAACAAACTACTGGCATCAGACAACCAATAATCACGTTGCGCCTCGTTTTCTTGGTGAGCCAAACCCTCACTCACGATATGAAACGCCCCTGTCGCCATATTTTCACGATAAGATTGGACCCGCTCTTTATTAATGGTATCCATCAATAGCTGGGCAAATAGTGCCACACACAAGCAGACTATCAATAGCCCTGCATAAATACGAACAAAAATACTGTGTTTAAGAGAAGAGACTAATGACATACGTGCCGTGACCAACCTGATGAATAAGCGTTATCAATAGAATAATACCTATTATAACCACTATAGGATAATACCTATTATAACCACTATAGGATAATATTTGCTGTGATATATATTTAATGATAATTAAACTGGTACATAAAATTATCGCTTAATTAAACCACATAACGCAGCAATTAAGGTTAAAAACTTAATATTTAAACCCTAAAAAACCAGCTTTACGCTGGTTTTTTAGGGTTTAACGAGGAACAATCAAGACTTATAGCAAAAGTCGGCGATTAGTTGCCTTCTTTTACGAATAGATAGCCTTTACTACGTACGGTTTTGATACGTTTTGGGTTTTCTGGATCATCACCGATTTTTGGACGAATGCGTGAGATACGGACGTCAATAGAGCGATCTTGACCATCATACTCAATACCACGTAGACGCTCAAAGATATCTTCACGTGACAAGATACGTCCAGCATTAGAAGCAAGCAACCATAGTAGATCATATTCTGCACTGGTGAAATCTACTAACTCATCACCTAGATTCACTGAACGACCACCATTATCGATAACCAATTCACCAAACTCTAGACGCTGTGGCACATCTTCTGACGGGGCGTTTTCTGAACGGCGCAATAACGCACGAATACGCGCTAATAAAACACGTGGCTGAGCAGGCTTAGCAACATAATCGTCGGCGCCCATCTCAAGACCCAATACTTGATCCATATCTTCAGTACGAGCCGTCAGCATTAAGATAGGGTTTTGGTAATGTGGACGTACTTCACGACAGACTGTCAAGCCATCGCTACCTGGAAGCATGACATCAAGTACAACCAAATCTGGCTGCTCACTGACAATACGACGAATGGCGCGATTACCATCCGTTTCAATCGCCACTTCTAGACCGTTTTTGACCAAATAATCTTGGGTTAACATGGCCAGACGCTCATCGTCCTCAACAATCAAAATTCGGGGGGTGTTGTCATCATCATTCGTTGTCATTGTTATATCCTCTAATACATCTCATTTAAAAGTAGTCAAAATAAGAGCAGTAAAATGAATAGCACTACAAAATAGTGCAACTGCTGTTTATATAGCTGTTACAAACTTGGCAGCACAGTATACTATTAATCCTGCAGCTTCCTATACTATAGCTTATAGTCGTTAACAAAACCTATAAACTACGACCATTAAAACTTTATTTTACGTGCAAAAATCATACCGTTTATCGTATTCAAAAAGCGTCAAATAACTTTATTTGCTCATAACCGTTTCGCTATGTCTAAAGCTTTCGATCATAAGCCTGATCATTGAGTAAAGCGCATAAAACAGCTCAACTCCATAAGTTAGCAAACTATTTTTCAACCCTTAATATAACCATATATTGCCGCTGTTGCTAGTAGCTTTTTGGCTAAAAGTAAAAATCCTCACTATCCAATAAAACCAACAACCATAAAAAAACAGCCCATAAAGGACTGTTTTTTTATTATTGCTTACAAGAGTAAATATTTACTCTTACAAACAAAAAATATTAAGCACGGTTTTTGTACTTACGGATGGTCTGTAGCTGGGCAACAGATTCCGCCAATGACGCCAAGGCAGCATTAGTTTGTACGGTATCAGACTGGTTGACCAGCATTTGCTCCGCTTTCTTACGTGCTTCAACGATTTTACTTTCGTCAAGATTGTGCGCACGCATGGCAGTATCAGCAAGTACGGTGACCATTTTTGGCTGTACTTCTAGTACGCCACCTGAGACGTAAATCACTTCTTCTTCGCCATTTGGCGTTTGTACGCGCATTGCACCTGGCTTTAGCAAAGTAATAAGCGGAGTGTGACCTGGCAATATACCAATCTCGCCTTCGGTACCACTAGCTATTAACATGCTAATTTCGCCTGAATACAACTCTTCACGAGCACTTACGACGCGACATTGTAACGTTGCCATACTTAATTCCTTACTATCAAAGCGCGATCAAAAACGCAACACGTTACTAAAGAGTAGATATAAAGTTTATATTACACCTACTTTTTAGCGAATACTAATACCACTTACGCAGCAGAAGACTTCATTTTTTCAGCTTTAGCAACGACTTCATCGATGCCGCCAGCCATGTAGAAGGCTTGCTCTGGTAAGCTGTCATACTCACCTGCGATGATTGCTTTGAAGCTCGCAATGGTATCGCGTAGTGGGACATATTTACCAGGTGCGCCAGTGAAGACTTCAGCGACATGGAATGGCTGTGATAAGAAGCGCTGAATTTTACGAGCGCGATAAACAACCAGTTTATCTTCTTCTGATAACTCATCCATACCCAAAATTGCGATGATGTCTTTCAGTTCTTTATAGCGCTGTAGAACTTCCTGAACACCACGAGCAACGTTGTAATGCTCTTCACCGATAACCAATGGATCAAGCTGACGTGAGGTTGAATCTAGTGGATCAACCGCAGGATAAATACCTTGTGAAGCGATATCACGGCTTAGTACCACTGTTGCATCCAAGTGAGCAAACGTCGTTGCTGGTGATGGATCCGTCAAATCATCCGCAGGTACATATACCGCTTGTACAGAAGTAATAGAGCCTGATTGCGTAGAAGTAATACGCTCTTGCAGCATACCCATCTCTTCAGCAAGTGTTGGCTGATAACCAACCGCTGATGGCATACGACCAAGCAATGCTGATACTTCAGTACCGGCTAGAGTATAACGGTAGATGTTATCAACAAACAACAATACGTCACGACCTTTGCCAGTAGCAGGATCTTTCGTATCACGGAAATACTCAGCCATGGTCAAACCAGACAGTGCCACACGTAAACGGTTACCCGGTGGCTCATTCATCTGACCGTATACCATTGCTACTTTAGATTTGCTAAAGTCTTCAGTGTTTACAACGCCAGCTTCTTGCATTTCGTGATAGAAGTCATTACCTTCACGCGTACGCTCACCAACACCCGCAAATACTGACAAACCTTCATGCTTAAGCGCGATGTTGTTGATCAATTCCATCATGTTGACGGTTTTACCAACACCAGCACCACCAAACAGACCAACTTTACCACCTTTAGCAAACGGGCAAAGTAAATCGATTACTTTAATACCAGTTTCTAACAGCTCAGTACTGTTTGATTGTTCTGCATAGCTTGGCGCTTCACGGTGAATTGACCAACGCTCATCTGCTTGTACTGGGCCTTCTTCATCGATAGGACGACCAAGAACATCCATGATGCGACCTAGCGTACCGATACCAACTGGCACAGAAATTGGGCCACCAGTATTGGTAACTGGAAGGTTACGCTTGAGTCCTTCAGTAGAACCCATAGCAATCGTACGTACGATGCCATCACCCAGCTGTTGCTGTACTTCTAAAGTCGTTTCGGTGCCATCAACTAGCAAAGCATCAAAAATCTTAGGTACTTCGTTACGGTTGAACTCAACGTCAAGAACCGCGCCAATAATCTGTACAATACGACCGCTACTCATTGCGTTCTCCTGGAAATTCTGTATATATTGGGTTTTATAAAGGGTTTCAATTATGAAACAGCAGCAGCACCGCCAACGATTTCCGATATTTCTCGGGTAATCGCCGCTTGACGCAGCTTGTTATAAACCAACTGTAAATCGTTAATTAGGTCGCCAGCATTATCTGTCGCCGCTTTCATCGCAACCATACGTGAGGACTGCTCAGAGGCAATGTTTTCCATTACCGCTTGATAGACGATAGACTCAATGTAACGTCCAAGCAATTCATCAATCAATGTTTTGATATCAGGCTCGTAGATATAATCCCAACTAAGTTCAGTCTGAATACCGCTCTCTTCTTCACCAAACGCACTCTCTGGTAAAGGCACCAACTGATTGACCGTTGGCTTTTGGGTCATTGCATTGACAAACTTATTATAAACCACATAAATGCGGTCTATTTTACCGTTAGTATAATCGTCAAGCATCGCTTGAACTGGTGCATTTATCTGCTCAAAAGTAGGTTTATCACCATAATCAGTTACGGCTGAGGTGACTTTACCACCAAAGCTTTTAAAGAAGCTGACACCTTTAGCGCCAATGACAGCAAATTCAGCTTGTACAGACTGCTCTTGGTATTTCTGGATATTTTTAGATAGGGCTTTGAATAAGTTGATATTCAAACCACCCGCTAGACCACGGTCAGATGTGATGACAATATAGCCAACTCTATTGACTGGGCGGCTTACCATATACGGATGTTTATAATCGGATGAGGCATGCACCAAATGCGAAATAACCCGGCGCATACTATCAGCATACGGGCGACCCACTTCCATGCGCTCTTGGGCACGGCGCATTTTACTGGCGGCTACCATTTGCATAGCGCGAGTAATTTTCTGGGTGCTTTGAATACTGGTGACTTTGGCACGTATTTCTTTTAAGTTTGCCATAATGATTCCAATATAAGAGGGTTAAAAAAGCATTGGCGCATGCAACAATATTTCAATATAAAACGGTATTCTCGTTAACAATGTACCATTTAGCATTGCATCATTGTTTAAATGTTTTAATATCTTGTGGCATGACGCAACCATATACCATGAGTTGTGACTAAAGTGGCGCTGCTGTCTTAATAAAAAGCTTATCAGACAACGCGCCACTCCATAAGCTCTAACACTAAAGCCACAACAAAACTGGCTTAACCCGTTAAATTAATAACTGTGATTTTGTTTAAAAGTCTCTAAAGACGATTTTAAACGACCTGCGATATCATCGTTATAATTCGCAGTGTCATCAATCTCTTTCATTAAGTCAGCTTGCTCATCATGCATGTAGCGTAAGTAAGCTTCTTCAAAAGAACCGATTTTTTCAACTGGTACGTCTGCTAAGAAACCTTCGTTTGACGCATAGATAACAGCGGCTTGCTCAGAGATTGACATTGGCTGATACTGTTTTTGCTTCATCAATTCAGTCACACGCTCACCGTGGTCAAGCTGTTCACGAGTCACATCATCAAGATCTGATGCAAACTGAGCGAATGCTGCAAGTTCACGATACTGAGCCAGTGCGGTACGGATACCACCAGACAGTTTCTTAATAATCTTAGTCTGAGCCGCACCACCAACACGTGATACCGAAATACCAGCGTTCACAGCCGGACGGATACCTGAGTTAAATAGGCTGGACTCTAAGAAAATCTGACCATCAGTGATTGAAATCACGTTAGTCGGTACAAATGCAGATACGTCACCTGCTTGGGTTTCAATGATAGGTAGCGCAGTTAGAGAACCCGTTTTACCAACCACTTCACCATTGGTGAATTTTTCTACATACGCCGCGTTTACGCGTGATGCACGCTCAAGTAAACGTGAGTGTAAGTAAAATACGTCACCAGGATACGCTTCACGACCTGGCGGACGACGTAATAGTAGTGAGATCTGACGATACGCTACTGCTTGTTTTGATAAATCATCAAATACAATCAGTGCATCTTCGCCGCGGTCACGGAAGTATTCACCCATCGTACAACCTGAGTACGGTGCGATATATTGTAGTGCTGCTGGCTCTGATGCTGACGCTACTACAACAGTAGTATATTCAAGGGCACCAGTTTGCTCAAGCTTACGTACGACGTTGGCAATGGTAGAACGTTTCTGACCGATTGCAACATAGACACACTTAATACCAGATGATTTCTGTGCAATGATCGCATCGATAGCCATCGCGGTTTTACCCGTCTGACGATCACCAATGATAAGCTCACGCTGACCACGACCGATTGGAATCATAGTATCAACAGACTTATAACCTGTCATTACTGGCTGATCAACTGACTGACGATCGATAACGCCTGGGGCGATCTTCTCAACTTTGTCAGTCATTTTGGCATTAATAGGACCTTTGCCATCAATAGGGTTACCTAAAGCATCAACAACACGGCCTAGCAACTCAGGACCTACCGGAACTTCAAGGATACGACCAGTACAATAGGCTTTTTGACCTTCTTGTAGTTTTAGGAAGTCACCCAGTACTACTGCGCCAACAGAATCACGCTCTAAGTTGAGCGCCATTCCGTAGACTTCACCTTCAAACTCAATCATTTCGCCGTACATGGCATCTTCAAGACCATGAATCTGCACGATACCGTCAGATACTTTGACAATCGTGCCTTCATTCTTTGCAGTTGCACCCGCATCAAGGTCTTGAATGCGCTGCTTAATCAGGTTACTGATTTCCGCTGGATTCAATTGTTGCATTGCCTTGTTTCCTTTAATTTATGATAACCCGCCACTGACGTAAATGCTCTTATATCACGCATGCTTAATTAAGCTACGTTAATGATTGGCATTAGGCCGTTAGCTGTGTTTTTAACTGTTGTAACTTGCCGCGCATCGAATCATCGATGACTTTGTCACCGACTTTGATCGTAACGCCTGCCAAAAGACTGGCATCCACCGATTCATGAATCACTACGCTAGCATTTAGCGAAGCAGCAAGACGTGCTTGTAGCATATCACGCTGATCATCGGTTAATGGATAAGCAGAGGTCACATAAGCGTCAAGCTGCTTTAAGCTTACTGCCTTGTGACGGCGATAATGCTCATAAACTTCAGGAAGCAGCGCCAGACGCTCTTGTTCTGATAACTGTTTAACGAAGTTACTAAATGCTACTGATACTTTTGGATAGCTGGCGTTGCTGTCAGGGCGAACCCCTTTATTTGCATCTAATAACTGCTTAAAAGCAGAATCATTAGCGCTAGCTACTTGCGTATCATAAAGATCGACCAAAGCAGCTGACTTATGCTCAGCAGAAACAGCTGGATTGTCTAGCCAAGTACTGAACGACTTGTCATTGACAACGGTGGCGGCAACAAATAAGAAGTCTTCCCACTCATTTACTGCCCCGTTTTCATTGGCATAGTCAAACGCGGCTTTAGCGTACGGTCGTGCTAAGGTTGATAAGTCAGCCATTATATCCTCACAATTACAGCTTCGCCGCCAGTTGGTCTAACATGCTGGCATGTTTTTGCACATCGACTTTGTCTTGCAAAATCTTTTCTGCACCAAGTACCGCCAATTCAGCAACTTGGGCACGTAATGATTCACGTGCTTGATTGATTTCTTGGTCGATAGAGGCTTGCGCTTGTTGACGAATGCGCTCGCCTTCCACTTGGGCTTGCGATTTTGCATCTTCAACAAGTTGATTGGCGCTTTTATTTGCTTGCTCGATCAGAGCAGCAGCTTTAGTCTTTGCAAGATCAAGCTCCTGCTGTACATCTCGCTCCGCGGTCGCCAAATCTGCTTTTGCTTTTTCTGCGGCATTTAAGCCTTCAGCAATTTTACGCTGACGGTCATTAATTGCGCCGATAAGTGGTGGCCACACGAATTTCATGCAGAACATCACAAAGATTGCAAAAGCAATGGCTTGACCGATGAGGGTAGAATTGATATTCACGTGATCACCTCTTTGTTAATGAAAAATCAGTTTCATTGATCATATTTGATAGCCAAACTTTGGCTATGGTTAAGATACAAACTTTGACTACCAAACATTTACAACTGAGCTTTCTGATTAACCTGCTAGAGGGTTAGCGAACAACAATAGCATAGCAATACCAACACCGATCATCGGAATAGCATCAAGAAGACCTGCTACGATGAACATACGAGTTTGCAACTGTGAACCAAGTTCTGGCTGACGCGCAACGCCCTCTAGGAATTTACCACCTAGAATAGCAAAACCAATACCTGTACCTAGTGCACCTAAACCGATAAGTAGTGCTACTGCGATAACTGTGTAACCACCTAATACTGGATCCATGGATGTATCCTCATTTACCTATTGAATGTCTAATTAATGTTCAGTTGATGATGCAAGTGACATATAAACTATCGTCAGCATCATAAATACGAACGCTTGAAGTGTAATAATTAAGATGTGGAAAATAGCCCACGGTACTGATAACGCCCATTGAATCCAAAACGGCATTAAGGCAATCAGTATGAAAATCAACTCACCAGCATACATGTTACCGAATAGTCGTAAACCTAAAGAGATAGGTTTCGCTATCAAAGTAACAAACTCTAAGATAAAGTTGATGGGTATTAAAATAATTTGTACGATAGGGTTTTTGGCACTAAACGGATGCAGTGTTAGCTCGCCAACAAAGCCGCCCAAACCTTTTTCTTTGATACTATAAAACAGAATCAGTATAAAGACAGAAAAAGACATGCCAAGCGTGATATTAGGATCCGTGGTTGGAACAATCTTAAAGTACACATGATGTGGATCATGTCCCATCAGTGCGCCGATTTGGCCAGCAATCATAGGGATAAAGTCGACGGGTAGTAAATCCATCAAGTTCATTAAGAATATCCATACAAAGATAGTCAACGCCAGAGGCGCAATCAGCTTTGAGGTACCACTATACGAATCACGAACGTTGTTATCAACGAACTCAACGATCATCTCAACTGCAGCCTGAGTTTTACCCGGCACGCCTGAAGTGACTTTCCTAGCGACCATCCAAAAGATGGCGCAGAAAACAATGCCTAGACCAATTGACCAAAGCATAGAATCAAGGTGGATAGCTTTAAAGCCCATTGCACTAGCTTCTTCAGCATTATAGGCAACTTTCCAACCTTCGCCCGGCAGATAGCCGTACGTCCAGTTCGTTAAGTGATGAGAGATATATTCTGTTGTTGTTTGCTCGCCTGCCATAATGTCAGCTTCTTATTAATCAACGATTTAATCAACTACCAAAAATATGGTTGTCATCTGATGAGATTTTAGTATGTTTATCTGCCTTACAACAAAGCAAGCAAATGACTCATGCTAACACGCTCATGTAACCAATAACATCCAACCCATAGTTCTATGACTCATGCTGATTTGATAGCGTAAGATAAATTTTAGCTATCAAAAAAGGGCTTATGATAGTTCAGTAATAGCCCTTTACATGTGTACGCAAAATTCTTATGTATATGTTTACTTATTATCACTGTGTTTTGACAGTCGACGCTTAATACAGCGCTGTTAAGTAAAATATTTAGCTGCATATATTAATGCAGGGTTGTATTCGTGTAAAGTCAATTGTGACTTTTTTATCCGCTGTATGAATAAGTTAGCTGCTAGTGGCGTTTAACACCGTTGCTTCGCATCTATAATTAAATTGTAAGAATTTAATTATAAATAGTAGTAAACGCTCATTTCGCGCTCCCCTACCCGCACATTACTGCACGCTACCTTATATCAAACGTTCATATCACGATAGTTGGTACTGTCCTAAGACAATTATTATGCTTCGACTTTCTAAAATCAGTCATAGAGAAGCTGGACGGCAGGGTGACTTGCTAAGCGCAATGAATACTGTAACTATGTATATAGTTATCATTTATTAACACTAGCGTATATGCCACAACATCCAACTGTGACTAATTTGCATTACCATAAAACCGATAAACAGCGCTGGCGCAGATAGGGGTTGTACGGTAATAAAAATTAGTGCGAAACCAAACACAGTCAATAGCCATTTGGCCATCTGACCCCGATAAAGCTGGCTAACAATATGTAAGCGCGCGCGATAACCGGTATACCAAAAGATAAAAAAAGCAAAGACAGCTTGTGTGGCAAAACTTAGCAAGGCACCAATAGCGGTGCTTTTTGCAACGGTTAGCGAACTGTGCAGCCATATCGTATCTACAAGCCAAGCAATAATAATAAGGATAAACAGTATCCATGCTTGACGTTTGATATAAATACCAATTTTATCTTTTTGTGTGCGTTTGGCAGGCTTGGTCATCGGTATTCCTATAGCCTTAAACATTTGGATTATATCGCTATCTAATATCATCGCGACACTATTATCCGTGAATGGCTCACTCTACAGATGTTACCTTTTAACCAAAATTAAACGCCACTTATTATAGGGAGCGAGCCCCTTTTAAGCAAGTAAAATATACCTTTTATCAGTCACCTAGCTCAATCATCAAGAATTCATATACTTAAGCGTAGATAACCAGTCTTTGACCGGCACTATATCACAGTCTTTAGGGATTCTTAATGAACAGTTTCAATCACTTATTCTAATAAGTCCATTATGATATACATTGGCGAATCTGCTGTGCCATCGTTTGCCACCCACTGACAAAGTCCTTACTATTACTCATATCTTCTGCCTGAACGGTTTCTTGAACGGGCTGTAACTTGGCAAGTAAACCTTTGGCAGGCGCACTTGGACTGACCAGACACATTTTCTTAGCGGGGCGCTGCTCGTTAAGCCAGCGTAATTGACTGGCTTTTGGTGCTAAATGATCGTCAGTACTTAAGCTGCCGATGAGCTGTAGGTTCATGCTGTTTTCCATATATTGATAAGCATCATGATAAGCCCAATACGGCAAAGGTTTTTGTTTAGCACTACTGTTTGCCACTGCTGCATCCATACGTTGGGCAAATTTTTGTGCATTGGCATGATAAAGTTCTTTATATTGCGGATCGGCATGACTATGTATGACGGCAAGAGCACGGGTAATGGCTTTGGCGTTGTTAGGATCCAACCAAATATGTGGATCAAGCGTGCCAGCGATAGGCTTGCCTTTGATATCACGCAAAGGATGGCGATTAAAAGCATCAAACTTAAATAAAGCGATAGAGTTAGGCGCGTCGTTTAAATTTGCTGCCAAGTTATTTTCTAACGGCTCACCAAACCAAACCACAAAGGTGCTATCTTGAATTGCCTTAATATCGCCGGGGCTGATACTACCATGATGCCCAACCTCTCCTGCTTGTAGCAACTGCTTGGCAGGGGGCGCGCCTTCAGTAACTGCTTGGCTTAACAAAAATAATGGATAATTACTCACACTCACCGTTGCCGCTTGAGCTGGTAACGCCAAAAACCCTAACATCAACAAGCTAGCTATTAAGAAGTACTGCTGTGTTAATTGCTGCACTTTATGCAAAAGGTTCTTTTCTTGAACGTTTAAGCTGTTATCTACAATCGGCGTGGCTTTATGAGCATTGGCAATCATGCGTTATTGATCCTATTAAGTCATTGAACTGCGATATCTTTAATATATTAAATTTCTAATCATTATGTTATACTATAACATAATAAAATCCCACTTTTATTTTGCATTTCAGCTATTCTGTTTTTGCTAACCGCAGTCCAACCTACAAAAGCGATGTTGATTAAAAGTAATAGTAAGGTTTGGCAAATCTACGTATTGATATAGCCATTTACCGTTATACTGTGCGGAATTTAATTAAAACCGAATGCTTTCTGCATTTCTTGAAAATGCTTTTGGGAGTTTGTGCTATGCCGACCACTTCATCGAACTGTGAGCATGCTCATGACGTGCAAGATTTTACGCCACAGGATGTGACCGAGCGTTTAGAAGCAGCAAAAGAGCAGTCTCGTATACGAGGTGTGCGTTTTACCCCCTTACGGCAGCAGATATATACGCTGGTATTGCAAGCCAATAAACCAGTGGGCGCTTATGATTTAATCACTCAGTTACAGCAAATGCGACTCTTAGATAATGACAGTGAGCTTGAAGGCACCAAAAATGTCGCACCGCCAACTGTATATCGCAGTTTAGAGTTTTTATTGAGCGAAGGCTTGATTCATCAGCTGACCTCTATCAATGCTTATGTACCTTGCTGTCATCCACGCGCTCATCATACGGCAGCCTTCTTAATTTGTGAGCAGTGTCAACGCGTACAAGAGTGTAGCAGCTTACCTGTGCAAGAGATGATGAGCTTTGCTGAAGAAGATATCGGCTTTACCGTTGCTCGTAGTGTGATTGAGCTGAGCGGTCGTTGCCAAGCCTGTCAGTAAAAATTTAGATTACTGTTATATTCAAACCTATTCCCTATCCATATGCGCGGTCATCTGATGAATAATACAAGTAAGCTGCTGAACTTAAGCAATGTCAGCTACTATATTGGTCAACAACGTTTACTGTCTAATCTTAATATTGACATTGCAGTCAATGAGACGGTAAGCGTTATTGGTCCCAATGGTGCGGGCAAGTCGACGCTGGTTAAGCTTATTTTGGGACTGATTGTACCAACATCTGGACAGGTCACGCCTTCTGAACCTTTACAGATAGGCTATGTGCCGCAACGATTTTCTGTGCCACCAATACTGCCATTACGTGTCAGCGACCTTTTATCGCAAGCCCGTAAAAAACGCCTTACGGCAGAGCAGCGGCAGTTTATATTTGATAAATTATCATTGACCCATTTGCTCTCGCGGCAGATGCTGCACCTCTCTGGAGGTGAAACTCAACGGGTATTATTGGCACGGGCGTTATTAGATAAGCCCAACTTATTGATTTTAGATGAGCCGATGCAAGGTCTTGATCCTGAAACGGAGGTTTGGTTGTATCAATTTATTGATGAACTACCGGAATTTTTACGCTGTGCTATGTTAGTAGTCTCGCATGATTTGCACTGGGTCATGAAAGGCAGTCGACGAGTGATTTGCTTGAATAAGCATATTTGCTGTGAAGGTCAACCGAGCGAGCTTGCCATCAGCAGTGAGTTTCAAAAGCTATTCGGTCATCATTACGAGCAACCGTATGTCCATCAGCCGCATGCCTGCGAGCATCACGCACCAAGCTAGATATAATAAAAATCAAATGACTTAGATCAAAAACGACCTGATTACCTTTTTTATAAAAATTTACGGATATGTATTATGAGTGCTTGGTTAGCCATTATTGCGCCTGCTTGGATTGCCGGTAGTATTTTAGCATTGCTTTCAGCACCTTTAGGATGCTTGGTGTTGTGGCGACGTATGGCTTTTTTCGCTGATGCATTAGCACATGGGACATTATTAGGTGTGGCACTGGCGGTATGGTGGCAGATGCCAATGGGTATCGGTATTGCGTTGGTCAGCGTGCTGGTGGTATTGGGACTGGTATTTATGGATGATGAACGCTTACCAGCCGATGCTGTACTAGCAGTGGTTGCCGTATCCTTACTGTGTCTGGGACTATTAACTTTAACCCAACTAACCGATCAGCAAGCAAACGTCTTAGGGTTCTTGTTTGGTAACTTGCTTGAGCTTGATTGGGCAGATTTGCCCTTAATTGCTGGCAGCGTACTAGTCGGATTAGCATTACTCATTTACATATGGCCTGCCCAAATTAAATTGGCAACCCATGAAGCTTTGGCACGTATACAAGGCATTAACCCTACTCGCCAACGTCTGTTTTTTATGGGCGTATTAGCAGGGTTCTGTGCCATCGCTTTGCAAGCTGTTGGCAGCTTATTGATCAGCGGCTTATTGGTATTGCCAGCTCTTACTGCCCGCCTGTGGTCAGCATCACCAAAACAGATGGTGATTATCGCCCTATTTACAGCACAACTTGGTGTGACACTCGGTGTATGGGGTAGTATTTGGCTTGATATCCAAACTGGACTCTCTATCGTCTTGGTCTTAGCCAGTTTGTTCTTTACCGCTTTAATCATCTCAAAACTGACCACATCAAAATCCATATTGGCAAAGTTTTGGTCGTCACGCCGTTAGAAGGTAGGCTATTTGCCATAACACACTATAGCCATTAGTAATGCTCTCAAATATCTCTTTCCCTTGCACAACTTTATTTCATTAAAATTGCTAAAGCTTTCATACGTTTAATGTTGTAAAATTTCACTAATGCTATCAATATGATAGTTAATAGCGCTTTACGCAAGAGGGAACACCCTTCTTATCAGCAGTCTAAAATGCGCTCTATAAAAACGACATTGAGAAATCAGGTGAGCTGCCATGGTGCATTTAATTATCTGAATATCCTAAAAGTGTTCATTGTTAGTCTTCGATAAGGGACAAAATTTAATGCCAAGCTATCCTGTGAGTGCCGTCAGCACGCCAGACGGACAGGTGAATGTATTGCAAATCACTGATTTGCATCTATCATCACATGTGCCGGCTTCTGCTGATGAAACCAGTAGTGAAGTCGCTGTTTGCCAATATAGTTTTGAGGCAATTATCAAGCAAGCATTGAGCAAAGAGATACGGTGTGATTTAATTATTGTAACAGGCGATTTGGTCAATAAAGTAGAGCCTGCTATATATGACCATATTTTTACAGTATTGAAGGAGACGGGCATTCCCTTTGCCTGTATTGCTGGCAATCATGACGTGACTGATGAAATGGATGAGGATTTACCTTTTTACCAACGGACGCTGATTGCGAGGGCTTCTGACCCACGTCTGCTTAGCCGTCATTTGATTGAATCTGAGCATTGGCAGCTGCTTTTACTAGACTCGTCGATTACTGGCAAAGTAGAAGGCGAGATTACGGCGACCGACATTGATTGGGTACGTGAGCAGCTAGCATCTTGTGCTAAGCCCGCGCTCATCGCGCTCCATCATCATGTATTGCCCGTAGATTCCGAATGGATTGATAGCCATATGGCAGAGAATGCAGAAGAGTTCTGGCAGCACATAACCCCCTTTGAAAATCTTAGCGTTATTATCAATGGACATACCCATCAAGAGCAAACACGCCATCATCAAGGTGTTACTGTATATAGCACTCCTTCTACCTGCTATCAATTTAAGCCGTTTGAAGACAATTTTGCCTACGATAAAAATATGCGCCCAGGGTATCGTTGGTTGCAATTAGCCAACAATGGAAAGGTTGCAAGCTGGGTTGAAAGACTAGATACTTGACGACCAGTTTTATTGACTAGAATTGATTACTTGTCTGGCTATAATGGTGCTTCGAGGCTGTCGGCTATATTGCTCGCTGATTTTGCTTGATTCGTCATAGAATGGCTGGCACAGTATAGGTTGATATCGATATAACTAATCGCATTTTTGTCTTGAGAGCTATATTTTGAAGACAGCATTACAAACGATAAATAGTGATAAAAATGACAACAGTTTAATATATCATTAGGCAATATTATAATAGCTAGGATGGCTACATCGACCACAATTTAAGTGTTCACAGTCAGTGACTTATTATTTTATTTAGGCATAACTATTTAAATAAAAATATTTATGACAATATACTTGACCATTGATACGTCATTATCAGCATATTGAGACAAACATTTTAATCAGATCAGCTGTGTTACTAAGTGGTAAAACGTTTTATAAAGGGAAAATTTATAGCGTTTGGTAAATTGATAACGTCTGGTCTTTTGACAGCACGTTTTATTGAATTAATTTGAAAAAGTAGGATACCCATATGAGCACCCTGACCACGAATCCAAGTGATGTTAAGTTTACGCCTTATGCACCTGCCAAAGACGAAGAGTATATGTCTGATGAGCAGTTGGCACATTTTAAGGCAATGTTATTAGACTGGAAGCATCAGCTTATCGGTGAAGCGGATCGCACTAAGACTTATATTCAAGATGAGTCGAGCGCCATGCCAGACATCAATGATCGCGCCACTCAAGAAGAAGAGTTTGCGCTGACTTTGCGTACGCGTGACCGCGAACGTAAGCTTATTCGCAAAATTGACAAGTCTATCTCAGAAATTGAAAATGATGATTATGGTTTTTGTGAAACCTGTGGCGTAGAGATTGGTTTGCGTCGTCTTGAAGCACGTCCAACAGCAACTCAGTGTATTGATTGCAAAACATTGTCTGAGATTAAAGAACGCCAAAACCAAGGTCATACCTAAAAGCGCTTAGGTTTGCTAAATACAAGATATAGTGAACTGAAGCCATTTTGATTAAGCATGACAATAACGACGAGCGACCATTGATTGGTCGCTCGTTGCGTTTTATAAATAGGCTTTACGCAGGTTGACGAGTCACCAACAAAATAAGCGTATTTGTTAAATATCTTTTTATAATGGGATTGTTTATTCTATTTATCTCTCCAGTCATTTTACAATAACTGTCTATGTTGAAAACCTCTACCCCGTCTAAGTCAGAAAAAACTATGCCAACCAATATTGAATTGACGCAGCCTATCGGCCGTTTTGCGCCTTCACCCACAGGTGAGCTGCATCTAGGTTCGTTAACGACCGCGCTTGCAAGCTTTTGTCATATCAAATCACTCGGTGGCAAATGGTTATTACGTATCGAAGATACGGACACCGAACGTTGTGACAGACAGTTTACCGAGCAAATTTTGATAGATTTAGAGGCGCTTGGGCTCAACTGGGATGACGATGTTATTTTTCAGTCTGAGCGCATTGATATTTATAATGATTATGTCTCTTCAGTATTAAGTCCTCTGACTTATGGCTGTCAGTGCTCACGTAAGCGTTTAGAGCATTATTGGACACAGCAAGAACAACAAATAGCGCTTAATGATGTAAAATTATCCACTGACTTGTCTATTAACGATAATAGACAAGTAGATAGCGATCTACAGCCTAATAGACAACGCTATCCACGTTTTTGTATTGAGGAGGATTTAAGTCCTACACAACATAAACTGCGTATACAGCTGCCAGATTACTGTATTGGATTTAATGATGGTATCCAGGGCATACAGTGGGATAATCCGCAGCAAACTTTAGGGGACATGGTGGCTCGACGTCAAGATGGCATGATTAATTATATTTTGGCGGCAAGTCTTGATGACGGACTACAGCAAGTCACTCATATCATGCGTGGTTTGGACATCTTACCGATGACGACTGCTCAAATCAGTATCATGCAAGCAGCACGCTTACCGACGATCAGTCATTGGTATCATCTGCCCTTGATATGCAATTCAGATGGTCAAAAACTTTCCAAGCAAAATCTTGCGCAGCCTATCGATACCCGTCATCCAAGTAAATTACTTGCGTATGCGTTAAAGCTATTAGGGCAGTTACCAGTCGAGCATGACTCGCCAGAGCGTATGTTAAATCAAGCGATTACTCAATGGGATAGCACGCCATTACAAGGTAGGCAGTCTTTAAATATGCCCACTATTTAACAAAAAAACGCCGCTATAAGCGACGCTTCTCTAAATCAAAAACACCAATTAGTAATAGCGACATTGGCTTTTTTCAATCTCAGGACTTTCTTTATAAATCTTTAGTAGCACTGCCACCATCACTAGGCTAATCAACATTGATGAGCCACCATAACTAAAGAAAGGCATTGTCAAACCTTTAGTCGGAATTGCACCCATATTCATTGCAGCATTGATAATAGTCTGTGCAATAAATACCACTGCAATCCCAAAAGCAGTATAGCTCATGCGCATCTGCCGACGCTTTAGAGCGGTATAACTGATACGCATGGCACTACCGATAATCAGCGCTTCAAGTATTAGAATCATAGTCACCCCAACGAAACCCAATTCTTCACCCGTAATGGCTAATAAAAAATCGGTATGCGCTTCTGGCAAATGCGACAGTTTTTGCACACTTTCACCATAACCAACGCCGGTAAACTGTCCACGACCAAAGGCAATTAAACTGCGTGCCAACTGATAATCAGTATCTTGCACATCATCAAATGGGTCTAGAAAAGACATCACTCGTACCAATCGGTACTGTACCGTCGCAACCATTAATACTGCGCCGCCGACAGCGACCGCACCCAAGGCGATAAACTGTTTGTAAGGAGCACCAGCGATATAAAAAATCGCAAAGACCATACCAATGATAACCACAAAGGAGCCAAAATCTGGCTGCGCTAATAATAGGAAAGTTATCATCCCAACCACCAAAGCAATCCTTAAAAAGCCATCCCAACCGTTACGAACTTCGAATGAGCGCCGTACGACAAAATCTGAGACAAATATAATCATTACAAGCTTTGCAAGCTCTGCTACCTGGAAGTTGAATCCTGCTAAGGTTAACCAGCGCTTCGAGCCATTAATGGGTGTGCTAAATAAGGTTGCAAATAGCAAGGCTCCCGTAATGGCTAAGAGTATAAATTGAGTTTCGGTCTTATATAAGGTCTTTAAGGATACAACCCGATAAGAAACCGCTGCAATAGCCAGTCCAATGCCCATGTATAGAAGCTGATTGTAGAAAAACTTTAGCTCTGTCATGCCGCGACTGAGCGCAAAAGGAATAGACGCCGAAGCCACCATTAATAGGCTCAGCACCAACATACAGCCAACGCTAGATAATAAAATCGCACGCGCAGATGGCATAGACAAGACGCCATCTGAACCGTTAGGTTGTCGAGATTGAAAAGAAGAACGAAAGAGAGAAGAGAGCGCCATAATTTTATATACACTAGCAAACGAAAAAACACGGCGTTTATGCAACGCCACCGTTTAAAAATTAAAAAGAGATATTGTTAAATAGACTTGACTAAAAAGTTGCGCATAAGCAAGTGTCGATTAGAAAACCTTCAATGAATACTCATCAAAGTATTCATTGTCTCTGCTACAGCCTGTAATTCCTGACCGTAATGCTTTTCTTTGACAGTAGCAGCAATTTATAAGCAAAACAATCATTTATCCAGAAAATGCTTGTCGTGTTTACGATTATAAAGCGCAGGTCACATAATATTGTAACAAGGCGCTTTATAAGACTAAATACGACGATATAGATGCTTAGGTTTTGCCGTTCATGATAGAAGCCTTTAAGACACAATATCCAATTGTTTAACGAGCTGGCTAAAGTGCTCGCCGCGGGCGACAAACCCATCAAACTGATCGAAGCTTGCACAAGCAGGTGACAATAATACAGCCTGTACTTGCGACAAACTACTTGCTGTTACTTGCTCAATCGTCGCAAAAGCATTTTCTAATGTCTGACATTGATGCAGGCTGACCTCATCGCTGAGACCCGCTGCACGTAAATGCTGCTCAATCTGCTTACCGTCTTCACCAATAAACAGCACTTGACTCACATATTGATTGATAAAGGGCGAAAGTTCACCGAACTGCTGACCTTTACCTTGACCGCCCAATATTAATAGCAGCTTACCGTCTTTTGGCGCATAAACTGCACCTAAACCTTCAACAGCCGCCATAGTTGAGCCAATATTAGTGCCTTTAGAGTCATTAAAATAATCAATACCAGCGACTGTAGAGACATATTGGCAGCGATGCTCAAGCCCTGCAAACTGCTGCAAAGTAATGAGCATACTTTCAAGCGGCAAACCAGCAAGCTCGCCCAATGCCAACGCTGCTTGGGCATTGAGCAGGTTATGACGCCCTTTTATCTTAAGTTTGTCTGCCGATATTAGACGCTCTGTGCCGCGTGCCAAATAAGTTTGTCCGGCGGTATCCGTAATAAGTCCATAATGTCCTTTATTAGGCGCATGGATACCAGTACTCAATCTTGGCAAACTGTCTGATACCAGTGGCCGCGTCAAGGCATCTTCTCGATTAATCACTACTGATTTGGCGCCTTGAAAGATACGATGTTTGGCTTGGTGATAGCCGAGCATATCGCCATGACGATCTAAGTGATCAGGCGACATATTGAGGACTGTCGCGACCTGCGCTCTTAAGTTGGTGACCGTTTCTAACTGAAAGCTGGATAACTCTATAACCGCCAGCTCCATCTCTTCATCACTCAGTAGGCTCAGCGCTGGCACACCAATGTTACCGCCTACGCCAACATTGATACCTGCATCTGCCGCCATTTGTCCGACCAGTGTCGTAACGGTGCTCTTGGCATTTGAACCTGTAATCGCAACGATTGGTACCGTACAAGCCTCACAAAATAGCTGAATATCACTGACCACTGGAATATTTGCAGCTCGTGCCGCGGCAATGGCGACATTATCTAAAGAGATACCGGGGCTGATAATAATCCGTGCCGCTTGTTGTAATAATTCGGCATCGATCGCACCAAACTGCCTGATATCAATAGTAGCAGGCAACTTATCTGCTAACGCAGGATTTTCCTGATTGTCAGTGACGGCAACTTGGTAGCCTTGCTCGGCCAAATAATGCGCGACCGATAACCCCGACTGCCCCAAACCGACCACGACTTGTAAACCACTGCCTTTATGAAGTAAGGTTTCTGTTGCGGTGCTAGCGGTCATGGCTTTTCCTTTTATGAAACGAACAAATAAATGAACAAAATGATATCAAGAAAACAGACAATCAATGTACTGCACATATCGCCTGAACCATTTGCTTAAAATGAATAGCATGATAACGGTATCAACCATATTTCGGTACTGATTTTTCAATACTTTATACAATGAGACGGCGGTTTTTATATTGAGTGGCTAATGCTATAATAGCGACCTCAGTAAGAGCGACTATATTGACGACAACTTCAGCATAGCATTTTTAGTTTAGCATGTTGTCACGACTATCGTGCGACTGTCGCCTCTTATTAGCAATGTTTCATATTACACTAATAGTATGATAGGCATGTTCTCCCTTATTTTTCATCATATGTGTTTTTATAATTTTTCTGACGGTTTGTCTGTCTTCTTCTACCGCAGACCATGATTGCGGACACAGTTTTATCATTCTAGAAATGCTCATCACAATGCAATCATTCTGTCACTGAGTAATGATTGCTTTTTTTGTCCCCAACTATATGCAGTTTACTTATGACATCTTTTTTTGGTAATTTACGTGAAGAGTGGTTTTCCAATATTCGTGGCGATACCTTATCGGGTTTAGTCGTTGCTCTGGCACTGATTCCAGAGGCCATTGCCTTTTCTATCATTGCCGGTGTCGACCCAAAAGTTGGTTTATATGCCTCATTTTGCATCGCAGTAGTCATCAGTTTCGTTGGTGGACGTCCGGGTATGATTTCGGCAGCTACAGGAGCTATGGCACTGGTCATGGTTGACTTGGTTGCCGACCACGGTCTGCAATATCTACTTGCTGCAACCTTGTTGTGCGGTGGTATTCAAGTCGTTATGGGCATCTTAAAGCTGGGTAATCTGATGCGTTTTGTATCGCGCTCAGTCGTTATCGGTTTTGTGAATGCGCTGGCAATTTTGATATTTGCCGCGCAGTTGCCTGAGCTCAACCCTGCCACTGAACGCGTTGGTCTGACGGTTTATATAATGACTGCTGCAGGTTTGGCGATTATTTATTTATTTCCCCTCATTCCTAAAATTGGTCGCGTTATTCCATCGCCACTGATTTGCATTGTAGGTTTGACAGCTGTTGCCATGTATATGAATCTTGATATTCGTAACGTTGGTAGTATGGGCGACTTGCCAGATTCATTACCAATGTTTTTGCTTCCTGATATTCCCCTAAACTTGACTACCTTACTTATTATCGCGCCTTATTCTATCGCACTTGCCATCGTAGGTTTGTTGGAATCTATGATGACAGCAACCATTGTCGATGAGCTGACCGATACGCCAAGCGATAAAAACCGCGAATGCCGTGGTCAAGGTATCGCTAACGTCGTATCAGGATTCTTTGGCGGTATGGCTGGCTGTGCAATGATTGGGCAGTCAATGATTAACGTAAAATCTGGTGGGCGTACCCGTTTATCATCGCTCATCGCTGGTGTCGTACTACTGATTATGGTGGTGTTTTTAAATGATTGGGTCAGCTTGATACCGATGGCGGCGCTGGTAGCTGTGATGATTATGGTATCTATTGGTACCTTTAACTGGCAGTCTATTCGTGAATTTAAGACCCATCCTATGTCATTTAATATTGTCATGCTAGCGACAGTTTTGACCACCGTCTTTACTCACAACTTAGCATACGGCGTCGGTGTTGGCGTACTATTATCTGCTTTAGCTTTTGCTAACAAAATTGGTCAATTCTTAACCGTATTTAGCGAATATGATGACAATAGCAATACGCGTTATTATTACGTTCAAGGGCAAGTGTTCTTTGCATCTACCACGCAGTTTTTGCAAAGCTTTGATACCAAAGAGGCATTAGATAATGTTCACATCGATGTGAGCCAAGCGCATTTTTGGGATATCAGCGCAGTAGATACCTTGGACAAGCTGGTGATACGCTTGCAGCGCGAAGGTATTGAGGTAAAAGTCGTTGGATTGAACAGTGCCAGCCGTACGCTTATCGATCGTTTTTCGATTCATGATCGCCGAGATATTGGCTTATTAGATTAGAACTGTATGTGTGTTATCAAGCTGATATAAACGAGTGGTTTATTGATCAGTAATTATATTGGTATATAAATCAAGTTGGGCAGTTGAGCGCCATATCTCGACTGCCCAGCTTGCATTTAAGTTATTGAAATGATGTGATGCCTTTATGAGTAATTTGAAGCCAGATAGCGTGATTGCCTGCTTAGACTGCCCAAACCATGTGCAAGCTGTATTGGAAGCAAGCATGTGGGCGTCTATCCGCTTGCAAGCCCCGATTGGACTGCTGTATTCAGTGCCAAGCTTACAGCAGAAGGCAGCCGTTGATTATTCGGGCTGCCTCAATATTGATGATGAAAATACCTTACTAGATCAATTCACTATAAAAGAGCACTTGAGTAATTGCGAGTTAAAAGCGCAAGGTAAGCTTCTTTTACATCAAGCAAGCAGCTATTGTGAGCAGCAACGTCACAAAATCAAGACTTATACGCTGCATCGGCATGAAAAGCTCGATGACAGTATTAATTATGTCGATGACCAAGCCCAACTTATCGTGATTGGTCATCATGTCACTTGTAAATCGACTCTAAGCCAGCTTATCCGCTCAAGTCACTGCCCCATTTTGGTGACTCATGCACCATTTCTGCCCCCTACCAGTGCTTTATTTGCGTTTGATAATAGTCCTACTTCGCACAAAATGCTGAATTGGCTATGTAAAACACCTTTAGTGCGCGCCTTGCTGATCCATATCGTCATGGTCGGCAAAGAGAACTCTGAAAACTGCGATGCATTACGTGAAGCCTACGCGCGCCTAAAACAAGCTGGTATTAAATGCAAAAAAACCTTGCTCGACTGCCGTGATGTCACTGCAGCGCTAACCTACTATCAACGTGACAACGATATTGGTCTACTGATGACAGGTGCTTTTGCCCAGCCGCGTTTGATTGAGCTGCTCAAAGGCAGTGACACCAAAAAGCTATTAGGTAGCACCACTACTCCGTACTTATTGTTCCCCAAAGCCTAAAGACAGCCTCTTAGCTTATTCTTTTTGACACTCAGGCTACTTATTTATCGATATAGAGACTACTCTTTATATCGATAAACAGGTAGCCTTTGTCTTTTCTAGCTGTTTTTATATCCTACAATCATTTAGCCAATCATCACAGGAAATAAAGCCATATCCTCCCCCAAGTGATTAAAAAGTTAGTTATAATAAAGTTTGTATTCATGTAACGTTACAGGTTAATTGTCTATTTATACACAGTAAAATGAGGATTATATTTGCTGTATAGACGCCATTTTTGTCATTGTGCTAATGATTTTGAGTAAATGCGCCTTATTTTACCTTCCCCCTTGAGTAAGTTTGGCACAATTCTTGAATCATTTAATATAAGCATGATCATAATATGTTGCATCAAATGGCATCTATTGACCTGCGACATCACCCATATAAGGATTTTTTTATGAAGCTAATCACTGCGATCTTAAAACCGTTTAAGCTCGATGATGTGCGTGAAGCGCTTTCTGACATTGGTGTAAAAGGCGTTACCGTCACTGAAGTCAAAGGTTTCGGTCGTCAAAAAGGTCATACTGAGCTCTATCGCGGCGCCGAGTACGTGGTGGATTTTTTGCCTAAAGTAAAAGTGGAAGTGGCGGTGATGGATGAGATGGTTGAGCCAGCTATTGAAGCTATCACGCGTATCGCTAGTACCGGTAAAATCGGAGACGGTAAGATATTTGTGACCAATCTCGAGCAAGTCATTCGTATTCGTACGGGTGAGACAGGTCCTGACGCTATCTAAGCGCAAGACTTACCTATAAATATCTCTTTATAGGTCATACCGATCTCTGTATTGCATATATTCAAGGGGGAATTAACATGCAAAATCAAATCTTTGAGCTCCAGTACGCGCTAGATACGTTTTACTTTTTAATGTGTGGCGCGCTTGTCATGTGGATGGCTGCGGGCTTCACAATGTTAGAGGCAGGGCTGGTTCGCTCAAAAAATACCGTCGAAATCCTAACAAAAAATATCGCGCTTTTTGCGACTGCCTGTACCATGTATATGATATGCGGTTATGCCATCATGTATGACGGCAATCTGTTTTTGAGTGGTATTGCAGGCACCGAAAGTTTGGTCACTGATGCATTAGCTACCTCAGCTGAAAACGGCTTTAATGGCGATGCCGTTTACTCCAGCGCGTCCGACTTTTTCTTTCAAGTGGTCTTTGTAGCCACCTGTATGTCTATCGTCTCAGGCGCGGTCGCTGAACGTATGAAACTATGGGCATTCTTACTGTTTGCCGTGGTGATGACTGGTGTCATTTATCCATTAGAAGGCAGCTGGACATGGGGTGGCAAGGAAGTCTTTGGCTTATATAGTCTAGGCGACTTGGGTTTCTCTGATTTTGCAGGCTCTGGTATCGTACATATGGCAGGTGCGGCGGCGGCGTTATCAGGTGTACTACTCTTAGGAGCGCGCCTCGGTAAATACGGCATTAAAGGCGAGATACGCGCTATTCCTGGTGCAAACTTACCACTGGCAGCGCTTGGTACCTTAATCTTATGGATGGGCTGGTTTGGCTTTAACGGTGGTTCAGTATTAAAACTGGGTGATATCGCTAGCGCCAATTCTGTCGCTGTCGTGTTTTTGAATACCAATGCCGCCGCTGCTGGTGGAGCGATTGGTGCGTTGCTCATCGCACGCCTTATATTTGGTAAAGCCGATTTAACCATGCTCTTAAACGGTGCATTGGCAGGTTTGGTTGCCATCACTGCAGAACCTTTAACGCCGTCAGCACTACAAGCTACCTTATTTGGTATGACTGCTGGTGTCATCGTTGTCTTATCGATTTTACTACTAGACAAAATAAAAATTGACGATCCGGTAGGCGCTATTTCTGTCCATGGTGTGGTGGGTTTATTTGGTCTGCTTATTGTACCGCTGACCAATACGGCAGCGTCATTACTTGGTCAAGTAGTCGGTGCTGCGACTATTTTTGCATGGGTCTTTATAAGCAGCTTAATCGTCTGGAGCATTATTAAGTTTGTCATCGGTCTGCGTATCTCTGAAGAAGAAGAATATCAAGGTGCTGATATTGCCGAATGTGGTATGGAAGCCTATCCAGAATTTATAAGATAGTGGAT